>Ga0207054_1001_pt2 | contig 76411 bp, 65 predicted proteins | sample Alteio_BWMinCont_60_FD_153288 | JGI IMG/M metagenome (GOLD analysis project Ga0207054, IMG submission 153288) | Enriched cells from forest soil in Barre Woods Harvard Forest LTER site, Petersham, Massachusetts, United States -... | ecosystem: Environmental > Terrestrial > Soil > Temperate forest >... | reverse complement strand
TCGGCTAATCAGGTATTTACTGTAGTACAGCAAATGCCTACGTTCCCGGGTGGCGATGTAAATAAATACCTTGCTGAACATATTAACTACCCTGAAGTGGAAAGAGAAGCACAAATTACCGGTACCGTTTATATAAACTTTATCATCGAAAAAGATGGTTCTATTTCGAACGTTAAGGTATTAAAGGGTGTTGCGGGTGGTCCAGGCCTCGATAAAGAAGCCGTTAAGGTTATATCAGCCATGCCAAGATGGTCGGTTGGTATGCAAAATGGCCACCCTGTAAGGGTATCGTTCAACATCCCTATTCGCTTTACACTTAATTAATTTTTTCCTATGGCAGGTAACGAAAATCCGTCAAGGATATTGATGTTCGTTGGCGGCATGATGTCCCTATTTTATATAGCATTAGGGGTAGTTATGATAATGGGCGGCTTTAATATTTTTAATTTAGAACCTACCAATGCCAGGTTGCTTGGTGGTGCTTTGGCCGGTTATGGCCTGTTCAGGTTATATCTGTTTATTCAGCGTTTCAGGCAAATGCGCAACGAGGACCAACAATAATTTCAATTCTGTGTAACTTTGTTTACTCAGTGCACGCTGTGTTAAAAAATAAGAACATGAAAAGAAACTTTGGTTTTACTTTAGTACTCTCAATATTCCTTTTTAGCTGCGGGCAAAACAAAAATTCACCCACCGATACTACTACTTCAGGTTCTATACATATTGTTGCCGATGATGCCTATAAGCCGGTTGTAGATGCCGAAATACACGTTTTCGAGGCCCTTTACCGCAATGTTCACATACATGTTAAATACGAAACAGAAGATTCTGTTTTTAAAGACCTGTTGTCATCCGATACTATACGTTTAGCAGTAGTATCGCGCAAGCTCACAAAGGACGAGGAAGATTATTTTCATTCGAAAACCTATTACCCTGAACAAACCAAAGTAGCAACCGATGCTATGGCACTGATAGTGAACAATACCAATGCCGATTCGCTACTTACATTAGACAAGGTAAAAGCTATTTTTAGCGGTCAAGATAGTACCTGGGACTTGGTTAACATCAAGTCGAAATTAGGTAAGATAGCAGTGGTATTTGACCACGAAAATTCGAGCAATTCGCGTTATATAAAAGACAGTATCAATCATGGAAAAAACTTCCCGGCTTATTGTTTTGCTGTAAAAGGGAACACGCAGGTAATCGATTACGTAAGCAAAAACCCTAATGCCATTGGCATTATAAGTGTAAACTGGATAAGTGATAATTACGATTCTACCGTAATGAGGTTTTTAAACCAGGTTAAGGTGGTGGGCATATCGCATAAGGAAAGCACGAATATTAATGACTTTTATCAGCCTTACCAAGCCTATTTAAAAATGAATGAATACCCTTTGTGCCGTAATATGTATACCATTAAACGAGAGGCCAGGGTAGGGCTTGGCAGTGGCTTTATAGCATTTATTACCGGTGAAAAGGGTCAGCGCATTATTTTAAGGGCAGGCTTGTTGCCGGCTACCGTGCCCACCGAGATTATTAAATATTGAGGGTTGATATTAGGATAACAGGCGATTTAACAAATCTTTTTACCTTTGGACCCCATTAAATTCAGTACCATGAAAGGAAACAACACCATGAAAATATCGATGCTTGCAACGGGTTTATTCGTTGCAACATTATCTATTGGGCAAGACCTGAAACAAAGCATACAAATAACAAAGGATGAGCAGTTTGAAAAAGCTGACAAAGCCTTTAAGGTTCTTATAAATGCTAAGCCTGATAATGGCGATAATTACTTTTACGAGGGCGAAAACTTTTTTGCCTGGGGTAAATTAGATTCGGCTGAGGCGGCTTATACCAAAGGAATAAAGATGAACCCAACCAACGCATTGAACTATGCAGGTGAGGGTAAAATTAAATTGAACCAGGGTAAGAGTCAGGACGCAAGCGATAACTTCTTTAAGGCAAAAACCTTATCAAAGTCGAAGGATGCTACTGTGCTTTCTAAAATTGCAGAGGCATATACAGGAGCACCTGCTCAAAACAGGGACCTTAAGCAGGCAATCGATCTATTGAGCCAGGCAATTTTAATGGATTCGAAGAACCAAGACTTGTATATTGACTTGGGTGATGCACAATGGGCAGCAGATCCTTCCAACGCATCGAACGCTATAGGCCAATACGAAAAAGCATTGAGCCTAAACCCTAAAAACGTAATAGCCATTTTAAGGGAAGGTATGATATACCAGAACGCAGCTAACTATACACTCTCATACCAGTATTACCAAAAAGCCAACCAGGTTGATTCTACTTTTGCTCCTGCTTACCGCCAAAAAGCTGAAATGCTTGCTGCATCACAACGCTTTGATGATGCTATAGCCCAGTATAAAAAATACCTGGCATTAAATGATGCATTGAGCGCAAGAGACAGGTATGCGAAGTTTTTATACCTGGCTAAAAAATATACTGATGCCATAAGCGAGATACAAAAAGTGCTTATGAAGGATTCTTCAGATGTTTATTTGTATCGCGTTTTAGCATATTCTCAATTTGAAAATAAGGATTATAAGAACGGACTTATTAGCATCAATAAATTCTTTGCAAAAGCCAGCCAGTCAAATGCCAAAATAGTAGCATCTGATTATACCTATTATGGCAAGTTGCTTTCTAAGAATGGCCAAGACTCATTGGCTATTGTAAAAATGAATCAGGCTGCCACTATGCTTATTGCTTCAGGCGCTTCAGGCGATGCATCTGATATTTATTTTCAAATTGGTACTATTTGCTACTTAGGCAGCAATTGCCATGGCGCAATTACCTACTTTTTAAAACGCGTTCAAATTACCCAGACCGATGTGAACAGTTATTACTACCTGGGTAGGGCAGCGTATGATTGTAAAAACTATAAAATGGCCGATTCAGCTTTCTCTTTAGTAATAAGTAACAGGAACGATTTGCTTATAGGCTACCAATGGAAAGGCTATTCAGACCAGTCACTTGATTCTACTTTTAGTGGGTCGGGCATACCTGCAACAAATGCATACATACAAAAAGTGGGCAATGACAGTGTTAAAAATAAAGATGGCATGATCATATCGCTTGCTTACCTTGGTAACTGCGAGTATATAAAGGGCAATATTGAGCAATCTAAAATATATTGGAATAGGGTAAAGTTCTTTGATCCTTCAAACCAAAATATGCTGAGGTTCTTCGAAATACTTAAGCAACAGCAGAAACAGCCAATGAAAAAGCCGGGAAATAAATAATCCCCGGCTTCTTTTCTATTCCTTTATAATTTAATAGCCCTTATTACTTCTTTACTGAGTAATAGTAGTGAGTCTTTGATAGATCAGGAGCAGGTATCTGGTATTCCAATTCCATGTAGTCGTTTGATAATTTCATGATGGTGAACATCATTTTTTTATCGGAATTAGCTCCTGTAACAGTATTAATAACTTTATCGCTCCAGCCTCTCATCCATTTGCCTGTAGCTACTTTACCTTCCATGGTTAAAAACAGTGTACTGTCAGCTAAAAAGGTAACGCCGTCGTTTTGTTCTGCTGCACTAGCCGGTTTAAATACTCCAAAATTTTCTACAGTATCCAGCTTCCAGGGCTTGCAAAGCATTTTCATTTTTTCGGGCGACATAGCCGGCTTAGCCTGATGCTTAGCCGGTGTAGTAGATTTTTGTTGGGCAAATGCACCGGCAATAAAAAATAAACAAATAAAAAGAACTAGGGTTTTTTTCATGATATTTATTAGAATTGTTTTAGTGAATGTAAACTTTTACAAACTGGAACTTTTCATACTTCACCTGATCAGTGGCATCATTCTGATAATTGGGCCCCTGAACTGAATTGCTGACAGTAAATGTTATCTTAGTTATATCAATCTTCTTTGCCTTGAGGGCATTTTTTATGGCACTTTGTGCATCTGAAGCTCTCAGCTTTGCCAATTTATCGTTACTACGTGAAAATAAACTGGTAGGCACTTTTGATGCACTTCCGTTTATAGTTATAGTAACCTGTCCATTGCTTGCCGCTATTTTATCTATTAATGCAGTAAAGTCAGCATCGGCATTATTTATTGCCTTAATGTTGTAAGCGAAGTAACGTGTAAAGTCAGCGTCAGATTTTGGCATGCTTGCAGTATCCTTACTATACTTTGCAGCTTTAAGCTTATTGTCATCAATTGCAAGTGCCTGAAGGCTTGCCAGGTCTACAGGTAAATGTTTGTAATAAAAATCTTCCTTTTTATGGGTATCAAAATCGCGCACAATTTTTCCTGTTGTATCGGCAAGTAAGAGCCGTTTCATTTGCTTTAGCTTAGTGTCATTCACGTCGGCCTTAAGCATATAATTTGCGTCCTCAGGCAACTTGTTAAATGTAAAGTGTCCGTTCTTATCAGTAAGTGTGGTCGATAAAATAGAATCCTTATCGTTCACCAACTGTATCCTTAACATAGCAATAGGTTGTTTTTTATCATCCACAAATTGGCCAGACATAGAACCTGTTTTTTTGCTTGCAATTGGTTTTGTTTGTTTTTTATGAGGTGCAAGTATATTGGTAGTATCGCCAAGTGTAATGCTCGTACGGAAAAATGAACGAGACAAAGTTAAATAGGAGCTATCGGCAGGCAGGTAAAATGCCTGGTTGTATACAGTTTTGTTGTTAGAAGATATAGCTACGTTATAATTTGTATTCGGTTTTAATACTTGCAAAAACTTTCCGGTTTTTGGGTTAACCCTTACTTTGGTGCTTTTTCCTCCGGGAGAATTTATTGTAACTAAAGCATCGTTAGGTATAGGAGAGCCATCAGGTGTTTTTAAATAGCCCACAAGTACTGCCACAGGTTCCACAGGTATAGGAGTGTTGTAAAGCACTTCGTAAATATCTTTTTCTCCGTAACCGCCTTGTCTTACAGATGAATAGTAAGCACGTCTTCCATCACCCGAAAGTGTAAAATAAATATCGTCATCGGGAGTGTTTATAGGATAGCCCATGTTTTTGGGTTCCGTAAACTCACCTTTGTTATTCAGGTGCGTAACAAATACATCATAGCCACCCATGGTGTTATGCCCTTTAGAGCTGAAGAACATAGTTGAATCATCCGGATGTATAAAAGGGGCATCCTCATCGTATTTAGTATTAATAGTAGGGCCTAAGTTAGTCGGAGCACCCCATGAACCATTATCCTGTAAGTTCACTTTATAAATATCAGTTCCACCTAAGCCTCCGGGACGATCGCTCACAAAATAAAGCGTTTGTCCGTCTGGGCTTACACTTGCACTAGGCTCTCGCGAAGGGCTGTTAACTATACCTTGATTGGCTGAGTCAATATATTGTGGGGTTGTCCAAACATTACCTTTACGATAGCTGGCAAAAATATTGCCATCGCCTTCTGTATTATCCTTATAAACTAAAAGTGTTTGTCCGTCGGCCGAAATTGATACGGTTGCATCATTACCTGCAGAGTTTACGGGAGTACCAATGTCTTTGGCCATGGTCCAGCCTCCGCCTGGTTTTGCATACGACATCCAAATGTCTTCGTAATAGTTACCATAAATATCCTTGGTTGAATCACCCAAAGCAGGCCTTCTTGAAGTGAAGAAAAGTTCCTGCTCGTCAGCACTAAGTACAGGACAATAATCAGGGTAAGTACTGTTAATGCTGTCTCCTATATTTACTACTTTGCAATCTACCGGTGTTTGCATTAGTAATTTACCATTGTTACAGCATTGTATAAGGTAATCACAGGTATCCTGTCTTGAATCTTTTTTATTTATAAGTTTTTTAAACTTGTTAAAGTTTTCAATTGCATTATCGAATTGGTAGTTTAAATGCTGTGCTTGTGCAAGGTAGTAAGCGGCAAGCGGAGGGGCACTTTTTTCATAAGGATCATCGGGGCGGTATTTGGTTGATACATGGTTGCCTGCCTGCTCGAGGTAATGCAGTGCATTTGCCTTGTGGGTAGGGGTTTGCAGGTAAAGCTTGCCAATATTATAGGCTATGTTGGCATTACTTGTATCAAAGGTATACAGGGCCAAAAATGTATGTAATGATGAGTCAACAAAACCTTCGCCTTCCATTTCATTGGCATCGGTATACATTTTTTTGTAATTATCTTTATTTGCTGTAGGTGTATTTGCCTTCTTTTTCTGGGCAATAGCATTAAAAGAAAAGAGTAAGATGAACAGGCTGAGTGCAAGAATTGCGCCCTTGGGGATACGCATAGAAATTTGGAGGTTTTTAATCAATGTTTAAGAATATCAGTTAAGCTCCCCAAAAGTATAGTTTTTTTGCGATAAAATGATTTTCAGCAGATTAATTCAGCGTTTTATCGCATTTGGTTGAATTAATTTGTTCAAAAACATGTCGTTTTTTAAATATTAGTGCACAATATAGTGGGTGGGCTTCAGGCTTTTTAGCATTTTTGCAAAAAAAAGACTTAACCTCCTACACATTCTTTATAAAATGTTACTTATTGCAGATAGCGGTTCTACTAAAACATCGTGGCGTTTAGCAGACGAGAATAAGAAGATATACCATTTCCTTACCGATGGGCTCAACCCTTATTTTAAGTCGCAGGGCGAAATAGTAGAAGAAATAAGGTCAGCGCTTATACCGTCTTTACCGCATGGCGCCGTAGTTACACAAATATATTTTTACGGTGCAGGTTGTTCCAGTAGCAGTAAATGCGAATTGATAAAAGATGCCCTCTTGCAATGCTTTCCTAAGGCATCGGCAAAAATAGACCACGATATATTAGGGGCTGCACATGCAGCCTGTGCTACATCCGAAGGTATTGTATGTATTTTGGGCACAGGTTCTAATTCATGCCTTTACGATGGAGAAAAAATAATGAGCGTAATAGGTGGCCTCGGCTATATATTAGGTGACGAGGGCAGTGGGTCGCATTTGGGCAAAAACTTATTAGAAGCCTATTTAAACCATGAATTGCCGGAAGAACTGGCAAAAAAATTCAAAGATACCTACCATCTTACCAAGGAAGAAATAGAGAAAAGAGTATATGAAAAGCCTGAGGCTAACCGCTTTTTGGCCTCTTTTAGCAGGTTTATAGGTGAACATAAGCAACACCCCTATTTTGCCGAAATGATTGAAAAATGCTTCGATAGTTTTTTTGAAAAGCATGTGTGCCGATACCCCGATTATACCCAGAAGCAGGTCCATTTTATAGGCTCTATAGCCTATAACTATACTGATTTACTGCGGAAAACAGCCCAAAAAAGGCATATTAACATTGGTAAAATACTGCCATACCCCATCGAGGAACTTATGTTGTTTCATCTGGCAAAGTAAAAAGGACGTTTGGCTACTCTGAAACTGATTTTTGCCTTTAAAGAGCAGCTATTCTGTTGTGGTAGACCAACAAATTAATATTTTTCTATATTTGCCGACCCAAATTAAGAACAAATGCAAAACAAAGGTATTGTAAGGTTATTCGCTATTTTATTAGCTCTCGCTTGTGTTTATTATTTTTCGTTCACATATTTTTCGGCTAAAACTGAAGGTGAAGCAAAGGATTATGCTCAGGGATTTGTAACCAGGCCGGGCGCTATAAAGCTCGCCAATAATTTCGCTAAAGGCGATTCAGCACGTAAAAGGAACTTCCTCGACTCTATGTCGGTTGCGGCTAATGATCAATACCTTGATTCGGTTAAGAACAAGACCGTTTACGATATGTTCATTGCTCAATATTCTTACGAAGAATGTAAAGAGAAGAGTATCAACTTAGGTCTCGATCTTCGTGGTGGTATGAACGTTACCCTCGAAATTTCGGAAGGCGACATTATTAAAAAAATGTCGAACAGCAACCCCGACGTTGTTTTCAACAATGCACTCAAGGCAGCGGGTGATGACCACATGCATTCTACAAAAAGCTTCATTGATTTGTTTGGCGAAGAGTTTCAAAAACTTAACCCTAACGGCAAGCTTGCTACCTATTTTCAGACCATTGAACTTAAGGACTTTATTAACTATAACAGCACCAACGACGAAGTACTTGCACTTATAAAGAGCCGCGCTAAAGATGCTATAACCACAGCACAGCAAACACTCAGGGCACGTATCGATAAGTTTGGAGTAGCACAACCTAACATACAATTGTTACCGGGTACCGGCAGAATTCTGATTGAATTACCTGGTATCAGCGATAAAGAAAGGGTAAGAAGCCTCTTGCAAGGTTCTGCTGACCTTGAATTTTGGGCTACCTATAATGCTGAAGAAGTACAGGGTTATTTGGACTTAATGAACAAAACCCTTGCCAGCATTCTTGCAAACCCTATAAAAGATACAGCAAAGAAAGTTGATGCTAATGGTGTTGCAATTGCTGATTCCACAAAAAAATCGGATAGCACATCAACCGATGTACATAATAAATTGTTTGGCGGTACTGCAGCAGATAGCGGTAAAAATAAAATTACTGCTAAAAATGATTCAGCTAAACTTGGTAACCAAAAACTTAGCCCATTATTCAGTTTATTGGGTGTTGGCAAGCAACGTTTAGATGGTAAAGAACCTAACCTTGGTTATGCACGTGCAGAAGATACTGCTAAAGTAGGCGCATACCTGCGTATTCCGCAAGTAAGGTCACTGTTCCCTGCTAAGGCAAGGTTTTTATGGGTACGCCCTAAAAATGCAAGCAAGGTTAGTACCGATGCTAACGACAACTCTGCAAAATATTCTTTGATAGCTATAAAAATTACCACTCCTAACGGACGTGCTCCATTATCGGGCGATATTATTACCGATGCACGCGTTGAGTACGAACAACAAGGACAAGGCCATCCGCAAATTGCAATGACCATGACCCCTGCTGCTGCTATTGAGTGGGCTCGTATTACCAAAGAAAATATTGGAAGATGCGTAGCTATTGTATTAGATGATATAGTGTATTCAGCTCCAGTAGTTCAAAATGAAATTACCGGCGGAAGATCATCTATTACCGGAAACTTTACACCTAACGAAGCAGCCGATTTGGCAAACATATTAAAGGCTGGCCGTTTACCTGCTCCTGCTCACATTGTATCAGAAAGCGTTGTGGGCCCTACATTAGGTAAAGAATCTATCCGTTCTGGACTTATATCGTTTATTGTAGCGCTTTTGTTGGTACTTGCATTTATGGCTGTGTATTACAACCAGGCAGGCCGTGTAGCTGATGCTGCCATGTTAATAAACGTATTCTTTGTATTGGGTATATTATCATCGCTTGGTGCAGTATTAACCCTACCGGGTATTGCCGGTATAGTGCTTACCATTGCCATGTCGGTAGATGCTAACATACTTATATTCGAACGTATACGTGAAGAGCTTGCATTGGGTAAAACATTGGCTACTGCTATAAAAGATGGTTTTGGCTTTGCCAAGTACTCTATTATAGATGCTAACGTAACAACCTTTATTTTGGGTATAATACTGTATGCTTACGGTACAGGCCCTATACAAGGTTTTGCAACTACCCTTATCATAGGTATTCCAACATCATTGTTTACCGCTTTATTCATTACCCGATTAATGTTTGAGCGTACACTTTCGAAAGGTAAGACCATTGCATTCGATACCACATTTACACGCAATGCATTCCGTAATATCAATATCAACTTCGTAAAACGCAGGCATTTGTATTATGTAATATCGGGCGCTGTATTATTAGGCGGTTTGATTTCTTATCTGAGCAAAGGGTATGATATGGGCGTTGACTTTAAAGGTGGACGTACCTATGTAGTTCGTTTTGACAGCCCGCCTACAGTAGAAAATGTTGCAACAGTGCTTGCGCCTTCATTGGGTGGTAAAGCTCCTGAAGTACAAACCTATGGTACCAGCGAACAGGTTAAAATCACCACTTCGTACATGATCGGTGATCAATCGAAGACAGCTGAAAGTGAAGTTGAAAAATCATTGAATGCTGGCTTAAGCAAACTGAATAATCACTATGTAATAATGAGTTCTGAACTGGTTGGCGAAGCTGTATCGCAGGATATTAAATCGAAAGCGATATGGTCGGTATTACTTGCCTGTTTGCTTATGTTCATATACATATTCATTCGTTTCCGCGGATGGCAGTATGGCCTTGGTGCTGTGGTAGCATTGTTCCACGATGCGCTTATGATTATGGCAGCATTTACCATATTTAAAGGTATTGTTCCATTCTCGCTCGAAATTAACCAGGACTTTATAGCAGCAATTCTTACCGTTATGAGTTACTCGATGAACGACACTGTAGTTGTGTTCGATAGGATTCGTGAATACCTTACCAAACGCCATAAACGCGAAATTGACAAGGGCGAAGACAAAACTGAAGTTATTAACTACGCGCTGAATGCTACATTGAGCCGTACTATTAATACATCGTTAAGTATTTTCTTCGTTATTCTTGCCATATTCATATTTGGCGGAACAACTATTAAAGGATTCGCTTTTGCCTTGTTAATTGGTATCATAGTAGGTACATATTCATCTATATGTATTGCTACACCAATTGTAATAGACTTCGATAAGGCTAAAAAGAAAGAAGAACCTAAGACTGCTAAAGCAGTAAACTAAGGTTTACCATACCAATAATATTAAAGCCCTGCAATATTGCAGGGCTTTTTTGTTGTGTTTACCCCAAACCCCTAAAGGGCTTTGAGTTATTTATGAAATACATAGCTTCTTGAAATAGGCATTAATATTATTACGGATGTCGCCCATATTGGGCTTTACAAATAGCTCGTTGTACTACTATTAATATATAGCCCCTTTGGGGCTGATTAAGTCAATATATAATCTAGGGTATAATAGTCCCTATCGGGACGATATCTTAATAGTTATATGGTTATGTGAGTAATACAAGCCCTGTAGGGGCGATATGTTATGTCCAGTTAATCCTCGGCTTCTATTATCATATTTGGTATAACTTTGCAATCTTAAATCAGTTAACAATGGCTTCTTCGCACCTTTTATTTCTCGATTTCAGCGGAGGCGAATTCCTGCTTGTAGCAGTAGTGTTCCTTATGTTTTTCGGTTCGAAGAGCATACCGGGTGTTGCTAAATCATTAGGTAAAGCATTAAGGGAGTTTAGAGAAGCGGCCAACAGCGTGCAGCGTGATATACAAGAGAGCTCAGGACTCAATCAGATAAAAGAAGACCTTAATATGTCGCCCGATAAAAAGCCGGTACAACAACCTGCAATTAAGTTACCGGAAGTGGTTCCGCCCAGACCGGAAGAATCTGCAAAAGAAACCGGGGTGCAAGGTGAATTGCCGCTTTAAAAGATTTACCGCAGAGAGCACAGAGCAAGCGCAGAGAACCGCAGAGGTTTTGCCTTACGCCTATCGACTAATGACTAACCACTAATTTGTGTAACTTTGTATTGTTATTGCTAAATGCATTGGGGCCGACAGGTTTTGACAGCAGGTAGAAATAGTAAGTAAGCATGCCGAGCTTCGTGAATATCGCTCGTAAATCTCAGTTCTCAAAATTCAGAAGGCGAATCTAATTACGCCCTAGCTGCTTAATCCAGAAGGATTTAACTAGCTATGTTTCCCGGGAAGCCCCTCCAGCCGGCGGCCCGCCAGAAGCATCGAAAATGGCAGGATAGTCAAAGTTGTGTTCCGGTATTTTGGCGAAACTAAAGGAACTAAGGTGGTAGTTGGTCTGTCTTTTAGCGGCTATCACACCAAAATTAAATAAGGCTACGCATGTAGAAAGCTTGTTGTTTCCTTGTTTGGACGAGGGTTCGAATCCCTCCGGCTCCACGCCACAAAAACGTTATAAAGGTTTTGTGAAGTATAAAATAGTTAAGTGTACTTAACTATTTTTAAATGGAACAAAACAGAAATGCGATAGCATTTATAGCGTTTTTGCAATACGGGTTAGGAGGGAAAGCGGAGCAATCCCTCCGGCTCCACAATTTACTTTGCAGTGTTATTAGGATAACTTACACCAGGGCCAAAGTAACATGAGTTCTCTACTATTTTACCGTCTTTAATTTTAAAATACTCTGTGTTGCGGAACATCTTGCCATTATTTGTCCAGCCGTTATAGGTCACAAAGCCCCCATCTCCATCAACAATGAGCTTTTCAATGTCAAACTTTTTTGTGTTTTCGCAATTTGGCCAGCATTTTTCTTTATAGGTCTTTAAGTTAATGTGTTCATCAACAGGGCTATTGAAAACAAACCCGGTATCAAGAATGGAGCTTAACATGTTCCAATCTTTTTTCTCATAAGAGGCATAATAATCTTTAATGAGTTTCTCATTAGCTTGCTTTTTATCCATGTTGGTGTTATTACAGCCAAACAATATCAGTGGAATTGCAAATAACCATCCAATTCCATTTTTTCTAATTTTATTTAGCATATTTATTTTAATTACAATGTGTTTTTAATTAGTCTCTCTTTTTTATGATACTAAAATAATTAAAAAGATAGTGAAAAGAAGATTTACCCTGTATTTTTTTCAACAGCAGCAGTTCCCTGAATAGAAAGTAAATAATGTAATTAATAAAATGGTCTAATTCAGTTAGTTGCCATAAAATCTAATCACTTTACTATATTTGATTTAAATATAGGGTATGAGAAAACCACTACTTTTCACATTGCTACTTTTTCTATTTGTTTCGGGATATTGTCAAAACTTCCTTACTATCCGGCAGGTATATAATTTCAATGTAGGTGACCTGTTTGAGTCGCGAATGTATGCTAGCAATACAAGAGGTACTTGGTATTTAAAGGTTATATTAAGTGAGCACTATTCTGGAAATAATGATACGTTATATTATACCGATAGTGTTTATGCTGAAATGCCTAAAAGTTGCTACAATTGTACAGATTCCTCTTTTTGGTGTGGAATCGAAATGGACACTATTGCAAATCTTGACTCTTCTATTTTTGGCTCAAGGGCAATAAATATTTCCTGTAGTCCCAACTATACATGCCATGATATTGATACTCTCGAGCCTTATTGCACCACTGTAGAGTTTATTTCTCAACCTGATTATTCATGTATCGGTATGGATTCCTGTTATGTTTATGGTTGGCAGGGCCCGGTGACATCTATGTTTTATAAAGGAGTACCTGACGGTTATTACTATTTTGATGATTACAGCCTTGGCGTAACTGATTATAATAGTCTTATATACTATAATAAGGGAGGTATAACATGCGGAAGTTATTGGGACATTAGGCATCCTTGTCCTCCGAATAGTATTCCAGTAATTTCCCGAAATTCAATAACTCTTGAACTTTATCCGAACCCTGCATATTCTTCGTTGAAGCTTAATACAACCCTAAACGATATTTACAGGTATGATATTACAGATGTTGCGGGCAGGCTCTGCATTTCGTCTCGCTATATTCCTGGGCAACCCATAAATATCTCATCACTGGCCTCTGGCTACTACCTGATTAATTTTTACAGCAGAGTTTCTGGAAATATTGTAAAGCAGTTTTCAAAAGAGTAATTTTCTATAGGAAGGTAAATCTTAACTTAATAAATGCAGAAAGTGTCAGCAATATTCTGCCACAATAAAAAAGCCGTAATCACTGATTACGGCTTTTTTATTGTTATGAAAGAAGAGAGTTTATTTACTCACTTTCTCCATATCGCGCATTTTTTTTACGTGATCGTGATCGGCCTTTATCATTGCAAATTGTTTATCAACTATGGTTTTCTGTTTGCTGGTAAGATACTCAAGGTCGTTTTTTAATACGTCCTTGTAAACGCTAACTGCAACATCTTCACCTGCTTCGCATGAATTAAGTATGGCATGGCGGTCATCGTTTGTAAGTGCAGCTTTAGTATCCATCCAAAGCCTGAATAACTTACCGGTGGTTTTAGTTCCTTCGGTTAGTTTTCCACCCAACATTAAAACTTCATTATCAAGTTCAGTTTTACATTTTTGGCTGGTAGTTATAAACCGGGTGAAGGTTTTTTTTAAATCAGCATCTTTGGTTTCCTTTAATGCTGTTGTATACCCTTCAGTCCTGTCATTGTTGATCTCAACTAACTTGTTTAAAGCGTCAATTGTTTTCTTGGTTTCCATTTTGTTTGATTTTTGAATTATTATTATTATTAATTTTATGTGAATTAGTATAGGTATAAACCGACAGTGCAAAGATTCATATCCTATATAGGGTAGGGCTTATACAATTCTCATTAAAAATTGCATGTTTAGCCGTTTAAACCTCATAATCCAATATTCTCTTTCAATCTCATTCGAAAGCTTAAATTTGTACCCTTATTCATCTACTATGCCTAAAGTATCTGTTAAAGGCAGCGCAATGCCTGCATCACCAATTCGTAAATTGGTGCCTTATTCCGAAAAAGCAAAAAAAGAAGGTAAAAAGGTATATCACCTTAATATTGGCCAACCCGATATTGAGACCCCTGAGGAGATGCTGAATGCTGTATATAAGTTTCCTTATAAAATTATAGAATACAGCCATAGCGCAGGTATTGAAAGCTATCGCAAAAAACTGGCTGAGTATTATAAACGCAATCAGATAGAGCTTGATTTTACCCAGATAATGGTTACCACAGGCGGATCGGAAGCTATTGAAATAGCAATGATGACCTGCTTTAACGAAGGTGATGAAATAATAATACCTGAACCATTTTATGCCAACTACAATGGCTTTGGTGTTGCGGCAGGTATAGTGGTTAAGCCGGTAACATCAGATATTAAGACTGGTTTTGCATTACCTCCCATCCATGATTTTGAAAAGATAATTACCCCTCGCACAAAGGGTATAATGATATGCAACCCCAATAACCCTACAGGTTATTTATACTCTAAGGAAGAGATAGAACAATTAGGTGCATTGGTGAAAAAGCACAACCTCTTTTTGTTAGTAGATGAGGTTTACCGTGAGTTCTGTTACGATGGTAAAGAACATTTTTCGGTAATGCGATTAAAAGGAGTTGATGATAATGTAATAATGCTCGATTCAGTTTCGAAGCGTTATAGCGCCTGTGGCCTCCGTATCGGTGCATTTATTTCGCGTAATAAAGAAGTAATGGAAACGGCGCTTAAGTTTGCACAGGCAAGGTTAAGTCCGCCTACAATAGGCCAGGTAGCCAGTGAAGCTGCTGTAGATGTTCCTAAGTCATACTTTGATAAAGTAGAGGCAGAGTATGTTAACCGTCGTAATACAGTTGTAGGCCTGCTCAATAAAATAGAAGGTGTTTTTTGCCCTATGCCTAGTGGAGCATTTTATTGCTTTGCTTCATTGCCGGTAGATGATGCCGATAAATTCTGCCAATGGTTGCTCGAATCATTTGAATACGAAAAACAAACTGTAATGCTTGCTCCTGCAAGTGGCTTTTATTCTAGCCCTGGCTTCGGTAAAAACGAGGTGCGTATAGCCTATGTGTTGAACGTAGATTCACTTAAAAAAGCAATGATTTGCCTTGAAAAGGCTTTGCAGGTTTATCCCGGCAGAACAGTAAAAAAGGAAATGGCAGGTAAGGCCTAAAAATCGTCGTAGAGCAAATACCTTTTACGAATAGCTTTAAACTTAGTTAGCTCAGGCTCCCAGCTTTTGCGGATATCTTCATCGGTCATACCCTCTTGAATTTGCTTTTGCAACTTATCAGTGCCCGCTAAGCATTTAAAATACGAATTAAAAAAAGCAGATTGGTTAGGGTAATTCTTCAGTGTGCCTTTTAACCAGAAGAAATAAAGTTTTTGGTAGTTTTTCATTAGCACAGCTCCAAAATCATGAAGGTCGTAGCCATGGCAAAGTTGTCCTTTATACATGGGGTCGGTAGCACCCGGTTTGCTTTGTGGGGTAAAAGTATAAGTTGCATTTTGCAATTCGGGGCAGCCAATTACCTGGAATGGTGTATCTGTTCCTCGGCCTACGCTTATCACTGTCCCTTCGAATAAAGCAAGTGAAGGGTAGAGATATACGGCAGCCATATTTGGCAAATTCGGTGATGGCTTTACAGGCAATTCATACAGGTCCTTATGGGTATAGCCCTGCACCGAAACGCAAGTTAAGTTACACTGCTTACCATTCTTTAACCATTTTTCTCCGTTTAGCATACGTGCATATTCAGCAGGAGTCATGCCATATACAATAGGAACAGGATCGAGCCCTACAAACGACCTGAAATTGGTATCAAGCACGGGGCCATCCACAAAAAAACCATTTGGGTTGGGCCTGTCGAGTACTATAAATTGTTTGTTGTTTTCGGCACATGCTTCCATTACGTAGTGAAGGGTAGATAAGTAGGTAAAGAAGCGTACACCCACATCTTGCAGATCATATACTACAACATCAACTCCTTTCAGGTCTTCGACGGTAGGCTTGTTGTGTTTGCCATAAAGTGATATAATAGAGATGGTTGAAGCGGCGTTTTTATCCTTACTATTTTTGATGGTGGCTCCTGCATCAGCAGTTCCGTAAAAGCCATGCTCGGGGGCAAATATTTTGGTAATGTGTATGCCTAAACTCAGCAATGTATCAACCAATAAAGTCTTTTTTACCAATGATGTTTGGTTGGTAACCACTGCTACATTCTTGCCTTTCAGCATAGTCAGGTATTGTTCCATACGCTCGGCTCCCACTTTTACATCGGCTGCGGTAAGGGTGGTAAAGTCGGACTTGGCCATGATCTGGGCCTGCGAAGTATAGCCCAGCAAAAGCATGAAGCATACTAAAGCCAGGGTTTGGCCTTTTATAATTGAGAGGAAGAAGTATCTTTGCGAGTAATGCATAAGCGTAAAAGTCAAAAATAAGAAAACTACGCAGTTATTCATAAATGGACAAGGAAAAAATAATAAGCTTTCTTACTACAGGTACAAATTCGGCAGATACTGATACCAAAGTGCCACTGCGCGATATTGTGCATACCTTTCCTTATTTCCAGTTGGCACAAGTACTTTATGCAAAGCAATTGTACGACGATAACGATACCGAAGTAGCTGCACGGGTTAAACTTGCCTCTGCTTATGCCCCTAACCGCAAGGCAATGTATTTGCTCTTCCGCAAGCAAAACCAAAAGGTTGTTGCTAAGGAAGTGAAGCCAATAGAAGTAAATGTTGAGGTTAAGGAAGAACAGAAGTATAACTTTGTTTACCAAAGTACTGAAACTCCTATAGTTAAAGATATTCCGAAGGTAGAAGCTATTGTTGTTTCATTACCACCTAAGGAAGCAGAACTACCAAAGAAAGAGGTTGCAGAAGAAGTACCATTATCTCCTGTATCAGAAACTTTCCTTGAAACGGAGATATTAAGCAATATTGCAGTTATTCAAAGCGAACAGAACCTGAATGAGCTTCCGGCGATAGAGAAAAAAGAAAAAATTGAAGAGCCTGTAAAAAATATTGAGCCTCAAATTAAGCATGTAGTTGAGGCTGATTTAAGTGGTAAACATAGCTTCGAATATTGGTTAAAAGTACTCCCCGAAGCAAAGGTTGCAGGACTGGAAATGCCTAAATCATCATCACCGGCTAAAACCCTTGATATTATTGATAAATTCCTGGCTAATGCACCTCGCATTTCAAAGCCAAAAACGGAGTTCTTTTCGCCTTCGAAAGCAGCTAAACTGAGTGTTACGGATGATGAGTCTTTAGTAAGCGAAACACTGGCTAAAATATACCTTACACAAGGCAATTTGCCAAAGGCTTTAAAGGCCTATGAAAGCTTATTATTGCAAAATCCCGAAAAAAGCACTTATTTTGCGGCCCGAATTGAAGAAATCCGGCATAAAATAGATTTACAAAAGAATAAATAAATACCATGGAAACGATTCTTGAAATACTTACAGTTATTGTCTGCATACTGTTAATACTTGTTGTACTTATACAAGATTCAAAGGGTGGAGGATTATCTTCATCATTTGGCGGATCAAACCAAATATTAGGTGTTCGCAGAACAACCGACTTTTTAGAAAAAGCAACCTGGGTGCTTGCTATAGCTCTGTTGGTATTTAGTTTGGCCAGTTCTTTCTTCGCAAGTACTCCAAGCAGTGGTACAGGAGTATCTACTACTAAAGATAAGGCGGCCGATATTAATCTTCCTCAGCAACAGCAGCAACAAAAGCCTAGTGCGCCTGCTACCGGCGGAACAGCTACGCCTGCCCAAAAGCCTAACTGAGGCTGAATTGTATAGATTTTATAGTCATAAGAGGCCTTAATTTTCTTATTTCATGCTTGAATACCCAATATATATTGCAGGCAGTTTCGAGAAAAGCGCTAAAGTTTTAGATGTTTACAATCCATTTAAGGAATATGCTTTTGCCCGTACTTATCAGGCATCGGACGAGCAATATGAAACCGCTATAAACAAAGCCCTTGCTTGCCGTAAGCAAATGGCAGAGATGCCTGCCTATGAAAGGTATACTATACTTCGTTCCATTTCTGATGCTATAACCTCTTCGCGCCAGTTATTGGCCGAAACATTGTGTTACGAATCAGCAAAACCAATACGTTATGCATTGGCTGAAGTAGACAGAGCCGCACAAACATTTTTGGTTGCAGCAGAAGAAGCTAAACGCCTTCCTAAAGAATATATGTCGATTGACTGGACACCTGCCGGAAATAAAAAAGAGGGATTGGTGAAATATTTTCCTTCAGGATTAGTAGCAGGTATTACTCCATTTAACTTCCCTATTAATCTGGTTGCGCATAAAGTGGCTCCGGCTATTGCAGCAGGATGCCCTATAATACTCAAGCCTGCTTCTTCAACTCCACTATCATCGTTAGAACTGGCTAAGATCATTGCTAAAACAAATCTTCCTGCCGGTGCATTTTCGGTATTGCCTATGGATAGGAAGAGTGGCAACAAAATGGTTTTGGACGAACGTTTTAATGTGCTTTCGTTTACCGGCTCCGCTGATGTGGGTTGGGAAATGAAAAAGAACGCAGGCAAAAAACGAGTACTGCTCGAGTTGGGCGGCAATGCTGCTGTTATTGTAACTGCCAAGGCAAATATAGATGAGGTAGTAAAGAAAAGCCTTGTAGCCGGATTCTCCTATTCAGGGCAGATATGTATACATGCACAGCGCTTTTTTATTCATAAAGATATTTTTGAAGCATTTACTGCTGCATTTAAAAAAGGTGCTGAAGCGCTTAAGTACGGAGACCCCAAAGATACTGAGACTGACGTATCGGTAATGATAGATCAGGCTAATGCAGATAGGGTAGAGGCTTGGGTGGCAGAAGCTATAGATGCCGGAGCGAATCTTGTTTGTGGTGGTAAAAAAGAAGGTGGTTTTTATCTTCCTACAATAATTACTGGCGCTAAAGACGATATGAAAGTTTGTGCCGAAGAAGTATTTGGTCCTGTGGTTATACTCGATTCATTTACCACATTTGAAGAAGCCGTTGAAAAAGTAAACAACTCAAAGTTCGGCTTACAAGCTGGTGTATTTACCAATTCAGTTAGCGAGGCCGACTATGCTTTTAATAACCTGAACGTAGGTGGAGTAATATTAAATGATATGCCAAGTTTCCGTGCCGACCACATGCCTTATGGCGGCGTAAAAGATTCAGGCCTTGGCCGTGAAGGTGTCCGTTATGCCATCATGGAAATGATGGAGCCCCGCATTTTAGTTAAGTAATTCTTTACTTATCGGCTTTACCTGCGATAAGCCATGGAACAGGTATTCTTGCTTGGTACTTATTTTAGTGCATAAGTAACGGGTACGAATTTTCTTTTGCTTAATGAATTGCTCGTTGCCTGTGGTCTCAAAAACTGTTTGCAAAGGAAGATCCTCTAACAAACTCAGATTGTCTTGTTTGGTGTTATATTTATTTAAAATCTTAAAAAGGCTCCTGTCATTACAAACCGATGCAGCCGGGTCGTGCATATATGCTTTTAATGCAGCAATAATATCAGACGGGAATACAGTTTCATTTAAAAAGGGATGTAGTAAAACACGGTACTCATGTTTCCATTCCTTACCATGGCTTTGAATATTGTTACCATGTTTTTTCCATGCACTCAGGTGTGCAATTTCATGCACCAGTGTAATCAGGAAAGCATATTTATTCAGGTCGTGGTTAATTGTTATCTGGTGATTCTTTCCCTTAAATGGCGGGCGATAGTCGCCATATTTCGAAGCCCTCGATTTTGTTATCTTCAATTTAAAATCGAAAGTATACACCCAATTAGCTATAGTATCTATAGCGGTTTCAGGAATGTATTTTGCTAAAACAGATTTGTTCCTATCTAATTGGGTCACGCTGCAAAATTAGATGAAAAATTATTATTTTCGTAAAGTATAATCTGCCTGAATGAACAAAAATTCTATTATACTTTCAGTTGCAATTTTAAGCACCTTAGCATCAATTGCTTTCATACTGCTTAAGAATGATATTGCAGCTTCAGCCTTAGGTATTGTTGCTTATATGTTCTCAGCACTAGCGGTCAAGAAAATAACCCAAAAGTGGCAGTTTTATTTTTTCTTTTTTGCTGCACTTATTGCAGGATATGCAATGGGGCTTAAAGGAGCACCTCCATTTTTGGCAGCCGGTATTTTCTTTTTTTCGCTTATGATAGGTATGAGAACGCTTTTTTTTGAGCGTTTAGCTCATACTGAAATAGGATGGATGGAGCCCTTATTTTATGCTTTAGGTAGTGGCTTTTATGTGGCCGGAAATTTACTTTATAGTAATGGTTGGATGGGTTGGGTATTCCCTATACCACTTATAGCCTTTAATACATATATGGTCATAACTATGAATCAAGACTATAAAGCGCTCAGGTCAGTGGTACGTAAATTTACCATTGACCTTGGTAAGCCTGCACCCGGCTTCACCTTAACAGATCAGGATAATAACCAGGTATCCCTATCAGATTATAAAGCAAAGCGTCATGTATTACTCATTTTTGTTCGGGGAGATTGGTGCCCAACTTGCCACATTATGCTGCGTACATATGAAAAGTATAAAGAGAAATTTGCAGAGAAAAATATAATGTTATTGGCTATCGGGCCAGATTCTATTGGAGTGAATCATGAAATGGTTGTGCGGCTGGGGCTCGATTATAAAATGCTTTGTGATGATAAAGCAGAGGTTGCTAAAGCTTACGGAATGATGTTTCAGTCCAATAATTCTAGCGCTAAATATGGCGATGGAATACCTTTGCCTGCATCTTTTTTAGTAGACATTAATGGTATACTGCTGTATACAACAAACCCTCATAGGCCGGGCTCAATACTTACACCCGATACTATTTTCCCTGTAATTGAGCAACTGGCGGTATAGAGCTTTTATTTTTCACTTTTCACTTAAAAAAGTGGGTATACACTTTTACCGCCCTGTAAACCCTTAATTTATTGGTTTTCAATTGCATAAATTCAAAAAATAATCTCATTTTGTAAACCCCTGCCCGATTCATAAATGGCGGTTTTTGGCGGAAACTGGCGGTTACTGCTTTTATTTTTCACTCTCATAAATGAAATATTTCTCGCAAAGCCGCAAAGATTTTTACCACAAAGAACACCAAGAAAAGACACACAAAGCCTCACTAAGAAAACATATAGCCCCAAAACAACGGTCGGTAGAGCATGCAAAGGTCTTTGATTCTTAATTTTTAATTCGTAACGGCGTAGCCCTCATGAGTTCAATAATAAATAAATGAGATACGAATAATTCTTAATTGAATTAAAGTGGGTACCCACATTTTAGTTTGTGTTACCCATCAACTTATTGATTATGAGTACTTAGGCTCAGAAAATACCTTGTTTTTTGTTACCCCTGTCCTGTCGTTTTATGTCGCTCCATGTCGTACTAGAGCATTTTTTTTTACCTCCTTCATTCATGAAACTATACAAATGAAGCTATTAAATCAAAGAACAGATTTTATTCCTGCCCCTCTTTGGGAAAGCCTGCCTGTTGGCAGACAGGGAGTGGGTAGGGTGATGTACTACAACGCAAATTTAAATAATATAGTTATTATATGTAATAAAAAGATAAATTAATTTTCAACAGGTCTAATTTTCAAAATGTAATTATTAAAAATCATCAGAAAGTAAATCTTTATTCGAGATGTCATCGCTTAGTTTACTTTTCATTGATATACTTCTTCTATATTCTTTTTTTATTTTAACTTGGTTAACGAGAAATTTAAAAGAGTAATTTATTAATGGTCTATTGAGTAGGTCTGCTATTTTAGCATCTAATTTTCCATATCCTTTAGAAATATTCACTTTAAAAGGCTCTACTTGATTTGTTTTTAAAGTGTATAAATTGACTTGCACTTCATCAATATTTATAATTTCTACATTTAGAGTTCGATATTCAAAACCAATATCAGGAACAATAATATATAAGGAAAATTCTTTAAATACGCCTTCCACTGAAGTTGTTGTGACTATTGAACTAAAATAGTCTTTAGCATAATTTGTAATTTGATTTCCATATTTAACAAGAATATTGTAAATAGGATTATTCTCCTCATGCGATTCTTCTAGGAATGTCAAGCTTAGTTTTTTCATAGTCTTTTATTTTAATGTAACTAGTATTGGTAGATGATCAAAATCGAAATTTAGAAATGATTTAGTTTGAGTGGCATTATTATTAAGTATATCTATTTTCCCAATTGATTTAATGATTTCATAATTTATTTTTGATTCATCTTTGTCGTACAGAACAAAATCAAATAATGCCCAACCGTCTGAATTGGAATAAAAAGTACCCCCCAAATTAGTGATTTTTGAATTATGGAGATCATTTGAAATAGGGTTAAAATATATTCTCTCCTTTTTTTCTCTTTTTGAAATCGAATAATGGTTATTTAGAAAAAAAGTATTCATATATACCTTGCTTCGAAGTATGTGATCCCAGGGCTCCAAGTTGAAATCACCAAGTATTAAACTTCTTTTAGAAGCTCTAGCTGCTTTACCTACGTATAGCATATCCTTTAGTTGACTAAGAGTATCCCGTTGATAATCATTCCATTCTTTTCCACCTTTTTTTGCTTTATTATGTATGAAAATAATCGAATCATAGTCTTTTCCATTTTTTATCTTAATCTGTATAATTCTGCCATTTGCTCTTTGGTCAGAAAAGCTAAATGGTTCAGCAATAATATTTTTATCCTTAACAAAGATTTTCAAGCCAAGTGGTTTGAATTTATAAGGTAGTCCAAGACTTTTATTTTTTATTGATAGTGGAGAATAATAACACGAGTATTTGAGTTTTTCAAAAGTTTTCAAAAGTTTTTTGCATTTTTCTTTCGATGATGTACCTTCTGCAATACATACAATATCAGGAGCATAATGTTCTATACTGATTGATAAAAGTTTTAATTGCTCAAGAGTTGGCCGAGGTCTGATATTCCAAAAAAATATATTGGCCTTAGAAACTGCTTTCCTTTTTTTATTTATATGTGATTTAGAAAGCTTTATCGCCTGCCCACTAGTTTTAACCTTGGTTTTGGATGCAGTTGAGGAGATATGTGTTGATGTTTGCAATTTTTTTCTCATGTTTTAAAAATTGGCTTATTGCAACGCAATTTTCAACGCCTCCCGAAACGCCTTGATTGTAATATCAATATCTCTATCGGTATGGGTGGAAGATACAAAACCTACTTCGTAACCTGATGGCCCCAGGTAAATCTTTCTTTCTAAAAGTGCAGCATGCAATTTTTTGAATTTCTCCATACTCTTTGCATCAATGTCTGAAGACTTCGTAATTTCTTTTTTATGAGTAAACGCCGGCCAGAAAATGGAGCCAATAGAAAATATGCGAAAGCCGTCATCTGAAAGTACGCCATCCATAATACCATTTACAAGGCGTTTGGTTTTCTTTTCCAGCTTTTCATAAAAACCGGGTTTAAGACATTCCGTAAGTTGGGCTATACCACCTGCCATAGCAACTGGGTTGCCCGATAAGGTTCCTGCCTGATACACATTACCATCAGGCGATATGTGTTTCATTACTTCATTCTTTGCGCCATAAGCACCTACAGGCATACCACCGCCAATTATTTTACCATAAGTAACAATATCAGGTTGAATATTATAATAACCTGCTGCACCCTCAAAGCCAATACGGAAACCTGAAATTACTTCATCAAAAATTAAAAGACTGCCTTTCGCTGCACATATATCGGCAAGGAATTCTAAGAACGCCCGCTTTTGTAACAGCAAGCCATTGTTAGCCGGAACAGGCTCTATGATAATGCAGGCAATATCATTCTTATATAACGAAAAAGCTTTTTTAACTGCCTTTTCATCATTCAGCGGAAGTACAATAGTTTCTCTTGCAAAGGCTTCCGGTATTCCTGCCGAAGAGGAAAGCCCGAATGTAGCTAATCCCGAACCGGCTTTTACCAGAAGCGAATCGTTGTGGCCATGGTAGCAACCATCGAACTTAATTATTTTGTTTCGTTTGGTATAGCCACGTGCTAAACGTATAGCCGACATTACGGCCTCGGTACCTGAACTTACAAAACGTATCTTTTCAATATTGCTGTTGTTCTTCAGTATCAGTTCTGCTAATTCATTTTCTAAACGGGTAGGCGCACCAAACGACATTCCTTTATCAATCGCCTTTTTTACTTTGTTTACCACCGCTGGGTAGCAATGGCCCAGTATAAGTGGCCCCCACGAACAGCAATAGTCAATATATTCGTTGCCATCAGCATCCCATATACGCGAACCGCTTCCTTGGTCAATGAACAAAGGTGTTCCGCCGACCGATTTAAACGCCCGTACAGGAGAGTTTACTCCACCCGGAAAATATGTTTTTGCTTTTTCAAATAGCTTTTCAGATTCTTTTCTTTTCAGCATATCAAGTTTTTTTTTCTGCCACAAAAACACTAAATCACAAAATTCCACCAAATTTTAGTGTGCAGTTTCTTTGTGTTTTGGTGACTTGGTGGCAATATATTAGTTATGTCGGTTATAATGGAATGATTTTGATCCGCGTTAATCTGTAATATCCGTTTTATCTGTGTTCTATTATTATATTTACTGCATCAAAAATACAAATAAACATGACCGCATTAAAACATACTGAAAGCGTATCTGCAAAGGATAACGTTATACTGGTTGGAACAGCCAAGACTGATTTTTCGAAACATGGCTTGTCACCTGAAGAGAATGCTTATGTAAAGAAGCAGGTTGCTGCTGAGGAGCATATTATAAATGTGAATCAATATAACCGCCGTATAGTGGTATATATTGAAGACAAGAAGAAAGAAGGATTTCAAACCATAGAAGCCTGTCGTAAAGCAGGTAGTCGTGTTTGTGGTATAATGAATACTGCAAAAGCAGAATCAGCAACCATTGTTGATTTAACAGGTAATACCGAAAACATACTGGCATTTACCGAAGGCATGGCTTTGGCTAACTACCAGTTTATACATTATAGGCAAGATATTAAAAAGGTTGCTAACTCATTAAAAACAATCAACGTTCACAGTAAAAAAGTGAAGGCGAAGGATATTGAGCATTTACAAATTATTGTGGATGCTACCTGCAAGGCTCGTGATTTGGTAAACGAACCAGTGAATCATCTTAATGCAACAGACCTTGCAAAAGAGTTTGAAAAAATGGGTAAGGAAGCAGGATTTAAAGTAGAAGTGTTTAATAAAGCAAAGATAACTGCCCTTAAAATGGGTGGATTACTTTCAGTAAACCTGGGTAGTATTGACCCACCTACTTTTACAGTAATGGAATGGAAGCCTAAGCATGCAAAAAATAAAAAGCCATACGTATTAGTGGGTAAAGGTGTAGTATACGATACAGGAGGATTAAGTTTAAAGCCTACTGCCAATTCGATGGATGAAATGAAATGCGATATGGCCGGTGGTGCAGCAGTAGGTTGTACTATGTATGCCATTGCAAAAGCTAATTTACCAGTTTACGTGGTTGGGCTTGTACCTGCAACCGATAACCGTCCGGGTATGAATGCCTATGTACCGGGCGATATACTTACCATGCACAATGGCATGACTGTAGAAATGCTAAACGCAGATGCTGAAGGCAGGCTGATATTGGCCGATGCTTTGAGCTATGCTAAAAAATATGATCCCGAACTGGCTATTGACCTTGCAACATTAACCGGTGCAGCAGCAGCAGCAATTGGCAAATATGGTATAGTAGCTATGGGTACAGCAGATAAAAAAGTAAAAGATAAACTTAAAAAAAGCGGTAAAGAAGTATTTGAACGCCTGGTGGAATTTCCATTCTGGGATGAGTATGCAGACTTACTAAAGACAGAAATTGCAGATATGAAAAATATTGGTGGCCCTGTTGCTGGTGCAATTACTGCCGGTAAGTTCTTAGAGAAGTTTACATCGTACCCATGGATGCACTTTGATATTGCAGGCCCCGCATTTATTAATGCCCCGTATGACTATAAGCCAAAAGGTGGCACAGGTGTAGGAGTAAGGTTATTGGTTGACTTTTTGACGAACATTAAGAACTGATAATGTATTAATTCTGTTTATGAAGTATTTCCTTCATCTTATCTTCATTTAAGCAGAATACCTTTGTTCTATCAAACTAACAATTAAAAATACAAAGTCATGAAAAAGATCAGTTTAGTTCTCGCAGCAATGGTTCTGTTCGCAGGCATATCTTTCGCACAAGATAAGACCACAACAACAACCAAGACAGACAAGTCATCTAGCAAAACCGAAAAGACCACCAAGACCGAAAAGAAAGGTGGAAAGAAGAAAGAAAAGAAAGCTGCTGCTGACAAGCCAGCTGCTAAGTAATTTTTCGGAAAACGAAATAAAAGAGCTCTGCAGCAATGCAGGGCTTTTTTGTTTTTATTAAGTTCCTTTATTTTATTTGCGTCTGCCCCAAACCCCTAAAGGGGCTTTGAAATACACTATAGGTTCTAACCCTTTAGGGGTTTGGCGTTAATAGAATCAAAGAAAAATACGGTTCTTATCTGTGTTAATCAGCTAAATCAGTCTTATCCGTGTTCTATTAGTTCTCCTCTTTAAACCAGCTCGAATACATTAAATAGTTACTGGCTATTCTATGTACCTCACCCTTAAGTAGTTCCGGGTTAATACTTTTAACCTTTTTGGCAGGTACCCCGGCATAAACGCTGCCTTCCTCTACAATAGTTCCTTCTAAAACCACCGCTCCGGCAGCTATTATACAATTGCTGTTCACTATAGCGTTGTCCATTACTATGGCACCCATGCCTATTAATACATTATCGTGTAAAGTGCAGCCATGCACAAGAGCATTATGGCCTATAGATACATTATTACCTATGGTGGTCCCGGTTTTTTGGTATGTACAATGTATAACCGCCCCATCCTGAATATTTACCTTATTGCCAATTTTTATAAAATTAACGTCTCCCCGCACTACCGCATTGAACCATACACTGCAATCGTCGCCCATGGTTACTTCGCCTACTACGGTTGCGTTTTCGGCCAGGTAACAATTGTTGCCAAATACCGGTTTTATGCCCTTAACAGCCTTTATTAATGCCATAATTCATTATTTTTGACAAAAATAGGGTATTAGAGCTATTCAGGTATGAAAAATATATTACCTTTGCAGCCCTTAAAGAAAAACCTAAATACAATAAATCGACCATCATGTACGCAATTGTTGAAATAGGAGGACTACAGCACAAAGTAAAAAAAGCTCAGAAGCTGTATGTTAACCGCCTCGAATCAGAAGAAGGTACTAACCTTGAATTTGATAAAGTAATGCTAGTGGATAATGAAGGCGACGTAGTTGTTGGTCTTCCTTTTGTAGATGGCACCCGTGTTATTGCAAAAGTAATGGGCCATGTAAAAGACGACAAGGTTCATATCTTCAAACATAAAAGAAGGAAAGGATACCGCCGTTTTAACGGTCACAGGCAAGCTCTTACCGAGTTATTTATTCAAGGCATTTTCGGTAAAGGTGAAACCATGAAAGAAGATATCGCACCTGAGAAAAGAGCTAAGAAAGCTCCTAAGGCTGAAGCTGTAACAGCTGAAGCAGCTCCAAAGAAAAAAGCAGCAGCTCCTAAAAAGAAAGCAGCAGCCCCTAAAGCTGAAGCAAAGGAAAAGAAGCCGGCAGCTAAGAAAGCAGCTCCAAAGAAAAAATCTAAAGAATAAATAGATAACATTTAAAGTTCAAGAGTCATGGCACACAAAAAAGGTGTTGGTAGTTCCAGAAACGGTAGAGAGTCGCACGGTAAGCGCCTCGGTGTTAAAATATTTGGCGGTCAAACTGCCAAGGCAGGTAATGTAATTCTTCGCCAAAGGGGTACTTCGTACCACCCGGGCAAAGGTGTTGGTATTGGTAAAGACCATACCATTTTTGCATTGATCGACGGTACTGTTGTATTTACTGTTAAAAGAGAAGACAGGAGATACGTTGCTGTAACCCCGGTTACAGAAACTGCTTCCGCTTAACCAATAGCAGGAATCAATCATATTATCCTGCCTGTGGCTTTTGCTCATAGGCAGGATTTTTCATTTTTAGTTAATATCAAGATTTTATCTTTGCTTCAAATTTTTTAAGCCATGCTCGAAATAGCCTACATACGACAAAATACTGATGATGTTATTACCCGTTTAGCGGTAAAGAACATTGATGCCAAAACTTTAGTAAGCGAAATACTTACACTCGATGAGAACAAACGCGCCATCCAGACAAAATTAGATGATGTGCTGGCCCGATTAAATAAAGCATCGAAAGAGATTGGCGATTTATATAAGGCAGGGAAGAAGCAGGAAGCTGATGATTTGAAAGGCAGCACTGCTAATTGGAAAGAAGAAATTACAAAGCTTGAAGCTGAGGCTAAAATAGCTGATCAGGTATTGCTGGATAAATTAGTGCTACTCCCGAACATCCCGAATAAAACAGTACCTAAAGGTAAAACCCCTGAAGATAATGAAGTAGTATTTACACATGGCGATTTGCCACAGCTACCTGAAACTGCTTTACCCCATTGGGAGCTTGCAAAAAAATACGACCTTATTGATTTTGAATTGGGTGTAAAAATAACCGGTGCCGGATTTCCTATTTATAAAGGCAAAGGCGCCAGGTTGCAACGGGCGCTTATTAACTTTTTTTTAGATAAAGCTACCGAAGCTGGATACTTAGAAATTGAACCGCCTATCTTAATTAATAAGGATAGCGGCTATGGTACAGGCCAGTTGCCCGATAAAGAAGGACAGATGTACCACGTAGTATTAGATGACCTGTATCTTATACCTACTGCCGAAGTACCTATTACTAACATTTACCGCGATACGATTGTTGAAGAAGAAACCTTGCCGATAAAAAATTGCGGATACACACCATGCTTCAGGCGTGAGGCCGGTTCGTATGGTAAAGAGGTGCGCGGACTTAATCGTTTGCACCAGTTTGATAAAGTAGAAATAGTGCAAATACAACACCCTGAAAAATCGTATGAAGCATTAGAAGAAATGCGCGAATATGTAGCAGGCTTATTGAAGACATTGGAGTTGCCATTCCGTACACTTAAACTTTGTGGTGGCGATATGAGTTTTGCATCGGCACTTACGTACGATATGGAAGTTTATTCGGGCGCACAAAAAAGATGGCTTGAGGTTAGCTCTGTATCTAATTTCGAAACCTTCCAGAGCAACCGTATGAAGCTGCGTATTAAAAAAGGAAAAGATAAACCAAGGCTTGCACATACCCTTAATGGCAGTGCATTGGCGTTGCCCCGTATTGTTGCATCGTTACTTGAAAATAACCAGACCGATAAAGGAATAAGAATACCCAAAGCTATTGTTCCTTATACCGGGTTTGAGTACATCAATTAGCGAATAATAAATGATTCGTCCTAAAATTTGGTTGATTCACATATAAAATTACTTTTGTACTGCCTAAAAAATTAAATTTGAAAAAGTTACTCAGTACAGCCTTTGTTTTTTGTTGTCTGGCCTACGTCTTTACAGGTTGTAAGCACAGTCTTTTTCATGGTGGTATTTCAGAAGGAACGATAGAGTACAAAATTGTTGTGCTTGATTCGGCCAATCCTATGGCTAAAATGGCTCCCGATAAAATGACCGTTAAGTTTAAAAATAATGTATCGTATGCTGAACTTATAGCAGGTATGGGCTTATTTGAAACATCATTTATTAATGATGAGCCTAACAAGAAAATAACCCAAATGGTTAGGATGTTAAATAAAAAGTGGGCTTATATAGCTGATACCGCAGCTGTAAATAAAGAACTTACACACGATATTCAGTTTACTGTTACCGAAACCAGTGAAACGAAAGTTATTGCAGGCTATACCTGCAAAAAAGCAATTGGTAAGGCTAACGATGGTAAAGCGCCTGATGTCGAGCTCTATTATACCGAGGATATAAAACAGGAAGATCCGAATTGGGCTACCCCGTTTAACTCTATACATGGGGTATTGATGCAATACCGTATTGCCAAGTATGGTTTTTATATGGAGTTTACTGCTGATAAAGTTGAGCCTGATAAAATAGATGATAATGTATTTAAATTGCCTGGTGATTATAAGATGATAACCAAGCAACAAATCGATGATTTGTATAAAGGCTTTCAATAAAACGAATCAATATTCCTTTAGTTCTTTTTATTTAATTCATTAACCCTAAAATATAGTTTCATGAAAAAGTTTACAAAAGTTGCACTTATTGGAGTAGCAGCAACAACTCTTTTTGCGTTTTCGGCTCCTACGGGCGATAGCCCGTTTGAAGGTGTCGTAACCTTTAGTATGTCATTTACTTCAAGCGATCCTTCTACCTCGCAAATGGCTGCAATGATGAACCAGAGTGGCAGTTCTACAAAAAATTACATTAAAGGTGATAAGGTAAGGACTGAAGTAATGGCCGGCATGATGCACCGTATAGTTATAGCCGACAGGAAAACAAAAGAAACAGTTACCCTGGTGGATATGATGGGCAATAAATACGAAATTAAATCGGACCCGAATAAACCAAAGACCACACCTGAAAACACACCTGAAATAAAGCTTATAGATAGTACCAAGACCATTGCAGGTTACTTATGTCATGCAGCGCTCGTTACTGTTACCAGCCCTAAAACAGGCGATAAAAATACAGTTACTGTTTATTATACCGATCAATTACCGTATAGCGAAGATATGGGCCAGTTTAAAGGCTTAAAAGGATTCCCAATGCAGTTTAGCTCTATGATGAGGGGAATGAGAGTAAATTTAAGTGTTCAAACAGTAGAGAAGAAAGCACTCTCTGATACGCTTTTTGTAATTCCTGCAAAGGGTTACAAAGTAGTTGCATCTGAACAGGAAATGATGAAAGACATTCAACAAGATGCAGGCGGTGGAGGAGGTAACTAAGTAGTACCCTACATTCGGCTAAATATTTGAAATAAAAGCGGGCATTTTGCCCGCTTTTATTGTTTTTATTTGGTATTTGAAATAAAAATTTCTATATTTGTCTATAATATTCAACGATTTTATAACAAAATCCCTGGCTTAAGTAATTTTCCCCTAAATTATCTGTTATGAAAAAATTTACATGTATTAGCAAAGCTTTGGTAGGCGGCATTTTCCTTACATGCTTTTCTATTAATGCATCTGCACAGAACAACGTAGGTATTGGAACCAATACCCCCGATCCTTCAGCAATAGTTGAAATGCAATCTACCACGCAGGGTATGTTGATTCCGCGTATGAATACGCTGCAAATGAACGCTATTGCGGCCCCTGCGCCAAGTCTTATTATTTATAATACCGATTCGAATTGTTATTGCTTTTATAATAACAGTAAGCCAGCATGGCAATCGCTCTGTCAACCTTCGGGTGCAGGCGCAACAGGTCCTGCCGGCCCTGCAGGTGCTGCCGGTGCAACAGGCCCTACAGGCCCTGCTGATACAGTTGCCGGCCCGGTTGGTCCAATGGGTCCTACAGGCCCTGCAAGTGTTGTTCCCGGCCCTACCGGCCCAACAGGCCCTACAGGTTTTGGTTCAGGTACTCCCGGAGCAACAGGTGCAACGGGCCCTACAGGTGCCACTGGTGCAACAGGCCCTTCATGGACGCTTTCTACAGTAGTTTACAATACTTCAGGTACAGTTACAGTTAATGGTACAGCCGGCTCAGGCGGACCTATAACAAGTACTGCTGCTGCCTGGTTAACAACAGGTAACTCCGGTATTACTGCAGCTAATTTTTTAGGTACTACCAGCGCTGCCGATCTGATATTCAAAACCAATAGCATTGAAAATATGCGTATTACCAATGCAAATGGTCAGGGTGTATTTAACAACACTACCCCGCTTGCAGGCGATGTGTTTTCGGTTTATAGTGCCGGTGTAGCAGGTGTAATTACTGCAGGTGCAGGTACCAATGCAATTAACGGGTATAGTAATAGTGGTATTGGCTTATTTGGCCAGGATGTGGGCAGTGGATTTGGTGCATTAGGATACATTAGTGATGCAGCCGCAACGGGTGGTGCAGGTGTATTTGGCCAATCAGACGGAGCTAATCCTGTAGGTGTAATGGGATACAACAGTGTTGCATCAGGTACTGCCATATATGGGTACGATGTTAAGGCTGGCCAGTTTACTACCGGTATTTGGGGTATTGACTCGGGAGGTTTTTCAGCAGTACTTGGTAACGATATACATGCTGCAGGTGGCTTTGCACTTACGCTTGCAGGTTCTTACGCAGGTGGTTCATTTACCGGTAAAAATGCAGGTGTAACGGGTTATGCTGCCGCGGCATCGAAAGCAACTAACGCAGAAGGTGGTTTTTTTGAAGATAGCGTAAAGACAGGTGCAGCAAATATTTCTCAGGCATCGGTTGGTGCATTTAATGGAGGACTTGCTTATAAAGTAATTGGTAACGGAACTGCATCAACAATTGTACAGGACTTAAGTGGCAAGGATGTTGTTATGTTCTGCCCTGAAGCACCGGAAGTATTATTCGAAGATTATGGCGAAGGTGAGTTAGTGAATGGCGTAGCGCAAATTAACTTAGATGCTGTTTTTGCCGGTAATGTTACAGTTAACGACAAACATCCATTAAGAGTATATATACAATTAGAAGGCGACTGTAATGGTGTATTTGTAACTGATAAAACAGCTGCCAGCTTTACAGTAAAAGAACTTCATTCTGGTTCATCAAATGTGAAGTTTTCGTACCATGTAATAGCTAATCGTAAAAACACTTCTTATAACAGTGAAGTTGTATCGAAGTACGAAGATGCAAGGTTCCCGGCATACGAAAAGACCGGTACAGTTGCTATGAAAAAGATAGTGGAAAACCGTTCTGCTGTTGTGTTAGGCAAGAAGAAGAAAATCAAATAAGAAATATAATAGTCATAAAAAAACCCGGAATATTCCGGGTTTTTTTATGTTCGTTTGTTTCTTAGGCTTTTGCCTTTTTATGTTCTTTGGGCTTTGTTTTATTCTGCTCTTCAAATTCTTTGCCTATTTCATCGGGCGTTTTGCCTAAAAACTTCATGGCTTGTTTTGCCTGTATGGCAAGGCTATCGTGTGGGTATTTTTCTACCAACTCGTTATATTTTTTGCGGGCATTGGCAGTATCATTCAGGTTGTTGTCGTAAATAAAACCTTCTACTAATAGGCATTCAGGTATCAGTCTGCTTTGCGGGAATTTTGAACTTACGTTTTGGTACAATGTTATTGCCCTTGGGTACTGTGCGGTGCTCGATGCAAGGCCACCTGCGTTAAATAAAAATGCAGCAGATAATGTATCAGTCGGGTAATACTTTGCATAGTCGAGGTAAGCGCTTATAGCAAGATTTGCTGTATAAGCATCAAGTGTAGGCGAAGTTTTTAATTTGGCCTCAACTGCCCTCACTGTTTGCAGTAAACCTGCTTTGCTGGTGTCTTTAGCAGGAGCATTGTTGATGGTTTGTGTTTGGCCTTGCTGTTTATTACCGCAGCTAATTACTGACATTATCAGGCAATAGGTGCCTGCAAGCATTACTAGCTTTTTCATATTTATTTTTTTAATGGAAATTTCATTCGGTACGCTACATCAACGTATCCTTTAGATAAATCGGTGAGCTTTCTTTTTAATAACCTTTTTCTCAACGGGTTTATTTTATCTACAAACAAAATACCTTCCACATGGTCGTATTCGTGTTGTATGATCCTAGCTCTTACTCCATCATACTTTTCATCATGCGACTTAAAGTTTTCATCGAGGTATTTTATGCGGATATTTGGCATCCTCTCCACATCTTCCCTAATGGTTGGTATGCTCAGGCAGCCTTCATTAAATTTCCAGGGCTGGCCATTTTCATTTAATATAACAGGGTTGATAAATATCTTTCTGAAATTAGCCAACTCCTTTTGCTTTTTTTCATCTTCCTGATCTTCGGCATAAGGCGAAGCATCTACAATAAATATACGTATAGAAAGGCCTACCTGTGGTGCAGCAAGTCCAACACCTTTAGCATTGTGCATAGTGTCGAACATGTTTTGAAGGACCTTATCCAGGTCAGGGTAACCGGCAGAAATTTCCTGAGCTTTCTTTTTCAAAACCGCATCTCCGTATGCAACAATTGGTAAAACCATAGGTAATAATATCAGTGAAGCCTACAAAATTAAGAGTTACGCTGAAATATCGGGGGGTAATCTGCCTTCTTTCTTCATTTCCATAAAAGATTGCAGTATGAGTGCCGCGCTAACCATATCTACAGTGCCTTTATTTTGCCTGTCTTTTTTCTTCAGTCCTCCGTCTATCATAGTCTGAAAGGCCATACGTGAGGTAAGCCGTTCATCAACCCTGTAAATGGGCATGCCGGGGAATTTAGCTGCCAGTTGCTCTGTGAATTTTTCAATGGCCGCAGCACTTTGCGAAGGAGTGTTATCCATGTGCTTAGGCTCGCCTATTACAAAGCTTTCTACCTTTTCCTTTTGTAAATAATTGACTAAAAAAGTAAATATTTCTTTATTGGCAACGGTTGTAAGCCCTGTAGCTATAATTTGCTGCGGGTCGGTAACTGCTATACCAATCCTAACCGTACCGTAATCTATTGCTAATACCCTCATAATACGTGCAAAGGTAAAATTAAACTACTCCCCCTTTGATATTAGGTTTACTACAAAGCTCTGTGAGGTTTTCACAGTGTAACCTAATTTGGGCGTTCCCCTCCTTCGTCGGGTCGGGCTATCCGCTATTACTCCTCGCTGCGCTCCGGGGTAACCGCTACTATCCCTAACGCGAACAGCCGAATAGCTTCAAACACAACGTTTATTCAAAGTCACTTTAGTCGTTTGGGGCGTAAGAGGCATAAAACCATTTAATTATATTTGCTATGTATTACATAACCTATGAGCAAAGAGATTGAACTTATTGAAAGTGCATGGCTTAACCGCGACCTGGTAAAGAATGATGATGTGCGAAAGACTGTGGCAGATACTATGGAAAAGCTGGACAAGGGCATCTTGCGTGTTGCCCAACCCGATGGCGAGGGCTGGAAGGTAAATGAATGGGTAAAAAAAGCCATTCTGCTTTTCTTTCAAACCCAAAAAATGGGAACCATAAAGGCGGGAGATCTTGAATTCTACGATAAAATACCATTAAAGAAAAATTTTGAATCTATCGGTGTACGCGCCGTACCCCATGGCCTTGCCCGCTATGCTTCGTATCTTGCACCGGGTGTTATAATGATGCCATCGTATGTAAATATTGGCGCCTATGTAGATAGCGGTACTATGATTGATACCTGGGCCACTGTAGGTTCCTGCGCCCAGATCGGTAAAAATGTTCACTTAAGCGGTGGGGTAGGTATTGGTGGGGTACTTGAGCCGCCACAAGCTGCCCCCGTGATTATAGAGGATAACTGTTTTGTGGGTTCGCGCTGTATTGTGGTAGAGGGTGTGAGGGTGCAAAAAGAAGCGGTGCTTGGCGCTAACGTTGTGCTTACCCAATCGACCAAAATTATTGATGTAAGTGGCGATAAGCCTGTTGAATATAGAGGAATTGTACCACCCCGTTCGGTAGTTATACCGGGTAGTTACGAGAAAAAGTTCCCTGCCGGAACGTATTCAGTTCCTTGTGCTTTAATTATTGGCAAGAGAAAAGAAAGTACTGACACTAAAACATCACTCAACGAAACACTAAGGGAGTTTAATGTACCCGTATAGTGTTATAAAGGGCAGGAAATAATTATTTTTGCCTTAGCATGGCTCAAAAGAAAAACATAGCTCTAAAAAAGGCTGCAACCAAACCTTTGCCGGCTCCTGAACCCAATTCACTGGCAAACATTTTGACTTTCCTGACCATTGCTGTATTAATTACATGGGCTTGTTTCACTAATGCCTTTAAGAACGATTTTACCAACTGGGACGATGTTCAGTATGTCACTGAAAATAACATTGTAAAGAGCTTGTCCTGGGAAAACATAAAAACCATTTTTTCTACTCTTTCAGTAATGGGTAACTACCACCCGCTTGCTGTTCTTTCTCTGGCAATCGATTTTCATTTCGATAAACTTGATGCGCATACTTTTCATACCACAAGCATTATCATTCATTTATGTAATGTGGCACTGGTTTTCTTTTTTGTGCAACTGTTAACTAAAAACCCGCTAGTGGCTTTTATTGTAGCGTTACTTTTCGGTATTCACCCAATGCACGTGGAATCGGTTGCATGGGTAGCAGAGCGCAAAGATGTGCTTTATGTATTCTTCTACATGGCTTCGCTCATTGCTTATATGTTTTATATAAAAGATGGCCCGAGAAAAATAATGTGGATTATTTTAAGTTTCCTTTTATTCGGCCTTTCATTGCTTTCAAAGGCACAGGCGGTAACACTTCCGGTAGTGCTGTTGTTTATAGATTATTATATGAACCGAATACCAGTAGGGGGATTATCGATTGCAGGAAGTATTGCAACTGAACCTGTTGCAGAAAAAAAATTCGACTGGAAAATAATCATTGAAAAAATTCCTTTTCTTATTCTGGCAATTATAATGGGCTGGATAGCAATAAAGGCCCAAAAGGAAACAGGCGCTATTAAAGACATACCTGCTAATACATTATTCGAACGGATTTTATTTGCCGGCTATAGTTTTATGAATTATACCATAAAACTTATTTACCCTCACGAGCTTTCAGCCTATTACCCATACCCCGATAAGCCCTATTCTATTCTTTATTATATCGCCCCGCTTGTTGCAGTAGGCTTAGTGGGCTTAGCTGCATGGTATTATAAAAATAAAACCATTGTATTTGGCACAGGCTTTTATGTTGCCAATATATTTTTGCTTTTGCAATTATTACCTGTGGGTGGGGCTATGATGGCAGAACGGTATTCGTACCTCTGTTCAATTGGCCTGTTTTTTATTGCCGGAAAAAGCGCAGTTGATGTATTAGAGAATAAAAAATATGCGACGTATAGATACCCATTAATCGTTTTAATGATATGCTATGGCGGGTATCTTGCATACGGGACATACGAACGGAATAAGGTATGGAGTAATAGCGGAACACTTTGGACCAATGTTATACAACAATATAAACGAGTGCCTATTGCTTATAATAACCTGGGTTCCTTTTATCAAAAGAAAAAAATATTAGATACCGCTTTGGTAAATTTCAATGAGGCCATTCATCTGAAGGCTCAATTTCCGGAGGCATTAACGAACCGCTCCGATATTTTCAGAGTAATGGGTAATTATAAACAGGCAATTGCCGATTGTGATTCCGCTATAGCTTTCGATAATAACTATACCGAAGCCTATATGAATAGAGGTATTGCTTACTGCTTTGTAAGCGAATACGATAAAGCGCTCAAAGACTTTTCATTTGTGGTTTCGAAAAAAGCGGGTGAGGCATCATTGTATTGCAACAGGGGCAATTTGTATGATATGAAGGGTAAAATAGATTCTGCTTTCGATGATTATTCAATGGCTATTAAGCTCGACCCGGAATATGCTGATGCTTATTTTAGCAGGGGCCGTACGTATTTAAAAATGAAGAAATACAAAGAAGCTATTGCCGATTTAGATATGTCGATACAGTTAAACACCACTTCTAATAACGTGTATATTTACCGTTCGCAAGCATATCAAGAAACAGGTAATTATCAAGCTGCTTTGCAAGATGCAATGACAGCCAGAAAATTGGGACTACAGGTAAACGACGATTATATTAATGACTTGCAAAAACATATTGCAAGTGCAGGAAAATGAGCAAGAAGAGTAATAAATACAGACTACAGCAACCTAAACCTACTGTGCAGGCTCCTCAACAGCGCACCCAGAATTCTAAGGCAAAAGATGCTGTGCCTGTTTTAAATGATATAAGTAAGCCGGATGATTCTATACTTAAGTGGGCTCTGTTGTTAATAGTTATTGTTACCACTTTCATTTGCTATAGCTATACGTTGAAGAACCAATTTACCAATTGGGACGATGGTTTGTATGTGGAAACAAATCCATATATCAAAAACCTTACCAATGAAAACCTGAAGATGATATTGTTCCACAATATCACTAATAACTATTACCACCCTATTACCATGCTGACCATAGCATGGAACTACTACACATCGAAAATGGATCCGCATGCGTATTACCTAACCAATGTATCTATACATGTAATGGGTACATGTACCGTATTCTTTTTAGTGTTATTGCTATTAGAGGCAATGGAGGAAAAAGGCTATGGCGAGATTAAAGGCAAGCTATGGTTGGCTGCATTAGGCGCCTTATTTTTTGGTGTGCATCCTATGCACGTAGAATCTGTATCGTGGCTGGCAGAGCGTAAAGATGTACTGTACGCTATGTTTTACTTCTTAGGAATGATTGCTTATATAAAACTTCAAAAAAATAATTTAAGATTATTTCTTGTTTTCATATTCTATTTATGCTCTTTAGCATCAAAGCCACTTGCGGTAGTATTTCCATTTTCTCTTTATGCAATAGATGTTTTATTAAAGCGAGACATAGAAAAGAAGGGTTTAATAAAAGACATGATTGCTTTTGGTTCAATTGTAATAATATCTGTTTTGATTATATGGGTAGTAATTAAAGCAAATCTTTTAGTAAATATTTCAATTGATGCAATTTTAGTTCATTTGAAAATAAGCCATATTACTCCCATTTTGCTGTTGGTCGTAATTTTTGGCGGATTATTTGTTTTGTGGAAGTACGTTATGAATTGGCTTAAGGAACAGGAATTATCTAATATGATATTAGAGAAATTTCCATTCTTCTTTATATCTCTGACAAGTGGTATATGGGCATGGCATGCGCAAAAGGCCAGCGGCGCTGTGGCTTCATTCGGTGCATTTACAATCCTTCAGCGGCTTATGTTTGCTGCATATGGCTTTTGTATGTATGTGGCCAAGGCATTTGTACCATTGCATTTATGTTCCTACTATCCTTACCCGAATACTGATACAGATGGTTTCATGCCATTCTACTTTTATATTGGCCCTGTCGTGGCTCTTGCAATTTTGGCAGTACCAATTTATATAGCATACCGTGCAGGAGAAAAATATTTGCGCATTGTTATTTTCGGCCTTGGCTTCTTTTTGTTCAACGTATTATTTGTACTGCAGTTTGTGTCTTCAGGTCCCGCTATAATGGCCGATAGGTATTCGTATGTGGCTTATTTCGGTATTTTCTTTCTGGTGGTTTACTTTGCCGGATTGTTTATTGAAAAATTGCCAGTATACAAAATCCCTATGCAAGGACTTATGCTTGGTTTTACCATAATGCTGGCATACATCTGTTACGACCGAACCAGAGTTTGGCACAATACCAAGACTTTGTGGGAAGATGTAATTAAAAAATATCCATTCCGGGTGCAAACCGCTTATAAGAACCTTGGCAACTATTATGCTGATTTGGGCCCGACCAATTTTGCGTATTACGATAGTGCTTATACAAACTATGTAACATTGGTGAAGATACATTTGGCTGATGCAGGCACATACAGCAACATTGCAAATATTTACGGACTCAGAAAGCAATTCGACAGTTCTCTTATTTCGTATAACATGGCATTGAAAATGGATAGTACCAATTTTGATGCTCACCTCGACAGGGCTATTACCTATTCGATGATGAAGAGATACGATAAGGCATTGATAGATTATGATTATGCCGGAAGTTTACAACCACTCTCTGAAAAACTGTTGGAGAACAGGGCAAGTACCTATTTATATGCGGGCATGTATGCAAAAGCGGTTGCTGATTTTTCGAGCCTTATTAAAATAAACCCTGACAGGCAGGTTACTTACCTTGACCGTGGTGCAGCAGAGTGGGATATGGGCGACTATAAAAATGCGTTAGCCGATTTAAACTACTACCATAAACTCGACCCTACTAACGGACAGTGTTTATTTGACCTCGCTGTTACTTACGAAAAACTAAAAGACTACAAGAATGCACTGGATAATGCATTACAGGCGCGTAACGCTAAGTTCGATGTTAAAGATCAGTACATAAACTACCTCAAGCAGCAAATCGATCATCCTACGGCTACCAAATGATTGAAGAAGTAAAAAAGTGTGCTGCTATACTACGTAACGGAGGAACTATTTTATACCCTACAGATACTATTTGGGGTATAGGATGCGATGCAACCAACGAAGAGGCTGTTCAGAAAATATTTAGTATCAAGCAAAGGCCTTCATCTAAAAGCATGATAATTTTAGTGGCCTACCCCGACCAGGTTGGTTTTTACGCTGAAACTCCTGAAGTGGCAAAGGATTTGGTAGAATACGCAGAGAACCCTCTTACAATTATTTATCCTAAAGCGAGGGGTATTTCCCGTTTACTGGTTGCGGAAGACGGAAGTATTGGCATAAGGGTGGTTAAAGATGAGTTTTGCAGAATGCTATTCAATACCATACGTAAACCACTGGTATCTACATCGGCAAATATTAGCGGAGAACCTGCACCTGAAAACTTTGATGCAATAAGTGATACGATAAAAAGTAGTGTAGATTATGTGGTAAATTTGAGGCAGCATGAAACAAAGAAAGTTACCCCTTCGAGCATAATCAAAATTGGTATGGACGGAACAATTGAGATAATAAGAAAGTGAGCACGGAACAAAATATACCAATGATAGAAGCGCTTTCGCACCCTGTGTTTAAGGTCGTTTCGGAAGTGGCAGATGAAATGGGCATGGAGGCTTATGTGGTAGGAGGCTTTGTGCGTGATGCTATACTTTACCGCCCCAGTAAGGACATTGATATTGTAGTAGTAGGTAAAGGTATAGATATGGCCTTGAAGGTTGCTGCCCGCCTGGGTGATAAGAAAGTGAACGTGTATAAAACATTTGGCACAGCCCAAATTGTTTACGATGATTATGATATTGAATTTGTAGGAGCAAGAAAGGAATCATATAACCGCGAATCGCGCAAGCCTGTGGTGGAAGATGGTACGCTTGAAGATGATCAGAAGCGCAGAGATTTTACCATTAACGCACTTGCGATCGGTTTGAATAAAAAAAATTACGGTGTATTGTTAGACCCTTTCAACGGTGTAAAAGATATTGAAGACAGGATAATACGCACTCCTCTTGCTCCCGATTTAACATATAGTGATGACCCGCTGCGGATGATGCGTGCTATACGTTTTGCTGCCCAGTTAGATTTTACAATAGAAGCTGAATCTTTCGCATCTATCGGCAGGAACAAAGACAGGATCGGGATAATATCGAAGGAACGAATTGCTGAAGAGCTGAATAAAATAATACTAGCCGATATTCCTTCTATTGGGTTTGAGTTGCTTTTCGATAGCGGCTTACTTCATCGTATCTTCCCTCAAATGGTTGTTCTGCATGGGGTAGAGATAGTGAACGGTATGGGCCATAAAGATAATTTCTACCATACCTTGCAGGTATTGGATAACCTTTCGCTGCGTACAAAAGATCTGTGGTTGCGTTGGTCAGCCGTGCTTCACGATATTGCAAAGCCACCCACCAAGCGTTTCGATTCTAAAGTAGGCTGGACCTTTCATGGGCACGAAGATAAAGGTGCGCGCATGGTACCAGGCATATTTGCAGACTTGAAGTTGCCGCAAAATGAAAAAATGAAATATGTGCAGAAAATGGTTTTGCTGCATTTAAGGCCAATTGTATTAGCACAAGAGACCGTTACCGATTCGGCAGTACGCAGGCTTTTGGCCGATGCCGGCAATGATATTGATGACCTGATGTTACTATGCGAAGCGGATATTACAACTAAAGACTTTGGGAAACAAAAACGCTACCTCAAAAATTTTCAACTGGTAAGGCAAAAACTAAAAGAGGTAGAAGAGAAAGATAATTTGCGCAACTGGCAACCACCTGTTACCGGGCAAGATATAATGGAATATTTTGGCATTGGCCCTTCACTAAAGGTTGGCCTTATTAAAGATGCCATACGTGAGGCAGTGTTGGAAGGCATTATACCTAACAAGCGCGAAGAAGCCTTTAACTACATGATTGAAAAAGGCAAAGAAATGGGCCTTACGCCTATAGCTAAGCACTGAGCTTATACCTTCTGATAATCACCAATACATGATGTATTGAGCGTGGATAGAAGGATTTAAACTGTGATTTTTGTAACTATTAAACAAACCATTGCAATATGCATGTATTGCATGCATAGTAGCTTTGCTTATAACCAATATAAGCAGGTTGTTTTGAAGTTATACATTAAATATATGGTTAGTCTGCGGTGCAGAATGATAGTGAAAGAAGAGTTAAAAAAACTCGGAATTCAGTATGTGGCTATTGATTTGGGTGTAGTTGATCTTCCTGCAGGAATAACTAAGGAGCAACACGAAAAGCTGAGACGGAACTTACTTAAGTCGGGACTGGAGTTAATGGAAGACAAGAAAAACATACTTATTGAAAAAATAAAAAGCGTTATCATAGAGATGATTCACTATGGAGATGAATTGCCAAAAATGAATTACTCTGATTATATAAGTGAGAAATTAAAATACGACTATACTTATTTGTCTAACACTTTCTCAGATGTGAAAGGCATGACCATACAGCAGTATATTATCATAAATAAAATTGAAAGGGTTAAGGAACTAATACTGTATGACGAGCTTAATCTTTCAGAGATATCTGAAAAAATGCATTACAGCAGTGTGGCGCATTTATCAAGCCAGTTTAAAAAGATTACCGGCTTATCGCCTTCTTACTACAAGCGATTGAGTGAAAAGCGCAATAGCAACCTGGAAAACATGTAATCTATATAAAGTATTTCGGTTTCTATATAACGCTCCAATCGCGGAATGCACCCACTTTTGCCACTCAATAATTTACTAATAATCTAAAAATAAAAATCATGAAAATTAATCTATTAAATTCAACAAAAATTGGCATGGTATTGCTGGCGGGAACGCTTTGCAGTAGTCTTGCTTCAGGCGCAGCATATATTGCTGCAAAATCGGGTAACTGGAGCGATCCTGTTACCTGGGGCGGAGTAGCTCCTAAATTTATTTTAACTCCACTTGACCAGGTAACCATTGGTACAGGAATAATAATTACTATGGATAGCACTATAGTGCTTAACGGCGCAGCAGGCGGAACAGTTGCTTTAACAGGTACAATGACTTCGGCTACCAATTCAATTATTGTAATGGCAGGAACCTTTTCAGGTTCTGGTACAATTATTGCCAATAAAGTAATAATGATGGCAGGAAGTATATTTTCATTTTCAGGAACTCTTACAGCTAATACAGTTTCAAATGCAATTGTTGCACTTAGTACTCCTGCAGTAATGATGATAAACGATACACTTACAAACAGCGGTACTCTTACAGTTATGACTGGTGGAAGCCTTACTATGGGAACAGGCTCTGTTATTAATGTAAAGGGCGGTGCTATCATGACAAGTGGTGGTACATTAGGACTTACATCAAAGTATAATGTAAACTATATATCTCCTTCTATCACATCTGGCCTTGAATTAAGCGGCACAGGATTAAATAGTATGACAGTAAATGTGTTGGCAGGAAATAGCGTAACACTGGCATCGAGTATTATACTTAATGATTCGTTGAAAATGGTTAGCGGCGCATTGATACTTAGTGCACATAAACTTACCGTAAATGGCGTTGTAACTGGTACCGGTACTATTACAGGTGATGCTAAAGCTGACCTTGTAATTAATACTCCAGGTACATTATCTTCAAACATTGCATTTACAAGCGCATCGCGTTTATTGAATGGGTTGACATTAAATGTGGGTTCAGGTAAAACTGCTACACTTTCAACTGATCTTGCAGTAGATAGTACTTTAACACTTACAGGTGGTAGTAACCTAAATATGAATGGAGCAATGCTTACCTTAAACGGTGGCTTTGTTGGAACCGGTTCATTAATGGTGAATTCTAAATCAGGTTTAGTTATAAATGGCAGCGCTTCAATTCTTCCTACTATATCACTTGTTGGTGCTAGTATAGGTAATTTCGTGCTGAACGTTGGTAACGCCAATACAGTAACAATGGGTACCGATATGGTTGTCGATACTATTAACCTGAAAGCAGGAACATTAGTTCTCAACGGGCATAATCTTTCTATAAAGGGTGATATTGCAGCACTTGGTACAGGTAAAGTATTCTCTACCTCGGTTTCGAATGTGTCGGTTATGGCATCTTCATCTACAAGTGATTCATTATCGTTTACATATCCGGGCAATGCAGTTAATAATTTCGATGTGAATATCGGCGCTGCAGGTTCAGTAATGTTAGGTTCTGATTTGGTTGTTAACGGAAAATTGAATTTAACGAATGGCCATATCAATACAGGAAGCAATAACTTACAAATTGCAACAACTGGTTCTATCACCGGTGCAAATGCTAATTCGTATGTTATTACTAATGCAGGCGGCTACTTAACAAGGAATGCTGCCGTATCTGTTGTTGATACATTCCCTGTAGGTACTGCTATTACTTATTCCCCGGCTAGCATAATGCTTAATGTAGGTTCATCTACAGGCACAGTAGGAGTAAATGTTACAAAGGGTGTTTATGTATCGGGTACATCAGGTGCATTATTATCTGCAACCCAACCTATGGTAAACTCAACCTGGTTATTTCAAACCAGTATTACTTCGGGCCTTAATGCCGATATGCAGTTGACCTGGTCTCCGGCAAGTGAAGTAAATGGCTTTATACGCACAGGCGATTATATTGCACATTACACTGCAGGCGCTTGGGATAAAGTAACTGATTCGTTAAATGCAACTGTTGTTGCTGGTGGAATGTTCAGTATACAAAGATCTGCTATTACTTCTATGAGCCCCTTTGCTGTATTCAATAGGAATGCAGTTACAGGAATCGATCAGATTGTAAAGAACAGCGCGATTTCAATATACCCTAACCCGGTATCTGAAAACCTTTACGTGAAAAATTACACAGCAAATACCGGCGTGCTTTATGCCGATGTGTATAATGTACTTGGTCAGGTTGTAGGTTCGTTTACCATCTCAGGTACCGAAGCTGCTATTCCGGTTAACACATTAGCTCCGGGTAATTATTTCGTAAAGTTCCATAACGACAAAATGATTGTTGTACAGAAGTTCATTAAAATGTAATTAAATTCTTGTTGGTTTATGGTTTGAAGCCGGTATAGCAATATACCGGCTTCTTCTTTTATAAAAGGTTCGGTATTTACCGACTTTTTCTGCCTTTCACCGACTTTATAAGTTCTGCCACCTATTTGCTCTGGATGACGGGTATTATCAATTGTAGATTTGATTAAAATTTACACCATGAAGGAAATAAAAACTGATATAATAATAAATGCCACGCCTGATAAAGTATGGAAGGTGCTTACCAATTTTGGTGACTACCCTAACTGGAATCCTTTCTTGAAATGGCTGAGAGGCAATGTAAAGACAAATAATAAAATAGAAGTAAGAATTGAGCCACCCGGTGCCAGAAGCATGACCTTTAAACCCAATGTGTTGAAGTTTGATGTGAACAAAAGTTTCCGATGGCTTGGCCATATGATTGTGCCAGGCCTTTTTGATGGCGAACATATTTTTGAACTTACCGATAACGGAAACGGTACAACTACATTTGTGCAGAGGGAGCAATTCAGGGGAATACTAATTCCATTGTTTACAAAGATGCTGGATGTAAATACCAAACAAGGCTTTGAGTTGATGAACAAAGCATTGAAAGAAAGGGTAGAAACCAAGTTCCATTTTTCTATATAAAAAGGGAGGCAATTAGCCTCCCTTTAAATGTAACAAGATTACACCTTATTTGCTGCTACCGCTTTTCGGTTTGCTGCAGGCCTCATGCGAACAATTGTTCTTATCGCATTTGCCATTTGTGCAACAGCTTTTATCGCATCCGCAATGTTTGGTGCAAGCTGTGCAACAAGGTTTATCCTTTGTGTTTTTATCAGTTGTACCATTCTGTGCAAGAGCAGACAATGCAAGAAGCATAGCTGAACCTGCTATAACAAGTTTACGTTTCATAATATTGAATTTAAAAAATTAAAATACTGTTTATTTTATCCGGGTATGGACACAGTATTTTCGGGCGGGCGCCAGCAATCAGATGCAAAGCGCGAAATATAAGATTGGGTAAAGAGTATAGAATTTTTGCTTGTCCGTTGAGGCGTGAAGCTAAAGAGAATGTTATTTGAAACGATGAATCCTGTGCAACAGGCATATTCACCAAAAGGATTACACGACATATCGCCACACATGCCTTTCATTGGTGCAGGGGCTTTCTTTTCTTTATGCTGATTGCAGCAAGACATGGTGCAAGTCGCTTTCTTCTCTGTGTGAAATGATTCAACTACAGACAATAAAGGCTGCACAGTTAAAAAGGAAAAGAAAAACAATAATATAGATGCTGCCAGTTTCATGGATACAAAGGTATATCACAAAACCCTGATTGACTTAAAGATTAACAGTTTTTAACAGAGATAGCCACGAATTACACGAATAGAATACAAGAATATGGAACACAACAAGTCCTCCCTTTGCGAGGATTGGGTGGGCTTTGGTTTCTTTTAGTGCGCCTCTAACCAATTCTTACCTACACCCATATTTACATCTATAGGTACATTAAGTGTCATAGCTGTTTTCATTTTATGCTCAACCATTGGTTTTAATATATCCATTTCGTTAGGATAGGCATCAAAAACCAATTCGTCATGAACGGTCAATATCATCTTCGAACGCAGGCTTAATTTCTTAATCTCGTGGGCAATATTGATCATGGCAATCTTTATCATATCGGCTGCTGAGCCCTGAATAGGTGCATTTATTGCATTTCGCTCAGCAAAACCACGTACAGCATAATTTTTAGAATTAATATCAGCCAGATAACGTTTTCTGCCCATAAGGGTTTCTACATAACCCTTTTGTCTTGCGTTAGCAATGCTCTTATCCATGTATTCTTTAACAGCAGCATATTGGGTAAAGTACTGGTTAATTATATCCGATGCTTCTTTGCGAGCAATACCTAAACGTTGTGATAAACCAAATGCCGATATACCGTATATGATACCAAAGTTTACTGTCTTGGCATTCCTGCGCATTTCAGAAGTTACTCCATCTAAGGCTACATTATAAATTCTGGAAGCGGTTGCTGAATGTATATCTACGTTTTGTTTAAAAGCTTCTATCATAGCTGCATCTTCACTAAGCGATGCTATTATTCTTAATTCTATCTGAGAATAATCGGCTGATAGTAAAACTTTATTTTCATCACCGGGTATAAATGCCTTGCGTATCTCTCGCCCTCTTTCAGTACGGATGGGAATGTTTTGCAGGTTAGGGTCCTCAGAACTTAGCCTGCCTGTAACCGCAACCACCTGGTTAAAGGTAGTGTGTAGTCTGCCTGTTTTTGAATCAACCAACAACGGTAGTGCATCTACATAGGTGTTCTTTAATTTTTGTAATTCGCGGTAGTCCAATATTTTTTGTACCACCGGGTGTTTGTCCGATAACTCAGTTAACACCTCTTCACCTGTTGAATATTGGCCGGTTTTAGTCTTTTTGGCTTTATCTGATATTTTTAATCTTTCAAAAAGCACTTCACCAACCTGCTTGGGTGAGTCAATGTTAAACTCAAGCCCGGCCATGGTTTGTATCTCTTTCTTCAGGCCCTCAATATCATTTTGTAATGCAACCGAAATCTCCTTTAAGGCGCCTTTATCTACTTTTATTCCTTCCAGCTCCATTTCCGCCAACACATTCTCCAACGGAATTTCTACTTCATTGAATAAGCGTTTAGCTCCTACTTCTTCTATCTTTTTCGTAAGCGTATCCTTTAACCTGAACAATACATCGGCACGTTCGCAGCATATTTGCATTATTTGTTCACTCGATATCATATCCATGCTCAACTGCTCTTTCAAAGGCTTACGGGTTTCAGCGCCAAACTCTGATATGGCCAGGCTAAGTGTGGTTGATGAAATATCGGGTATAGAATGATTGCTTTCAGGACGTACCAGGAAATGTGCAATAAGTACATCAAAAAAATCTCCTTTTACCTGTACTCCCTTACCATGCAAAAATTTAATACACTTTTTAATATCGTAACCTATCTTCGGACTAGTACTCTCGAAAATGTCTTTCAGTAAATGCCATTCTTCTTTATGAGGTGCATTTATAAAATAAGCTTCACCCTCTTTGGGGCTGAAAGCCATGCCAAGGCATTCACCACTTTGTATGGCAATGTAAAATCCTAATTGTGCAGGATTCTGTATTTTATTTTTTAAGGATTCGATGTTTTGGACCAGTTCATATTTACCTTCAATTTTTTTAGAACCAATTACGTGTTCGCTTTCTGTTATAACTGGTGCTTCAATACTTCCTTCAGTCTTTGTTTCTGTATGCTGAATTGCTTGCCCGTTCTCTACCTTAAAGCTTTCTCCGGGGAAGAAATCTTTTATAGCCCTTACTGCAAATGTTTTAAATTCCAATTCGTTAAATACTTCCAGCAAAAGTTTTTTATCAGGTGTGCCTAATTCCATCTCATCTAAGCTGAATGGCAGCGGAACATCGCAAATAATGGTTGCCAATTTCTTCGAATCGATAGCCTTTTGCTTGTTCATCTCTACTTTTTCTTTCAGCTTGCCTTTTAGTTTGTCGGTATTTGCCAATACATTTTCTACACTGCCAAATTCATGTACCAATTGCAAAGCAGTTTTTTCACCCACGCCTGGTATGCCTGGTATGTTATCTACTGCATCGCCCATTAAGCCAAGTATATCAATTACCTGTTTGGTGCTGGTAATGCCATATTTAGCACATATTTCTTTTACCCCAAGCATTTCTGCCGGCTTTCCTTTATTTGATGGTTTGTATATGATAACATTGTCGGTAACCAATTGCCCATAGTCTTTATCGGGAGTCATCATATATACACAGAACCCCTGTTTTTCAGCTTCTACCGAAAGTGTTCCAATAATATCATCGGCTTCGTAACCATCTTTAAGCAATACAGGTATTTTAAATGCCTCAGCAATTTTTACAATATAAGGTACTGCCGAAATAATATCTTCCGGGGTATCGGCACGGTTGGCTTTATAATTGGCATCCATATCGTGGCGGACAGTTGGCGCATGTGTATCGAAAACGATAGCCATGTGTGTTGGCTTTTCTTTTTCAAATACCTCGAGTAGGGTATTAGTAAACCCAAACATGGCAGAGGTGTTCAGCCCCTTTGATGTTACACGCGGATTAGAAGCAAAGGCAAAATATGCCCTGTAGATCAATGCCATAGCATCGAGTAAAAACAATTTGCGGGGATGGTCGGGTGTCATGCTGAATTTCTATTTATGCAAAAGAAAGAAAATTTATCTGATTGCCAACTTTATAAGATAGTAACGGTGAATAAAAAAAATTTCCGGGCTTAAAACAAGAAAGCAGTTTGCATAAGTTTGCTGAAACATAATCGCATTATGAAAGCATTTATCGCCTTACTATTCACCTGTATAAGCGTTCTTGGTTTTGGCCAGGATCTGAAAAAGATGGTTCTGACTATGAAAATACCTGTGGGCTGGACAGGTCAACTGATAAAGGATACCTCATATATACCTATGCTTGGTAAAAGGACAATAGCAGTATGGAAATTCGAATGCACCAAAGTAAAAATACCGCCAGTTGAGTTTTACATTTTCGATTATGTGAAAAGCGATTCTGTTGCTATGAACCAAAAATCGAATATGTATTATGCTATGTCGAATTGTTTGGTTGTTTCAAATGAAGACATTAGGCAAAACAGCATGAACTTTGTAAAAGGCAATTACTACTTTGTTGAGAAAATGTGCCCTTGCTATACTACAGGCACGGTTGAGTGCCGCACCATGGTGAGGCAGTTGAATGAATGGATAACCAATAAGGACAAAGCGGAAGAAGCGAAGAAATTCTAGGATAGTTAAAATGCTTCCTGGATAGTTAAATAATACTCAACAGTATTCCCAAAGCCTATATCGCCCCGTACATTAATGTGGTGCTTTACATTGTAATTATAGCGTAAGCCTATTCCTTCGGCAAAAATAGGTGCAGGTGTTTCCGGGAATACATGAGCATTACCAATTAATGATGCCGAGCCAAATGCCACGACTGCAAACCTGCCTTTTAAATGCATCCGTAATTCACCTTGTAAAAAGGTAAGATCATCATCGCGGTAATAACCGGCATAATACCCGCGTATTTGTTTTGTGCCACCCACCAATGCTAATTGGTTAAACGGTATAGTGCCCCAGGTAAGTTGGGTGTGTTCATTAAGTGCCAATACTAACCTTTGCGATAAACTTTTGTACCAGGAAACATCGCTTACAATTTTATTATAAGCATAAGTAGAACCTAATGTTGGAGAATTAAAATAGGATGTCGCTTTTATGTACCATCCGTGGCGAGGATAATAAATACTATCGCGTGTATCGTAAAACAAATTAATGCCTGCACCCGAACTTGCCGAGCCTTTACTGCCCAATATTTCTCCTGTATGCAGCACCCCACTGTCAGCAGTCTTCCATATATTATCGTTTTCATAGTAATAATCTAACCCGGCATAAAAGTGAGGTAATACTTTCCGGTATGCATTGACCGATATACGCGGAAAGCGCACATCATACAGTTCTTTATTCACTCTTTCGGTGCCAATGCCCCAGTAATAATAACTGTAGTTATAGTAGTCTATTTCACCTTCAAAATAATAGTTGTTATGTTTGGTATATAGCTGATACGGAACATAAACATAATCCTGTTTGTTTTGTGTATAGGCCACAAAAGCTTCTACTAATGAGTGGTTTGTAGCACTGTCCTTGTTCAGTTGGAAAGTTACAAGGCCGCCAAAACCGAATAAAAAACGCGTTTCAGGTGCGTACGATATTACCGGTATAAATTTTGCAACAATGTTTTTTTTGTGGTGATGCGCTGCAGTATCAGCCGGATAAGCATGCAGGATAAAGGAAAACAAACAGAAAGAAAAAAGTAATAGCAGTTTTCTCATTGGAGGTTTTATGCGAAATGAGCCTGACAATGTTACATAATTTCACTGATTGGTGTGCAAATATTATATTTGGAATTATTAAGAGCGATGCACACTATTATATACGGACATAGAGGAGCAAGAGGGGTATACCCCGAAAACACCATTGAGGGGTTTTTGTATGCTGCTGCCCTTGATATATATGGCATTGAAATGGATGTGGTAATATCGAAAGATAAAAAGGTGGTAGTATCGCACGAACCATGGATGAACCCGCTTACCTGCACCAAGCCCGATAATTCGAACATAAATTTTTTAAGGCGTAAGAGTCTTTATCGAATGGATTATTCACTAATTCAGCAATACGATTGTGGCTTATTGGGTAACCCGGATTTCCCTGAACAGAAAAGAGTACGTACCCATAAACCTTTACTGGCTGAAGTAATTCAGGCTGTAGAATCATTTAGAAGCAATAATAATTTGCCGCAGATTGTTTACAATATCGAAATAAAAAGCAGCTGGGTTAATGATTATGCCCTAAACCCTCCTCCTGAAGAATTTATTGAACTTGTTCTTAACGAATTAATGCCCTTTAACATTAATAATCGCATCCTGATACAATCGTTCGATATGCGGCCGTTAAATGTATTGCACACTAAGAATACTGGCTGCCAAATTGGAATGCTAATTAAGAACCCCCGCTTTTTAAAGACTCGTATGCAGGGCCTTACTTTTATCCCGGATACCTGCGGACTTTACTATAAATATGCTACCGAAAAATGGCTTGGCAGAATACACGATTTGGGTATGAAAGCCCTTGTATGGACTGAGAATGATAAGGATGACATGAGGCAACATATTGGTATGGGTGTTGATGGTATAATTACCGATTTCCCTGAACGGGCTATTGAAGTAATGGCAGAATTGCCCGATGAAAGTGCCATTGCATAAGCCATTTTTAGTGATAAACAGTTGAGGCTTGAGTAATTACAAAGTATCTTATCTTTGTTTCTTTATACACCCATTATGCAAAACAAATTCAAACAATGGCAACCGCATTTAATAGCGCTTGGCCTGTTTATACTTATTCCTGTAATTTATTTTTGGCCTGTAGTTACGGGCAAGGCGCTTGAACAAAGCGATATTGTAAATTACCTGGGGGTATCTAAAGAAGTAATGGATTTCCGTGCCCACTTTCATACCGAACCGTTGTGGACCAACTCACTCTTTTGTGGTATGCCTGCTTACCAGGTAGCTACCTTATATGGTGCTAACTTAATGCAGTATATTTTTCTGATAGTTGCCCACATCATGCCATTTCCATCGGGTACTATTTTCTTTGCCTGTGTTAGCTTCTATATTTTAATGCTGGTACTAGAGGTAGATTCATGGGTTGCTATATTAGGCTCATTTGCTTTTGCTTTTTCCTCATTCTTTTTTATTGTTCTTTCTGCAGGGCATAATTCCGAAGCGAACGCCATGTCATACATGCCTGCTGTGCTTGCGGGTGTAATACTTGCCTTTAAAGGCAAACGGCTTGCGGGCACTGTGCTTGCTTCCATTGCCTTGGGTATGGAGTTGTATGCAGGGCATATACAGGTAACCTATTATTTATTTATGGCACTTGGTGTGTATGGTATAGCTCAATTGATTTCTGCTATAAAAGAAAAGCAAATACCATCGTACTTTAAAACAGTTGCTTTATTGGGTGCAGGTGCCTTAATTGCCTTGGGTACAAATATTACCAGCCTTTGGCTAACCTACGAGTATGGCAAATACTCAAGCCGTGGAAAATCGGAACTTACACTGAATAAAGAAAACGCATCTACAGGCCTTACTAAAGATTATGCAACGGGTTGGAGTTATGGCGTTAGTGAAACAATGACATTGCTTATTCCTAATTACAAAGGTGGTGCATCTGAACCTATTGGTACAGTGGCGGGGGCTCCAAAAGACCTGGATGAAAACCAGAGCCAGATATATGCTGATTTTTCACAATACTATGGCGACCAGCCCTTCACTTCAGGTCCGGTGTATGTAGGCGCCATTATATGTTTCTTTGCCCTAATGGGTATGTTCCTTATAAAGGGCTCGCTCAAGTGGTTTTTAATTGTTACCACCATTCTGTCTATTGCATTGTCATGGGGAAGAAACCCAGCACTGATAATTGGCACTGGAATTTTCGATTTTTTCTTTGCACATTTCCCTTTGTTTAACAACTTCCGTTCCGTATCTATGATATTGGTTATTGCTGAACTTACCATCCCTATAATGGCGGCATTGGCAATTGACAGATTACTTAAGGATAAAGACTTTTTTAAGGAATCTATTCCGGTTAAGTTCTTTAAGAACATGACTGGCCAACGGATATTTTTTATTGCACTGGCTGTTACAGGAGGCTTTGCATTGTTATGTTATGTTATGCCAACTGCTTTCAATAATTTTCAGAGCAAAGGCGAAATGGATGAGTGGGTACAACGCTTGAAACAGGGAAGCCCTAACGCAAGTACTGAGCAGATAGAGCAATACCTGGGTAATGTAACCCCTGCCGTAACACAAGCCCGGAAGAAAATATTTACTGGCGATGCAGGCCGCACACTCATATTTATTGTATTAGCTGCCGGACTTGTTTGGGTGTATTGCAAAAAGAAGATCGATGCCAGGTTTTTTGTTTGGGGTCTTTTGTTCTTTGTAATGGTAGATATGTATAATGTAAACAGGCGATACCTCAATGACAAAAATTTCACAAGTAAAAAAGCGGTGCAAGTGCCTTATCAGCCTGATCAGGCTGATTTAGCTATTCAGCAAGATACATCGCTTGATTACCGCGTGTATAATACAACAGTGCGCCCTGATCAGGATAGCCGTACTTCATACTTCCATAAATCGTTGGGTGGTTATAGTGGTGTAAAAATGAAACGCTACGATGAATTGCTTTCGTATCAAATTGAACGGGGCAATATGTCGGTGCTTAATATGCTTAACACCAAATACTTTATAGTAGGTGGTAAAAATGGAGAAGGCAACATGCCGCAAAAAAATCCTGATGCCTTAGGCAATGCATGGTTTGTAGATAATTACAAAATTGTCGCCAATGCCGATTCTGAAATAATGGGGCTTTCGCATTTTGACCCTAAGCGAACAGCTATTGTTGATACACGTTTTAGCGATTACCTAAAGACGGGAACATTAGGGCATGATTCAACATCAGTTATCAAAATGAAATCGTACTTGCCGAATGATCTGGTTTATAATTCGCAATCGAATGCACAACAACTCGCAGTGTTTTCTGAAATGTATTACAAGCCGGGATGGAATGCGACTATAGATGGAAAGCCTACTGATTATATACGTGTGAATTATGTGTTAAGGGCTATGATCATTCCTTCGGGCAATCATACAATAGAATTCAAGTTCGAACCTAAGCCCTATGCTATAGGCGAAAAAATATCTTTCGCAAGTTCGCTGTTGCTTTTATTAAGCGCGCTTGGTTTGATGTTTGCGCAATTGAAGAAGAAGCCAACTGAATAAAATGAAGAAGGTCCTTATTATTACTTACTACTGGCCGCCAAGTGGTGGGGCAGGGGTGCAACGTTGGCTCAAGTTTGTTAAATATTTACGCGATTTTGGCTGGGAGCCGGTAATATATACTCCCGAAAATCCGGAGTCTCCTATTAATGATGATTCGCTTGCAAAAGATGTGCCTGAAGGAATAACAGTTCTCAAAACACAAATTTGGGAACCCTATACTGCCTATAAGAGATTTATAGGACAGAAAAAAGGCGATAAAATAAATGCAGCCTTCCTTTCGGAATCTAAAAAGCCAAAGAAGTTTGAAAAAGTAGCAGTATGGATACGTGGTAATTTTTTTATACCTGATGCAAGAGCATTTTGGGTAAAGCCTTCGGTAAAATATCTTTCAGCTTACCTTAAGCAAAATCCTGTCGATGCAGTTGTATCAACCGGTCCGCCACACAGCATGCACCTGATAGCAAACGAGATCAAGAAAAAAATAAATATTCCCTGGATAGCTGATTTCAGGGACCCGTGGACGAACATCGATTTCTATTCGAAGCTGATGTTACTTCCATTTGCAGATAAAAAGCATAAGCGACTCGAAATTGAAGTGTTAAATAATGCTGACATAGTTACTTGCGTGGGTAAAACATGGTTAGCCGAATTGGAAGAGATACTTAAAAAGAGCGCACCTGGAAAATTCACTCCGGAAGTGGCCAGGAAATTCCATTTTATATCGAATGGATTTGACCCGGGAGATTATGAGAGTTCCAGTGAAGTAAAGCCTGATGCAAAATTCAGCATGGCGCACATTGGTACACTCGACAAATCTAGAAACCCTGCCACATTGTGGAAGGTGCTTGCCGGTTTGGTAAAAAAAGATGCAGCGTTTGCTAAGGATTTGGAAATAAAGTTAGTAGGCAAAGTAGATATTTTTGTACAGGAGGATATTGAGAAGAATGGACTTGTTCCTAACCTGAATAAAATTTCGTACCTCTCGCATCACGATGTAACTATTGTGCAAAAACAAGCACAGGTACTTATGTTGCTCATAAACAGGACTCCTAATTCTATGGGCATTACAACGGGTAAGTTTTTTGAGTACATGGCAGCTAAGCGCCCCATTTTATGTATTGGCCCCACTGGTGGTGATGCTGATAAAATTCTGACTGAAACTAATGCCGGCCTTTTATCAGATTATGATGATGAGGTAGCTCTTGAAAAGAATATCCTTTACTATTACAATAATTTTAAAGCAGGTAAATTGCTAAGTGAAGGCGTAAATACCGAAAAGTATTCACGTAAAATGCTTACAGGAGAGCTTGCTAAGGTTTTGGATAGTATTATGTAAACGGGTAATTTTATTCCTTAGGTAAGTAATAAGTGGCTTCGTAGACAGTAATAACCATACTTCCTTTTATTCCTCCTGGGGGCAAACTTTGACCAAGTGCTTCTGCTTTAGTCAGATCTAGATTTGCTCCTTCTGAATCATTTAAGCACCTCTTACATAAACCCCTATGTAAGTAGGCCTCACCATATTTAGGGTCAAGTTCGATAACTTTAGTAAAATCAGATATTGCAACTTTATAATTCTTTGATACTTTAGTAAAATCAGATATAGTCTCTTTGTTATTGTTTAAGTTTACATAAACAAGTCCTCTAAAGAAATAAGGAAGAAAATCATTCGGTTTTAATGTAATGGATTTTGTAAGGTCAATATACGCTCCATGGTAATCTTGTAACATTAATTTGCACCTTCCTCTATTACAATAGAGATACCCATCTGGTTTATTGTCAATAATTACATTGAAGTCGTTAATAGCATTGGTGAAATTGTTTTCATTCTTATCTTTCTCACCGATAGCCATATAACAACGCGCCCTTTGGTTATAACCTTGAATCCAGTCTGGACTTATTTCTAAGGCTACAGTATAATCTAATATTGCCCCAGCAAAATCCTTTATTTCATTTTTTGCAAAACCACGCCCCATATAGGTTAGATCAATGGCTTCAAATCCTGTAATTAACCCATTAGAATCTTGGGCCTTTTCTGTTAATTCAATGGTTTTTGTAAAAGCTTCAATAGCTTCATTGTAATTCCCCATTCTAATTTTTAATTCTCCAAGATTATGAAATCCGTGAGCAATAAATGGGAATAACTTAGTATTCGCTAATTGGTCTTGGGCTGCGCCATTATAATCACCTAATTTTTCTTTAGCAAAAGCTCTCATAGTAAAAAATGGGCCAAGATTTCCATTTACAAGATCGCTAACCATAGTTTTCCATGATTCAGAACTATTAGAGTGTTTTTGAACTTCATTCTTATTTTGAATTTGTAGTAATTCAATCCCTTTGCTGAAATCTTCTATTGCCCCTCGATAATTATTTTGTTCAATTTTATTTTTCCCACTCTTATAATAATCTTCAGGGGATAATTTTGAATGTGAAAAAAGACTGTTTAAAAAGTTCTTCATTTTGTTTTTTTTCTTACGTATTTTAAAACCTATCTTTTTTTTGGATGATGAATGGTTCCATTAATTCTTATATTGAGTGGGATAAATATATATATTTTGAGGAGTTCAAAAATTGAGCAAAAAGCGAAAACTATCTCATAATCAATTACTTGTTGTGGGTTAACACTTTTAGGCCCGTGTTAACCTTAATTAAGCTGAAAATCAATGTATTATATGGAGTGTATACCCCGAAAAGTGTTAACTTTTGTTAACCCAACCATACTTATCCAAAGCTGCACAAAGGTTAATCTCCGTGAATCTTTGTGCTCTCCGTGTCTCCGTGGTTAGTTTTGCCAAAATAGATAACTTTGCAACCCTATTAAAAACAGTATGGATAAGTATTCATATCTCGGTAATTCAGATCCTTCTCTTATCGATGATCTTTACAAAAAGTATTTACAGGATAGTTCATCAATAGATGAATCTTGGCAAAAATTTTTCGAAGGCTTTGAGTTTGCCCGCAAAAACTATTCCGACCTTTCGGAAGGTGGGCAGGTGCCTGAACAAGTGCGCAAGGAATTTGCCGTTATTAACCTCATCAATCTATATCGTTCATCGGGCCATTTATTTACCAATACAAATCCGGTTCGCGAACGAAGAAAGTACTACCCCTCGTTAGATGAAATAGAATTGTTAGGCTTAACACAAGCCGATATGGATATTGTTTTTGCCGCGGGCTCTGAAATTGGCCTTGGTGCTGCAAAGCTGAGCGATATTATTGCTTTCCTTAAACAAACCTATTGCCAGAGCATTGGTGTAGAATATACCCACATACGTAACCAGAAAGTGGTGAAGTGGTTGCAGGATAAAATGGAATCGACCCGCAACCAGCCAAGTTTTACAGCAGAACAAAAGCGTGAAATATTGCAAGATATAAGTAAGGCAGTAGTATTCGAGAATTTCCTGCAAACCAAGTTTGTTGGCGAAAAACGCTTTTCGATGGAAGGTGTTGAATCGGCTATACCTGCTATAAATGGTATTATACAAAGAGGTGCTGCATTGGGCATACAAGAAGTAGTAGTAGGTATGGCGCACCGCGGAAGATTGAATGTACTTGCCAATATTTTCAAGAAAACATACGAAGACATTTTTAACGAATTTGAAGGTAAAGAGTTTGATGCTGATGCACTTTTTGGAGGCGATGTAAAGTATCACCTTGGTTATTCTGCCAATGTGGTAACGCGAGATGGCAATAAGGTTCACTTAAGCCTTACACCTAATCCATCGCACTTAGAAACTGTTGGCCCTGTTACCGAAGGCATTACACGTGCTAAATTGGAACAGACTTATAATAAAGATTTTAATAAGGTAGTTACCATACTTATACATGGCGATGCTGCAATTGCAGGGCAAGGTGTTGTATATGAAACCGTGCAAATGGCAAAGCTTGAAGCTTATCGCACAGGTGGCAGCATACATATTGTGACCAATAACCAGATTGGCTTTACAACCAATTATGTTGACGCCCGGAGTAGTACCTATTGTACCGATGTGGCAAAGGTGATACTATCGCCAGTGTTTCACGTTAATGGTGATGATGTAGAAGCAGTAGTGCAAACAGTAATGCTGGCTATTGAGTTCCGTCAGACCTTTCACCGTGATGTGTTTATTGACTTATTAGGATACAGAAAGTATGGACACAACGAAGGTGATGAGCCACGTTTTACCCAGCCATTATTATATAAAGCTATTGCTGCTCACCCCGATCCGCGTAAAATTTACCTCGACAAGCTTAAAGAAGAGGGTGTGGTAAGTGATGCCGATTTGAAAAAGATAGAGGATGAGTTTAGGGAAACTTTGCAGGATAGGTTGAATGAATCGAAGCAAATACGTAAAACAAGAGTAACATCATTCCTTGAAGGAGTGTGGAAAGGTATACGCATAGCAGACGAGAAAGACTTTGAAAAATCGCCTGATACATCGGTAGATAAGAAGTTATTCATGGAGATAGGGGAGAAGATAACCGACTTGCCTAAGGATAAGAACTTCTTCAGTAAAATTGTAAAACTGCAAGCCGACCGTAAAGCCATGCTTAAAGGCGAAGGTGCATTAGATTGGGGAATGGGAGAATTGCTTGCCTATGGTTCATTATTAAATGAAGGCTTCCCTGTGCGTTTCACCGGGCAAGATGTAGAGCGTGGAACTTTCTCGCATCGCCATGCTGTTTTGACTATTACAGATTCAGAAGAGCAATACACACCACTTGAACATATAGCTGATAAGCAAGCCAAGTTTGAAATATACAATTCGCACCTTTCAGAGTATGCCGTATTGGGTTTTGAATATGGTTATGCTATGTCATCGCCTAAAACACTTACCATTTGGGAAGCACAGTTTGGTGATTTTGCCAACGGTGCGCAAATTATTATTGATCAATACCTGAGCAGTGCCGAAGATAAATGGCGTCGAATGAATGGTATCTGTCTCTTTTTACCACATGGCTACGAAGGCCAGGGAGCAGAGCACTCCAGTGCACGTATGGAGCGTTTTTTAATGCTCTGTGCCGAAAACAATATGTATGTTATAGATCCAACCACACCTGCTAATTTCTTCCATGCACTAAGGAGGCAATTACATGCACCTATACGCAAACCATTGATAGCCTTTACACCTAAGAGCTTATTGCGTCATCCTAAATGTGTATCGAAGGTTAGTGATTTTACACAAGGTGGTTTTAAAGAGATAATTGACGATGGCAATGTGAATGCCACAAGGCTTGTATTTAGTACAGGTAAAGTGTATTACGATTTGCTCGAAAAGAAAGAAAAAGAAGGCAATGATGATGTTGCACTTATTCGTATGGAGCAATTGTATCCTTTCCCACACAAGCAATTTAATGCTCTATTAGCTAAATATAAAAAGGCGAAAGAGTATATATGGGTTCAGGAAGAGCCTGAGAACATGGGTGCATGGTTATTCATTACCCGCATGCTGCCACAGGTGAAGTTTAAATGCGTGTCTCGTCCTGAAAGTGCAAGCCCTGCAACAGGTTCTAAAAAGTTAAGCGAAAAAGAGAAGAACACAATACTCGATACAATATTTGGTAAGGTGTTAGTAAAATAAAAACAACATTTTAATAGCGTAGCTATGATATTAGATATTAAAGTACCAAGTCCAGGTGAATCAATTTCAGAAGTGCAGATTGCACGTTGGCTCAAAAAAGATGGCGAGTATGTTCAAAAGGAAGAAGAGATATGCGAAATAGATTCTGACAAGGCTACGCTTACTGTGAATAGTGAGCAGGCCGGACAGTTAAAAGTATTGGTAAAGGATGGCGATACCGTTAAGGTTGGCAGCATTATTGCAAAAGTAGATACCGATGCTAAAGCACCTGCAACAGTTGCGAAGCCTGCTGGGGCAGAAGCAAAACCGGCAGCACAAAAAGCAGCACCAGCGCCCGTTAAGGTAGCTGAAGTAGAAACTTCATATGCAAAAGGTACTCCATCACCTGCAGCTAAAAAAATGATGGCTGAAAGCAATATTCCTTCGGTAAATGGTACCGGCAAAGGCGGAAGAGTTACCAAGAGCGATGTGATGAATGCCATGGCACAAGGTTTCACTTTAGATACTTCATCACCGTTCCAGGGAATAAGAGATGAGGATAGGCAAAAGATGTCAGCACTTCGTAAAAAACTCGGACAGCGTTTGGTAGCAGTGAAAAATCAGACCGCTATGCTTACTACTTTCAACGAAGTAGATATGAGCGCTATACTTGCTTTACGTGAAAAATATGGCAAAAAGTTTGAAGAAAAATATGGAGTGCGTTTAGGCTTTATGTCATTCTTTACTAAAGCAGTTACTGAAGCTCTGGCAGCATTCCCTGCTGTAAATGCTATGATTGACGGAGAAGAAATTGTTTACCACAAGTATGCAGATATTGCTGTGGCGGTTAGTGCACCCAAAGGATTGGTAGTACCAGTTTTGCGTAATGCAGAAATGATGAGCCTTGCCCAAATAGAAGGTAAAATAAAAGAACTTGCGCTAAAAGCACGCGACAATAAATTATCGTTAGAGGAAATGACCGGAGGAACTTTTACCATAACTAATGGTGGAGTATTTGGTTCGCTCATGTCTACCCCAATAATTAATCCACCCCAAAGTGCCATATTAGGTATGCACAATGTAGTAGAGCGCCCGGTTGCAGTAAAAGGCAAAGTAGAAATACATCCGATGATGTATATAGCACTCTCTTATGACCACCGCATTATTGATGGCCGTGAATCGGTTAGTTTTCTGGTGAAAGTAAAACAAGGCTTGGAAGAACCAAACAGGTTGCTCTTTGGCAGCAAAGATCCTGCTGAAGTATTGTTGGGCTTGTAAGAACTTAATCTTGCCCTAAAAATGTGAACTCTCCGGTTGCTTTATCGATCATACCAAATTGAGAGTTATCATATCCAATTCCAATAACTTCTCTGTGGTTAGACCAAATATTTACGGAAAAATAAAAGGAAGTAATTATCGGGTGTTTAATTCTATATATCATCATGTTGCTTTTCTTTCTTGGGTCAGTTTCCCATAGTTTTTTCCCTGTAGAATCAATTGCTGTTATGTAAGTTTGTGTAGAGTCAAGAATAAATTTTGTTTTTGTTAAAGAGTCAAATAGAATCATCTTTTTTACTCTATAATTTGTATCATGCAAATGAGATATGTCGGATGCATGATATTCTGCGTAAAGTCTTCTATATATTTGATGGTTTTCGATATCTTTTTTCGATAAACGATGAATTACTATATCTCCATCGCTACTCTCTCCCACCTGTATATTAAACATTTGGTAATCTGAATCGCCAAAATTTTTTGCATTAAAAACACTTACAGCGACATTGTAATTCGAATGCCTAAAAACACAACTCCCATTTATGTCAGTAACTGCAGTAGCTATAGATATATTTTTCCATTCTCCATTATCTAGGTTGGCCGTACTATCCAAGCTTAATTTAATACCTGAAATAGGTTTATTAGTTGAATCGACACATAGGGCTAAGAAACCTCGCCTAGAGTGCCTTGCTTTTTTACAAAGATTCATTAGGGTTTTTTCTTCCTTAGTTTTTAGTGAGTCATAATAAGCAAGTGAATGTATAGTTTGTGCATTAACAGAGAATGGCAATATCACTACAGCCTGTTGTACTGCTTGTGTAGTGCTGATAGTTTGTGCATTAACAAAGAATGGCAATATCACTAGTGCTATAATAAATATCTTTTTTAATGAGAGTGGTATTCTAAGCATAACTCATAATTCATCACTGCCTATGCAGTCTCCAACTGCTTCTCTTCCTTCCTATGGTTAGCAATAGCAACTTGTTGTGCAACATTACTAGCTAAATCTAAAAAGGCTTTTGCTTGCGGAGTATCTTTTTGCAATACCGCCGGGCGGCCAGCATCACCAGCTTCGCAAATGCTTTGTACAATTGGTATTTGTCCCAGGAATGGCACTTTTAATTCATCTGCTAAGTTCTTAGCACCGTCTTTACCAAAGATGAAATACTTATTATTTGGTAATTCAGCAGGGGTAAAGTAAGCCATGTTTTCTACTATTCCTAAAACCGGTACACGAATATCTTTATGTCCGAACATGCTAACTGCTTTACGCACATCCATAAGTGCTACGTTTTGGGGGGTGCTAACTACCACCGCACCGGTAATGGTTGCACTGGAAACGAGTGAAAGTTGAATATCACCTGTTCCGGGAGGCAGGTCAATGATCATATAATCTAAATCGCCCCAAATAGCATCGTTAATTAGTTGTTGGAAAGCCTTTGATGCCATTGGCCCTCTCCATACTACTGCTTGTGCATTGGTAACAAAGAAGCCAATGGAGAGCATTTTTACTCCATAGTTCTCAATGGGCTTCATATAGGTTTTGCCATTTATATCTTCTAATAATGGCTTTTCATCTATCACATCGAACATCATCGGTATCGATGGGCCATATATATCTGCATCCAGCAATCCTACTTTTGCACCTTGCAAAGCAAGCGCAACAGCCAGGTTAGCAGCAACGGTCGATTTGCCTACACCACCTTTACCTGAAGCTACAGCAATAATATTTTTAACCCCTGATAATACTGAACCTGCTCCTTTAGCTTCTCTCTTGGTAGTTACTTTGGCAGTCATGTTTACATTCACATCTGCTTCTTTATCTACATAATAAATAATGGCATTAATACATGCCTTGTGTATCATCTCCTTCATGGGGCAGGCAGGTGTGGTTAGTACTACGGTAAAGTTTACTTTCTTACCATCCACAACAACATCTTTTACCATGCCAAGGGTAACAATGTCTTTATCGAAATCGGGGTCTATTACGTTCTTAAGGGCTTCTATTACTTGTTCTTCGGTTATCATATGCTGGAATTTTAGGTAAAGTTAGGTATTTATTTTTACAATTATTTGGGCGTTCCCCTCCTCACGTCGGGTCGGGCTATCCGCTGCAAGTCCTCGCTGCGCTGTGGGCTTTCTGCTACAACGGCGAAGCCCTCATGAGTTCATTAATAAATAGGCATGTTACGAATAATCCCTAACGCAAAAGGCCTAAAGTTTAAGTTCAATAGCCGGGTCCCAGAAGACTTTCTTGAAGTTCTGCACCACATCTTTCTTCACCTTAACGCCTTCTTTTGCAAGCATTTGTTCCATCAATTTCGGGTGACCAAAGTGATGCTTGCCCGATAACATGCCCAACCGGTTAACTACCCTATGTGCGGGAACAGGTGGGTTCCTTCCATGAGCCTGGTTCATAGCCCAACCTACTAAGCGCGAAGATTGTGCTGAACCCAAATATTTAGCAATAGCTCCGTACGAGGTAACTCTGCCCTTAGGCACATGGCGCACCACTTCATATATCATGTCGTAAAAGTCGTTCATACAGCAAATGTAAATATCAATGGAACACGGATGACACCGATGTTACAGATAAATACGGATTAAATCTGTATAAATCCGCATAATCAGTGGCATCCGTGTTCCATTAAAAACATTAAGTTTGATGTGAAATAAAGTTAAGCCTATGAACGAACTTGTTCCAAACGATTTTACCTATTTAGAGCAGTATAGCCAATATACCTCTAACCCCGATTTTTGGAAAGAAGTACTTAGCCAATTAAATAAAGATTTGGGTGTTGAAGATGTTGTTAAAGTTGCCGCTGAAATGCTGAAAGGAGATAATGTAGCGGAATTGTTGGTGAAATTATTGGAGAAATACTTGCCCGAAATTACTCCGCAACTTTCTGAAGTATTATACAGGATCGATATAAATGAACAACAACTTGCCACTCTTAAAGGAATGCCGGTAGATATTTATTACCGCTGCCTGGGAGAAATAATATTGAAAAGGGTAATACAAAAGCTAATTACCCGGAAGATGTATTCCGGTAAAAAGATAGAATAGTGTCAGCCACAGCCATATTTATTTGCCTTGTATCATACTTTGCTGTACTTATGCTGGTATCGTATATTACCGGGCGTAATAGCACCAATGAAGGCTTTTTCCTGGCTAACAGGAAATCACCATGGTATCTTATAGCATTTGGTATGATAGGCTCCTCCATATCGGGGGTGACCTTTGTCTCAGTGCCTGGTGCAGTAAAAGCAGGAGGCTTTTCTTACTATCAGGTTGTATTGGGTTATATATTAGGATACTGGATAATTGCAGGCATGCTAATGCCTGTGTTTTATCGCATGCAACTTACATCTATCTATACTTATTTAAAAGAACGTTTCGGACGTTACGGATATAAAACCGGTGCATCGTATTTTCTATTATCGAGAATTATTGGGGCATCATTTAGAATATATGTGGCTGTAGATGTATTGCAAGGTTGCATTTTTAATCAATGGAATATTCCATTTGTAGTGAGTGCGTCCGTTATTGTGCTGCTTATATGGCTATATACACGCAGTGGTGGAATGAAAACCATTATATGGACAGATGCTTTGCAAACCTTCTTCCTGTTAGCTGCACTCGTAGGCAGTATATTCCTTATTTCGCAATCATTACATCTTCATATTACCGACCTTGCTAAAACAGTTGCTGCATCTCCCTATTCCAAAATGTTTTATTGGGATTATAACAGCAAACTATTCTTCTTCAAGCAATTTTTTGCTGGTGTATTTATAGCCATTGCCATGACGGGCCTTGACCAGGATATGATGCAAAAGAACCTTACTTGCAAAACGTTAGGGGAATCGCAGAAAAATATTTTTTGGTTCAGTATTGTTCAGGCAATTGTAGTACTAATGTTTCTTGCCTTAGGTACGCTATTATATGCTTTTGCTGAAATTAAAAATATACCGCTTCCTGCAAAACCAGATGGACTTTATCCTATGTTAGCTACACAAGGATATTTTGGCGCAATCGTGGCTTTCCTTTTTGTAATGGGAATAACAGCAGCATCGTTCGCCAGCGCTGATTCTGCACTTACTGCACTTACTACTTCATTTTGTGTAGATATATTAGATATAAAGGAGAAAGAAAAAGAGAAACAAGAACGCACCCGAAAGAATATACACATGCTTATGGCTCTGGTGCTCATCTTGGTTATAGTTATATATCGTATGATAAATGACCCTATTATTATTAATGATGTATTTAAGGTGGCTGGTTATACCTATGGCCCATTGCTGGGCTTATATTCCTTCGGATTATTGACCAAGGCAAAGGCAAATGATAAATGGATTCCTGTAATATGCCTGCTTGCGCCTATTATATGTTATGTGCTTGATTGGCAATCTAAAAACTGGTTTAACGGCTACCAGTTTGGCTTCGAATTGCTTATTATGAATGCTTTCATTACCTTTATTGGGCTTTTACTATCGGGCTTAGGTAGTAAACAGCAAGAAATGTATGGGTAAAACAATTAATATACTATCTATTGATGGCGGAGGGATACGTGGAATATTACCCGCTACCTTTTTAGCCGCGCTTGAAGAAAGATTGCAACAGGTTAAGAATGATCCCAACATTCGTTTATCAGATTATTTTGATTTTATAACTGGTACTAGTACTGGTGGTTTGCTTACCTGCGTTTATCTTGCTCCTGATGAAACTGATGCTAAACGCCCCAGGTTCACAGCAAGGCAAGCAGCAGAATTTTATTTTGCCTATGGAGGCTCATCATTTACTGCACAGGAGAATGCAGGGTTTCACAAATACTCACCCGAAGGCCTAGAGGCGCAATTGAGGTTGTTTTTTAAAGACTTAAAACTGAGCCAGCTTATAAAACCTTGTTGCATTACAGCATACGACTTAATACATACCGAGCCCTATTTATTCTTATCGCACAAAGCAGTAGGTGACCCTAGGTCTGATTTTTTTATTCGTTCTGTAATCCGTTCTACTTCCGCATTGCCGGGTGTGTTTCCTCCTGCTAAAGCCAACAGTATGGCAGAAAGGCCTTATACCTTTGTAGATGGAAGCATATTTGCATACAACCCTGCTTTTTTTGCTTACATGCAGGCTAAGATCACTTTTCCGCAAGCCGATAGCTTCTTCCTGCTTTCATTAGGTACCGGATTAGCTACAACCGCTTATACCGATGCCCAAACTGATGATAACAGCGAAAAAAATTGGGCGCGAATGCTAGCTAATATTGCTTTTGATGCACATAGCGATATGGTGAATTTTCAGTTGGATGATATATTTAAAAATAAACCCGCCTCTACATACATACGCTTACAGCCATCGTTACATGGCCTGAACAAGGAGATGGATAACGTAGCTGTCGATAATATTACATCGTTGGCTAGTGCGGGTGAGGGCTTTGTAAAGACAAATGAAAAAACTTTATCTGATATAGTTGAATTGCTAACCCGCGATTAAGGTTTCATTTTTTTTACTGCTTCAATAAACCATAATAGTTCATTTACAAAAGCAGTTGCACGTTTATCAGTTGCTTCTTTATTAACGGGTGTACCATCTTCAGCAAAGTTTTTATCGATGCTGGGAGACGGGAACATAGCAGGAACAACAATAGAGCGTATTTTCCATAAAGAGAATTGTAGCGAAGTAATTACCTGTGTGCCTCCGAATATCCCATCAGATACAGTAGATATTGCAATTGGTTTATGATGCCATTCATCGTACAAAAGATCAACAACATTTTTTAAACTGGCCGGATAACCTCCATTATACTCCGGTGTAACAATAATGACCCCATCTGCATTTTTTATTTTTCCTGCAAACTCGAGTACTTTTTCTGTTGGATTCTTTTGAAGCCGCAAGCGCTCATTAAAAATAGGGAATTGGTATTCTTTCAAGTCAGTAATTTCAACTGAAGCGAGGTTCTGTTCCTCAATAAATTTCTTAAAGTATAAAGCTAACCTGTGGCTCTTTCTTCCTTCGCGTACGCTGGCAGAAATAATTACAAAATGGGGTTTGGTTTCAGGCATAAGTATGATTCTGAATTGGTTAAACCAAAGATAATAAAAAGCAAGAAAGGTTTAACTAAACAGTTTATGGTAGCGAAAGGAAAATAGTTTATCTTAGCTTTAACATTTATTCCCTGTAAATGAAAAAGCTTTCCTTATTACTACTTTTATTGTTATCAACTGTCGCATTCACTCAGGTGCTTAACCTGCCAGCACGTTCCAAAACTGCACTTTCTGGTAGCCAATTCGAGGCAACTATTGCTTCCTCCGGGTTAAGCCTTACCAATCGTGAGAATATGATATATGCTCAGATCGTTGCAGGTAATGTGCCAAATTTTTATCGCAATCTCGACTCAGTTACATCTACCGCAACTATAAAATCTATTAAGCAAAAGGTTACTTATTATGTTGCCCCAGATTATGTACCTATTGGTATAGATAGTGATTATTTTTTGTGTCCTATGAGCCCTATGTTGGCTACTAAAATTGGTAGCCTAACGGGTATGACCTTATGTACCCGCAAGATGGTTGGAGATGTTTGGTCGGCGGCAAAGGTGAAGCTTAGCCCTCAACCTATTGCTCCCGGACCACTGATGAGTACAGTCCCTGTTTTTGCCCATCACGATTCGTTGGTAGATAGTGCAAGGGATAATTTTTTACCTGCTCATCCGTTAGGGCAATTAGTAAGTGGTGATCAGAAAGACGTGGTAATATCGAACCTGATATACAATACAGCTAACCGTGTTGTTATTTTTGGCTGGTATTATACCAATGGTACTTACATACAACCCATGACTAATGTACATGCCGATACCTATATGGATTACAGCCATGGTATAAGGTTAGTGCAAAATAATTGTACGCTAAATGATTCGATACCTACCACTATACAGTCAGTGTTAGAAGCTTCTACAGAAGATTCAATTTTGAGTGATGAAGGAGTTATAGCACAACCTTGGTACCCTTATTGGATTACTTTGAAAACTCCATTGTCGTTTGCTTTGTTGCGTAATACACCAACATCGTTAAAATTGGTTATAAAGAATGATACGGGTGTAACGCACTATAATATTTATACAAGTACAGATGGCGTTAACTATCACGAATATGTGAAAGTGCCCAAGAGCAATTTAGTTATACCCGGATTAACTACAGATAAATTATATTTCGTGAAAATTATGGCCTACGATTCGCTTAGCGGTGCTACATCAAGTATGTCGGAAGTATTGGCTGCGGTGCCTACCAGTAGAAACGACAGTTCATTACTTGTGAGCGGTTTCGAACGAGTAGTTGTCGGGAATACCTATAATTTTACTATTCAACATGGAAGAGCACTTTATGCTAATAATAAATATACTGAGAGCTGCACCCATAAAGCAATCACTGATAAGCTGGTTTCATTGAAAAACTATTCTGCGGTAGATTGGATATTGGGTGAAGAAAGTACCGTTGATTCTTCTTTTACGCCTGCTGAGCAAAATTATATAGCAACATATTTACAACACGGTGGATACTTATTTACTTCAGGATCTGAAATTGGATATGATCTGTCAGGCGCAGGAAGTGCCGCAGATAAATTGTTTTACAGTAATTATTTAAAAGCCCGCTATATTTCAGATGCACCTGATAATACTGCAAGTATTTATTATTCAAGTATTGTAAGCCCTCTTGGTACTTCTATTTTTGGCGTAAAGGATACTGTGAATTTTGATAACGGTACACATGGCACATATAATGTAAATTATCCTGATGCTATTGCACCTATTAATGGCGCTACAGCAGATTTGCATTACAATACTTCAATAGATACCGAATATGCTTGCATACATTATGCAGGAGTATTTAATGGTGGAACAAAAACGGGAAAATTGGTTTATATGTCATACCCCTTCGAAACAATATACCCTGCTGCTACACGGGATACGGTTATGAAGGATATTTTAATTTTCTTCTTTGGTAAGCAAGCTATATATACTGGTATCGATGAAGCTTTAACTACTTCTAATTCAACTATTATTTATCCGAATCCTAATAATGGATCGTTTACTATTAAGTGTTCACAACCATTGCAAGCCCCATTGCAAGTCAAAATATATGATATATCGGGACGTATGGTTATGGAAGAAACTATGCAAGATCAAGAGAAATTAATTAATTGCAGCTACTTTAGCAGAGGTATTTACCTGGTTGCCTTATACGATGGTGAGGTTTTGCAGAGCATAACGAGGGTTGTGGTAGTTAAATAGTAAACTTGTTCTGTCGTCTGATTTCATTACTCGGGTAAAAGCCTTATTTTCGCTACATAATAATCATGAAAAAAATTCCAACTATAATTATTGGTGCAAGGGCTGATGGCCATGCAAAAGTTGTGCTTGAAATGCTGCATGCCGGTGATAAATATCAAGTTGTAGGTTTTGTAGATGATGATAAAAGCAAAACAGGCGCTGAAATAAAAGGAATAAAAGTTATTGGCACAACTGATAAGTTAGTTCAATTAAAAAATGAAATGGGTGTTAAAGCAGCTATTGTTGCAATAGGTAACAACCCATTAAGACGTCAATTAGCAGATAAGATTATTCAAGCTGGGCTTGAACTTATAAATGCCATTCATCCTACAGTTCATTTAGATTCGGATGTGATTATTGGTAAAGGTTGCTATATAGGCCAAGGGGTTATAATTGTTACAGGTACGCGTATTGGTAATTGCGTAAATATTCACACTGCTGCAACCATAGACCACGATAATATTATCGAAGATGGCGCAAACCTTGGCCCGGGTGTTCACACTGCAGGCCGGGTGAAAATAGGGCGCGATGCTTTTTTAGGTACTGGCGCAATTGTTATACCCGACGCAAGTGTTGGAGAAAATTCTATAATTGGTGCCGGAGGTGTAGTTGTAAATGCTGTTCCTGCTAATGTAACGGCTGTGGGCGTGCCTGTTAAGGTAATCAAGAAAATTAATTGAGTGACGTAGGAGTGAGCAAGCAAGTAATTGTTAGTTTTGCTTAAATTAACCATTAATTCAATTCCTTATTCTATGAAAAAAAGCATTATTCTATTATCATTTGCTATTGCCATAGCAAGCATCATTGGGTGTAGTAAAGACGGGGCAACTGGCCCTGCAGGTGCTACTGGCCCCCAAGGTCCCACAGGGCCTGCAATTGTCGCAGCAACAGATAGCTTTTACGTTGCTTCTGGCTCTTGGGTAAGCGCTGGCGCAAATGAATATACATATACTTATAGTAATGCAAATATAACTTCAGCAATTGTAGTTAATGGAACTATACAAGTAGAAGACTGGTATACAGGTCAGCCCGGCTGGTTTAGTTGGCCCGATGTTGTTGCTGGCGGCGGCGGTTATAGATTTTCATATACTGTTGGAAGCGTAACATTATATGCAGATAATTTTAGCAGTGGCCCTCCTTCGTATGGTATGGCAATTAAGGCTACACTCATACCGTAACTTTATATTATGAAAATTTAAAGGGGACCGTGAATGGTCCCCTTTTCTATTTTAGTAATTGCAAGAACCCATCCTTTTTGAGAAGATTTCCATTAGGATAATTGCCGGTAATTATATAGTAATATGCTCCATCAGACTGCATAATACCATTTAAGTTTTTGCCATTCCAAGGTGTATTAGGTGTATTAGACTCAAATAGCTTTTCTCCCCAGCGGTTAAATACTTCAATATGATAGTTGTTTATGCCTTCAGCAGTTACAACAAACAGGTCATTTTTGTTGTCTCCATTAGGAGTAAATATATTTGGAATGTAAATATCAACGCTATCACATTTCTTTACCACTATTGTTATAGAATCTTTTCCAATATACTTACAACCACCTCCCGCTATACCGGTAACTGTATAAGTTGTAGTAATAGCCGGATTTGCAATAGGGTTGGCTATATTAATAGAGCTAAGCCCTAAAGCAGGACTCCAACTAAATGAATTGGCTCCTGTTACAGTTAAATTAGCTGAACCACCTTCGCAAATTGATTGCGGCCCGCTTATTGTGAGTATTGGCATACTATCTACATTCACCATTATTGTTTTATTAAAGGTACAATCGGGGTTAGTAATAGTAACAGAATAAGTTGTTGTAATTATGGGTTTAACAAGAATAGAACTCGTGGTGTTCCCAGTGTTCCATAAATATGAATCTCCACCAGAAGCAGTTAACCTTGAAGTATCACCGGAACAAACATTTGTATTTCCCGAGAGGGCAATAGGTATTACTGAAATATCATCTACATAATACCCCGGATAAGCATTGCTGCAACTTGGGCAAGAAAAAGACACAGTAGTATGCGCATCATCAAAAAAATTGCCAACTCCAATGTAGGTGTAAGCACTGTCCGCCATGTAGCATCCTGATATTGTCGTCCAATTTACCTGATCTGTAATTACAGAAGTAGAATGAACAGCTGCAATATTATTAACTGAAAATATAGTATCGGTCGAAAATTTTACTCCATCGTTATTTGTAGTATTCTCACAATCAGTAGCGCTAACTACCTTCATCGAAATATAATAGGTTTCACCAGACACCAGTGGACTTATCAGTTTAGCATAAATATTTTCACGGTAATCTTTTTTAACTGTTGGTGCCATAGTCACCTGCGACATATAGGCTACGCCTGTGCTTGCGTTATGATATCCCCAAACATTTGATGGAACCTGGAAGCCAGATGTTCCACAAGCATTTAAATATTCTACCTGATAACCACAACAATTATCAACATAGGATGGATACCAACCAATTGCATTAGCAATTTGGGTAAAACCGGTTGGGCATGCAGAATATTGTTCGAAACTCCAGTTAGGGACAAGATTTTGAGCAAATAATGGAGTTATTGACGCCAATAAAAAGAGTACGATCTGAAAAAAAAGAATAGGAAAAAGCTTCATAGTAGTTCGGCAGGGAGATTATATTCGATGCAAAGCAAATGAAATTTATTTTAGAACAGTTACTTTCCCAATATAGGTTCTTTGAATTTTGTCGGATGTATTTATAATAAGTTCATATACATATGTATCTTCTTGTGCGGTATTGCCATTGTTATAAATTTGCCCATTCCATGGCTTACTTACTTTGGTTTCATAAATAAGCCCTCCCCACTTATTAAATATATACATTTCGTATGAAACAATGCACGATCCTTTAGGATAAAATGTAGCATTTAAGTTATCACCGTTTGGTGTAAATGCATTCGGTATCCACGATATACCACAACCTTCAATCGTTATTATTACAGAATCGCGCAAAATACAGCCCTGGTTTGTAGTGGTCTGAATAAGATAAGTTGTAGTTTCAGATGGCTTAACATATATACTAGAGCAAGTATCACACATGCTTGTACCTGTTGGAAGCCAAATATAATTACCTGATGAAGTGGTTTTAAGCATTACACTATCGCCCAATTGAATGGAAGACGAGCAACAAAGATTGATTGTTCCTGCACTATATACTGTTACTATAGTAGCAAGGGTAGTATCCTTGCAGTCTTTTTCTGCACCAACAGTTACGGAATAAGTTGTAGTAGATGCAGGAGATACATTTATGCTGCTTGTTGTTGCACCTGTGCTCCATAAGTAACTATTTCCACCTTTTGCATCTAAAGTAACTCTGCTATCTGGGCAAACAGACATATCTTTAGTAATATTAGCATTAATAGACCCGGTAGCCATAACATTAATTGAAGTATCCCAATTACAGCCTCCATTATTAGTTATTACAGAATATGTTGAATCCTGTCCCGGAGTAACAATTATTGTACTAGCCGTAGATCCTGTGCTCCATAAATAAGTAGTAGCTCCATGCACAATTAAAGTATCAGAGCCGCCGTTACTGCATAAGGGGTTATTCCCGCTTATGGTTATCCCACGACCGGGAGGATTGATATTTACCTGTGTTTGAATAGTAGTGTCTTTACAATTTTTACCGGCACTTACTATCACAGTGTAAGTAGAATTACTGGTAGGCGATACACTGATGCTGCTTGTTGTAGCTCCGGTATTCCATATATAAGTAGTACCACCTGTTGCAGTAAGAATTATGTTGCTTCCGGAACAGATTGATGTATCCTTACTTATGCCTGCATTTACACCACCTGCAGGGGTTACTACAATTGAAGTATCCCAGTTACAACTACTATTAATTACTGTTACAGAGTAGATTGTAGTTGTTGCAGGGGTAACTGAGATTGAGCTTGTTGTGTTTCCGTTACTCCATAAATACGATGAGCCGCCAGATGCGGTTAATATTGATGTATCACCTGCACAAATTGCTGTATTCCCACCAATTGTCATAGGTATAACCGAAATATCATCTACATAATAACCAGGATATTGGTTTGAACAACCCAGGCAGGAAGTAGTAATAGTAGTATGAGCATCGTCAAAAAAATTACCAACACCAATATAGGTATAAGCACTATCAGCTACGTAACACCCGGATATGGTTGTCCAGTTTACCTGATCAGTAATAACAGTAGTAGAATGAACAGCTGCAATGTTGTTAACGGAAAAATAAGAATTGGTAGAGAACTTGATGCCATCGTTATTTGTAGTATTCTGGCAATCAGTAGCACTAACTACTCTCATAGAAACATAATACTTTTCACCTGGAACCAGTGGGCTTATCAGTTTAGCATAAATGTTTTCACGGTAATTTGTTGTAACGCTTGGCGCCATCGTAACCTGAGACATATAGGCTACACCTGTACTTGCCGCATGGTTCCCCCAAACATTTGACGGGACCTGGAAGCCTGATGTTCCGCAAGCATTTAAATATTCTACCTGATAACTGCAGCAATTATCAACATAAGATGGATACCAGCCAATGGCATTAGCAATTTGGGTAAAGCCGGTAGGACATGCAGAATATTGTTCAAAGCTCCAGTTTGGGACAAGATTTTGTGAGAAAAGAGTTGTTAAGGGAACAAATAACAATAATATTATCTGAATCTTTGCAGAACTAAAAAGGATTGAAGTAAGCTTCATTAAAATATAACCTGAGGGTTTGCTGTTATTGTAAATATATGTAATTCTGTCATGTTTATGAGATTCATACTAAAAAGCCCCACATTTTGCGGGGCTTTTTAGTATGAATTAATATAGAAGTTTACTATTCTTTTACTGCATACAATATTGTTTCACTGGCATATATGGTATAGTGGCCAAGGTAAAACTTATAACCTAATTTAAGATCGTCAATTTGTTTGATTATGCCGGTAAAGTCACCCATACTGTGATAAATTGATAACGCCAGTGTAGGGGTAAATCTTTTTAAGGTATTTATAGCTCCTTTAATAGCATTTGGCTCGGCCCCTTCAATATCAGCCTTAATAAAGTTAAGTTTTTGAATATTGTATCTTGAAACAAAATCATCAATAGTAATAGTGGAACATTTGCCTGTGCTACCTTCAAAATTATTGAAGCTAATATGACTGGCTGCACCTGCATCTTTAAAGTATATTTTTTTGTCAGAAGTATCCCAAATAGGGTGCTGCACAATCTCAATATTATCTTTTAGTGCAGGATTTAAGGCAAGATTTTTATTAAAAACCGAAAGATTACCTGGTATAAACTCAAACGTATATACTTTGCCTTGCTTTCCTATTAAATGGCTGAAAAATATTGAAGTATCTCCATAGCATCCTCCTAAATCTAATACAATATCACCTTCGTTTGGGCCAAGACTCTTTCCATTAACATTCTTTATATATTGTTGTACAACAAAAGTAGTATAGGCAGCTTTAGAGTTTAAATATACTTTTATAGGAAATCCTGCTGAATGCATGTCATGCAAATACAATTTCCAGGGAAAGGAAGGTACATCTAACGACTTGCTTTTGTCTTGTATATTTTCCATTGCCTTAATGCCATTCCAATATACAGGAGAACTTAATGGCAATCTTACTTTAACATAACCAAGTAACCTGAATGCAACCAGATTTAAAAATAATTCCTTCGACTCTTGAGATGCCAGATTATTGTAGAAAAATTCAAGGGGTTCCAGATACTTATCAAATTTCAAAATTGAACCCAAGAGTACTTTTTTATATAGAAAATCATTACTTAATAAAAAAGTGAGTGCTGGCTTACTAAAGAATATTCTCTTTCCTGAATTTATAAGAGCTTTCTTAAAGGGCTTTTTGTCTCCAAAAGTATAGGAGTCATAATTATCAATATAATAGTTCGAACTGTTTTTTAATAATTCTTGCTTTAATAATTCTAAAAACATAATGTGCTTATTAATGATTTTCGTGCAATATTGAGTAACGGCAAGTAACAAATATAATATTTGTTGCCTTCATAGCTTTTTGAATAAAATGTACAGGGCTTAAATAACAACAAGCTATTAAAAACGTAAAAAGTGAGACACGATTTGAAATAGAGCCAAGCGCTTATTCAGTAGATCGTCAGCATATTGTGAAGTTTTATTGAAAGTATGGTCTGTTTTCTATTATAAACCCAAAATTTATGCTACATTTGCTGGCACTAATAACCACTATAAAAAACAAATCATGAAAAAAATTAACATTAAGGCCATAATAGCTACATTTTTTATTTTGTGTACTATAAGTTTGAGTGCATCAAATCCATGGACAAAGATGTCGAACTTTACAGGTGCAGCGCGTGACTACGGAACAAGTTTTTCAATAGGGCACTATGGCTTTATAGGATGTGGTTTTAATG
>Ga0207054_1014_pt1 | contig 82359 bp, 67 predicted proteins | sample Alteio_BWMinCont_60_FD_153288 | JGI IMG/M metagenome (GOLD analysis project Ga0207054, IMG submission 153288) | Enriched cells from forest soil in Barre Woods Harvard Forest LTER site, Petersham, Massachusetts, United States -... | ecosystem: Environmental > Terrestrial > Soil > Temperate forest >... | reverse complement strand
ACTACATTGACATTAGACGCCAAACTTTGTCCAATCACATTATGGCCCTGGGCATAAATGTTTTTACTGAACAGTATGATTGAAACAGTGAGGCCTATATTTTTAATTACCGATAACTTCATTTAGTGTAAAGTAGAAACTTATTAACGCACTAAGCCCGTGCTTAGTATGTACCCATAATAAAAAAGGATGACAAAGATAGAAATAGCTTATAAAATAACAAGCTTTTGGTAGCTGTCAGTGGTGGTGCCTTCGTTGGTGCGCACTTTAACGTGATATATATATACCCCTTTGGCTATTTTATCTCCGTAGTCATCTTTCCCATCCCAATCAATAGGCTGCGACCGGAAGCTATCTGTTTTTACGGTTCTAACAATATTTTTAACCAGCTTACCTGATACCGTAAATATTTGTATTTGCACATTTAACTGGTCGCATACCTCATTCAGTTCAAAGAAGAACTCTGTAAACGTAGTAAATGGGTTAGGGTAGTTAAGCACATGCTGCAATTGCAAACTCGATTTTGGCTCAACAGTAAACTCAGTAGATGACTGTGTAGTATTATTATACACGTTCCAAACCCTGATTGACAATGAGTGGGTACCCGGACTTAATGATGAAAGTGGATAAGTAACAGTACCTCTTTGGTAGCTATTAAGTGCAGGCTGGTAATACTGGTTCAGGTCAATAGTGTTTTGCGTATTATTGTCAAGCACAGCTGTTATGTCATGCCCTATACTGCTACCCGAGGTATTTATTCCATTACTATCAGTTATAATGGCAAATATTTGCGGCGTTTCATTGGTCATTCCGCCATAAGCAAAGTTACTGTCGTTCATATAAAGCCTTACTTGGGGCCCTTTGCCATTATTAAAAGCTGTAGGTGAAGAACCTCCTACAATAATGCTGTCGTAACTACCGGTAGCATCTTGTGAGCCATTTTGAGCATAGTAACTTATTTTACCAAAACCATAGTTATACTGAATGTCTTTAGGTACTACAAAACCAAAAGAAAATTTTCCGTTTGTAACCGATACACGGCCATTAAAAACAATATTTTTTTGTATTTTAAATGATATAATAGGACTAACACCTCCAAGGTTACCAAGTGTAAATTCGTAAGTTGGCTTATCGTAAATAGTTGGGTAAAGCACACCATTAAAACCACTTAATGTGTTTCCCGATTTATCTCCCACATATCCGGTTACAGTAACTTTAGCAAGTGCTTTCAGGGTGTCATGATTAGCGCTTATTGCAACAGAATTAATTGTAGATGTATAGACTTCGTTTTTAGGGTAAGCAAGCCTTACAGCCGGGTCGCCAAGTAGGGCAAACATCCGCGAATTAATTATAGGTCCTGTTAAATTTTTTGCATTTGTAAACAAGTCACCTAGGCGTGGCAATGAACCATCAGGTAAGGGAGTATATAGTATACTGAAGAAGTTTTGATTAAGTAGTGCATTACCCCCTGAATAAACATCGCGCACGGTTGTCATAAGTGCAATATTTCCACCTGTGGAACTTTGTAAACAAAGCTCGCCTGCAGATATCTGTTCAGGATCATCAAAACGTGCAAACTCGCATGATGCTGTAAAGAAAAGAGAAAGTTTATTGATATTGGTCCAGGAATAAATATCATTGAATGTGAGTACGCGTGAAACAGCAAGGCCCAACTGCCCACCGTGACCGGTGTAGTTTATAATAAGCAAGCCTTTGTTCATTTGGTTATCAATAGCTGTGTTTACATCAGGATACCTTGGCCCACCAGGTGTCTGAATCATTTGGTATGCATCGAGATATATTTTATTTACATTCAAATTAGGGAAATCATTTGCCACTGAGTCTGCTAATGTTTCTGCTTCATCTACATGTATATCAGCATCACCATCGTGAGCTATAAAGCACACGGTATTCCTCCAGTTACCCATGTTGTATTGGGTTTGAGGGTTACAACATGATATAGGTGAAACAACAGGCTCACCTGAATTTGTTTCATAATTTATTATTTTATTCAGCACTGTTTGCGCTTCAGATGCATTATCAACAGTAAGCCTGCCAACTCCAATGTCCAACGTATAATTGCTTAAGTCAAGGTTACCTACCGGAGAGCTTAAAAGATGATTCGTATCTTCTAAAACAGCATAAAAATCGTCAGTAACGTACGAACCCGTAGGATCAAATGAATTATCAGATTCATAAGTGACAACAAAGTTTGAATTATTAGCCATCCTGTTTTTCGGGTCATAGGAGCCATCACCATACAAGAGTAAATATTTAATACTGTTGGCATAACTGGTTTGGCGTGAATAGAACATGCGACAAAAATCACGTATAGCTACAGGGTCCTGCCGGCCCGATGAAAACTCGTTATATACCTGGGTAGTTGTAACAACCTGCACGCTGAGACTATCATGGGTTCTGTGAAAAGCTGCAAGTTGCATTGCTTGAGAGTAAAATTGCGGATTAGCAACAATAATCAGATCAACTTGAGCAGAAGCATGCAGGTTTTGATTAGCAACTTTGCCCAGGCCAATGGCTGTTAAATACTTGTTGCCGGTAAATGCCATGTATTGTTTTAAGGTATCGCTGGCTAAGGTATACTGATAATGCCCTGCCGTGGAATTATTTAAAGTAACCGATAAAACATTTTGAGGATTGCTTATATCCCATACTTGTAAAGGTGAAAATGTAGAGATATCAAATAAAGAAACTTTGCCCTTACCTACTGAAAGGGCATCCCTGAATTCCATTTGGTCATTAGGCATGGATAAGGGACGGCGCAAGTTTACTTCTATGTAATATAACCATCCAATAGCACCTGGGGTTATTTTTGAAACATTTATGTCGAATGAACTACTGGTAGGGGTAAAAGAAAAACAACCACTACCCATTGTCGCGTATATACCAAAATAAATGTTAGTACTTACCGACCCACACGATATATTCACAGTTCCACTTCCGGCACTTGCAGTATATAAACTGGTAGTGCCGTTACTTATATCATAACGTGACGCCAAGTATGTATTTACATATACAGGAGAAGATGTTAGAATATTGGAGAAATTGAAAGGTATATTGTATGATGTAGTAACATCAAAATACTGCCCAAACCATTGATTGCCTGATTGAATCAGGTTTGTTTGGTCTGGTTCCACATAAGCATAATCATCAAAAGACTTTACGGTATCGGTAGCCGTTGGTAAGGAATTTTCCACAGCAATTCTTTTCCCCGCACCCATATCGGCATTTATAAAATAGTAAGTGGTATCGGAATATAGATTAACAGTATGGTGGTATTTTGCACAACTCCCTGTAGTATCAAGTGCCCATGTATGGGGGCTTTGACCATAAAACAAAACATAGTCATTCTGTTGAAACGATGCATCGCTATTGCCCTGAACAAAAACGGCATTTTCCATTAGGTCGTCAGGCCTTGGTGCATTGTTCATGGTAGGTAACATTTTACCGCCATTACCATATATGCGAATGTTTGCAGGCACAAGCGATGCCATATTGTAACCCAGGTTCTTCAGGAAATTATAATCAAGTTTATAAACCCCATCTGCAGTTACGCCAATTTTATACCAGGTGCCGCCACTTAATACCGAACTCGAGGCAAAACTTGCTTTTTTCAATCTTTTTCCGGCAATTTCAGTACTTTCTTGCACACTTATTTTAAAAGAAACCAGTTTTTCAAACTGCCCGGTTGATGCATTTTTACGAATAGGTAAAATAGATAGTTGGGCATAAGGTTGCATTCTGTCTGCAACAAGATTGTAGCTTAATTTAATATCAGCACCAATGGCTTTATTTTTATTTATAGCTGCCGTTTCATCTGCCGAGAGAGATATATAAGTTTCATTTTCAAGAACAACTTTTATTTTATTTGTGGAACTGTTAAGTTTTATACGTTTAAAATATACGGGCAGGTATGACATGCCTGCATCGTATGTTGCTCCTTTAAAGCCAATAAAAACTTTTGTTGTTCCGGTATTGCCTATGCTTTCAGTATGTGGTTTTTCCCATTGCAGGGTTGTAAGCCCATTGGTATTTGCTATAGCAGCAGTGGTTGTGTTTGTTTTTAATAGTGTGGTTATAGGCGTGCTATTTTTTACAACAGCCTGCACAGGCTTCTGCTTTAATTGTGCATTAACCGTAAAGAATATCAATAAAAATGGGAATATTGTTAATAATTGCCGTTTCATCTTAAATTTTAGTATAACCCCTCATAAAGAGAGTAAAGTTAGGATATTTGATTCGATAAGTATGCAAAGCAATAACTTTTGCAAGGCTTTTTTATTGTGTTAGGCCAAAAAATGCCAAATAGGGTAACAATCATATAAAACTTTTCGTATATTTGTATTCTAATGCAGCATACTGCCATGAAGAAATTATACGTTTTACTAATCGCCACAATGGCACTGATAACAGGTATATCATTTAATGCCAACGCACAAGATCCGCAGTTTACGCAGTTCTATGCTAACCCATTATACCTAAACCCAGCATTTGCAGGTAGTGCCAATTGCCCCCGTATATGTATGAACTTTAGGGATGAATGGCCTAATATACCGGGCACATTTGTAACTTATAGTGGTTCATACGATCAGCACATTGATGCATTATCAGGCGGTATTGGAATATTAGCTACACAAGATGAGGCTGGCAATGCTACCCTTACTACAAGTAACTTAAGCGCTATTTATGCCTTTCAATTACCTGTTACCCGTACCTTTACTATAAGTGCAGGTTTCCAGGCTACTTACCACCAAAAGAGTGTTGATTGGAGCAAGCTTACTTTTGGCGATATGATTGATGCCACACGTGGTTTCGTTTATAATTCTGCAGAAAACTCTACCCGTACAAGTGTTGGTGTTCCTGACTTTTCTGCCGGTATTTTGGGTTATAGCAAAAACGTATTCTTTGGTTTCTCTGCTGATCACCTTACTCAACCTGACGAATCTTTTGTTACCGGTGCCAGCCAATTGCCTATTAAATATACTGCCCACGCAGGCGCTATGATACCTGTTAACGGACACTCTATACAAGACGATCAGGTAGTTATTTCTCCTAACGTTATTTTCCAGAAACAACAGGATTTTCAACAACTCGACCTTGGCTTTTACGCTATGAAAGGCCCTATTGTGGGTGGTTTGTGGTATAGGAACCAGGATGCACTGATGTTGCTTATCGGGTTTCAAACCAAAACAGTAAAGATGGGTTACAGCTATGATGTTACCATATCTAAGCTTACAGAACAGACTGCAGGTTCTCATGAACTTTCGCTTATTTTTCAATTCTCATGTCATCCTCACAAAAGAGGATTCAGAACCTTTAACTGCCCTTCGTTCTAATTCAACGAGAGATATAAGTACTCAATAAAAATATATAATTAAGCTATGAACAGACACTTGAGTTTTTTAGGTATTGCAGGGATTGTGATACTGGGATCATGCTCGCACGAGAGATCGAGCGTTACAGGCTGGAACCTTAATGACCCAAAGAATGGCGGCTATGAAGTTTCTCATAACGATGAACAGGAAACTGGCCCCGGGCTTGTATTTATTGAAGGTGGTACATTTACCATGGGCAGGTCTCAGGACGATGTAATGTACGAATGGAATAACGTACCAAGACGCGTAACTGTTTCTTCGTTTTATATGGACGAAACTGAAGTTACTAACGTAAACTATAGGGAGTACCTTTACTGGACCTCAAGGGTGTTTAACGGTAACTATCCACAGATATATACTAAAACACTTCCTGATACTTTAGTTTGGAGAAATAAGCTTGCTTACAACGAGCCGTTTGTTAGATATTACTTACGTCACCCTGCATACAACGATTATCCTGTAGTAGGTGTTAACTGGTTACAAGCAACCGATTTTTGTAAATGGCGCACCGACAGGGTAAATGAATTTATACTTGTTCGTGAGGGTATAATCGATTGGAACCCTACACCATCTGATGCTGACTATTTTAATACTGATACTTACTTAGCAGGTAAATGGACAGGTCAGGTTAAACAACCTTTGCCTGACCTTAACCCATCTGGTAACGGTACACGTAATGTGAAAATTGAAGACGGTATATTTTTACCTGACTATCGCCTTCCTACCGAAGCAGAATGGGAATTTGCTGCTTATGGCTTAGTTGGTAACACCACATTGGAATTGATTTTCCAACGTAGAATTTACCCATGGAATGGTCACGCAACACGTAATCCTGATGAAAAATACAGGGGACAAGAATTGGGTGACTTTGTAAAAGGTGCCGGTGACTATATGGGTGTTGCAGGCGATTTGAACGATGCTGCCGACGTAACTGCACCTGTATATTCATACTGGCCTAATGATTATGGCCTTTATGGTATGGCTGGTAACGTGAGCGAATGGGTAATGGACGTTTACAGGCCATTAACACCGGATGATGAATTTGAATTCAGGCCTTTCAGGGGTAACCAATACCAAACACAAGTTAAAGACCAGGACGGTATTGTAATACAAGATTCATTGAAATACGCATTTAATGGTGTTGACAGTGATATAGTAAGCATACCGGGCCAGGTTAAATGGAGAGATGTGGATAAGAATCACAAAGAAGATAATTTAGCTGAACGTAGAAACTATCACGAATCTGACGAAAGAAGTTTTCAGGATGGTGATGTAGCATCAAGTATATACTATCCTGATGGCGAAGGAGCTAAAACAGCTCATCCAACCGGAATTATGTACCAAACAGGTACAACTACTTTAATTAGCGATGAGACCCACGTTTACAAAGGTGGTTCATGGAAAGACCGCGCATTCTGGATGAGTCCGGGTACACGCAGGTTCCTTGAAGAACACCAGGCAACCGACTATATTGGTTTCCGTTGCGCTATGACCAGGGTAGGAAGCCCAATTGGGTTAGGTGGCAAGAACGAAGGTGGAAAATATTAATCAAGCTATTCTATAATAAAGAAACCTCTGATTATTCATCAGGGGTTTTTTTATTTTTGATGCAGAATTACAAGAGAGTGGATATAGTAGAAAAGATAAAAGCATTGAGTAAGCAACATCTCAATTTGGTAATTGAGATGAGGAGGCATATACATGCTAACCCTGAATTGTCTTTCAACGAATATAACACAGCAGAATATATTACTACTGCTTTAAGTAAAATAGGCCTGACACCAGAGCGAATGGCTAAGACAGGACTGGTAGTTACTATTCAGGGTAAGAAGCCCGGCAAAACTATTGCTCTGCGTGCAGATATGGATGCTCTTCCCATTAAAGAAGAAAATGATGTTCCATACAAATCGAAGAATAGTGGTGCAATGCATGCATGCGGGCACGATGCACATTCGGCAGGATTACTAGGTGCTGCTATGATACTTACAGAGCTAAAGCAAGAATGGGAAGGCACCATCAAGCTCATTTTTCAACCTGGGGAAGAGCGCTTGCCCGGAGGAGCATCTATTATGATAAAGGAAGGTGTATTGGAAAACCCTTCTCCTGAAGTTATAGTTGCACAACATGTGTTCCCTACATTAGAGGCAGGTAAAGTGGGCTTCTGCGGTGGAACCTATATGGCATCGTGCGATGAGATATACCTTACTGTAAAAGGTAAAGGTGGCCACGCTGCAATGCCCGCGAGCTATGTTAATCCTATACTTATAGCCTCTGCCATATTGTTAGAATTGAATGACAAGTTCATGAAGCATCCGAAGAATGAGATACCTACTGTGTTGGCTTTTGGTAAGGTGCAGGCTAATGGCGCCACCAATGTTATACCACAAGAGGTTGTTATTGACGGAACCTTCCGCACTATGAATGAAGAGTGGAGGAATGAAGCACATGAGATAATAAGGAACATCATTAAGACCAAAGCCAAAGAAATGGGTGGCGATTGTGAAGTGCGCATTGATAAAGGCTATCCTGTATTGATAAACGATACCAATGTAACCGGCAATGCTCAAAAGGCAGCCGAACAATACTTAGGCAAGGAGAATGTAGTTACCCTTGAAAAGCGCATGACATCTGAGGACTTCGCATTCTATTCACTTACAACACCTGCTTGCTTCTATAGGCTTGGTACGGGCAATATAGCTAAGGGTATTACTTCAGGGGTGCATACACCAACATTCGATATTGACGAGAAAGCGCTTGAAACCGGCATGGGACTTATGGCATGGATAGCCATAAGCGAACTCAGCAAATAAACTTAATTACTCGAGAGCTTAATTTTTGTACCCGGTACCAATGAGTTGTTCGGGTTAAGCTTCTTTAATGTAGCTACTGATATGCCTGTGGTTTGCGATATGTGCCATAAGGTATCGCCTGCCTGTATTACATAATCTTTTTTAGTTGTTGTCTTTTTAGATGCTACTGCAGTTGAACTGGTTGTTGCATGGTGCCCACGACTTACATAAACTGTAAGGTGTTGGCCCGGTTCTACGTTGTTACTTGCAAGGCCGTTCCATTCTTTAAGTTCACGAACGGTGCAATGGTAACGATTAGCAATGGTACTTAAGTGCTCTCCATGTTTTACACGATAGTATTCCACTTGTGGAGATGATTCCTGCATGGCCATTATCTGCGAACTTGTAAGGGTATCTTTACGAGAGAGGTTATAAATAGTCTTTTCGTTGGTAATAAAGGTACCTGCCTTTGATACCGGGAGGCAAATGGTATAAGCTCCATCGTTGCTATAAGGTATTACACCTAGTTTGTAGCTTGGGTTTAAATAAGCAATAGTAGCAATAGGTACATTCAGGTAGCTTGATATTTGTGTGAATGAAAGTTGTTGGTGAACGGCAACTGTATCAACATCAAAGTAAGTTGCATTAACAATACTTGGAGAAATATTAAGTGAAGTAGAATAATGCATTACATAGTTTACTGCAATAAATGCAGGTACATAGTTTTGGGTTTCCTTAGGAAGGTAAGGCCTGATAGCCCAGAAGTTTGTTTTGCCACCCGAGCGGCGTATAGCCTTGCTGATTTCACCTGGGCCGCAGTTGTATGCTGCAATAACCAATTGCCAGTCGCCAAACATGCCATATAAGAACTTAAGGTATTCGCAGGCAGCAACGGTTTCTTTATAAGGGTCATTACGGTCATCTACATACGATGTTACTTGCAAGTTGTATAGCTTGCCTGTGGTATACATAAACTGCCATAAGCCACGAGCACCACATTTAGAGCATGCTGTAGGGTTAAGGGCTGATTCAACTACTGCTAAATATTTCAACTCTAAAGGCATTTTGTACCTGTCTAATATTTGTTCCATCATAGGGAAGTAAAGCCTGCCTAATGCAAGTACCCTTGAGGTAAGTTGCTTTTTGCGGATAGCATATAAGTCAACATATTCTTTTACTACGTTATTGTATTCTAAGTCGAATGGGGTTTGTCCATCGAGTTTGCTAAAGCGGTCTGCTATTTCTTTATCGCTGTAAACAGGTATTGAATCGGGCTTGAAATTGTAGTTAGAAGACTTAACTACATCATATCCTTTTTCAAAAAAATTAAGTACCGAAAGGCTATCAAGATTAGCAGCAATAGGGTCATCGGCCAAAACTTGTGTGCTATCGCCCGGCCCAAAAGCTTTACCGTTTTTATGTACAACGGCAGCTTTAGAAAAACCGCAGGCCAATACCATAGTAATGGCAAGTGATAGACTAATATGCTTCGCTGGTTTCATTATCCTCATACTATATATACGGTTAATTCGTAAAAATGTTGTACAATACTATATAAAAAGTGCAATTTTAACAAGAATTATGCCTTTTTTAAGGCTTGGTTCTTTTAGATATTCACGAGGCACTGTTCATTAAGTACTCCGAAAAGGCCAATAAAGTAAGCTCATCGTGGCGTTTACCCATCAATTGAACCCCAAATGGCAGGCCATTCGAATGTTTACCCAAAGGTAAAGAAATGGCAGGCAATCCGGTAATATTTGCCTGTACAGTAAAAATATCTTCCAAATACATCTTTACAGGGTCCTGGTCATTTTGCCCGAATAAAAAGGCCGTACCCGGGGTAGATGGTAAAAGTATAAGATCGTAATCTTTTAAAATGGCTTCGGTTTGTTCTGAAAATAAACGCCTTACTTTTTGTGCTTTTGAATAATAGGCATCAAAATAACCTGAGCTTAGCACAAAAGTACCAAGCATAATACGGCGTTTTACTTCTTTGCCAAATCCTTCTGTGCGCGATTTCTTATAGGTCGATTCCAGATCAGTTGCCCGTGAACTGCGGTGGCCATAGTTAATACCATTGTATCGCGAAAGGTTCGATGATGCTTCTGCTGTGGTAAGTACATAATAACTGGGCACTGCATAATCGGTCAGCGGAAAAGAAGCAGGTTCAACTACATGGCCTTGTTTCTTCAACTCTCTTATTGTCTTTTCAAGGTGGGTACGAATCTCAGGATCAAGTCCTGTATGCTCCACGCAATCTTTTAAATAAGCTATACGTAGTTTTTTAGTATCTACTTTTTTATATTCTGCACTGTAAGCAGGCACGGGCTTTTGGTTCAATGTGCTATCGTATTCATCTTTACCTGCCATTACTTCCAGTATCAATGCCGCATCTTCTATATTGTTTGTTAGTGGTCCAACCTGGTCGAAGGAAGAAGCATAAGCCAATACTCCGTAACGGGATACCCTGCCATACGTAGGTTTCATACCTACTACGCCGCAAAATGAAGCAGGCTGGCGTATAGAGCCTCCAGTATCTGTACCTAATGCAGCCAGGCATAAACCTGCCGCAACCGCTGCTGTAGAACCTCCTGAAGAACCACCGGGCACACGTTTGTTATCGTGCGGGTTAAGTACTTTACCGTAAGCCGATTTTTCGTTTGAGCTGCCCATGGCAAACTCATCGCAGTTGCAACGGCCAATAATAATGGCATCTTCAGCCATAAGGCGTTCTACTACTGTTGAGCTATAAAGTGATTCAAAACCTTCTAATATTTTTGATGAAACAGAAACTTTATGGCCTTTGTAGCAGATGTTATCTTTAATGCCCATAACCATCCCTGCCAGTTTACCGGCCTTGCCTTGTTTTATTTTTTCATCAATAGCTTTAGCTTGTGCAAGCGCTTCATCACCCCATACTTCTAAAAAAGCATTCAGGTGTTTTTCTTTTTCAATACGCGCTATATAGGCAGCAACTAAACTATGGCAAGTTATTTTGCCTGATGCCAGATCTGTTTTTATTGCTTGCAGGGAACGGTAATTCATAGGTCGGCTAAATTAGTTTTTCTTCTCAAACTCATCAATAGCTTTGGCAAGCTTGTGGTCTTTTTCGGTTACAATATCTCCGGCACTGTGTGTCGAAAGCCATATTTCGAGCGTGTTGTAAGTGTTCTTCCATTCTGGGTGATGATCCATCTTTTCAGCTGCAAGTGCAACGCGGGTCATAAATGCAAAGGCTTCTGAAAAATCCTTGAATTGGAATTTCTTGTATAGTTTGTTATTTTCTTCTTTCCACATGGGGTTGGGTTTTATTTAGGTTGTTTTATATTTTTTGCCACAAAAACACTATCCCGATGACTATCGGGACACTAAATCCCACAAAATGTTTCGTGTGTGGTTCGTTAGTGCTTTGGTGCTTTAGTGGCATAGAATTTCAATTGATTTATTTTAAAATTACAAGATTAACTTTTTTATCAAAATAATTTGTCCGAGGTGATAGTGAATATGCTCAACAACACCGGTTATGTTTCTTAAATAAGTGCCATACTTTTCATCTGCAAAAATTTCCTCAAGCTTACTATCAGGCAATTTTTCGATTAGGCTTGCCAGGTTTTCTCCATCGGCCCAGAGCTTATTTACTAACTCTTCCCAATCTTTCTCAGATGTTATAGGTGGACAATCGAAACTATACTTATCATGAGCAGCAAGCGGTACTCCTTGTAATACGCTGCTAATTGGGCCAACGTAATAGTTTATATGGTAAACGAGTTTGGCAATAGTATTAAACGAATTAACCTGTTTGGTAGCTTGCTGCCAGGTAAGGCCTGTTAATGCATCTTTCAGGCATACGCCTGTCCAGTTGCCACCGGAGTAGGCTGTACGTAATTGCTTAGCTAGTTGTGCTGTCAAATTCAAGTTTTCGGGTTTATTTTATATGCCACAGATTTACTGATTATAAAACCTAATTATTCGATATAATCACTTTTTCTATTCTCACAGATGACAAAATATCGAAGATATTTAATTTGGGTTGATTTATTCGTGGGTTAAAATTGTATAGCATAATGATTAATCTGCGAATCTGTGGCAATGTTATTTAAGGTGCTAATCTGTAAATCCTCCACTTGCCTGCTTCTAATGTATAAGCAATTCGGTCGTGCAGGCGGTTGGTGCGCCCCTGCCAAAACTCTAAATGCTTTGGTATAATGCGGTATCCGCCCCAATGTTCAGGAGTAGGAATTTCTTTGTTCTCGTGCTCTTTCAAAAACGAAGCATGTTTTTCTTCCAGTTCGGTGCGGGTTGCAATAGTTTTACTTTGTGGCGATATCCATGCACCTGCCTGGCTTGCTATAGGTCGGGAGTGAAAATATTCTTTCGATTCTTTTTCTGTTACTTTTTCTACCACACCTTCTATACGTATTTGCCTATGCAATGTTGGCCAGTAAAAAGTCATACTGGCAACAGGGTTCTCCAGCAACTCAATTCCTTTGCGGCTTTCGTAATTGGTAAAAAATAAAAATCCTTTGGTATCGACACCCTTTAATAAAACTACTCTGGCTGATGGCATACCATTACGTGTAGCTGTTGATAATACAAAAGAGTTTTCCTCCAATACTTTTTGTTCCATTGCTACACCAAACCATTTCTCAAACTGAAGTATTGGGTTCTTATCTGCCTGAGATTCGTCCCATATGCCCGCTTCAAATTGATGGTGGTGTGTTGCTATGTCTTTTTTCCAGTCGCTCATACTGCAAAAGTACTAAAATAGGGGGTAGCAGGTGATACCCCCTGAGACACTATTAAGTGATTGATTTTCAATAAATAAGTCATAAATATTTTTTGCATTTTGTTACCCCCTACCGTCATACTGAGCCTGTCGAAGTATCTCTTCCATATTAAGTGCATGTGGTTCAATTGGAGGCTTTTTGTTACTCACTCTATATTATTTTTAATTGTGTTCGTGAATATAAAAGCTATTACAACTTAATTTGAGGCTTTTTGTTACTCACTCTATTTTATTTTTAATCGTGTTCGTGATTATAAAAGCAGTATTATATGTTGAAGCTTTTATAATTGGCGGAAAGTGGCGGTTTCTGGCGGTAATTAAGCTTTTTTTCGTTCTCCTCCATTTTCATAGTTAACCCAAATATTTCCAACCGCAGTTCATCGCTCATAGTTTATCTCTTATCATTTCCTTACCATACAAAGTTAACATCATAATATCCTTTTCTCTTCAAAAACTTTTCGATGTTTTCAACAACTCAAAAACAGTATGGTATATTATATTAGCTTTTGGATAGGTATACTTGAAAAAGTTGTGGAAATGAATTTGGTGATGTAAAGCAGGTTAGTTTGGCTGTAAAGAAATCTTCTTTGTTGTATGTGAGTTCATTACTCCACTCGCGTCGAGTGACATAATTCCATCATAAGAAATCCAACGGCCTTTATCAACCGAAAACTCTGCAAGCGCTGAACACCCTATTTTCATCATGCATGGTTTATCGGTGCCTTCAAATGGGCTTGCAAAGGTTCCCGATACAAATTCAACTACATCATATTTTAAGACTGCAATTGTTTCGCCATTTACTTTCTTAATGCCAACAAGCGTTACCAGGTTTTTGTGATAAGATGTATCGCATTTAAAATTCTGGTCCATCGATATGAAATGAATATCCAGTGGCCAGCTTTCACCTACTTTTATTTGTTTGGCAGGCAGCTGAAACAGGAGTGCGATTAAATTTTTCTGATCATTTTTAGTATAAAAACTTTCAACAGAACCACTATCATTTATAGAGCCTCGTAGTTGAACATTTTTAGTCATCATTTGCATCATCTTTGCTAAATCCCTCATTCTGTATTCAGAAGTATCTTTTGTATTTACGGATGCAGTATCTGTTCTATTATAGCTCATGGTAATATCAATAAGCCCCTTTTTCTTTTCAGTTAAGTAGGTCATCATATCACTGTTAAGATATTTATTAAGGAGTCCCATGAATTTTTTTGCTGCAATTTCTTTATTTATATCTAAGTTGCTATCATCGGCCAATTGCCCAAGTGAACCAAAAAAACCTTTAAAATCTACTGAGAAATCTTTGTATTTTGTCGTGTCAATTTCTTCCATTATTGTTTTATAAGAAAGAATTTCACCGGGTTGGAGTTTCCATTTTAGAAAAACTTTCCTTTGGGCAAATACTGAAAAAGAAAGTAATAAGATAAATACTAAAAGTGTTCCTTTAATAATACTTCTCATAGGTGGTGTTTTAAGTTTGTTGCAAAAGTAAAGTAACCTTTAAATCTCTAACAATTTATCTGTATCAATCCGTCAAATCCGTGTCATCTGTGTTCCATTCCCTAAAATAAATACTTTTGCGCCTTTAATTCACACTTGTGAAACTAGCCCGGACCATTGCAGAGCTTAATTTAATTCTTGATCCCTTTAGGGCAAAGAAGGCTAATGTTGGTTTTGTGCCTACTATGGGCGCCTTGCATGCCGGGCATATATCGCTCATTAAGCTGGCCAAAGCAGAAAATGAAATGGTGGTGTGCAGCATATTTGTAAACCCTACCCAGTTCAACGACCCGAAAGACCTGGAACGTTATCCCCGCCCCATAGAAGATGATAAGCACATGCTGGAAGCAGCAGGATGTGATGTATTGTTTATGCCTGCGGTAAAAGAAATGTACCCTGATGGAGATTATTCCACATTGAAAGATGATTTCGGAACGTTGGATAAAGTGATGGAAGGCATATCTCGCCCTGGGCATTTTGCAGGTATGATAACTATTGTGAATAAGCTTTTTATGGCAGTAATGCCACAAAACGCCTACTTCGGACAAAAAGATTTTCAGCAGTTATCTATTGTAAAGAATTTTATTGAAAAACATACTATTCCTATTCGCATTATTGCCTGCCCTATAGTGCGCGAAGCTGATGGATTGGCCATGAGTTCGCGCAACAGGTTATTAAACCCCGATGAACGTAAGCGTGCTGTAATTATATCGCAAACACTTTTTAAGGTAAAAGAAATGTGGAGCAAAACCCCCGTGGCAGAGATCAAAAAATTTGTGGAAGATGTATTTACAAAGGAGGGTTATTTAAAACTGATTTATTTCGAAATAGCCGATACCCAAACCCTGCAACCTATTGCAGGAAATGCAAAACAGGCTGTGGCTTGTATTGCTGTTTTCGATGGTAAAATAAGGCTGATAGATAATGTGCTGCTAACTGCATAGCCACTAATTTCACTAATTAATGTCGATACTTATTTTACGTCAACCCCAAACCCCTAAAGGGCTTTTATTACATGCTTTTATTTGGGCGTTCCCCTCCTGCGTCGGGTCGGGCTTTACGTTGCAAGTCCTCGCTACGCTGTGGGCTTTTCACTGCAACGGCGAAGCCCTCATGAGTTCTAAAGCAAAAAACGAGTACGAATAATCCCTAACGCAAACAGCCCTGGGCCTCAATAATTAAACTTGTCAGTCTGAGCTTGTCGAAGACCTTCCGTTATATAAGGAATATGTTTCGACAGGCTCAACATGACGTTAATTTCTTTAAAGCCCCTTCAGGGGTTTGGGGTTAACAGTATAAAATGTGTAATTTCCCTTCCTAAACAGTTATAGCCCAAGAATACCCGCAAACGCCTGCTTTTTAAAACGCTGAATAATAGGCGCTTATAGCTTGTTGATAACCTTATACTAAGAATAACCTTAAAATAATTTGTTTATTCACCGAATATTTTACTTTTGCGAAAAATTAAAACTCGGTAACGAATGTATTGGACCCTAGAACTCGCATCATATTTAGAAGACGCACCATGGCCTGCTACCAAAAGTGAACTCATAGACTATGCCATCCGCTCGGGCGCTCCCATAGAAGTTGTAGAAAACCTCCAGGAGATAGAAGACGAAGAAGAAGTTTTTGAGAACATTGAAGAGATCTGGCCTGACTATCCTACTAAAGAAGACTTTCTCTTTAACGAGGACGAGTATTAAACAAGCTCTTTTTTAACGTACATATATAAAAGTGATAAGTTGTGGAGAAGCCTCCCGGCATATTGCTTTACTTCGGGCGCAACGATAATGTAAAGACATTACGTGACGCACTCGGTCAAAGCGACTCTTGTTTCTGCCTGGAAAATCTTTCCGGGTCGGCACCCTCGTTTATTGCCGCTGCGGTACTGGCAGGCAATGAAGATAATCACCTGTTTGTTTTAAGAGAAACCGAAGAAGCCCTTTACTTTTTTAACGACCTGGAAGATCTGATGCCGGGCCGCAGCATTATGTTTTACCCCGGCCTTGCCAAAGGTGCACAGCGGAAAGATACCGAGAGTTCGAACCTGTTGCGTAAAACTGAAGTACTGAATGCCATACGCACCGGTAAGGGGCATATTATAGTTGCACCTGCTGAAGCGCTTTGTGAGAAAGTAGTTAGCAGTGAAGCCATAGCGGAAAATACGCTCGAAATAAAAAAAGGCGACAAGCTCTCGATGGATTTTGTAATCGAGTTGTTGGAGCAATACAATTTTAACCGCAACGATTTTGTTACCGACCCCGGGCAGTTCTCCCGCCGTGGTGGAATACTCGATATATTTTCTTTTTCCAGCGAAAACCCATACCGTGTTGAATTTATGGGTGATGTGGTGGAGTCGATACGTTTGTTTGATGCAGCTACACAGCTTTCTATAAACGACCTTGATACCATTGCCATTACTCCGAATTTACAGGAAAGCCTTTTGGAACAATCGCACCAAAGCTTTTTAGAATATTTAGAAAAGAGTAAGAAGACCACTCTATGGATAAAAGATTATCCGGTTGCCTTGCATAAAATAGATGAGGCTTATGAAAGGCTGATAGAAGAACGTAACAGTAGCAAAGCGGTTTTGCTTTCATCGGGAGAGTTTGAGGCGCAGAGCATAAAAATGCAGCGCATAGTATGGGGGCAAAGGCCCGATGGCATAATGCAGTATTTGTCTTTTCAGTTCTCTCCGCAAAAATCGTTTGGTAAAAACTTCGAATTATTTTTTGATGAAATAAAACAGAATGCAGAGAAGGGTTACCGCAATTATATTTTTACCGATACTGCTGAACAGGTACAAAGGCTCCATGATATTTTTGCTGAGCTGAATGAAAAATCGGGCTCTGAATTTAAGCTCGACGAAGCGCTGATACCTGTATTCCTTCCTATTTACGAGGGCTTTATAAGTCACGACCTTAAACTATCTTGCTATACCGACCATGAAATATTCGGGCGCTATCACCGTTTCCGCTTGCAGGATACTTTTTATAAATCGAAAGAGGCACTTACCTTAAAAGAGCTGCACGATTTAAAACCCGGCGACTATGTAACACACATAGACCATGGTGTGGGGCGATTTGCAGGATTAGAAAAAATTGAAGTGAATGGCAACATGCAAGAGGCCGTTCGCATTATGTATAAAGATAATGACCTGCTTTATGTAAGCATTCACTCGCTGCATCGCATAAGCAGGTTCACGGGCAAAGAGGGTTTTCAGCCTTCGTTAGATAAATTAGGTTCTGCAAGCTGGAAAGCATTAAAACAAAAGACAAAGAAGAAGCTCAAACAAATGGCCTTCGATTTGGTAAAGTTGTATGCCGAGAGAAAAGCAAAAGTGGGGTTTCAATATGCACCCGATACCTATTTGCAAACCGAACTGGAGGCATCGTTTATTTATGAAGATACTCCGGATCAGGTGAAAGCCACTGCCGATGTAAAAAAAGATATGGAAACGCCTCACCCTATGGACAGGCTTGTATGCGGTGATGTGGGCTTTGGTAAAACTGAAATTGCCATACGCGCTGCATTCAAAGCCGTTACCGATGGCAAGCAGGTTGCTGTGTTGGTGCCTACCACCATACTTGCATTGCAGCACTATAAAACTTTCAGCGCACGTTTAAAAGAGTTTCCTTGCACGATAGATTACCTCAACCGCTTCCGTTCTGCCAAAGAGAGAAAAGAGGTTTTGAAAAAACTGGCAGAAGGCAAGATCGATATTTTAATAGGTACACATCAGATAGTAAATAAGGAAGTAATATTTAAAGACCTTGGCTTGCTAATAGTTGACGAGGAACAAAAATTCGGAGTAGGTGTAAAGGACAAATTAAAAACGTTGCGTTCTACCGTAGATATTTTAACACTTACAGCAACACCTATTCCTCGCACCTTACAATTTTCGCTCATTGGTGTGCGCGATCTTTCTGTTATCAACACCCCACCGCCAAACCGTTATCCGGTGCAAACAGAGGTGTCTACTTTTAGTCCTGATGTGTTTGAACATGCCATTAATTATGAATTGGCTCGTGGCGGGCAGGTGTTTGTAATACATAACCGCATACATAATATTGAAGATATTGCCGGCATGGTTCGGGAGTATTGCCCTAAGGCTCGAGTATCTATTGCACACGGACAATTGAAGGGCCATCAGTTGGAAGAAATTATGTTACAGTTTATCGAAGGGCAGATAGATGTGTTGGTTTCAACCGCTATTGTAGAATCGGGTTTAGATATTTCGAACCTGAACACCATACTTATAAACGATGCACAGTTATTTGGCTTGAGTGACCTTCACCAGTTGCGTGGCCGTGTGGGCCGGTCCGATAAAAAAGCATTTTGTTATTTGGTAGCGCCTCCTTTCGAACTGCTTACCAAAGAAGCGCAACAACGATTAGAGGTGATTGAAAAATTCTCTGACCTCGGCAGTGGTTTTAGTATATCTATGCGCGACCTTGATATTCGTGGTGCAGGTGACCTGTTAGGTGGTGAACAGAGCGGCTTTATAAATGACATGGGCTTAGAGACTTATCATAAAATATTGAACGAAGCCATTGAGGAATTAAAAGAAGAACTGGGCGAAGAAAAATCTACCGAACTTGGATTAACAAAAGAACAGGTTATAACTGGCCCTAAAAAATATGTGCGCGATTGCCAGGTTGATACCGATGCCGAAGCGCTTATTAGTGATGAATATGTGCCAAGTGCCGAAGAGCGTTTGCGCCTTTACCGCGAACTGAATAATGCCAAAGACGAATCTGAAATGGGCCGCTTTGAAAGCGAGCTGACCGACCGTTTTGGTAAGCTGCCAAATAATGTACAAGAATTGATAGATATAGTGCGGATGCGTTTAATAGCAGCAGAATTGGGTATTGAGCGCATTGTATTTAAAAAGAAAACATTCATCTGCTTTTTCGTATCGCAACACGATTCCCCTTATTATAGTACAGAAACTTTTGCCAACGTGGTAGAGTATGTTAAGCGCCACCACACTACCTGCCAAATGAAACATGGCACCGATAAACTTTCATTGGTAATTACTCCCGTGCGGAGTGTAAAAGAAGCGCTGAAGATTTTTGCAGAGATGAAAGGCAACCACTATATAAAATAGATGTCATTGCAAGATCGATAAGGAAGAACTATTCCTATATTTGAAATAGTAATTAAGCCACTAATGAAAAAAATTATTGCTATAACGATAATAATAAGCGTAGTAATATTCCTTGTTTCATGTCAAGGAATAAGCAATAAAATCAGAGCAGTAGGATATAATGGTAGCGCACGTGGTAAAGAGCAAACAGGCGATTATAAAGGCGCTATAGCTGATTACGATAGTGCAATTAAGCTTTATCCGGAATATACAGTTGCTATAAGTAACAGAGGGCATGCAAAGTTTAATTTGGGTGAATTCAAGGAATCAATAGTAGATTATAATAAGGCAGTAGAGATATCTCCACAAGAAGCTGGTATTTATAGTAACAGAGGTTTGGCATATTATAAAATGGGTGACACAATAAAAGCACTTGACGATTACAATAAAGCTATCATCTTAGACTCGAATTTTGATTATGCATTTTCCAATAGGGGAGAAGTAGAATTTGATCAACGTAAATACAAACTTGCTATTAAAGATTTAGATCGTGCTATTGCAATTAATAAATATAATGCGACTGCATATATAAATAGGGCTTATTGCGAACGGAAGATGGGAGATACCATTAAAGCCGAAAAAGATTTTGCAGAAGCAAGAAAATGCAGCAGTAGAAAAGATTCGGCCACCATTAAGTAAATTACTAAAACCCTCCCGCATCTATTTTACGTACATTAGCAGCGTATGAAGATAGCTATTGTTGGTACGGGTATTGCAGGCATGGCTTGCGGGCATTTTTTGCAAAACAATGCCGATATATTTTTCTACGAGAAGAACGATTACGTAGGCGGCCATACTAATACCATTACAGTTGATGAAGATGGGCAGCCAGTATATATCGATACTGGTTTTATGGTTTTTAACCATGAAACCTATCCGCACCTTACCAAATTATTTACCGACCTTAAGGTTCCCACCTTTGCAACTTCTATGTCGTTCAGTGTGCAGCATGTACCCACTAAATTAGAATATTGCGGTTCAGGCCTCAACGGGCTTTTTGCACAGCGCAAAAATTTATTTAGCCTGAAGCATATACGTATGCTAAAGCAAATTGCACGCTTCAATGAGACGAGTATTAAAATACTGGATGACCCTAATTATGCAAACCAATCGCTGGCGCAATACATAAAAGAAAATAGTTTTGGCGATGATATGCTTTGGAAATACTTGATACCTATGAGTTCTGCGGTATGGTCTACGCCTATGGATAAAATGCTGGACTTCCCTGTACAAACACTGGTTCGTTTTTTCTATAACCACGGCTTTTTAGGATTGAATACCCAACACCAATGGTACACCGTTACCAAAGGTAGCCAGGCGTATCGTGAGATCATCATGGCTCCCTTTAAAGAAAAAATAAAAGTAAACGACCCTGTAATAAAAGTAAAAAAGCAAAATGGTAAAGCCGTAGTTTGTACAAAAAGCGGACAAGAAACGGAATACGATAAAGTAATTATTGCTTCTCACGGCGATCAGGCATTAGGTATGCTTGATGCTCCAACTACTGATGAACAAAGACTGTTAAAGAACTTCAAATACCAAACCAATATTGCTACCCTGCATACCGATACTGCAATAATGCCAAAAAATAAAAGAGTATGGTCATCGTGGAACTATAGGGTAGAGGAGAAGCAGGGTAAAACTATGGCATCTACTATTTACTGGATGAACAGCTTGCAAAACGTATCGAAAAAGAAAGACTACTTTGTTTCAATCAACGATCCGGGAAGTATTGACTCGAGTAAGATTATAAAGACCATAGAATATGAACACCCTTTGTTTGATGTGGATGCAGTAAAAGCACAAACTGAGTTAAATACGCTTAATCAAACTGGTCCGGTTTATTTTTGTGGAAGTTATTTCCGTTATGGCTTCCACGAAGATGCCTTGAAGTCGGCAGTGGAGTTGTGTGAAAAATTGCAATAGAACACAGATGAAACGGATTGTGCAGATTAATACGGATAAAAGCAATGGAGATAACAATAATAGATATTTAGAAAATCAGTGAATATCCGTCAAATCTGTTTTATCCGTGTTCTATTTCGTAAATTAGTAAAATGAATTCCAGTCTATATACTTGTTCGGTAATGCACAACCGCTTGTCACCTAAGCGGCACACCCTGCATTATAATGTATTTATGTTCTGGCTCGATCTGGATGAGATAGACGAAGTAGCCAAAAAGTTTTGGCTCATCAGCCGCAACCGTTTTAATATGTTCAGTTTTTCTGATGCCGACCACGTGCAGTTACCAGCAGATAAACCCGATACATCGAAAAATGTAAAGCAGCAGATAACTGATTACCTGCTGGCTCAGAATGTAAAACTGAATAAGCCCAAAATATTCCTACTTACCAATTTACGAACCCTTGGCTACCAGTTCAACCCTGTATCGTTTTATTATATTTACGAAGATGATAAGCCAGTTTGTTGTGTGGCAGAAGTAGGAAATACCTTTGGCGAGATGAAACTTTTTTTGCTGAATAGTGAAACTTTAACGAAAAATCAGTTTTTATATCGAACAAAAAAGTATTTTTATGTATCCCCTTTTATAGAACACGACGTGGATTTTGATTTTCAACTTTCGGTACCTAATGATAAACTAAACCTCCGCATTGACGATTACCGTGGCGAGGAGAGGTTCTTTATTGCTACCGTTACCGGAAACAAGCGAGAACTTACCCAACTCAGGTTGATATGGTATGCCATTCGTTTTCCGTTTATAACCCTGAAAATCATCAGTTTAATCCACTGGAACGCATTGTTATTGTGGCTAAAAAAACTACCCTATCATAAAAAAGAGGCCAATCCTAATCTACAGCGCGACGTTTTACGTAAATATCCACAAAGCCGATAAGAATGGAAGCGATTACACTAACAGCTAAAAGGACCTGGTACGAGCGCATAGTGTTGCATTTTCTTTCGAATATGCAAAAGGGCTCGGCCATCATTACCATGCCTTCGGGCGAGATAATTAACCTGGGTAACGGGCAAGGTGTGCATGCAAATATTACCATAAGCGACCCGCGTTTTTTTGAACGTTGCGTTTTGTTTGGCGATGTTGGTTTTGGAGAGTGCTATACCCTTGGATATTGGGATACCGATAATGTTACCCATGTAATACAATGGTTTCTGCTGAATGTAGAAAATGTTCCTACTGCATCAGGTAGCAAGGTAAAGAGCGGCATATTGAACATACTCAGGTTTGTTAACCGCCTGTACCACATTAAGCGTAAGAATGATATTGAAGGTTCACGTGAAAATATAGCAGAGCATTACGATTTGAATAATGATTTTTTTAAGCTTTTCCTCGACCCAAGCATGACCTATTCGAGTGCTTATTTCGAAAAAGAGGAATTGGGATTGCAGGAAGCGCAATTGGCAAAATACGACAGCCTGTGCCGCGATATGAAATTGAAACCCGAAGATAATGTGCTCGAAATTGGTTCAGGTTGGGGTGGCAATGCCATATTTATGGCCAAGAAATATGGCTGCAAGGTAACTACGGTTACTATATCGGAAGAGCAATATAAGCTGGCGAAAGAACGTATTGAAAAAGAGAATCTTAGCCATAGGATTGAAGTAAAACTGATGGATTACCGTCTTTTAAATGGACAGTTCGATAAGATAATTTCCATTGAAATGCTGGAAGCAGTGGGACACGAATTTTTAGATACCTTTTTTAAAAAATGCCACGATCTGTTAAAACCTAAAGGCGTATTAGCATTGCAGGTAATAACAAGCCCCGATTCGCGTTATGATAGTATGCGTAAAGGAATTGATTGGATACAGAAACATATTTTCCCGGGTACATTACTGCCCTCTATTTCAGCCATCAACAGCTCTATAAACCGTACAGGAGAGCTTACCATGATGAACCTGAAAGAGATGGGTTTGCATTATGCCAAGACTTTGGAAATATGGAAACAGAAATTCAATGAGAACCTTACAGAAGTAAAAAATCTGGGCTTCGATGAGAAGTTTATTCGTAAGTGGAACTACTATTTAAGTTATTGTGAGGCTGCATTTGCTACCCGCAATATTAACGTAATGCAAATGGTATATACCCGCCCTAACAACACCGAATTTTAAGAATTATGAACTTAGCAGATATGGCCAAAAAGTTGAAAGTAACGCAAGATGTTACCAGGGTAGATAAGCTGAAAGAAGGCGATAAGGCCCCAGATTTTTCGTTGAAGAACCAGGATGGCAAAACTCTTACACTGAAGGATTACAAAGGAAAGAAGATAGCTCTCTATTTTTATCCGAAAGACGATACCCCAGGTTGTACTGCTGAATCTTGTAACTTAAGGGACAATTATTCGGTACTGAAAAAGAAGGGATATGAAGTAATTGGTGTAAGCATTGATAGTGAAAAATCGCACAAGAAGTTTGCCAATAAATTCTCTTTGCCATATAGCCTATTGGCTGATACCGAAAAGGATATGGTGAATAACTATGGCGTTTGGGGTGAGAAAACACTGTTTGGCAGAAAGTATATGGGCATTATACGCACCACCTTTATTATTGATGAAAATGGTAAGATTGAGAAGATCATAAAGGACGTGGAAACAGCCGATCATACCAGCCAAATACTTGCCTAACAGCTATTTGGCAATTTCCCCGAAATTTTGTATTTTTGTTTAGTAGAATTGTCGCATTATAATACCCTGGTACAATGGCAGAGAAAGAATTAATTAAGTGTTCCTTTTGCGGAAAAGATAAGAAAGACGTCTTTATGATGATAGGCGGTCTTGATGGACATATTTGTGACCAATGTGTTGCCCAGGCGCAAAAGATCGTTGAAGAAGAATACAAGCAGCAAACCGATAGCAAAAAGATACAACTGGTTAAACCTGCAGAGATAAAAAAACTGCTCGATGAACATATTATTGATCAGGACGAAGCGAAGAAGATAATGGCAGTAGCGGTATATAACCATTACAAACGCGTATTGCAAAAAGCCAGCAAAACAGAGAACGATGATGTAGAGATTGAAAAATCAAACATCTTATTGGTTGGAGAGACGGGTACCGGTAAAACATTACTGGCTCAAACCATTGCTAAAATATTGAACGTGCCTTTTTGTATTGCTGATGCTACGGCATTTACCGAAGCAGGTTATGTGGGCGAAGATGTGGAGAATGTATTAGTAAGGCTTTTACAATCGGCTAACTACGATGTTGCTTCTACCGAAAAAGGAATTGTATTTATTGATGAGATAGATAAGATAACCCGCAAAGAGGGCGATAGCCCTTCTATTACCCGCGACGTAGGCGGAGAAGGTGTACAACAAGCTTTATTAAAAATGCTAGAAGGTTCTGTAGTAAATGTACCACCGCAAGGCGGACGCAAGCACCCGGAACAAAAGATGATAGCCGTTAATACCAAAGACATATTATTTATTTGTGGTGGCGCTTTTAACGGAATTGAAAAGAAGATTGCACGCCGTGTACAATCACATGCATTGGGTTATGTGAGAGGTGCAGAGCAAGATGATATTGACCGTGAAAATTTATTACAATACATTTCCCCTGAAGATTTGAAGAGCTTCGGACTGATACCGGAATTTATTGGCCGCTTGCCTGTAATAACGTACCTGAAGCCTCTCAGCAAAGAAAGCTTAAAGCGTATACTTACCGAGCCAAAGAACGCATTGATAAAACAATACACCAAACTGTTCAAGATAGATGGTGTAAAGCTTACCATTGACAAAGCTGTGCTTGACCTGATAGTTGACAAAGCCTTGGAGTATAAGTTAGGTGCAAGAGGTCTGCGTGCTATTTGCGAAGCATTGCTTACCGATGCCATGTATGAAACACCGGGCGATACCGAAGTGAAAGAATTTCATGTAACACTGCGTTACGCCAAGGATAAAATACAAAGGTCATCAGCCTTGAATAGGTTGAAAGCAGCGTAAGTTCAAAAGAATAATATCGAGTTAGAGAAGCCCGAAGGGCTTCAATGTTAGTAACCGCCGATGAAATCGGTGGCATATAACGATTGTATAATAACAACCCTGGAAGGGTTGAACAAAAAAAGAAGACTTCATATTATGGGGTTCAACCCGTACGGGGTTGCAAAACGTATTGCTATTTATACCCCCGATTTCATCGGGGGCTACTAAGGTTTAACCCCTTCGGGGTTAGAGTATTTTTGGAGAGGTTGAGTTTCTACCAAGATATTGTCCCTATGGGACTAAGAACCCCATCGGGGTTAAATCTTGGTAGTATAAAAAGATGAACCAATCTTTGCAAGCCCCATTGGGGCGATATATTTTTCAAATAAATATTACGCAGTAACTAATTTCCTTGAAGCCGCTAACAAGTCATGTATCCTAAGCGACAGGCTTGTAAATAATATTTTAGGATGAGCGTTGCGCTCAATAGCATGATATGCTTTATTCAGTTCATCGAATATTACTTCCCCACTTTCAAGCGGAACATAAGGAGAGAACTTGGTAAGGAAATCTTGTTCGCCTGCATCAATACTTATAGCTAATTTGCCAATGAGCAGGCTTTTGCGAATGGTCTGTATAGAATAAGCTAAGAATTGTTTTTGCCTTTCTCTGCCAATGGTAGATATACCGCTATCAGCGCTACCTATCCATTCCGATAATTTTTCTCCATCCATCCTCAGGCATATACGCATCCAGTCCTGGAATTTTTTTGAGAAGAAAACTGCATCTTCATTCTCTGTCAATAAAACCTGAGCGTAACGGTAATTTCCCTCGGCTGATCTGGCAACCGATAATGCAACCTCTTTCGATTGCCCGTTGCGTTGCATTAATGCTGTTGCAACTTCTTCTTCCGTTAATCGGGGTATCTTGGTTATCTGAGTACGCGATAATATAGTAACAGGCAACTGAGTGCTTTCTGTTATCAGTATAAAAATGGTTTTGTCCGGGGGTTCTTCCAGTATCTTCAATATTTTGTTGGCAGCTACCAGGTTCATTTTTTCTGCCATCCACACTATCATTACCTTGTATGAACCTTCATAAGATGTCATACTCAGTTGGTGCAAAATGTCTTTGCTTTCACCAACACCAATTACAGGCTGCTTGTTCTCTGCATCCAGATAATTCATCCAGTCGGTAAGCGACATGTAATTGTTTTGCAAAAAAGCTTCTTTCCATTTCGGAAAAACATCGGTACTCTTTTCTACATCTTTCGATAGTGCAAGTGGAAAAACAAAATGCAGATCGGGGTGGCCCAGCTTGTTTATGTTATTGCATTGCGGGCATGCTCCGCATGAATCGGTAGCGGTGCGGTTTTTGCAAAACAGGTATTGTATGTAAGCAATAGCAAGCGGCAACGCACCATTACCTTCGGGCCCTAAAAACAACTGTGCATGGCTTATGCGCCCATTGGCCACAGCTTCTACCATGCTCTGCTTTATATGTTCCTGGCCTATTACTTTGCTGAATTGCATCTGTCAGTTAAAAGTTCTTAAAGTTTGTAAAGTCTTTAAAGTTTATCAAGTTCTAAGGATTACTTTATGAACTTTATAAACTCATATGTTTTTAAGCGTGTGGCCCATCTTATCCCTCTTAGTTTGTAAGTAAAAATGGTTATGCGGGTTCGATTCTACTTCAAGCGGAACATTCTCTACTATCTCTAAATTATAACCCATCAGTCCTGCTCTCTTTTTCGGGTTGTTGGTCATAAGGCGGAGTTTGCTTATGCCAAGGTCGCGCAATATTTGTGCACCAACGCCATAGTCGCGCTCATCAGCTTTAAAACCAAGCTCTACATTCGCTTCAACAGTATCTCTTCCTTCTTCTTGTAATTTGTAAGCACGCAGTTTATTTAACAGGCCAATGCCACGCCCTTCCTGGTTAATATATACAATGGCTCCTTTGCCTTCTTTCTCAATAGCCTCCATTGCTTTTTGCAATTGGGTACCACAGTCGCAGCGCAGCGAACCGAAAATATCTCCGGTAACACATGATGAGTGCATGCGCACCAATACAGGGTCGCCAGGGTTCCATTTGCCTTTTACCAATGCCAAATGCTCCTGGTCGTTGGTGGTTTGGCGGTATGCAATAAGGTTAAAGCTACCAAACTTGGTTGGCATCTTTACTTCTATATCGCGGACTATGATGGTCTCTTTGCGCAGTCGGTATTCAATAAGGTCCTTTATCGAAATTAATTTCAAGTTGAACTTTTTAGCCAACTCGATCAGTTGCGGCATGCGCGACATAGAGCCGTCTTCGTTCATTACTTCTATCAATGCACCCACAGGTTCAAACCCTGCAAGGCGTGCCAGGTCAATAGCTGCTTCGGTGTGGCCTGCCCTCCTGAGTACACCGCCTTTCATGGCACGTAAAGGGAATATATGGCCGGGGCGTGCAAAGTCACTTGCTTTAACTGAAGTCTTTGCCAACGCGTTTAATGTTTTTGCCCTATCGATAGTTGATACACCTGTAGTGCAACCATGTCCTAACAGGTCAACAGAAACAGTAAAGGGAGTTTGGTGCAGTGATGTGTTCGATGTAACCATCATCTCCAGTTCAAGCGCACGGCAGCGGTCCTCTTCAACAGGGGCGCATAATACACCACGGCCATGGCTGAGCATAAAGTTCACCATCTCCGGAGTGATGTTGCGTGCAGCGGTAATAAAATCGCCTTCGTTTTCGCGGTCCTCGTCATCTACTACAATAACAAGTTTACCTTTTTTTATATCTTCAATGGCATCTTCAATTGCCGAAAGTTTGTGTGTCATGTTGTTTGATTAAACGCTCTCAGAGCGTGATTTATAGATAGGCACATTGGAACATGCTTCACCATACATTATACTTTTTACAAATGGCTTTAACATAGTCGTAGCATCCGAAAATGCCGATACAGGTATCTCCACATCGCCGCAACCTTTTATCATTACGCGTTTATCTTTGTATTGTTCAGGCTGTAGTTTTTCAGTGATCGTTTCGTGGAACAGAATTGCTTCCAGTGTTTCCGGTGTGCCGCAGACTACCTTTTTAGCGAATGCCTGTAATTCCGATGTAATGAGCATATAGGCCCATGTGGGAATAATAGCATCGGCAGTAGAGGTAACGGAAACCAATTTGTTTTTGTACTTGCTCCAGTCCTCTGTTTTTACGAATTGCCTGAAGTCTTTTTCCTTCAAAATAAGGCCTTCAAAAAGGTGGTCCTTCATGTCGATAATAGCACGTTCTCCAGCAGGGTAAAAATCCTTCAGGTCGATTGATACCAGACCGCTTTCGGCTATCTTGTTCTTTATTTCTTCTACTTCGTTTGACATAGCTTGCAAAGATACGAATTCGGGGCTGAAAATGGAACGCTGATGACACAGATTTGGCGGATAATCACTGATTAACGAATACCCTGATTACTAGGGTTTTTACGGTAAGGATTACATGTGTCTTTTTTATGTCCAGATTTTGGGCGTTACCCCCGATGCACGTGGGGTCGGGCTTTCCGCTACAATCCCTAACGCGAAAGACCATTTCTTGCCAATAAATAGATTCCATCCCTCTCCTTGCTCAAGGAGAGGGGCAGGGGTGAGGTGGAATTATTACATTTGACTCATAAAATACAAGCTTATGATACCAGCCGAAACAGTTACCGACCGCTTTTTAAAATACGTGAAAATAGATACTCAAAGCGACCCTGAATCGCCAACGGTGCCAAGTACAGCCAAGCAAAAGAACCTGGGCAAGGTATTGGTGGAAGAGCTAAAGGCCATAGGTATAAAAGATGCAGAGCTCGATGAGCATGGATATGTATATGCTACTATACCTGCGACCTCTGCAAAAAAGGTGCCGGTGCTTTGCTTTTGCTCGCACATGGATACCTCACCCGATTGCTCGGGGGCGAATGTGAATCCTATTATTCATAAGAACTATCAGGGTGGAAACATACAACTGCCGAATGATAAAACACAGGTGCTGACGCCTGCTGCTCACCCTGATCTGCTGAACCAGAAAGGAAACGATATTGTAACTGCTGACGGCACTACCTTATTGGGTGCTGATAACAAAGCAGGCCTTGCAGAGATTATGGCTGCTGCAGAGTATTTGATGAAACACCCGGAAGTAAAGCATGGCGTTATTCGCATACTGTTTACACCTGATGAGGAGATTGGCCGCGGTGTTGATAAGGTAGATATGAAAAAGCTGGGTGCACAGTTTGGCTATACCATGGATGGCGAATCGTTGGGGCATATTGAGGCGGAGAACTTTTCGGCTGATGCGGTGGTTATTACCATTACAGGTGTTAGTGCACACCCCGGTTTTGCAAAAGGCCAGATGGAAAGCGCAATTAAAATAGCAAGCGCTATTGTAGATAAACTGCCTAACCATAAACTATCACCCGAATCTACCGAAGGGATGGAGGGCTTTGTGCATCCTACATCTATAAGCGGCAGCATAGAGCAAGCGACCATTAAGTTTATCATTCGCGATTTTGTTACACACGGACTTGCAGAAAAAGAAAACCTGCTGCATGAGATAGCTGAAAAAGTTATTAGTCATTATCCAAACTCGAAATATGAGTTTAAGATAACCGAGCAATACCGCAACATGAAAGTGGAAATTGACAAGCATCCTCAAATAATTAAGTACGCCGAAGAAGCTATGATACGTGCCGGTATTAAGCCACACATGCAGAGCATACGCGGCGGCACCGACGGTGCCCGCTTATCGTTTATGGGTATGCCTTGCCCTAACATATTTGCCGGTGAGCATGCCTTCCATGGCAAGCAGGAATGGGTTAGCGTGCAGGATATGCAAAAGGCTGCGGAGACTATTGTGAATATTTGTGGGGTTTGGGAAGAACACAGTTAATTACGAATTCCCGTCACTGCGAATCCCATTCCATTAAAAATAAATATGTGGGATGTGGCAGTCTCAGTATTTTATAATTAAGACTAAAATTAAAAGATAAAAAGGTCTCTGACCTACATAAACCCTAACTCCAACTGAGCCACTTCGCTCATCATTTCTTTGTCCCAGGGCGGGTCAAAGGTTAGTTCAATTTTACAGTCTTTAACGCCTTCAATTTCTTTTATCTTTTGCTCTACTTCGGGCGGTAAGGTTTCTGCAACCGGGCACGATGGAGAAGTAAGCGTCATAATAATGCGCACTTCGTTAGCTTCGTTTACATGTATTTCGTAAATAAGTCCAAGTTCCCAAATATCAACAGGTATTTCAGGGTCAAAGCAGGTTTTGAGCATGTCAATTACCTTGGTGCCCATTTCCACATCTTTACTAACTACTATCGCTGGCATTTCCTTTAATTAATAATTATTCATTGAGAACATTTTACCGCAGAGAACGCAGAGCAATACACGCAGAGTTCGCTGAGAAAATCCAGATGAAATAACCTCTGCGGTTCTCTGCGCCTTCTCTGTGTACTCAGCGGTTTCTGTATTTCCTATATTAAATTGTCCCACTTCATTTCTGGTTATTATTTAGCTATCTCACGATACGCCAACGCATCTAACTTTATTTGTTTTATCATCGCCATCAAGCCATTTGAACGTGTTGGAGACAAATGTTCGTGCAGACCAATTTTATTTATAAAGTTCATATCTGCACTTAATATCTCCTCCGGTGTATGGCCCGATAATACACGCACCACCATAGCTACAAGCCCCTTGGTTATCATCGCATCGCTATCGGCTGTGTAATATATATATCCGTCTCTCACTTCCGAATGTAACCATACTTTGCTCTGGCAACCTTTAATGGTATGGGCCTCATCTTTAAATTTCTCATCTATCAAGGGCACATCTTTTCCTAAATCTATGATGTACTCATACCTCGCCATCCAGTCGTCGAAGAGTTCAAACTCTCCCACCAATTCCGCTTCTGCTTCTTCAATCCTCATTTTACTATTTTATTAACCTCAGTCTGAATATAGTCATGTTGAGCTTGTCGAAACATAGGAAGACACTTCGACAGGCTCAGTGTGACCATATAGGTAATATCTCCAGAGTTCCTTTTCATTATTTTTTCAGCATATCAATAGCTTTCTTAACTCCTGCCACCAGCACATCAATTTCCTCTATGGTATTATAGAACGAGAATGATGCACGCACTGTTCCCGGTATGCCATACAGGTCCATAATGGGCTGTGTGCAATGGTGCCCTGTGCGCACTGCAATACCCAACTGATCTAATATTACTCCTACATCGTAAGGGTGTAGGCCTTCAATATTAAATGCTACAACAGGGGCTTTATGTTTTGCCTGTCCTACAATTTTCAAACCATTTATAGCGCTTAGCTTTTCGGTAGCGTAGTCTAACAATTTTTGTTCTTGCTTTGCAATTGCATCTAAACCAATGTTGTTCATATAGTCAATAGCAGTTGCCAACACTATCGAGCCTTCTATATGCGGTGTGCCTGCCTCAAAGCGCAATGGCGGATCCTGATAGGTGCTGGCTTCCAGCTTCACTTCCTTTATCATTTCTCCTCCGCTTTGGAATGGCACCATTTGTTTCAGCCACTTTTCTTTTCCGAATAAAATACCAATGCCTGTAGGTGCATATATTTTATGGCCCGAAAAGCAATAAAAATCTACATCCAGTTTTTTTACATCTATCTTCATGTGCGGCACAGCCTGTGCGCCATCCAGTAGCACCGGTATATTTTTGGCATGTGCCAGCGCAATAATTTCTTCAACGGGGTTTATAGTCCCCAATGAGTTTGATACATGCGCTACTGCAACTAATTTTGTTTTTGAGCTGAGTAGTTTTTTGTACTCATCCATTCTCAATTCACCGCTTTCAGTTATAGGAATAACTTTCAACACTGCTTTTTTGCGTTGGCACAATATCTGCCATGGCACAATGTTCGAGTGGTGTTCCATGTGCGAGATGATTATTTCATCTCCCTCTTTTACAAATACTTCTCCGAATGAATAGGCTACCAGGTTAATGGCTTCGGTAGTGCCGCGTGTAAATATTACTTCGTCAATGTTGGCGTTAATGTGAGTTGCAATGGTTTTACGTGCTGCTTCAAACTGGTCGGTAGCAAGACTGCTTAGGTGATGCACGCCACGGTGTACATTGCTGTTTACCGTTTCGTAATATTTTTCAATAGCTTTAATTACAAACAAAGGTTTTTGAGAAGAGGCCGCATTATCGAAATAAACCAATGGCCTGCCATGAACTTTTACAGAGAGTATAGGAAATTCCTTGCGGATGCTTTCTACATCAAACTCTTTGCTTATGGCCTTATTTTTTACCATTGTATCCATAGTGCAAAGTTACTACACTATATGGACTTGTATGCGTTCTTCTAAAAGCACACGGAAAGCGGTATCTTTTACGGTATCACTTATCTCGGTAGCAAAGGCTCCTAACAATACTTTACGTGCCACATTCTCATTTAACCCCCTCGTTTGCAGGTAGAACAATGCTTCTTCATCTATGCGGCCGGTAGTTGTTCCGTGCGAACATTTTACATCGTCGGCATAAATTTCAAGTTGCGGTTTGGTGTTCATGGTTGAATTTTCACCCATCAAAATATTTTTGTTACTCTGGTAGGCATTGGTTTTCTGCGCATCCTGTTTTACAAATATTTTGCCATTGAACACTCCTGTACCGCCATCGGCAATAATGCCTTTGTATAATTCGTTGCTGAAACAGTTAGGCACGTTATGCGAAACCAAACTGTGGTTATCTATATGCTGTCCGTCTTTTACAACAAACAAGCCATGCATGTGTATCTCAGAATTCTCTCCGTTAATATTTACGTTCAAATCGTTGCGTACCATTTTGCCATCTAAGCTTACAGTAACGCTGTTGAACTTGCCCGATGTGCCAACCGATACCTGGTGTACATTGTTCTGGCTCACATTGGCATCTTCCTCTTGTAAAATATAATTATTCAGCGTGGCATCTTTTTCCACTATCATTTCGGTAACCGAATTGATAAAGGTTTTTTCGGTAAGCTCAACCGAGCGGTATGTTTCAATAAGCGTAAGGCTTGCACCTTCGCCTACTTTTATAACATGGCGCGGATTGTATAATACTTTATCTGTTCCGCTGCTAATGTGTAACAAATGCAAAGGGCCTTTGCAATCGTACCCGGCAGGTACGGTAATAGATATGCCGTCTTGTGTTAGTGCAGTATTGAGCATAGCCATCGGGCTTGCCTTTTCATCGAACTGCTCGTTAAATTCTCTGCCGGCACCGGTATCGGTTGCTTTAAGAACAGTAAATAAATTCTTTACAATTACTTCTCTTGGTAAATTCTTTAAGGAAGAAAGTTCCTGTACGAAACGGCCATTTACCATTACTATGGTAGCATGCCCGCCAAAGAACAAATGCCTTACATCGCTCTGCCTTAACCTGGTTGCAGCTCCTTTAAGCGCAAACTCATCATTCAGGTAAAGGCGTATGTTGGTGTATTTATAATCTTCTACTTTTTTATCGGGTATGCCTGTTTCTGCAAAACCGGCAATAGCTTTCTGTTGTTTCTCGAGTACGGCAGCATTGGCTGCCCCCAGCCTGTTGGCTGCTGTCAGTTCAAATTGTTCGAGCCACTTAGCCGATGTATCTTTCTTGGTTGCAACGGCGCTCATTATGCAGGTATTTCAGAAAATTCTTTCTTGATCCAGTCGTATCCTTTGCTTTCCAATTCAAGCGCCAATTCTTTGGTACCCGATTTTACGATCTGTCCGTTGTACAATACATGTACAAAATCAGGAATAATATATTCGAGCAAACGCTGGTAGTGAGTGATAACTAAAAATGCGTTGTTCTTATTGCGGAGTTTGTTCACACCTTCCGCTACAATACGCAGTGCATCAATATCGAGGCCTGAATCGGTTTCATCAAGCACAGCTAACTGCGGGTTAAGCATCGCCATCTGGAATATCTCATTGCGCTTTTTCTCTCCTCCCGAAAAGCCTTCGTTTACCGAGCGGCCTGTAAGGTTGGTATCTATCTGAACCAGTTTTTGTTTTTCTTTTAGCATAGCAAGGAATTCTTTCGCTTCCATATTGCCCATGCCTTTATGCTGGCGAATTTCGTTTACAGCGGTCTTCAAAAAGTTGATGGTGCTTACACCGGGTATTTCAATAGGGTACTGAAAAGCAAGAAACACACCTTCTTTCGCTCTTTCGTCTGGCGACAGTTCCAATATATCTTTTCCGTTGAATAAGATAGAGCCGCCTGTTACTTCATAATCTTGTTTGCCGGCAATTACAGAAGCCAATGTGCTTTTACCTGCGCCGTTAGGGCCCATAATAGCATGCACCTCTCCTTTGTTAACAGTAAGGTTCAATCCCTTCAGGATCTCTTTCCCTTCTACCGATACTTGTAAGTTCTTTATCTCGAGCATTTTATTTTTTTGTTTCTCGCAAAGACGCTAAGAGCGCAAAGCTTTGATTTGTTTTCTGGTTTACTTATTAATCGTAATTCGTAATTTTTAATTATTTACCCAACGCTTCCCTCTAAACTTACTGCCAAAAGCTTTTGTGCCTCTACAGCAAATTCCATAGGGAGTTTATTTAATACTTCTCTGCAATAACCATTTACAATTAGGCCAATTGCTTTTTCGGTATCAATACCACGTTGGTTGCAATAAAATATCTGGTCCTCGCCAATCTTCGATGTGGTTGCTTCGTGCTCCACAATCGCAGTCTTATCGTTTATTTCAATGTATGGGAATGTATGTGCACCGCAACGGTCGCCCATCAATAGCGAATCGCATTGCGAATAGTTACGTGCCTTGCTTGCGCCTTTATTTATACGCACTAAACCGCGATAGCTGTTATTGCTTTTGCCTGCTGCTATTCCCTTCGATACGATTGTGCTTTTAGTGTTCTTACCAATATGGGTCATTTTAGTACCGGTATCGGCTTGCTGCATATTGTTGGTAACAGCAATCGAATAAAATTCTCCTACCGAATAATTACCTTTTAAAATTACCGATGGATATTTCCAGGTAATTGCTGAACCGGTTTCTACCTGTGTCCACGATATTTTAGAATTATCGCCAAGGCAAATTCCGCGCTTGGTAACAAAATTGTAAATGCCACCCTTGCCTTCTTTATTGCCGGGGTACCAGTTTTGTACGGTCGAATATTTTACTTCAGCATCTTTATGTGCAACAATTTCTACCACTGCGGCATGCAATTGGTTTTCATCGCGCATTGGCGCGGTGCAACCTTCCAGGTAACTAACATAAGCGCCTTCGTCAGCTACAATAAGTGTGCGTTCGAATTGGCCAGTGCCCGCAGAATTGATACGGAAATAAGTTGAAAGCTCCATCGGGCAGCGTACGCCCTTGGGTATATAACAGAAAGATCCATCGCTAAATACTGCAGAGTTAAGTGCAGCAAAATAATTATCGCCGGGAGGTACTACCGAGCCCATGTATTTCTTTATCAGTTCAGGGTGTTTACGTACTGCTTCGCTAAACGAACAGAATATAATACCAAGCTCAGAAAGCTTTTCTTTAAAGGTTGTCTTTACCGAAACACTATCCAATACTGCATCTACAGCTACACCGCTAAGGCGCATTTGTTCTACAAGTGATATGCCCAGTTTTTCGAATGTGCGCAATAGTTCAGGATCAACCTCATCGAGGCTGTTCAGTACTTTTTGCTTTTTAGGAGCTGAATAATAACTAATGCTTTGGTAATCTATAGCCGGGAATTTTACATGTGCCCAGTTAGGTTCCTTCATTGTCAGCCAATGGCGGTAAGCCTTCAGCCTGTATTCAAGCATAAACTCGGGCTCTTCCTTTTTTGCAGAAATAAAACGAACTACATCTTCGCTCAGACCAGCAGGAATAGTATCGCTCTCAATATCGCTGGTGAAGCCATACTTGTACTCACTCGTCGTGATTTCTTCCAATATTTTATCAGAACCGGCCATTTTTTTAGTTTAAAGTTTATAAAGTTCGTAAAGTTTATAAAGTTGTAAGGTTCATAAAGTCAAGCTGATTTCGCTTTATAAACTTTACAAACTTTCGACTTTATGAACTAAACTGCAAAGCTATCGCCGCAGCTACAAGTGCGGTTTGCATTTGGGTTATTGAATGAGAAACCTTTTCCGTTCAGGCCGCCGCTGTAATCAAGCTCGGTGCCTACCAGGTATAAAAAGCTTTTTTTATCTACTACCAGCTTAACGCCTTTGTCTTCAAATACTTTATCTTCAGGCTTAAGGTTATTATCGAATAGCATTTTATAGGAAAGGCCTGAACATCCTCCGCTTTCTACGCCTACGCGTACAAAACTATCAGGTGAAGCATGTGCCTCATTCATCAGGACCGTTAATTTTTCTTTTGCGTTTTCTGAAACAGTTATCATAATTGGGTCTATATATTAGTATTAAGCATACAAATTTACGCAAAAAGTGCGGATTTTGAGGCAATTTTTGCCTCATCGGGACAAATAAACAAAACCTTGAAAAGAGGAGTACATGAGAAAGAATAGAATTCTGTGATTATCTATCTGATAATCAGCATTTTTTTTGTTTTCTGTTTAGCTCCATTTGAAACAAGTATTGCATACAAACCAGGAGCAAAATCTGATACATTAATGGTCAGGTGATCGATAAAGGTAATAATATGACTTTCATATATTAATTGGCCCAAAGGTGAAAATATACGCACATCGCTCTCTTTACTAGAAGGTTGAAATCCGGAAAGAGTAATTTGATCTTTTGCTGGGTTAGGATAAACAGATAGTGCAGTTTGATCTGCGGAAATAGTACCTATTCCTGATAAACTGTCTACTTTATATATTGGGCATTTGCCCGTCGAGCCATTAAAATTATATAAGTTTATTCCATTTTGCTGAAAGCAATCTAAATTAAAAGGGCAGCCTATCGGTGTATGGACAAATTCAAATAATCCATCAGTACCCCCAATACCCTCTATTATATCTAATCCTGGTCCTGTAGGGCTGTTTGGAATAATGTAAAATTCTTTACGGTATGCTGTACCTATAAGTATTGAGTCACAACTTAAAACCTTAGTGTTTGAGCCGTACAGGTAAGTAGGTGGCATGTTAATTCCAACCGTCAGGTTAAAATCATATAATAAGGTATCCTGTGACCCTCCACTTTTACCCCAATGCAGATAAATGCGTTTATTGTTATCCTCACGTATAGCGGCATAAAGGCTATCAGAAACTGAATCGGCACGGAAGACCTTTTTATAGACAGTGCCATTGAATACAGTATCTCCGGCTAAATAGTAATTATAATATTTGAAATAAGGGGTGCCAGGTGGGTAGTGTTCTTGCTGGCCCCATGCGGCGTAATACTTTGGAAACGGATGATAGGTATTGAACTGGCAGAAAGTGTTCCAACTTATCAGTAGAAAAATCGATAAGACTAAAATTCTTTTATTCATAAAAAGTGGTTTGCGGAATAACAAAGGTAGCTATATTATGTGAGTATTCAATGACAGGTGTAATGTGTATATCTTAATATATCAAGGCTAAGTACAGTAGAATAGCAGCTAAATCTCTTTAGACCAAAATCTACAAAAAATGATATTTTTTTAATAAAATAGCTTGTTTCAAACAAATTTGTATATTTTTGAGCTACAAAATAGAGCGATATATACCACATTTTAACGTTTTAGGTACCACGTATATACCGCTTCGAGCAAATTAAGTTTATGTAAAAATGAAAAGAGCATCTTTAAAAGACATTGCTGAAGCACTAAATGTCTCTAAAACCCTGGTTTCCTTAGTACTTAATAATAAAGCCGATGAGTGGGGCATAAGTGAAGAAACCCAAAAGAAGGTCCGCAAAAAAGCTGAAGAGCTTAACTACTACCCTAACCAAATGGCAAGGGGCCTTCGCACAGGCAAATCGAATATTATAGGCCTGGTTGTAGCCGATATATCAAACCCTTTTTACGCAAAAATATCGCGTACCATCGAATTTGAAGTGGCGCGCCTCGGGTATCACCTATTGGTTTGCAGTTCGGATGAAGTGGAAGAAAAAGAAATGAAACTGATTGAGTTATTGCGTGATAGGCAGAGGGTTGAAGGCCTTATTGTGGCTACTACCCAGCAAAATGCCGAGCAGTTTAACCAATTAAAAAAGCAACAATACCCTTTAGTATTTATCGACCGGAAGTTAGATGGTTTTACATCGAGCTTTGTGGGTGTAGATAATAATAAGGGCGCATACCAAATGGTGGAGCACCTTATTAAGAATGGCATGCGCAAAATAGGTATGCTTAATATTTCGCCTATGCACTTAAGTTCGTTAAACGAGCGTGTTGATGGTTATAAGGAAGCGCTTAAAAAGCATGGAATAAAATTCAATAGCGACTGGTTGCAGTCGGTATCGTATAATGATATTAGCAATACTACTACCGAAGCGGTTAAGAAATTGCTTAGCCCATCTGTTGGTGTACAAGCCATATTTACAATAAATAACTATGTAGCTGTGCATTGCCTTCAGGCGGTTCACAAAATGAAAAAGCGCATACCCGAAGATGTAGCTGTGGTTTGCTTCGACGACCTTGATGCATTTAATTTCTCCCACCCGCCGCTTACTACAGTAGCGCAGCCGGTAGAAGAAATTGGTGCAGAATCGGTGAGACTCTTAATGAAGCAAATAGATGGTAAGAAGTTTTCGGTATCCGAAAAAATATTGCCTACAACGCTCATTATCCGCGAATCGTGCGGTAGCTTGTTGGCATAGTTGTAAAAGCACCTTTTAGTTACGCTAGTACTTGATTCTTCTCAGTTAAGTAAATGATACTATTGCTTGATAAACTTCATAACCCTTGAGGATGTGTTCGTTAATACCTGAACAAAGTATATTCCTGCTGGCAAACCTGAAGTATTAAATTGTAAAGTTTTATCTGGAGAAGTTTCCAAATTATCGGTTTCTAAAAGCAACCTGCCGGTAACATCTATAAATTTAATTTTTGCAGTTTCAGAATTACTGAATTGAATATTCAAAGTCTGCTTTGCCGGGTTTGGATAAATAGATATAGAACCATCAGTATTATCAATTTGGTTAATAGATGTATTAACATTTAGCCGGGTATTACTGCGAGCTAATAGACTGTTAGTATTTTGTGGTCTTAATAATGGTACTGTACATCCTGTATTTACTGAATCGCTCAGTTTAGCTCCAACATACCATCTTGCTAATGGGTAATTACTGGGGTGAGCTTGATACTGATTATCAGACATAGTGTACTGTGTACCAGATATGGAATCAATTGCTTTCCAATTTCCATTACTAATACTGTCTCGGAACAAATAATAAGTCAATACCGGAAAACTGACACCTTCTTTAAGATAACCGGTACTTGACCAGGTAAATGTACCGGCAGGAGATTGATTTATATGCATCGTATTTTGCCAGGGGCTTGCCAGTATCGATTCTTCAAGGCCATTTGAATCTACAGAAGTCAAGCAGTATCTTACTGTGTTAGAATTTGGGTTATTAACAGGAGTGCTATCTACCAAATAATTCGGACCTAAAAATGGGACTTCTTTAATTAGTTGCCATACAGAAGAGGAATTCAGGTAATAAATCTTCAAGCTATCAATATCTTTCAAGCCACTTGTATTCCATACTATTACATTATGAGTAGATGCCGTATCAACGCTTACCATACATATAGAAGGAACCTGTGGTATAAAACCGAAAATGACACCATCATTATTTGCTCCTCCTATTGAAGCCATACCATACAACACATTGCCTACAAAAACTAGCGGGCCTGTTGGGGTTCTACCGTTTGTACCATTAAAATCTAACAAATTTTTATATCCACTACCATTCGTATCTATAGAATATATAATGCCATCACCTGTTGGCCCTCCGTATTCTGTCATTCCATATAGAGTCCTCCCAGATAATATTACAGAGGCTGCCGGATATGAACTGGAGTTCGTAAAATCATAAAGGTCTTTAAATCCATTTCCATTCGTATCTATTACAAATAGCGAACCATCATTACTACTGGAACCTGGTTGGGTTACTCCAAATAATTTGTTTCCGGATTGGGCTAGTGTACCCCAAGGGTACATACCTTTTGAGCCGGTAAAATCATGCAGATCTTTGTATCCGGTACCGTTTGTATTTATGGAAAAAACAACACCATAACCTTTAGAGCCTCCATATTCTGCTACTCCATATAACACGTTCCCATGTATAATTAATGTGCCGTTCGGGGCTGCCCCGGCAGTGTCATTAAAATCGTGCAGCTTCTTATAGTTGTTTCCATTTGTATCTATCGAAAAAATAACCCCATTACCATTACCGCCATCATAAGTCATACCGTATAAGGTGCTTCCTGAAAGTGTTAATGAGCGAACAGGATATGCCCCATTCGTGTCATTAAAATCGATTAGTTTCTTGAAATTATATCCGTTTGTATCTATTGAAAAAATAACACCATGACCTTGAGTACCCCCACTTGATGCCATCCCGTATAATTTATTAGCGGAAAGCGTTAATTCACCAATGGGGTTTGCACCATTTATTACATTGAAATCAAATAAATCTTTATATCCACTGCCATTATTATTGATTTTGAAAATACATCCGGTGTCCTTTACTCCTCCAAAATTTGTCATCCCATATAACACATTACCCGAAGGTGTTAAAGAACCATAAGGTGTTCTTCCATAGATAGTGTCGAAATTATGTATATCAAAGAATTGTGCTTTACTTAATAATGTAATAAAGCAGACCAATATAAGGGTTAGAATGTAATTTCTTTTCATGGAGTAGTTAATAGAGCACTAATATAGGGGTTTATATTAAAATAAGCAACTAGGTATTTACGTTTTATTAAACTAAAAGCCGTTTCCGTTGAAATTCCCTATTTTAGTCTCATCTGTTGTAAGATTTTATGTCTGAAAGTATTCTGCATAATAAGAAGCCTGTAATTGTAATTAGCCGCACCGATAATATTGGCGATGTGGTTCTTACATTGCCTCTTGCAGCCTATATACGGAAGAAATATCCGCAGGGCCGCATACTTTTTCTGGCAAAAAAATACATCAGGCCACTTATTGAAGCATGCGAGAATATTGATGAATTTGTTGATGCTGAAGAAATTTTAGCCCTGCCCGAAACATTTATGCAGGTAGATGCAATAAAAAAGCTAAGTGCAGACGTAATTATACATGTATCGCCCAATCACGAAATTGCCTGGCTTGCACGCAAAGCGGGGGTGCCTTTGCGCATAGGTACCAGCCATCGTTCATACCACTGGTTGTATTGCAATAAGCTCATTAATTTTTCACGGAAAAGATCGATGTTGCATGAAGCACAACTTAATTTTAAACTTGCTGCTCCATTGGGTCTCGATGTTCCCGAACTCGCTGACTTGAAAAATAGCTACGGACTTACACGTGTGCCCAAACTAATTAATGATGTGTTGGACAAAACCCGCTTTAACCTTATCCTTCATCCAAAATCGAGGGGTAGTGGCAGGGAATGGGATTGGAAAAATTATAATAGACTGGTAGAAATTCTGCCAAAAGAAAAGTTTAAAGTATTCGTTACCGGCACCGAAGAAGAAGGAAAGGTAATTCATGAGAATCTGTTGAAGAATCATCCTGAGATAATTGACATGACAGGCAAGCAGGATTTTTCGCAACTCATTGCATTTATCTCGCAAGCAGATGGTTTGGTTGCCTCGGGCACAGGCCCATTGCATTTAGCTGCTGCCCTTGGCAGAAAAGCCATAGGATTATTCCCACCCATCAGGCCTATACACCCCGGCAGATGGGCACCATTAGGGCCCGATGCTCACTTTCTGGTGCTTGATAAAAGCTGCGACGATTGCAAAAATAGTGGCAACTGCACCTGTATTAATTCAATTACACCTGAAGAAGTTAGCATCTTATTAAATAATTGAACTTTAAAGTAGAAAGTTCTTAAAGGTTTTTGGAATTTGACTCTGTGTATCTCAGTGGTGCTCTGTGAACCTCTGTGTAATTGTCCTAAAGGGATTCATTTGAGAAAAATCTTACACAGAGAAATACAGGAAGAATCACAGAGGTTCACCGAGAACTTCGGTATTCATAATTTATTATTCGATATTTTTTAGTGGGTTTATCCGTACCTTTGTGTTATGATTCCACGCGAAACTATAGACCAGATTTTTACCACTTCACGGGTTGAAGAGGTTGTTGGCGATTTCGTGAACCTAAAAAAACGGGGAGCAAATTACATGGGCCTTTGCCCTTTCCACAACGAAAAAACTCCTTCGTTTACCGTATCTCCTGCCAAGGGCATTTACAAATGTTTTGGTTGTGGGCGCGGTGGCAATGTGGTGAATTTTGTGATGGAGCATGAGCAAATGGATTATGTAAATGCGCTTAAATATTTAGCACGTAAGTATAAGATCGAGATAGTTGAAGAAGAGCGCACCAGCGAACAGCAGGAGCAAGATAATGAGCGCGAAAGCCTGATGATCGTTACTTCGTTTGCACAAAAATTCTTCAGCGAGCAACTCCAGACTGAAACAGGCAAAGCCATTGGCTTAAGCTATTTAGAAGAAAGAGGTTTCAGTCCTTCTACCATCGAAAAATTCCAATTGGGGTATTCGCCTGAAAACTCGAAAACATTTTTGCAGGCAGCGCTAAAAGCAGGTTACAAACTACGGTATTTATTGCTGGCAGGACTTGTACGGAGTTCGGATGATGAAACAGTACTTGCACAAGGCGAACCTAACCCTGACCATTGTTACGACCGCTTTGCTGGCAGGGTAATGTTCCCGGTACATAATGTTAGTGGACGTGTTATTGCATTTGGCGGACGTACCCTGCGAAAAGATAAAAATGTAGCCAAGTATGTAAACTCGCCCGAAACACCGTTATATCATAAGAGTAATGTACTGTACGGTTTGCATGTGGCGCGCAAGGCCATTACCGCAGAAGATATTTGCTATTTGGTAGAAGGTTATGCTGACGTTATTTCATTACACCAATCGGGTATTGAGAATGTAGTTGCGTCGTCGGGTACATCGCTTACCATTGAACAGTTACGACTGATTCGCCGATACACTCCGAACCTTACCATATTATATGATGGAGATGCTGCCGGTGTGAAAGCTACTGAGCGGGGATTTGGCCTTGCACTCAAAGAAGGCATGAACGTGAAGATAGTAACCCTGCCTGCTGAAGATGACCCCGATACCTTTGCCCGCAAGCATAGTTCAGAAGAATTAAAAGATTATCTGCAAACTAAAGCAGTCGACTTTATTGTATATAAAACAAGGGCTTTATCAGATGAAGCAGCACATGACCCTATTAAAAAGGCAGGGCTTATAAAAGAAATAGTTTCGACCATAGCTGTAATACCCGAAAGGATAACACGTTCTGTCTATGTGAAAGAATGTGCCCGCATTATGCAGCTGGAAGAGGATGTGCTTTGGAGTGAGATGAAAGTGAACCGTCAGAAATTGGTGGACGACCATGTAAACAGGCCACCTGTTCAGCACACAACTAATATTCCTGCTAAGCCTGCCCAGGCACCTATCAATTATGTGTTTTCGTCGGAGCCACAAGAGAAAGAAGTAATACGTATACTTATAAAGTATGGCAATGAAGAAGGTGTATTTATTGGCGAAGCTGAAGAAGGCGAAGAACCTGCAAAGGTTAAAATGAAAATTGCTGACTTTATTATTCAAAGTATGCGTGCCGATGATTTTGCTTTCGACAATGATCTGTATCGCAGAATGTATGATGACTGCTGCGCATTTTATGATAAAGAGTTGCCTATAAACGAAGATTATTTTTTACGCCACGAGGATTCTGTCATCAGCCACATGGCCATGACATTCGGTACCGACCAGTACACAGTGAGTGACTGGAGCCGCAGAAATGTGGATATAGAAAGAGAAAATGATGACATTGGCAGGACAGCAGAAATGGCCATTTATGGACTTAAAAGCCGGAAGATTGAAATAATGATTCGTGACCTGCAAGAAAGTATGAAACAAGTGCTTAGTACAGAAGAGCTTAATTCAATAATGGAACGCAGGCTTAAGCTTAATGATGCCAAGAGTATATTTAAAAGAAAATTAGGCCGAGTGATGTAAATAAATACAGGATTCCCGATTCTTGCCGTTGCTTCCAAGCCCCCCCCCCAAGTTTAATAAAGTTAATTGAGTCAAGTATTTGATAATCAGATATTTGTGTAATTAACTGATAATCAAATGCTTTAGCGTTTTATTGTTAGTCATTGTTATTAAAAATGGAGGCCCTGTCAATAAAGGCGTTCAGAAGGTGCTTATTGTTAATTTCTATTGTTAATTTTTGATAAAATAGGTTGAGGCCGAGGCTAAGATTAAGGGGTACATTTTGAAGACCCTTCGACAAGCTCAGGGTGACAATAATTCGTGTCATTCGTGGTCCAAAGTCTTATTAGCTTTCTTTCCTTTACTTTTACCTCCTCTGGCAAAACTTATGTCTAATTCCAATTCGTCTTTTATTAAGTGGCTCATATTTGTTGTGCTTGCACTTATATGGGGTAGCTCATTTATATTAATGAAGCGTGGCCTCGAGGTATATAGCCCCCAGCAGGTTGCAGCTATACGCATGGTTGTTGCGTTCTTGTTTCTGTTCCCTTTTGTAATTGGGCACATTAAACAAATACCCATGAATAAGTGGGTATTTATACTCATTGCCGGTGTGTTGGGCAATGGTATTCCTGCATTTTTATTTACTAAAGCCGAAACAGCTCTATCCAGTTCTGTGGCGGGTATTCTTAATTCGCTTACTACTGTCTTTGCCCTTGTAGTAGGCGTTATGTTCTTTAAAATGAAAACCAGTACCCTGAAAGTTGCAGGTGTGTTTTTAGGCCTTGCAGGAGCTATTTTGACTGTGGTTTATAATGCCAAAGGCAGTTTCGATAATAACTATTACTATAGCATATACATTATTGTAGCCTGTATCTGCTATGCCTTCAATGTCAATATCATCAAGACATTCCTGGGTTCGATAAATAATGTGCAGTTATCAGGCTTTGCGCTTTTTGGAGTCGGCCCTCTTACGGCAGCCTATCTTTTCTCAACCGATTTTGTGCAACGCCTGTCATCGGGTGGTAAAGCGGTAGAGAGCTTTTTTTATGTGGTGCTCTTAGGCGTATTCGGTACAGGTGTATCGCAAATACTATTCAACAAACTGCTTAAAACATCCAGTGTTTTGTTCAGTTCTTCCATCACCTATTTTATTCCTATTGTAGCTATTATGTGGGGCGTACTCGATGGCGAAAACCTTGGCTGGATACAGGCGCTGGGCTTTGCTATAGTCATAGCGGGGGTGTTCCTTATTAATAAAAGAAAGGCCACTTAATAATATCGAATACCCAACAAGGAATAATGAATATCCAAGTTGTTGAACCATAAGTAGCTTAAATAAAAATGTCGAATAGTGAATTTTACTTCAACATTCGACATTCCGTGTTCGATATTCAGTATTTGGATTACACCGTCAGTATATCCTTCTCTTTCTTCTCGGCGTGCTTATCTGAGTGAACAATAAACTCATCGGTAAGTGTCTGGGTCTTTGCTTCTGCGTCCTTTGCTTCGTCTTCGGGTACGCCTTCCTTCAATAAAGCTTTAATTGCTTCATTGGCTTCCTTACGTATAGTACGTACAGATACCTTACAATTTTCAGCTTCACCTTTTACTTTCTTCACCATTTCCTTTCTGCGTTCTTCAGTAAGCGGTGGTATGGAAAGGCGGATTATTTTTCCGTCGTTTTGCGGGGTAATGCCCAGGTTTGCTGCTTGCAGAGCCTTTTCAATAGGGTCGAGCATACTTGGTTCCCAAGGCTGTATGATCAGGGTACGGGAATCTTGTGAGTTAATGTTTGCTGTATTTTTTAAATGAGTGCGGGCGCCATAGTAGTCAACCATAATGTTTTCAAGCATCATAGGGTTTGCCCGGCCTGCGCGTATTTTAGCAAGTTCGTTTTCTAAGTGTTCAATGGCCTTTTGCATTTGCTCTTTTGCGTCGTCCAGTATAAGTTTCAATTCTTCGTTCATGTTCTAAATGACTTGGTTATTGTTGCAAAAGTAAAAAAATAGAGGTTATAATTGCTCAGCAGGTATCTAATATAAATTTACCATTATTAATGTAGATAATTTATATTTGCCGCCATATCAAAAAACATAGCATATGAATTTTCCCGACAACCTGAAGTATACAAAAGACCACGAATGGATTCGCGTAAGTGGCAACGAAGCTTATGTGGGTATTACTGAATTTGCCCAGGGCGAATTAGGAGATATTGTGTTTATTGATATCAACTCGGTTGGCAAGGATGTAAAACACGGTGAACTTTTTGGTACCATAGAAGCAGTTAAAACTGTATCGGACCTGTTTATGCCTGTTGCCGGTAAGGTACTCGAGGTTAATGCTAAGCTCGAAGCAAATCCTGAATTAGTAAATAAGGATCCGTATGGTGATGGATGGATGGTGAAAATATCCCTCCAGAATGCTGCTGAAGCCGATGCACTTCTTTCTGCCGCTGATTACAAGCAGACCATAGGCCAGTAAAAAATATTCTCTTATTGTTTTATAAACTTCGATGTGGTTGTTTTAACTCCATCAAAGGCTTGTAGTAAGTAGGTGCCTTGTGCAAGGTTGCTTACATTTATACTGAAAGTATTTCCCCCATTTTGCAGGTTATAGTCATTGGTTGAAATAACTCTTCCTGTAAGGTCTGTTATTTGCACATTCAGTGTACTTGCAGCTTTAGTAATGTAATTCAATAGCATTGTTGCCTTTGCAGGGTTAGGGAAAATAGTCATTCCCGCTTTTGGCGAAATATTTACCGGCACAATTGCTGAAACAGTTGATGCACCATCAATATCAGTTTGCTTTAGCCTGTAATATGATGTACCAGTATAGGGGTGTTCATCTAATAAGCTATAATCGATAAGTTGCGATGTGGTGCCTGCGCCAGGCAATGTACCTGCAGAATCAAAATTAACTCCGTCAATAGATTTTTCAACAGTAAATAACCTGTTGTTTGATTGTGTAGCAGCTTCCCAGGTGCAATTTACATTGCCCTCGTCATTTACCTTTGCATCAAAGTAAACTAATTTAATAGGAAGAGCTGCAGCAAACAAACCGGCTACCCATTCGGAAGCAGGGAACGTAGCCTGGCTTGCCGAGCTTAGTGAACCGGTAGAACCGGCAGCAGTTATTGCCGCCGTGCCACCACCAACTCTTGGGTTCCAATAAGCTAATGAAGTGTTCCACTGATATGCATCAAGGGTTGATCCACAGCCCGGAATTCCGGTAAGAGTAGCAGCTTCAGGCCCGGCGTATGTAAATGTAATATTTGCAGTTGGGTTTGATGGTGCATTGATATACCACCAGCGGTCAACTATTGCCTGCACCGATTCATCAATACCTCCATAGCAGCCTGTAGATGCACCTATAAGGTTAGTAACACCCGGAGCAAATGGAGTATTGTTAGACCCTACATCGTATGTTGCAGCCGCTACATTTCCTAATGAGAGAGCCGCGGAAGATATATTAAATGTAAATGGTAAATAATAATTTGTTCCACCTATTGTGGCGCCAAATGGGAAAACAAAACTAGCAACACTCATACTTATGTTGTTCCACTGAAAGATACTTGTCATAGATGTGTTTTCACTTACCACATAAGCTGTTGCGCTACCTCCTGTAAGGGTAGTGCTTAAAGACAATGTAAATCCGTTCAGATTATATGCCCCGGCTGTAAGTGTTAATATGTTTGATACATTGGTGTTTATATTTTGGGTTACACCGGTTGTCATTCCTGATGAATTGTTCAGTGTGAAATTATAAAACGTGGTTGAAGTGCTGCCACCAATTGCCTGAGCTATTGAACCTTTAAAAATAGTGGTGCCAGTGCCTGGGGTAAAAGTACTGTTGTTTGTAAAGTCGCCGCTAATGTTGAAAGTTCCGGTGCTGGCAGAGAAAGTTCCGTTATTTATAAAATTACCGGTTAGGGTAACTGTACGCGTTGTAGTACTTAGCGTAGCAGATGCATTAGTGGTTAGGTTACCTGCAATAGTTAATGGGGTTCCGGGAAGGGTTTTGGTACTGGCTGCTGCCCCGGTTGATATTACAAGGTTGCCATAGGTTGGTGTAACAGAAACGGTTTGTGCCCCGTTGGCCTGATAAGTAACAGTGCTTGTTACATTAAGGGTTGTATGCGCTGCTGTAAAAGCTGAAGGGAAAATGGTTGCCGTTGCCGAGCCTGTATTGCCTAAGGTTAAACTTGTACCTGCGCCCATGGTAAAAGTTCCAGCAGCATTACCGGTTATATTATATACATCACTGGCAAGGGTTGCAGTACCGCTAATAGTCAGGTTATTGGTAACAGTCATTATGCTGGCCAGTGTTGTAACTGAGCTATTAGTTACAGTTAAATTATATAAGTTACCACCGGCTGTATTTGGCCATCCGCCATTGGCTGCCTGCGTATATGTCTGGGCGCCTGCTCCGTTTAAGGTAAGAGTATTACTGTTTGATGTAAAGTTTGCATTATTGGTAAAATTACCGCCTACTGTCATGGCATTGCCTGAGGCAATGAAAGTAATAGGTGCCAATGTAGCCGAATTGATACTAAGATTATTAGTTACAGTAAGGGCATTCCCTAACGTTACCTGTCCCGCATCTATGGATAGATTATAAAATGACATACCATTAGATGTTAAGGTAAAGGGGCCGTAGTATCCCACACCTGAATTAGCATAAGGCCCGTATATATCAACAGTTGATGAACCTGCACTTACTGTTCCTGCTGTGTAGGTCCAGTTTTGTGTTGAAATTAATCCTGATAAAGAAACTGTTCCACCTGTACTATTAATTACAATACTCGGAAGGCATCCTTGCCCAACAGTACCGGCAGTGTTTGAGATGGTCTGGTTACCACTTCCTGTAATATTCAGCGTAGCAGGCCCATTGCCTGTGGTATATATGCCTGTATTGGTAATAGTAATATTACCATTTGCAAATATGTTGCCGGTACTGAAAATTATATAGCTTGTACCTGTTAATGACAATGTCCCATTTATAGTCAGGTTTGAACTGACAGCAAGTGTACCGTATTGGGTTGCATTGATCGTAAAATTATTAACCGTTAAATTATTACTGATTGTGGTTGTAGCATAAACCTGATTAATGGTAACATTATTAAGGGTATGAACCCCTGATACAGTAATAGCATTTGTTGTTTCATCTAAATAAATTGTAGATGCACCAGGGCTTATTGTTCCTGAAGTATAGGTCCAGTTATGTCCAACTGAAATAGTTCCCGATAAGTTTATAGTTCCTGTAGCATTAATAATTATGTTTGGCAGTTCACCTTGCCCTGCAGTGCCTGTACTCGAAAAGGTTTGTGTTCCTGCTCCGGTAAATTTAATTGTAGCCGTTCCGTAAGTAGCCCCGGTGGATGTATTGTTGTCGGTAAAATTACCATTTGCAATTATCGTTCCTGTATTAAGTAATAAAAGGCTTGACCCTTGAAGAGTTGTAGTAGCATTAACTGTTATTGTAATTCCGGCAACAGTGCCAATTGCAGCAGTTAAAGAGCCATTAGTAGCATCAAGTGTTAAATTATCAGCTACCACTATAGAATTATTAACTGTAAATGTTCCGTAATAACCGATCACAGTAAGGTCGTAAAATGTGGGTGTACCGGTTATTGAAAAAGTTCCACCTAAGGGGTGGTTATCAAAAGTCACTGTTCCACTATTATGGGTAAAGGTACCTGAGCTTAGAGTGAAAGAGCTTTTTAGAATTAATGTACCTGAAGTACTTGTAAATGCCATTCCAGAAACAGTAAATGCCCCTGTATTCGTTATGTTTTTATTCCCACCCGAAAATGTACCGCCTGACCAGGCAGAGGTACCAGAAATGCTTAGCGTTTTTCCGTTATTTTGGTTTATAGTATTGGTAAAACCTGCAGTTACTGTTAAATTATTACATACAGCATTTACATCTATAGCACAGCTAAGGCTATTATTATCAAAAATTACGTTATCGCCTGCAAGTGGTACTGCACCTGCCCCACCTGTGCCACCTGTGCCCAAAAACCAGTTAGCCGAAGTTCCCCAATTGCCATTAGAAGCCCCATACCAATAATATGTTGCAGCACCGGCAATGTTGGAAAAAGCCAATAATGCCAGCAATAGAAAAAACCTTGTTTTCCTAAAAGAAACTATGTTACCTAAAACATTCACTTACACCTGTAGTTGTATATGATATTTTTTTGCTTTTGTTATATTATATAATCTGCCTTACATACCATTATCTATATGTTTCATTTTCAGGCTTAAATATTGTTAATAGTGTAATATATACGATGATAATTCATTATGAATGGTTGCATGCTATGTAAATAGTTCAATTAATTGAATTTTAGTAACTTATAAGAATCCATATACCTTACTCAAAATCATAAAAATGGGTTTTATATAAAGTACTTTTTTGTAGTCTTAAAACTGAATAAGACAGGCAGATGTAAGGGTGAGGAAAGACCTCAATTCTGCTTCTGCAAATATGCAGAGAAAACCGCTGATAAAAAATGACTTATGTCAATATTATTGACAGAGGCATGTCAATTAAGACGAAAGCCCCGTTTTTGCCCTCAAAAAATGCCATTTCTTTGAGGGTTCTGGTTTAAAAAAGTGTTAATATTGCATTCCTTTTTTATAAATAGTGCTCCAGGAAAAAACATACGAAGTATCGCTAAAAACTACTATTTCAGGTAAAATATCTGATTATGTAATGTTTACTAAGTTCAGATTAGCCTCTTTAGTGGTCTTTTCATCAGGTATTGGTTACCTAATAGCAAGTACTTCTCCTATTGACTGGTATAAATTTTGGTGGCTTATTTTAGGCGGCTTTTTAGTTATTGCGTCATCAGGTGGCTTTAACCAGATATTAGAGCGCGATACCGATCAACTTATGAGCAGGACTGCAAACAGGCCTCTCCCTCAAAACCGCATGAGCCTTACTGAAGCTTATTTAGTTGCTTCATTACTGGGTATTATAGGAATAGCTTTATTATGGATAAAAACAAACCCACTTTGTGGTGTGCTTTCCGGCATATCGTGGTTACTCTATGCGTTTGTTTATACCCCGTTAAAGCAAAAAACCCCTTGGGCAGTTTTTGTTGGGGCAATACCTGGTGCTATGTCGCCTATGTTGGGCTATATTGCAGCAGGTGCCGGCGACAAAATTGAGTTTTATGCATGGCTGCTTTTTTCTGTTCAGTTTATCTGGCAGTTTCCTCATTTTTGGGCCATTGCCTGGGTAGCCGACGATGATTATAAAAAAGCAGGGTTTCATCTTTTGCCATCAGCCGGAGGAAGAGATAAAACCAGCGCTTTTATGGTATTAGTATTTACTTTCTTTTTGGTGCCCTTTGGTATGTTATCGGGCTTTTTTGGCATGAATGGAACCATATCGGGTATAGTAATTATAACCTGCGGTATGGCATTTGCTTACCAGGCTTATAAGTTATACAACGAATGCACCGTAAAAGCTGCCAAGCGGCTTATGTTCGGTTCGTTTATTTACTTGCCAATAGTTCAGTTGGCTATTTTATTTGGTAAAAACTAAGTTATTATGGAAGCAGAAATTACAGGAACACCAAACACGGCGAACATCAAAGAGAAGTCGCTTAAAATGTTGCTTTGGATAGGACTGGTGAGTATTGGTATGATGTTTGCAGGGCTTACCAGTGGTTACATTGTCCGCCGCGGAACAGGTACCTGGCTAACATTTCAAATTCCTTTTCCTTTTTATATAAGTACTGCTATTATTATTATAAGCAGCATTACTATAAATATGGCTATGCAGGCTGCAAAAAAGGGTGCCCTTGCCGGAATAAGCCGCGGAATATTATTTACCTGGATACTTGGTGTGGCTTTTGGTGTATGTCAGTTTATGGGCTATAAAGCCTTGGTTGATCAAAAAATATTTTTGGTAGGCAGCAATAGCAATGCTTCAGGTTCGTACCTGTATATATTATCGCTACTGCACCTTGGCCATATTATAGGTGGCCTGGTGGCATTAACTATTGCCTATATCAAAGCACTTAAAAAGAAATACACAGTTCAAAACTACACAGGCATTAAGTTATGCGCTACTTACTGGCATTTTCTCGATGGCTTATGGGTATACCTGTTTATATTTATGCTCCTTTACAGGTGAGAAAAAAAGCGAAATAAAAAATTGTCAGATAGCGAAACTTTTTAATTTTGTGCGCTGATAGGTCAAAATAAACTTTATATATGTCAAATCAAGCTACATTATCATTGCGGAAAGACTGGGACGGAGGGGTATCGCCATTTGGGGTGAGCTACGGTAAAATGTTCATGTGGTTCTTTCTGGTATCTGATGCTCTTACATTTTCAAGCTTACTCTGCGCTTACGGTTTTATGCGCCACAAATTTGCGGGCGACTGGGCAGTACCGAATGATGTATTTACTCACTTTCCATTTCTTCATGGTGACCATCCTCTTGCCTATGTAGGTTTCATGACATTCGATCTTATTATGAGTTCGGTTACCATGGTATTGGCTGTTGAAGCAGGTCACAGGCTCAACAAAAGACAAGTTGCAATGTGGTTGTTTTTTACCATTATAGGTGGTTTTATATTCGTAGGTTCTCAGTGCTGGGAGTGGTATCACTTCATTACCGGTGAAGCATCTAACCAACAATATCGCGAATATTGGATGAATGGGAAACATATTATCGATCCTCACTTTCAGGGCGCAAACCTTATTGTTAACGCTTACACTCAATTACCAACCTTTGGCGATTTCTTCTTCTGTATTACAGGTTTCCACGGTTTCCACGTATTTAGCGGTGTAATAATCAATATAATAATGCTTATTATGGTGTTGAATGGCGTTATGGAAAAGCGAGGCCATTACGAAATGATTGAAAAAGCAGGTTTATACTGGCACTTTGTGGATTTGGTTTGGGTATTCGTATTTACATTCTTTTACTTACTATAGTAATAAACATATTAATATAAAAGCGTATGGATTTTTTCGAAGAATATAAAGGCTATCCAAATTACGAGAAAGCGGCTATTCATGATGAGGCACACGGAAAGGTTGTAAGAAAAAAACTGTGGATGGTATTTTGGATAATGCTTGTAATAACCATTGCAGAGCTTATCATCGGTTCTCAGTTTCATTTCAGTGAAATCAATAAAGAGTACACATTTATATTTCTTACACTGGTAAAGGCATTCTTTATTGTATGGATATTTATGCACCTTGGCGATGAGAGAAGGGCTATGAAGTATGCTATAATTGCACCATATACTTTGTTTATATTCTATTTAGCATTTATGGCAATTACCGAGGGTGTTTACTCAAAGGTAATCAGAGATGCTTTGGTAAGCATGGTGTTACACCAATAGGCTTTGAAAAAAGCGCTGACATTACTATTCATTTTAGTATTCCCTTCAGCCATTTACGTTTTTCTTGCTGCAGGTAAAGAGAAGTCTTTCATACGACTTGCCTATTTTGGACCCAAAAAGGTCTTACATCTTACTATAGATGGTAAAGCAAAGACTGATACTGCATTTTACCGCATACCCGATTTTATTTTAACTAACCAGTTTGGGCAGCAATATAATTCAGGTGCACTTAACGGTAAAATATGGGTAGCCTATTTTACCAATATACATGATAAAGAAAAAGCTCCATCGATGGCGGTCCTCATGAACCGTATAGATGAAAGAAGCGACCTAGATACAGCATTGCGTATGCTTACCTTCACCCTCGATTCGGAAAGTGCTAAAAGCATGCAGGATTATGCAACCACAATACATGCGGGTAAAAGAAGGACTTTTTTAAGTGGTAGTGCACAAGAACTCAATTATATAGCCACGGAGAGTTTTTATAAACCTGCCGGTATAGCCTATAATAGTGGCTTTAATTATTTCTTTTTAATTGATAAGGAAGGCGATATACGTGGTATATATAACGGACTACAGGTAAAAGAGATAGACAGGTTGATTGATGAAATAGGTATGATGGAAGCAGAATACTTTGTAAGGAAGCAATTAAAAGAACAGAAAGAAGGTAAGGATATAGATGCAATTTAAAATTACAACATGACAGATAAACTAGTATTCCGTATAATTTTTGGCGTAACCATTGCAGTTGTTGGTTTAGTTATAATACTTAACCTTATGCCAAAGCCAGATGTAATGCCCGATATATTGAAGCATTGCCCAATGCTGAATGCAATGCTGAATGGTACCTGTACAGTTTTACTTGTCTCATCTTATTTCGCAATCCGCAATAAAAAAATAAAGTTGCACCGCACCCTTAACATTACTGCATTTACCCTTTCGGCAATATTTTTACTTAGCTATGTAGCGTACCATGCTTTTGGTAAGGAAACGCTATTCCCTAAAGATAATCCCATGAGGCCTGTTTACCTGACGATACTCATATCGCATATAATACTGGCTGCTTTGGTATTGCCTTTAGTATTACTTACTTTTTACCGTGGCTTGAGCAATGATATTGTAAAGCATCGTAAAATTGCCCGTTGGGCTATGCCAATATGGCTATATGTAACTACTACCGGGGTAGTGGTATACCTTATGATATCGCCCTATTACCCGTTCTAGGTTTTTTTTGTAAATTCGCATCATGAAAAACATCAAAAGAATATTTTTCTCTTTTGTAATTCTCCTACTTCCTTTGTGGTCGGTAGCACAATGTTCCGTTTGTACTGCGGGTGTACAATCTAATGCCAATTCAAGCGGAGGCATAGCTAAAACTATCAATTCGGGCATAGTGTACCTGCTTACAATTACCTATTTAGTATTTGTAGTAGCAGCAATTTATTTTTTCCGTGAGCATATAAAGTACTATAGCAAGATTGCTATGCAGCGTATGCGAATGCTCTTAGCTTCTCGCTAAACTGCTTACACAGGGAGGAGCCACAATTACTTCTTACCAATAATAGAAGACCAGATAAGCACCAATGGGCTAAAACCCATGATAATTAACTATTTTTGTACCCGATAAATCAAAAGCAATACCAATTATGGCCAGAATACTTACAGGCATACAAAGCACAGGTATTCCTCATTTGGGTAATATTTTAGGGGCAATTAAGCCAGCTATAGATATGTCGAATGATAGCAAAAATGATTCATTCCTGTTTATAGCCGATATGCATTCGCTTACTACTATAACTGATGCTGATGTGCTAAGAGAGAACACCTATTCGGTTGCGGCGGCTTGGCTTGCTTGTGGCTTGAATACTGATAAAACAGTTTTCTATCGCCAGTCAGATGTGCCTGAAGTAGCTGAACTTACCTGGTACCTGAATTGCTTTGCACCATACCCTATGTTGGCTAATGCAACTTCGTTCAAGGATAAATTAGATAGGCTTTCAGAGGTTAATGCAGGTGTGTTTATCTATCCTGTATTAATGACAGCTGATATTATTTTATACGATGCCAACTTTGTACCTGTAGGTAAAGACCAGCAACAGCATTTAGAAATTGCACGCGATATTGCTTCGGCAGTTAACCGTCGTTGTGGAGATGTATTTGTACTACCTGAAGCTATGATAAATGAACAGGTAATGATAATACCGGGTATTGACGGGCAAAAGATGAGTAAATCATACAACAATACCATTAACATTTTTCTGCCTGAAAAAGATTTGAGAAAAAATGTAATGAAGATTGTTACCGATGCCAAAACAGTTGAAGAGCCTAAGAACCCTGACACCTGCAATGTTTTTAAAATATATAGCCTGTTAGCCACAAAGGAGAAAATTGAAGAAATGCGTGGTAATTATCTGCGAGGTGGTATGGGTTATGGACAAGCAAAAGAAGCTTTGTTTGTTACCATAATGGAAAAATTCGGTAAGGAAAGAGAGTTGTATAACGACTATATGACCAATAGAAGCGAACTGGATAAGCAACTTAAAATAGGTGCGGATAAAGCAAGAATAGTGGCACATACTACGTTAAAGAGAGTTAGGAAAGCATTAGGATATTCATAATTGATTACTATGTCAATCGAAAAAGAATTAGAAAAACGAATACTTGTTATAGATGGTGCGATGGGCACCATGATTCAGCGGTATAAGCCGACTGAAGAAGACTATCGTGGGGAGCGTTTTAAGGATTATAAATATTCGGTAAAAGGCAATAACGACCTATTCTCTATCACAAAACCATCGATGATAGAAGAAATTCATACTGCTTATTTAGAAGCAGGTGCCGATATTATCGAAACAAATACATTCAATGCTAATCCGCTTTCGCTGGCCGATTATCATATGAGTGAACTTACATACGAATTGAACCTTGAATCGGCAAAAATTGCACGAAAGGCAGTCGATGAATATGTAAAGAAACATCCTGGTAAAGCAAAATTTGTTGCAGGGGCTATCGGTCCGACAAACCGTACCACTTCGTTATCTCCCGATGTAAACGATCCGGGCTTTAGGGCAGTGTATTTTGATGATGTGGTTGCTGCTTACACCGAACAGATAAAAGGGTTAGTTGATGGTGGAGTAGATGTATTGTTGGTGGAAACTATATTCGATAGCTTGAATGCGAAGGCCGCGTTATTTGCTATTGAAACCTATTTTGAGAGTGTTGGCAAGCGGTTGCCTATAATGGTTTCAGTTACTATTACCGATGCCAGTGGAAGAACATTATCCGGTCAAACGGTTGGTGCATTTTTAGATTCAGTGAGCCACGAAAATTTATTGAGCATTGGCTTGAATTGCGCCTTGGGTGCCAAAGAAATGAGGCCGTATCTTGAAGAAATGGCTCAAAAAGCTCCATACTATGTTAGTGCATATCCTAATGCAGGCTTACCTAACCAGTTTGGCGAATATGATGAGACTCCGGAAACTATGTGTTCTCTTGTTTCTGATTTTCTTAAAAGTGGTTTTATAAATATTGTCGGCGGTTGTTGCGGTACTACACCTGAACATATTAAGGCTATAGCACATGCTGCATCACTTGCTACACCTCGCAAAAAACCGGTTGCAGATACTTTGTTTCATTTGAGTGGACTAGAAGATGTAACTCTCTTTCCGGGTAGTAACTTTATGAATATTGGTGAGCGCACTAATATTACAGGTTCAAAAAAATTCTCTCGTTTTATTACATCAGGCGATTATGAAGGTGCACTTGCTATTGCCCGCGACCAGGTAGATGGTGGTGCACAGGTTATTGATATAAATATGGATGAGGCCATGATAGATTCAAAAGCTGTCATGGTAAAATATTTAAACCTTGTAGCTGCCGAGCCAGATATTGCACGCTTGCCTATAATGGTCGATTCCAGTAAATGGGAAGTAATAGAAGCAGGACTTAAATGTTTGCAGGGGAAAGGAATTGTAAACTCAATAAGCTTAAAAGAAGGCGAAGAAAAATTTAAAGAACAGGCACGCAAAATAAAGAAGTATGGTGCGGCTACAGTTGTAATGGCCTTTGATGAAAAGGGACAAGCAGATACATTAGACCGCAGAAAAGAAATATGCCAAAGAGCATATAATATTCTGACGAAAGAAGTTGGCTTCCCGGCACAGGACATTATTTTCGATCCGAATATTTTTCCTGTGGCGACAGGTATGGAAGAGCATAAACTAAATGCCCTTGACTTCTTTGGAGCCACAAAATGGATAAAAGAAAACCTGCCTCATGCTAAAGTAAGCGGTGGTGTTAGTAATGTGTCTTTTTCTTTCCGTGGCAATGATACTGTTCGCGAAGCAATACATTCTGCGTTTCTTTACCATGCAATAAAAGCCGGTATGGATATGGGTATTGTTAACCCTGGCATGTTGCAGATATATGATGAGATACCTAAAGATCTTTTAATATTAGTAGAAGATGTATTGCTCAACCGCAAGGAAGATGCGACGGAAAAGCTTTTAAATTATGCTGAAACTGTAAAATCTGCAGGAAAGAAAGTTGAGAAAGATGAAGAGTGGAGGAAGCTGCCTGTAAAAGAACGCCTTGCACATGCATTGGTAAAAGGTATTACAGATTATATAGATGAAGATACTGAAGAAGCCCGCAAGCTTTTCCCTCGATCACTTGAAGTGATTGAAGGCCCCCTGATGGATGGCATGAGCATAGTAGGCGACCTGTTCGGTTCCGGTAAAATGTTTTTACCACAAGTAGTTAAGAGTGCTCGTGTAATGAAGAAATCCGTTGCCTACCTCACTCCATTTATGGAAGCAGAAAAATCGGAAGGCGCTGCTGCTGTTGGTAAAATATTAATGGCTACGGTAAAAGGCGATGTACACGATATTGGTAAAAATATTGTAGGCGTTGTGCTTGGATGTAACAATTATAAAGTGATTGACATGGGTGTAATGGTCCCATGTGAGAAGATATTGGAAGCTGCTATAGCTGAGAAAGTAGATATAATTGGTGTGAGCGGCCTCATTACTCCTTCGTTAGATGAGATGGTACATATAGCCAAAGAAATGAAGCGATTGAACATGAATATTCCTTTGCTTATTGGTGGTGCAACTACATCTAAAATACATACTGCTGTGCGCATAGCACCTGAATATGATTTCCCTGTAATATATGTAAACGATGCATCGCGCTGTGTTAATGTAGCAAGTAGTTTGTTGTCTGAAAGCAAACCACAATATGTTGAAAAAGTAAGTGAGGAATATGAAAGCTTGCGCAAGCAACATTTAAACAAACAAGCACAGGATAAATATATTAGCATGGCTGAAGCCCGAGCTAATAAATTTAAAACCGATTGGAACACAACAGAAATCGTAAGGCCGACTGGTTTAGGAAATAAAGTATTTGCAAATTACCCATTAGCTGAAATTGCAAGGTACATCGACTGGACTCCTTTCTTCCATGCTTGGGAGATGAAAGGCAGTTATCCTAAAATATTCAGTGATCCTGAACGTGGACAAGAAGCGAAGAAGCTATTTGACGATGGGCAAGAGTTGCTTAAGAAAATTATTGCAGGAAAATGGCTAACTGCAAATGCAGTGATCGGTTTTTATCCTGCCAATACGATAAACGATGATGATATTGAAATTTATACAGATGATACGCGTAAGAATGTAAAAACAGTATTGCATACACTACGCCAGCAAACAAAAAAAGCGGAAGGACAAAACAATGTTGCCCTTGCAGATTTTATAGCCCCTAAAGAATCAGGTAGAAAAGATTATGTGGGTGGCTTTGCAGTTACTGCCGGCATTGGTATTGAAAAATGGATCGAGAAGTTTGAAAAAGACCACGATGATTATAATAGCATAATGATTAAAGCTTTAGCCGACAGGCTTGCAGAAGCATTTGCTGAATTAATGCACGAAAAAGTGCGTAAGGAAATATGGGCATACGTTCCTGATGAAAAGCTTAGCGGAGAGGAGTTGATCAAAGAAGAATACCGTGGAATACGCCCTGCACCGGGATATCCTGCAAGCCCGGATCATACAGAAAAGATTTTGCACTTTAATTTATTTGAAGTAAGCAAGAATACAGGTATTGAACTTACCGAGAGCATGGCCATGTACCCAACCGCTGCAGTTAGTGGTTTGTACTTCGCTCATCCTGGTTCGCATTACTTTGCCTTAGGTAAAATAAATAAGGAACAAATTACAGAGTATGCCAAACGTAAAGGCATGAGCCTTGAAGATGCTGAAAAGTGGATGAGGCCTAATTTGAGTTACTAGAAATTAGCTGGCCTTAGGAACTACTACTTTTAATGTCCTCGGCGCAATCTCTACCTTAATCTCATGTGTTGTTCCGGCAGCTTCACCATCATAATGAATACATAAAGGAGTCTGCTTATCGGCATTACGAATAGTAATGCTCTTGCCTTGAATTGTTTTCATATAAGGAGAACGGTCGAGTGACCACCTGAATAGCCTATAAGCTAATATGGGTGATACAATGAGGGAGAAGGGCTTTATTATACAAACATCCAATACCCCATCTCTTGTTGAGGCATTTGGTGCTATATGGGCGTTGTTGCCATATTGGCTGCTGTTAGCAATGCTTATAAGGAACGCTTTTTCGGTGGAACTGTTCCCATCTATCATAATATCATATTCAACGGGCTTGTATTTAAAATAACTTGAAGCAGCTATTGAAAGATATGTAAAGAAGCCACGCTTAGAGCTATTAGCAAATTTATTGGCTACCTCAGCGTCAAAACCCGTACCACAGACAGCAAAGAAATCTTCATCGTTCATTGTAGCGCTATCTATAACACGAGTATTCATTTTGTTAATACATTCAATAGCGCCTTTATGATTAATAGGTATTAATAAGTGCCGCGCTAAAGCATTACCCGAACCGGTAGGTATAATTGCCAGAGCCGCTTTAGTACCTATTATTCCGCGTGCCACTTCATTCATCATGCCATCGCCACCAACTGCAACTACTATATCGCATGTTGCGGCAGCATCGTTTGCAAGCTCAATTGCATGGCCTGCATATTCAGTATAGTAAAGAACAGTGTGAAACGAAGGGTCTAAATATCTGGTGATACTCTCTTCTATTCCCTTCCAGCTACCTGTGCCGGAAATAGGATTAATTATGAAACATATTTTCCTATTCATGCGTTTCTTTTGCAGGATTTGCAAATAATGAAAGCACTATATAAAGCATCATTATAATTGGAACTGAAGCAAATCGAAATACTATAATACTTATAAGAGAAAGAATTAGCAGTAGAAATCTTGACTTATTACCGGTCCAGGACATGTTCTTAAATTTCATTGATATAAGCGGGATTGGTAATACCATCAATGCAGAACAGATTATTGAAACAGCAACAAAAATCCAGCGGAGGGTAACATGGCCAGAGGCGCTATCATAGAAATCTGCCGCATTGTAGATAAGTATTAACGGAAATGAAGAAATGAGTAAAGCAACTGCCGGAGTCGGTACTCCTATAAAATATGTAGCCTGGCGTTCATCAATATTAAATTTTGCAAGGCGCAATGCAGCAAAAACAGGAATGCTTAACCCTATCCATCTCACAATATCACTTTCATCAACTAAGTTACCTGTATTATCAATCAGTTTAAATATCATCATTCCCGGTACTACGCCAAACGAAACTACATCAGCAAGCGAGTCTAGCTCTTTGCCAATTGCAGAATGTACCTTGAGTAAACGGGCTGCCATGCCGTCAAAGAAATCTGCTATCCCTGCAAACAGAACCATACATGCAGCATCAACCAGTTTGTTGTGAAAAATAAGTACCAATGCAATGCAGCCAAAAAGTAAATTCAGCGAGGTAATGGCGTTTGGGATATTTTTTTTTATAGTGTTCATTCAGGTTTTATTTTATAACGCAGCCTCATAATTGGCTTTTCAAAATAGTTATAACTTATTGCAGATACAAGTACTGTAACAGCAAAGGTAATGACAGGAGTGATAATAAATACAGAGAGACTATTGTTTAGCCAACCAAAGTGAATTAGAAACTGTTCAAACAGCAGTATAACCAAGCCATGGTAGCAGAATAGGCCATAGGATATTTTACCTAAATAATTTAATCGGGTAAGATTGCCCAATGTAAACAAGTGGTTATCGCAGAATGCCTGTTCGAAAATTATAAATGAAAAGAAGCATGAGGCTGAAAGCCTCTCTATCACTGTCATTACATCTGATGCATAGATCTGCTTATAAAATAGCACATTTACAATAAAGAGGATATATATTATAAGTATTACAGATTTCGGTAGTCTTTTTAATCTTTCGAATGAGGAGCTACCCTTTATGCAAAAATGGGCTAACAAAGCACCGATGGCAAAATTACCACACCAGCTAAGAGAATTAAAATATAGATTGGTGGGGCTATGTAAAGCATATATTCTGAAAGCCAATGAAGCAATAATTAACACAACACAAACTGCTGGTAATAACTGTTTGGCCCATTTAGATACTATTCCCCATAATGCATATAGTTGTTCCTCTACCGAAATGCTCCAGAAGAAAACAAGAAAGAATAAAAATGCCTGGCCATGATTTACTATATAAAAATTGAGCGTGAATGTAAGTAACCAACTTAGTGGCGGTATGCTGTGTACAGTATTACCACTATAACGCGACATAGCTACTAAAAGTAACCCGATTATTATCATGAGGAAATATAGGGGCCAAATACGCAGACAACGTTTTACCCAAAAATAAATCAGACTAAATTTAGAAGTAGATTTATATTCTTCCAGAATTATCCAGGTTATAAGAAAGCCTGAAAGTACTGTGTAAAAATCCCAACCAATAACTCCTAAGCGAAAGTGCTGATCGTAAAATTGATAAAATGAAGAACCCTTGATGGCTCCATTATTAGTGATGATCATGTGTTCGAGGAATACAGTAATAAAAGCCAGAAACCGCAATGCATCCAGGTTTCCGAAATACTTTTTAGTATAGGTATTCACTCTGTTAATTTAGCTTTCTGATGGCTTTTCTACCCAGTCGCCATTATCTTTAATGAGAGTAACAAGTGCTTCAACAGCTTGTTCTGATGCAATGTTACGTTGCACAACCTGCTTGCCTTTGTACAGGGTTATTTTACCAACCCCAGTACCCACATAGCCATAATCAGCATCTGCCATTTCGCCGGGGCCATTTACTACACAGCCCATAATGCCAATTTTGATTCCCTTTAGGTGTAGTGTACGTTCATGTATTTGCGCTGTTACCTGTTGCAGGTTAAATAATGTCCTACCGCAAGATGGGCATGATATATATTCGGTTTTCGATATGCGTGTACGTGTGGCTTGTAGTATGCCAAATGCAATGCTGTTAAGATTTTTTACAGGAACATTCGCCTTTAGCCATATTCCTTCACCCATTCCATCAATAAGTAAAGCACCTACATCTGTGGCTGAGTATAGTCGTACTTCATCTTCTGTTGTAGTATTGTATATACGCTTTATGATTACCGGTGTATCGTATTTTTTCGAAAGAAGCTCAATTAATACTCTTCTTTCTTCTGCCATTCCATGTTGATTTGCTGTTTCTAAGATCCAGACCAAAGTCTCATCCTTGTTCACTTTTTCAAAAAAACCAGCTGTAATATCTTTTATTGTGAGACTTACAAAATTCAATTCGTTTGATCTTTCAATTGAAGAGTTGTACTCCTCAGCACTTTTGAAGAAAGGAAATGAATGACTTTGTTTTGCTTGTTTCCAACTAGCTGAATCATAAATGGCTTTAAGCCCTTCAGGAAGGTTAAATGGAATTACCTGAGAGCCTGTGTATACATAATCTGCACCCTGATCTAGGCTTTTCCAAATTCCGGTAGTAACATTGTATGAATGCCCAATGCCAAAGAGCATTGCCTGAGTTATTGTTTCTTTTCCACTAAGGTCTGCAACAACACGCGGATGATTCTTGCCTCCTATGTTAGCGGGCTCTCTTGTTTCTCTACGGGTATATTGTGTTGGCGAATAGGGGAGTTCAGTAACAGCTGGGATAGGTGTGTGCTTACTGCGATTAGCATATCTATTCACTAACATTTTAGCAACCGGTATTTCAAATTCGGGGTCCTCGGTAAGTGATACACGAACGGTATCTCCAATGCCATCTTCCAATAACGTACCAATACCTGCTGCTGATTTTATACGGCCATCTTCTCCTTCGCCTGCTTCGGTTACACCCAAGTGCAACGGATAGTTCATATTCTCTGCATTCATCTTTTCAATGAGCAGGCGATATGCCTGAACCATCACCAACGGATTGCTCGATTTCATGGAAAGCACTATCTGTTTATAATTGTGCTCTTCACATATTCTTAAAAATTCTAAAGCCGATTCAACCATGCCGAGTGGAGTATCTCCATAGCGGCTCATAATACGGTCGCTTAGCGAACCATGGTTAGCACCTATACGCATAGCAGTACCATGTTCTTTACAAATTTTTATAAGTGGTACAAAACGTTGGCGTATTCTTTCCAGTTCAGTTATATAAGTCTCATCGGTATATTCAATATGTTCGAACTTTTTCTTGTCGGCATAATTACCAGGATTCACACGGACTTTTTCTACTATGCGTGCAGCTACTTCGGCTGCATTAGGGGTAAAATGTATATCAGCTACCAATGGAGTTTTGTATCCTCTCTTTCGTAATTCGTTCTTTATGTTCTGAAGGTTCTCTGCTTCTTTAAGACTGGGTGCAGTAATGCGCACATACTCGCAACCGGCATCAATCATTCGAATTGATTGCTCTACTGTCCCAATGGTGTCCATGGTATCGGTAGTGGTCATAGACTGTACCCGGATAGGATAATCGCCACCCATCGGTACATCGCCGATATTTACAACGCTGCTTTTACGGCGGACATAAGATGTTAGGCTTTCACAATAGTTCTGTAACAGTAAGCCTGATTCGGTTGACATGGGCGAAATTTACACAAAGTTAGAAAATTCACCTGTATCGTGCGATTGTTAGTTTACAATTGCTTCAGCAGGTGCAGCAATAATAGTTTCGGCCTTGTTTCTTGTAAATAACTTCTTAAGCCCCTTTTTAGTATTACTCGACATGAAATACATGACAGGCACCAAAATTAGTGTCAGGAAGGTAGCAAAACTTAACCCGAATATCATAGTCCATGAAAGCGGGCCCCAGAAGGCTACACTATCGCCACCAAAATAAATATGTGGATTAAGGTCAGTGAACAAAGTAGCAAAGTCAATGTTCAAACCTACAGCTAAAGGTATTAAACCAAGTATTGTTGCAATTGCTGTAAGCAATACCGGTGTCATACGAATGCGTCCTGCTTCAATAATAGCTTCTCTCACAGGCGTACCTTGTTCTATAAGCATATCGGTAAACTCTACCAATAGTATACCATTCCGGACGACGAGACCGGCCAATGCAACGAATCCTATACCAGTCATTATAATTGACATGGTCATACCCGTTATAGCGTAGCCTAGCATAATTCCTATAACACTGAATATTACTTCAGAAAGAATAATGAATGGCTTGCTTACAGAGTTGAATTGGGTAATAAGAATAAGAAATATTAAACACATTGCAATTCCCATTGCGTTCCTTAAGAAAATCCCTGTTTCTTTTTGGTCTTGCTGCTCGCCGGTTAGTTCAATATCAACACCTTTTGGAGCATGGAAGGTATTGATGGCTTGTGTAACTGCTGGTATAACATCACTTGGATAGAAACCATTCAAGAGGTTTGAAGATATTGTAATTACAGGTTTCTCATTCAAACGGGTGATTGCGCCATACGTTTTTCCGTAGTGAATATTGGTGAAGGTAGAAATTGGAACCTGCCTGATTTCTCCATGCATGTTCATATCACGGAACGTAATGTCAAGGTTTCTCAGTGCATTGATATCTGTCCGCTGATCTCTCTGGTAACGTACCATGATCGGGTACTCATCATTAAGGTCGCGGAACTTGGAAGTTTCGTAACCATATACAGCAGTACGAATTTCAGAACCAATTTGCCCTGTGCTTACCCCTTGGTAATTAGCACGCTGACGATCAATGTCAAATGCCAGCTCAGGTTTGTTTTTTTGCAGGTTTGATTTCAATTCCTCAACACCCGGTATATCTAATGAATCGAGGTAGTGTAATAAGTTTTGTGAAGTGTTTACCAACTCATTATAATTATCCCCGCGCACTTCTATATTCACCGGCTTGCCATTTGAAGGCCCACTTGATTCCTGGCTGACAGTAACTTCAGCACCAGGAATTCCTTTAGTGATTTTTTGTATGGAATCAAGGTATTTTACTGTCGATACTCCATGACGTTGAGAGAAGTCAACAAAATTGATGGTGATCTTACTCTTATTCGGATAGGTTCCCTGATCCATGTCGGCCGGGTCAGTGGCACCAATAGCAACGTTAGTTATTACAGAATTAACAACCGGATTGTTGTGTCCTATAACCTTATATACTTTTTCTTCCATACTCTTAGTTATGGAATCGGTATAATGTATACTGGTACCAACAGGAAGGTTAAGGAACACTTGCACCATATTAGGATCACCCTTAGGGAAGAATTCAACTTTTGGTGAACGGATACCGAACAGTACAAAAGAAAATATGAATAGTGCAAACGTGCATGCTACTACAATGCCAGGCCGTTTTAAGCAAGCTGTTAAAAACCTGGTATAAGCTGCTTGTACCGCAGGCCATGTTTTTTTCTGGAACTTATAAATTGCACCAACTAATACAAACCTATAGAGCATGTTTACGAAAAGCACAGTTAATGCAAAATTGCCTATCCCTTTAGCCCCTGCAGCATAGAATAATAATGCTAAGGCGACAAATATCACTACTGTAATACTTGCTCCTCTGGTCCATTTAGATTTTTGTTTTCCTTTATCATCATCATTCGCCTTCATAAAGGTTACTGCAAATACAGGGTTTAAAATATATGCTACAACCAATGAAGCAGTAAGGGTTATAATAATAGTTACAGGCATATAGTGCATGAACTTACCGATCAATCCTCCCCAGAATGCTAAGGGAATAAAAGGAGAAAGTGTAGTAAGCGTACCTGCTAATACTGGCAGGAAAACCTCACCTGCAGCACCTTTAGCTGCGGTAACAATATCTACTTTACCGTGATCGAATATGCGGTGGGTGTTTTCAATTACTACAATAGCGTCATCTACCACAATACCCAAACCAAGTAAGAACGCAAAGAGAACGATCATATTCATACTAAAGCCAATGGCAGGCAATATCATAAATGCAACGCACATTGATAGTGGTACCGAAAGCGCTACAAACAATGCATTGGTAGCCCCCATAAAGAACATGAGAATAATGGTTACCAGTATAAAGCCTATTATAATAGTATTGATAAGGTCATGTAATGTTTGACGGGTCTGGTCGGACTGATCACCAGTGATTTTAATATTCAGATTTTGCGGAAGTGAATTATCCTGCATTTGTTTTACAGATGCACGAACATTGTCAGATGCATCGATAAGATTTGTGCCACTACGTTTAATTATGTTCAATGAAATTACATTCTTTCCTTCCAAACGTGCATAACTCTGCGCATCGGCAAATGTATCTTTCACAGCAGCAATATCTTTCAGGTAAACAGTTGCACCACCCATTGAGCGGATGATGAGGTTGTTTATCTGATCCATATTTGTAAACTGCCCCGAGACTGTAAGTGAACGATCTTTACTACCCATAGTAACTATACCGCCCGAAATAACCATGTTCTCAGATGAAACTGCTCTTTCAATATCACCCATGGTAATTTGAGCAGACTGCATCTTGTACATATTCACATTGATCTGTATTTCTCTTCCTAAAGCACCCACTTCATCTACACGGGTAATTTCAGGTAATGCTTCGATCTTGTCTTTTAATGCATCGGCATATTTCTTTAAACGGGTTAAGTCAAAATCACCTGAAAGATTCACATTCAGAATCGGAACATCTGAAAGGTTGATATCAATTACCTGTGGAGGATTTGGAAGATCACTCGGCAACTCAGGTTTTGATTTATCAACGGCATCTTTTACCTTTTGACGTGCATCATCAATACTAACGTCAGTGTTGAACTCTACAATAATTGATGAATAATCCTGTACAGAATGACTTGTAATTTTCTTTACACCTGAAATGGCTTTAATTTCCTTTTCCATATGCCGGGTAACCAGATTCTCCATATCGGCCGGAGAAGTACCGGGATAAATGGTCTGCACAAATATTTGCGGCAGTTGTATATCAGGAAATTTTTCCTTAGGAATACTGTTGTAAGCAAATATCCCAGCCAGTGTAATGATAATGGTAAGCACAAAAATGCTTGTTCTGTTATCTATTGCCCAGCTACTTGGTTTAAACTCTTTGAAAATATCTTTCATAATTCAGGTATCTTGAAATAATAAATTTCTTTTACAATGCTATTGCATCACCGTTATTAAGGTCATCATATCCAACAGTAATTATCTTATCTCCCGCCTTAACACCAGATAAGATCTCAGCATTACCATTATATACTTTTCCTATTGTAACAAGCTGTTTACGTGCTATCATTGTGCTACCCGTATTGTCTACAACAAATACAAATGAACCGGTAGGGTCACTTTGTACAATGTTGATAGGTACTACTATAGCAGAACGGTTAGTGTAGTCAATAATATTCATAGTTGCTATCATGTTAGGGTGATAGTCAGGGTTTCGCGGAAGGCTTACTTCTACAGTAAAAGTACGGTTCACATTATCAATAGCGCTTGATACGTAGTTAGCAGTAGATAATACGTCTTTGTGGAGGTCAGGGAAAGAAATTTTCAATGAGTCACCTGTATGAATATCAGAAATAAATGATTCATCTACATAACCTTTAACCTTTAACTGATCTATATTTACTACCTGTATACAAGGCATGCCAGGTGCAACAGATTCACCAATTTTAAGATTCACAGCATCAACTGTTCCATCAATAGGCGATTTTATTCTGCTCATATCATCTTGTTGTTGTAGGGCAGAAAGCCTTTTTTGAAGCGACTCATAATTACTTTTCGCGCTCAGGTATTGTACTTCAGTACCAATCTTCTGATCCCAAAGACTCTTTTGTTTTTCATACAGTGTTTTTGTTAACTCAAGTGAGGTTTGCAACTCCTGTATGTTTTGTTGCAACACGGCATCATCGAGTATTGCAAGTACCTGGCCCTTGCTCACCTTATTGCCTTCAGTTACAAGTATGCTTTTTACATCGCCAGGCATTTCGGGGCTAACATTAATATTATCCTGCCCATAGACCGAAGCTTGTACCTGAACATAGTGGCGAAATGCCTGCGTGTTTATATCCATAACACTTACGTTCACAGTCTTAAGTTTCTTTACTCCCTGTTCCTTATCAATTCTTGTCTGCAATAGAGCAATAGAATCTTTAAGGTCACCGCTATCTTTTTTCATCTTTGCCATTTTTTCCTGGTCTTTTTCCAGTTGCGATTTGTGACTGCATGCTGCAGTAAGGCTTAGCAATAAAATAAATGCAATTTGCTTTTTCATAAACGGTGTTTATTTTTTATTATATAATGTTCCTTTAGCTTGTTCATAATCCACTTTTGCAACAAGTGTGTTGAACAGTGAATTGTAATAATTTGTTTCTGCTTCAGTAAGTGCTGTTTCGGCATCTACCACTTCAAGGTTAGAGCCTGTACCTGCTTCATATTTTATTTTCGAATCATGTTCTACATTCTGGGCAAGATCCATATTTTCTTGCTGGTTCTTTAACTCTGCAATTGCATTTTCAAGACTTGTAGTACTATTTGCAATATCTAAATAGATACTTTGTTTAACAGTATTGAGTGTATTCATTCCTTCGACTACACCTATTTTATCTTCCTGTGCACGGTTTTGTTTTTGCAAACCATCAAAAATAGGTACACTCATTTTTAAGCCTACTATAGCAGTTGGATACCATTGCTGATCTGAACTAAAAACTTCGAACTTGTCACCTAATGCCTGGCGGCTCACAGAGCCATATAGTGCAAGGCTGGGTAAGTAAGAGAAATGGTCTCTGCGAAGCATTAATTCATTTGCCATTAAATTAGTTTGAGCCAACGAATACTCAATACGGTTTTCAGGCCTGAAGGTTGTGTCTTTTTCTAAATCAGGGCTAATGGTAATAGCTTTAAGGCTATCAGTCAGAGCCAAGCTGTCACTTATTGCCATACCCATCTGGAATTTAAGAAGCTTAAAACTAAGGTCAACTAATTTGCCAATTGTTTTTTCCTGTGTTTTCAGATTGTTATAACTAACCTTGATACGTTCCCAATCCATTTTTTCCACAAATCCGCTTTTGTACATCGACTCGGTTTCATCCATCAGTTTTTTAAGGCGGTTAACATCGGCGTCGACCATTTGTAGTTTCCAATGGTTCACTAATACAGTGTAATAAGCCTTTGTTACTGCTGAAACAGTTTGTATGCTGGTTTGCTGAAGACTTTTCTGAGATAGCTCTTTATATGTCTTAGATGCTTCGAGGCCCACTATATAGGAGCCATCGAATAAAAGCTGGCTTGCATCTAATTCACCTGTTGTATTGTATTGTGTGCCAAATTTCACGGGTTCGAATGTACCTGCAGGGCCACCAAAAAATTGTGCTGGTATAAGGGTTGTCGGTATTTGCAAGAAGTCCTGGATGTTAACCGAACCACTTATTTGTGGTAATCCAATTCCAACTGTCTCTCTTACCTTGGCACTTGCCCTATCAACTTCGTAACGGGCATTTATCACATTCCCCTGATGGTCCATAGCGTAAGCAACGCTTTGTGTAATTGAAAAACGATGGGTACTGTCCTTCTTTTGCTGGGCAATGATGCTTGCGGGTAATAAGAGTGCTAATAAGAGATGAGTCCTTTTATATATCATAATGGGACATTTAAAGTTTTCGATTTTTTATATTTTTCAATTAGTTGATGACCTTTTGTATTGGCTATTCCGTGCATAAAATGGTCAAGAAAGGAGAGTTGAATCTTTGTAATATCGTAGCGCGAAGGTGGAAATATTTCAGGATTCCAGGCTAATTCTAATTGCTCTACTCGCAGGCGCGATAAAGCATCGACGTCAATATCTTTACGATAAACGCCCTGCTTGATACCGCGTTTTATATTATCTGTTACACATTGTAAAATTACATGCTGCTTAAAATCCTGAAATTCCTGCCAAACCTTAGAGTGGAATTTCTTTAATTCAAACAATAACCGCGGATTCATCATATTAGCCATGCCTTTGATCTGTTGCATGGTCATAAAAATCTCTTCTACTGCATCTTTCGATTTCTTCCTGTAGGTATCGATATCATTTATACTTTTTTCACGTTGCACAGTCAATAGGGCACTTACTATACTGTCTTTGGTTGGGTAGTTTTCATATATAGTACGCTTCGACATGCCTAAATACTTGGCAATATCATCCATCGTTATACTCTTTAACCCATATCGGAAAAAGAGTTCTTCAGCGCCTTTTAATATTTGTTGTTGTACCTTCATTTTTTTTTAACGGGGGCGCAAAACTAAGAAAACTTTTTACGTTCCAAAAGTTTTCTCATTATTTTTTTACACTTATTATCATTTATAAGGCTTTTTTGTCCGCAAAAACCAATTACTTTTGCCTTAGTTTATGGGAAGACGAACAAAAACCCTGATTACTTTAAAATATGATAAATACTAGTGTAAAGACATTATTAAGCTCGACCGACTATGATAGTAAGGTAGAGGTGAAAGGCTGGGTGCGCAGCAAGCGTGGAAGCAAAGAGGTAGCTTTTATTGCCATTAACGATGGTTCAACTATACATAATATGCAGGCGGTAGTGACCATTGCCTCTTTTCCGGAAGAAGTGCTGAAAACTATAAACACAGGTGCTTGTATTGGTGTTAAGGGTAAGTTGGTTAAATCGCAAGGTGCAGGCCAAATGGTCGAAATCGTAGCTGAAGAAATAGAGGTTTACGGAGCATTTGATGAAGCATATCCATTACAGAAAAAGGGTCATACCCTTGAATTTTTGAGGGAAATTGCCCATTTAAGGCCACGTACTAACACTTTTGGTGCCGTTTTTCGTGTTCGCCATGCAATGACATATGCCATTCATAAATATTTTAACGACCGCGGCTTCTACAATATACATACACCTATCATTACCGGTTCGGATGCTGAAGGTGCCGGGCAAATGTTCAGGGTAACTACCTTGGATATGAAGAACCCACCAATGAACCCTGAAGGGGGTATTGATTATAAAGAAGACTTTTTTGGTAAAGAGACCAACCTTACCGTATCAGGCCAGCTAGAAGGCGAATTGGCTGCCATGGCTCTATCTAAAATATACACTTTTGGCCCTACTTTCAGGGCGGAGAACTCCAATACACCTCGTCATGCGGCTGAATTTTGGATGATAGAACCTGAAATGGCTTTCCATGATATTAACGATAACATGGATGTGGCTGAGGATATGCTTAAGTATTTGGTAAGGTATGCCTTGGAGCATTGCAAGGATGATCTGGAGTTTCTCAATAGCATGTATGATAAGGAATTGTTAAAGAAACTAGATATTGTGGTTAATAACACATTTAAGCGTATGAGCTACACTGATGCCATTGAAGTGCTTAAGTCATCCGGCAAGAAATTCGAGTTTTTACCCGATTGGGGTGTTGACCTCCAAAAGGAACATGAAAACTTCCTGGTGGAACATTTTGGCAAACCTGTTATCCTTACTGGTTACCCTAAGGACATTAAAGCTTTTTACATGAAGCTGAATGACGACGGTAAAACAGTAAGGGCAATGGATGTATTATTCCCTTATGTTGGCGAAATAATAGGTGGATCACAAAGAGAAGAAGACCATGACAAGCTCCTTAAGCGTATGCGCGAAATGCATATACCTGAAAAGGAAATGTGGTGGTACCTCGATACTCGCAAATTTGGAACAGCCCCTCACTCCGGCTTTGGGCTTGGCTTAGAGCGCCTGATACTGTTTGTTACGGGTATGAGCAACATTCGTGATGTAATAGCTTTCCCACGTACACCAAAGAATGCCGAGTTTTAAGTAAATTTGGAATGGAAAATAACCCTTCCAGTAACAAATTACTATGCTAAGGCAATCGCTTCAACAAAAGCAACAATTAAAGCTAACTCCCCAGCAAATGCTGGTGCAGAAGTTGGTGCAACTGCCTTTTGCCTCCATGGAACAGCGTATAAAGGAGGAAATTGAGAACAACCCTGCATTAGAAGAAGCTGTTGATGCCGAATGGGAAGCGAAGGATGAACAAGAGACAGATATAAGTGATGACAATGAAGCAGTAGATAATGACAAGTACGATGATGCTGCTGATTTTATGGAAGAGAACGATGATTTACCGGGTTATAAATTATCGGTAAATAATACATCACCTGATGAAGAGAATAAAGAGATGCCAATTATTGCATCCGGTTCTTTACAGGATTCTCTCTTGTCTCAAGTAGGGCTGCGCAATTTAAATGAAAGGCAGATAATGCTTGCCGATTACATTATAGGTAATATAGATGATGATGGCTACTTAAGACGTGATCTTTATTCTATTGCCAACGACATTACCTTTTTGCAGAATATACTTACCGACGAAAATGAACTTATACCTATACTCGAAGCAATTCAACAGCTTGACCCTGCAGGGGTTGGTGCCCGAGACCTTCGGGAATGCTTATTACTTCAGTTAAAAAGGAAGGCACAAAAAAAACCTCCTGTGCACGTAGCTTGTGAAATATTGGAGAAGGGCTTTGATGAGTTTTCAAAAAAGAATTACGAAAAACTGAAAGAGGCAGTTCACATAAGCGATGATGAATTAAAGGATGCTATTGCAGAAATTGTAAAGTTAAATCCCAAGCCAGGCCTTGCCTATTCAGATGGCAGTGAAGTTGCCAACCAGGTTATCCCCGATTTTATTGTAAACAACTGGAGTGGCAAGCTGGATATGATGCTGAATAATAAAAATTCATCGAAACTTAAGTTAAGTCCTGTTTACGAAGAAATGGTGACCAGGAAAGCAGGGAAAGATAAGCTGCAGAAAGAGGCTGCATCCTTTGCACGCCAGCGCATTGATGCAGCCCGCGATTTTATTGGCGCACTAAAACAGCGTGAAGAGACCTTATTCAAAGTAATGAATGCTATTTTAGATTACCAGAAAGAATACTTTTTAGAAGGTGATGAGAACAAGCTAAAACCCATGCTGTTAAAGGATATCGCTAAAATTACCGGGCTCGATATTTCTACCATATCAAGAGTTGTAAATAGCAAATACGCACAAACTGCTTTTGGCACCATATTACTCAAGAGCCTCTTCTCTGAAGCTTTTCAGAAGGAAAGCGGAGAGGAAGTTTCTATAAAAGAAGTAAAGAACATTTTAAAGGAACTGATAGAGAACGAAGACAAGAAGAACCCATTAAATGACGATGCGATAGTTGTATTACTGGAAGAGAAAGGATACAAACTGGCGCGTAGGACCGTTGCCAAGTACCGCGAGCAATTGGATCTGCCTATTGCCCGCATGAGAAAACAAATATAGGTTGGCACATATTAAATGAAAAACCCGGGCCGATCGCAGACCATTGTTATAACCACTATTATTTTTTACCTGGTTGTAATTATAGTACCAGGCGATAACTTCCCGCTTCCTATGATTGCGAATATCATTACAGAACTAACAAGCTTGACTGACGGATATTCTAAACCGGCCATGATGAACGGCGGACTTCCGCTTGCTGCCGTTATGATTTTAATGATAGCTACATCTGAACGGGTAATGCGTAAGGATCTGTTATACATTTTATCTGTATGTATGCTATGCCCAAGTGTTTTTCAGGCATTCAAAGAAAACAAAGAAGTAAATGGATGGAGCATCATGACTTTTTCTGTTGTGCCTTTTTGTATTGTTGCGGCGGTAGGGTTTGTTTATTTTACATTTAAATTGATCAAGAGATTAATACGTAAGTAGAATTATATGTGGAAAGTATTTTCTTATTTGTTTCATCCGGTACTTATGCCAACATTGGGTATAGCAATTGTTATGGCATGCGACCCCAATATATATCTTGTACTGGATGTGAGCCAGGCTCTGATACCAATTTCACTGGTATTTCTATGTACTGCTTTACTGCCCATTTTTGTAAGCTGGATATTATTTATGCTCGGAATGGTTACCAGTGTTACTAAGCCCACCGATAATGACAGAAAGCAACTCATTGCATTTTCGGCGCTGTTCTTTATGCTTGGTTATTATCTGTTTCATAACATTCCTTCATTCGGTAAATCGATAAGTTATTTTATGTTGGGTATAAATATTGCTATGGTAATAACATTAATTACTAATTTGATAACTAAGGTAAGCCTGCATGCAGTGGGTATTGGTGGTATACTAGGAACTGCAATCGGCCTAATATATTATACGCGCTTACAAATGTTTCCTTTAATTGGTATTGCTATTGCAATGGTTTGTTTAGTGGGGTATGGGCGTTATAAACTTAAAGCACATACTGCCTTTGATATATATATTGGCAACATTATCGGAATAACCTGCCAGGCCTTGGTCTTTTTTGTCGGGTCAAGGTAAAAGCCTAATTCTCCTTTTTAAGATAGACAGTATTAACAGGTGGGAATGGAATCACTATTCCTTCTTCTTTATAGCGCTTGTATAAACGTTTTATAAGTGTGTGCCGTATTACATATTGTTGCATTAATTGTTGAACCGTAATCGAAATACTGCAAGTAATAGCAGCATTACTAAACTCTTTATACCGGAAGGTTGGATCACCTTCATTTATTCCAAACTCCTTTAATAATAGTTTGGCTACATCAAGTGTTACTCTTTCTACTTTTTCAAGGTCACTGTCATAACTAATACCAATAGTGAGTGAAATTGATAAGCTTGCTTCCGGAAGAGAGTAGTTGGTTACTATGGTAGACGAAAGCTTTGAATTAGGTATGATAACCACATTGTTCGATTGCGTAAGCAGCATAGTGTTTCTCCATGTAATATCGCGCACGGTACCTTCTTCACCCGAACTCAGCGATACATAATCGCCCGGTTTTATATTACGGGTTAATGTTATTTGTATGCCGGCAAAAAGATTCGATAGCGTATCTTGTAATGCAAGTGCAACTGCCAAACCACCAATACCCAATGCTGTAATAATGGGCGTAATAGATATGCCCATTGCTTGTAGTATTACTAATCCGCCAAGGCAATAAACTATTATGTTTATAATGGTATTGAAAAGCGAAATAGAACTTCGTGTATCTTCTCCCCTGTGTATATAGGCCCTGAGTAAGCCTGTAAGCAAACGTGCTGTAACAAAGGTTATAAGAAAGATTACTAAAGCATTGTGCAGTTTTTCAACTATCTGTAAGGTACTTGGTGGCAAAGGGGAGTCCCTGAGGCCAAGGTAAGTACCAACCAGAATTGATATGAGTACTATCATTCCGCGGAGTGAACGAATTATGGCAGGCCCTGCTTTCCAACTGTGCTTGACAGATTGCTTGTGAATAGAAACGATAATAAGGCGCTGTATTATAATACCCACAAGTATTACTCCTGCAAATATTACTAATGGCGGAAGCCAGTCTTTTACAAAATTTATATCAGTGTTCATAATGCCAAAGGTAGCTAAAATTGAAAATTAGAGGCAGGAGGGGGGTAACACCTGCTACCTCCCTGTTACGCCTTAACTTGTTGATTTTCAATTTTATTTGCTTAAAAAATAATTACACTTTGATACCCCCTTATTGTCATACTGAGTCTGTCGAAGTATCTTTTCCATATTAATATTTGGCGGAAAGTGGCGGTTTCTGGCGGTATTTTATCTTGTTTTCTATTCCTGCCTATACAATATTTTTTTGCATTTTTAACACAGAGTACACAGATAAAATAATCGCAGAGTTTCACAGAGAGAGAATAGTTTAATATGAATGGAGAGGGCATGGTGAGGCCTTGATACTGCAAAATTAGCTCTATTACTTTTTTGAATTCTCAAAAAAGCATTTTAGTTTTCAACTACCCGAATAAGAATCCATCTAAAAGAAGCCTGAAGGGCTTCAACGTTAGTAACCGCCGGTGTAACCGGTGGCGATTAATCTGGCTCCAAAAACAACCCCGAAGGGTGTTGAATGTGAAAGTATTTATTTTGGGGTTCAACCCCAATTCGGGGTTGTAATAAGGTGCCTGCATTATTACCACCGATTTTATCGGTGGCTACTCATGTTCAAGTCCTTCGGACTTGCTTACTATTTTTGTGGTTACCTAAAAAAACAATTTCTTCTTAGTGCGCTATTACAATCTTAGTAATAGCACTTTGAGTGGCATTACTCACTTTTATAAAATATACACCTGGTGAAATATCGGATGTAACAAGGGAATAAGGCGCTTTAAAATGTTCATTGCTCCATATTACCCTTCCTGCAAGGTCAAGCAATTGGGCTGTTCCCGATGGCGCAGAAGCTATAAGGGTTCTATCGTTGCAAGGTGTAGGATAAACCAGCATATTCATTTTCTTGGCTGCTATTGGTGCAATACCAAGTGGCGGTGGCAGCATAATTGCCCTTACCACATTGTTGCCATTATCTCCTACATAAAAGTTGCCCTTGTTATCGCAGGCAATGCCAATGGGCTGATAAAATTCTGCAGTATCGGGTGCTCCGTTAACAAGGCCGCTTATTACAAAACCAGCATTACCGGCAAAGGTCGATACCTTGCCTTTGCTAATTTCTCTAATTACGTTATTGTATTCATCGCATACAAATACATTACCTGAATCATCAACTGCAATGCCTGTAGGGTTATTAAAAAGCGAAGTGTCGGCAGCGCCATTCTGATAGCCCGGATAAATAGTTACATCTGTTGTATCTATGCCCAATGTATCGTAGCCACCAATATTGGTAACATACCCTTTGCATATTTTCCGTACAGCATTATTGCTTAGTTCTGTTACATACACATATCCTGAATCATCAACTGCAATACCCGCTAATCCAAAAAATTCGGCAGTGCTGTCTAAACCATTGCGGTAGCCAATAGTATCATTTCCGGCAAAGGTGCTTACGGTATCTCCTACCGATATTTTCCGCACTACATTATTACCATTCTCAGCCACATAAATATTGCCTGCTTTATCTATTGCTACTCCAACAGGTAAGTTGAAAAGAGCCATGCTTGCCGGGCCGTTTCTTAATCCTGCAGAGTCAAGCCCTTTACCACCAATGGTAGTTACTATTCCTGTGGTCGAAATTTTACGAATAGCGTTATTATATGTATCAGCTACATAAACATTGCCTGTTGCATCGGTACATACTCCTATAGGTTGGTTAAAAAGTGCTGTAGTACCTGAACCATCTCTGAATCCTACAGTATCGCCTGCAAAAGTGCTTACCGAGCCTTTAAAAATTTTACGAATACGGTTATTAAAAGCATCTGCCACAAAAACATTTCCATTGGTATCTACAGCAACTCCTGCCGGCCCGTTAAAAAGAGCGGTGCTGTTTGTTCCGTCAAGGAAGCCTGCTGTATCGCCTGCCAGGGTGCTCACTGTATATTGGGCAAAACCTGCAGTAGCAAAAAAGAAGAATAGTATAAGTATCGAAAATTTACGCATAATTTTTTTAAAAGATCAAACTCCAAATTGAGTTAAATGATGGTTGGCATGTATATAGTTAATGCGGCCCCATTCCTGAGCAGACATTTTGCCAAAAAACGGATGGTGAGTAGCTTTTGCAATGCTTTCGCCGTTATCTACAAGTTTCTTAACAGAAGCTATAAAGTTTTCTTTTTCCTTTTGGAACTCGCGTGGGTCGGTAATTTTAATTTCAGGGGCAGTAGGCGAATTCTTTCTAAAAGTAGGTGAATTCAATATTTTTGATTTCAGCAAGCTTCCAATAATATTTATAGGAAAGCCTGCCCTCTTTGGAGTAATGTCTCCTGTAGGCATTTGTGCTGCACGTGCAGCATGGGCTAGCATTTGAGCTACATTCATTGTTCCCCACAATGGCTTGCTCTCAGGTGTTAGTTTTTCAATTCTTGCAAGGATTTCGTTTCCGTCGGCCTTGTTAAAGATATTTTTCATTCCAATGGGATTTTTAAAGACCGTCAAAGGTAAGATTTTTTGGGTATCGGGAATGCATGGAACACGGATGACACTGATATGACAGATTTTCACTGATTTTCTTTATAATAGCCACAGATTCACAGATTACAATTCAAATTCAATAATTTAACTACCCATTTATAATCTGTGAATCTGTGGCTGATTTGGGTTGCTTTAAAATTTCATTGATTTTATCCGTGCTTATCAGTTAAATCTGTGTTATCCGTGTTCTATTTGTTGTTGTATTCTATATCTTCGCATTCTGTGAACAGAATAACGCAGCTTTTTCAAATAAAGTATCCCATAATACAAGCCGGTATGTTATGGACCAGTGGTTGGCGCCTTGCATCAGCTGCTTCCAACAGTGGCTGCCTTGGACTTATTGGTGCGGCTTCTATGTACCCCGATGTGCTACGAGAACATATTCAAAAATGTAAAAAAGCAACCAATAAACCTTTTGGTGTAAATGTGCCTTTGCTTTATCCTGATTTGGATGTGGTAATGAAGATAATTGTAGAGGAGGGTGTGAAGATCGTTTTTGTTTCGGCAGGTAATCCCAAAGCATGGACGCCCTATTTTAAAGAACATGGTATTACCGTTGTGCATGTAGTAGGTAGTGTAAAGTTTGCACAAAAAGCGCAGGATGCCGGTGTAGATGCAATTGTAGCTGAAGGCTTTGAAGCAGGTGGACATAACGGACGGGAAGAAACTACTACTATGTGCCTTATACCAATGGTAAAGCAGGTGGTAAATATTCCGCTTATTGCTGCAGGTGGTATTGCCAGTGGCCGTTCTATGCTGGCTGCCATGGCCCTGGGTGCCGACGGTGTGCAAATTGGTACACGCTTTGTTGCATCTGATGAAGCATCGGTACACGATAATTTTAAAAAGCGGGTAATTGAATTACAGGAAGGTGATACAGTGCTTACATTGAAAAAACTCGTACCGGTTAGGGTTATAAAAAATAAATTCTACGAAAAGGTTCAGCAGGCTGAAGACCGCGGTGCATCTACCGATGAATTGAATGCGATATTGGGTAGAGCAAGAGCAAAACTCGGAATGTTTGAAGGTGATATGGAGGAAGGCGAACTTGAAATTGGACAGATAGCTGCTGCCGTGCGCGAAATAAAACCGGTAAAAGACATAGTGAATGAAATAATTGCGGAATTTCATACCGCCAAAAAAGAAGCGGGTAACTTTGATGTGCCTGCATAAATAATAAGAGATATGATACAATTTGAAAGATTTACATTAGCAAACGGACTTAAAGTAATAGTACACCGAGATGCATCTACACCTATGGCATGTGTAAATGTATTGTACAATGTGGGTGCACGCGATGAGGACCCTGAAAAGACGGGTTTTGCTCACCTCTTCGAACACCTGATGTTTGGTGGTTCGGTTAACATAGCTGATTTTGATAATGCCTTACAACAAGCCGGTGGCGAGAACAATGCCTTCACCAACAACGATATAACCAACTATTATCTTACCCTGCCAGCATCGAATATTGAAATTGGTTTCTGGCTTGAATCAGACCGGATGCTAAGCCTTGCTTTTTCTGATAAGAGCCTTGAAGTACAACGCAGTGTGGTAATTGAAGAATACAAGCAAAGCTACCTTAACCAGCCTTATGGCGATGTATGGCTCGAGTTGCCAAAGCTTGCGTATAAAGTGCATCCTTACCTGTGGCCTACAATAGGTAAAGAAATAGATCATATTAAGCATGCGGTAATGGGCGATGTAAAAGCATTCTTCCAAAAGTTTTATTGCCCAAATAATGCAATACTTGCTGTTAGCGGTAATGTAACACTCGACCAGGTTAAGGCGCTTTGCGAAAAATGGTTTGCACCTATACCTATGGGTAACCCTCCTATGCGGAAGCTGCCGGTAGAACCTAAACAAACACAGGCCCGCTTGCTTGAACTGGAGCGCGATGTGCCTGTTGATGCTATTTACAAAGCATACCACATGGGCGCCCGTATGGATCAAAGTTTTTACGCAATGGAACTGTTGGCAGACATACTTACCGATGGTAATGCATCGCGTATGTATATAGAACTGGTGAAGAACAAAAAACTATTCAGCGAGATTAATGCATTTACATTAGAATCTTTTGACCCAGGGTTATTTATTATTTCAGGAAAATTATCAGAAGGTGTATCGCTGCAAGCCGCTGATGAAGCTATACAGGAGGAGTTGAAAAAAGTTGTCCTTGCCCAGGTGAAGAAAGAAGAAATGGAAAAGGCAAAGAACAAAACAGAGTCTTCGCTCATATTTTCAGAGATGAGCATTTTAAATAAAGCCATGAACCTTGCCATATTTGAAGTGCTTGGCGGGGCAGAAGATGTAAACAAAGAAACGGAGCGTTTTACTAAAGTTACCGAAGTCGATCTGCTTGTTGAAGCATCGAGGGTAATTAACGAGAACAACTGCTCTACACTATATTATCGTTCAAAATCAAAAGCCAATGGAAACTGAAACTAAGCTCGATAGAAAAGCAATGCCTGCCCTTGGCAAGCCAAGCAAAATAGATATTATACATGCTACCGAAAGCAAACTTGCAAACGGTATTCCGGTGTATTCGGTTAATGGTGGCACACAAGATGTGGTAAAAATTGAGTTGGTGTTCCCTGCCGGTTCGCGCCAGCAACATCAGCCATTAATAGCAGATACTGCCAATGTATTGCTTGAAGAGGGAACAACCAAACATAATTCAGAAGAGATTGCTTCGTTACTCGATTATTACGGAGCCTTTTTAGAAACATCATCTCATCACGATTATGCTACTGTATCGCTCTATTCATTAGGAAAGCATTTTAGTAAAGTATTACCAGTATTGGAAGAACTGGTTAAGAACCCTTCGTTTCCTCAGGAGGAGATTGATGTGTACCTGACCAATAAAAAGCAGCGCTTTTTAGTAGAAGAAAAAAAAGGCAGAGTTGTTGCAGCACGTAATTTCCCTGCATTGCTTTTTGGCGATAACCATCCTTATGGCCATGCAACTAAAATAGAAGAGTACGATACTGTTAAGCGCGAAAATCTTGCTGCTTTCCACAAAGGGCACTATTCATCAAACGGTTGTACTATAATTGTTGCAGGTAAAGTAAAAGATACAGTGCTTACTGCATTGGGTGATAACTTTGGCGGCAACGATTGGAAAACTGCCGATGCCCAATTAAATGGTCAAC
>Ga0207054_1013_pt1 | contig 86467 bp, 86 predicted proteins | sample Alteio_BWMinCont_60_FD_153288 | JGI IMG/M metagenome (GOLD analysis project Ga0207054, IMG submission 153288) | Enriched cells from forest soil in Barre Woods Harvard Forest LTER site, Petersham, Massachusetts, United States -... | ecosystem: Environmental > Terrestrial > Soil > Temperate forest >... | reverse complement strand
ACTTATGCCTGGTTTAAAAACTTGCTTTCATGGCCATTGAATGAATTGCTGGGCCAATCATCCATAATTGATGCAAAAACTGCAGAAGCTTTGAAAAGTGAGATTGCAGGCAAAATAATTCCCGAGCTGAGCCGCCAGGCAGCATTATTGCCATTGGATGAAAATGCAGAGCTATCTGTCGACTGGCTGAATGGACGCCGCACGCCGGATGCTAACCAGCTTTTAAAAAGCGCAATTTCAGGTTTGAGTTTAGGGAGCGATGCGCCACGTGTTTTCAGAGCATTGGCCGAAAGTACCTGTTTCGGCGCTAAAAGTATTGTAGATAGGTTTAACAGCGAGGGTGTGCCGGTAAAAGGATTGATTGGGATAGGAGGGGTAGCAAAAAAATCGCCATATATTATGCAAATGATGGCCGATGTGCTGCAAATGCCTATCCGCATACACCAGTTTGAACATACCTGTGCGTTAGGTGCAGCTATGTTTGCAGCAACAGCCGCAGGAATATATCCTAATGTTGAAGAAGCAATGGCTGCGATGGGTGGCGGCTTTGATGTGGAATATGAGCCAGATAAACAAAACGCAGGGTTATTTAGCGGCCGTTTTAAGCAATATGTTGAATTAGGAAAGTATATAGAAAGTCATATAAAGGGAGAGTGACAATGAGTAAATACCATCATATAAAACAACAAGCCTACCAGGCCAATATGGAACTACCGCGGTTAAACCTGGTACTCTTTACTTTCGGCAATGTAAGCGCTGCCGATAGGGAACTGGGCGTTTTCGCCATTAAGCCAAGCGGAGTACCCTATGAACAATTATCGCCCGAAAAAATGGTGATTGTTGATTTTGACGGGAAGGTGGTTGATGGAGATTTACGCCCATCTTCAGATACGAAAACCCATGCTGTATTATATAAGGAATGGCCGGAGATTGGTGGCATCTGCCATACCCATTCCACGTATGCAACTGCCTGGGCGCAATCACAAAGGTGCATACCTATTTACGGTACCACCCACGCCGACCATAAAACAGTTGATATCCCTTGCGCGCCGCCCATGGACGATGTTATGATACAGGGCGACTACGAATATCAAACCGGTTATCAAATACTTAACTGCTTAAAGGAAAGTAACCTTAGTTATAAAGAAGTCGAGATGATACTGGTTGGCAATCACGCTCCGTTTACCTGGGGCAAAACAGCGGAAAAAGCAGTTTATAATAGTGCGGTTTTGGAGACAGTAGCACAGATGGCTTATCTAACCGAACAGATAAACCCGAAAGCGCCAAGGTTAAAGGATTCGCTTATAAAAAAACATTTTGAACGCAAACACGGGCCGGACAGCTATTATGGGCAGTGAGCTAATTATTGAATTATTGAGTTATTGATTTTTTTGGTGCAGAAGTATAATTCAATAACTCTTTAATTCAATAAATTTTTTAAGTCAATAAATCAATAATCAGTAATTCAATAATTAATCAAGATGATAGATCTCAAGGAATGCGAAATATGGTTCATAACCGGCAGCCAGCATTTATATGGCGAAGAAACTTTGCTAAAAGTTGCCGAACATTCGCAGCAAATTGCAAAATCACTTAATGCAGATAAGCAAATACCTGTGCGTGTTGTTTTTAAACCAACTGTAAAGTCGTCCGAAGAAATTTACAGCATTTGCCAGGAAGCCAATGTTGCCAAGAATTGCATTGGCATTATTGCCTGGATGCATACCTTTTCACCCGCAAAAATGTGGATTGGCGGGTTAAAGATATTGCAAAAGCCGTTGATGCACCTGCACACACAGTTTAATCGGGATATTCCATGGGATAGCATTGATATGGATTTTATGAACCTTAACCAAAGCGCCCATGGCGACAGGGAGTTTGGCTTCATCATGTCGAGGATGCGTTTGAACCGTAAAGTTGTGGTTGGGCATTGGGAAGATCCGGAAGTGGTTGACCAAATTGGCGCCTGGAGCCGCGTTGCTGCCGGATGGAATGATTGGCAAGGTGCAAAATTTGTGCGCTTTGGCGATAATATGCGTTATGTGGCCGTTACTGATGGCGACAAGGTGGAGGCCGAATTAAAGTTTGGCTACTCGGTAAACACCCACGGCATTGGCGACCTTGTTAATGTTATCCATCAAATAAGCGAAGGAGAAACTGACCGCCTTATTAAGGAATATGAAGATAAATACGCGGTTGTGCCGTCCTTGCGTAAAGGCGGCGCCCATTACAGTGCCATGCGCGAGGCTGCAAAAATTGAGCTTGGCCTGGAGGCATTTTTGAAAGACGGTAATTACAAAGGTTTTACAGATACGTTTGAGGATTTACATGGCATGGTGCAGTTGCCCGGTATTGCAGCGCAACGTTTAATGGGCAAAGGCTACGGCTTTGCCGGGGAAGGCGACTGGAAAACCGCGGCACTTGTACGCGCCATGAAAGTTATGGGCACAGGACTAAATGGCGGTAATTCGTTTATGGAAGACTATACTTATCATTTCGACCCCAAAAATCAAATGGTTTTGGGATCGCATATGCTGGAGATATGTGAATCTATCGCCCTTGGTAAAGCTAACTGTGAGATACACCCACTGGGTATAGGCGGCAAAGCCGATCCGGTACGGCTGGTATTCGATGTCGCAGGCGGCCCAGCCATAAATGCATCCGTAATTGATATGGGCAATCGTTTCAGGCTGCTGGTAAACGAAGTTGAGGCTGTAGCGCCGCAGCACGATCTGCCTAACCTGCCTGTTGCCCGCGTGTTATGGAAACCATACCCTGATATGAAAACCGGCTGTGCTGCCTGGATATTGGCCGGCGGCGCCCACCATACCTGTTATAGCCAGAATTTAACTTCATCACATTTAGAAGATTTTGCTGAAATGGCAGGAATTGAATATGTATTAATAGGTAGGGATACGCGTTTACACCAATTTAAAAAGGAATTGCAGTGGAGCGAGATTTACTACAAATAAACTTTGTCATTGCGAACGAGGAACGAGTGAAGCAATCTCGTAGCTGTGCACGACCGTTATGCATAGTTCGTTAGGCACGGCGACGAGATTGCTTCGTGCCTCGCAATGACAAACGGTATGGAATGGTTATAATGTGCCTATCAACCCATTAAAAAATTCACCTCTAAAATCATCTGCAAAATGTACCACATTTTGCAGATGTTTAAACTCATCAGCCTTGTGCGTTGTGGTAATAACTACAGCTTGCATTCCCGCATTAGCCGCTGCTTCAACGCCTTTGGGCACATCTTCAAAAACAAGGCAATCCGTTGGTGTAACATTTAACAGTTGCGCTGCCTTTAAAAATGTTTCGGGGTGGGGTTTACTTAATACTACATCATCAGCACTTACTATTGCTTTAAAATAGTGCCGTATATTTAGGTTATCCAGTACAAAATCGATATTAAAAGGAATAGCTGCCGAGCCTATGGCCATCGGGATGCCTTTTTGATATGCAGCTTCCAAAAAATTATGCAAGCCGGGTAAAAGTTCAAGATATGGCAGAAATTCCTGCTGATACTTTTTTTCCTTTTCAATAGATAAACGGTCCATTTCATCTAAAGTAAAACGGTCGGGGCCGAACATCCTTACCAAAACCTCCTGGTTTTTGCCGTACATCTGGGGTTTTACTTCATCCCAGGTAAAATTACCGCCAAGCTGGTTGTTTAAAAGGTTTTGCCACGCTTTGGTATGATAGGGCATATCATTTATCATGGTGCCGTTGAGGTCGAAAATAAAGGCCTGCATTTATATAAATTCAATTTCGGGCAAAAGTAATGTTTAATAAAACTTATGAAAAATAAATAAATCTAAACTGTAACGTTTCACGTAGGTCAACCGTAATGTATAATAGCAATCAAAATTATTTTTGTCCCCAAAAAAATAAAAATATTTAAGATGTGGCTAAATGATTAAGGATGGTGCGATGGAATGATCAGTGCGATTAATATTTTTTAGCGAAAGCCCGTTTGGCAGATGCCGATTGGGCTTTTTTTATGGCTTGATTTCACCGATTACGGTGGCTATGCCAGACGTGGTATTATAAAATAATCATTTTTTGTTGATTTATATTTTTGATTTTTTAATGACCTTGTACGATATAAAGTTGTTTTATTGTACATTTGTACGTACAAGCACGTTATTATGAAAGCAATTACCATTTCTTTATTGAGGCATAAAATGAAGTCTTTCTTTGATGCTGTTAGCAGTGCACAGGATGTGCTTGTTGTTCCGCGGAATAATAATGAGGATGATGCTGTGGTCATCATTTCAATAAAAGAATACAATTCATTAAATGAAACCGCCCACCTCCTTTCTACCGCGGCTAATAGGAGGCGTTTAGAGGAATCAATGCAGCAACTTCAATCCGGAAAAACCATTCCATTCAAACTGGAAGATTAATATGAATATTGATTTTACTGCTAATGGCTGGGAAGATTTTGAATATTGGATAGAAAATGATCCTGATAGCATCACCAAAATACGCGAGTTGCTAAAATCGATAAGGCAAACGCCTTTTTCGGGCTTAGGCAAGCCCGAACCATTAAAATATGGGTTAAAGGGGCTTTGGTCGAGAAGAATAACCGGGGAGCATAGATTAGTGTACCAGGTTTCAGGGAATAAGGGGACAGATCAAAAATGCACAATAGTACAATGCCGGTTTCATTACCTGGACAGATAGTATATTAAGTTGACAATTGTAACCGGTATGTTAAATTATACTTTCTATATGCTTCTTTATATATTTGAGCGACGATGCTTTGCCGGTGTGTTCAAATTCAGTCACGAGTTTAATATTTTTTATTAGCCGCATGTATTCTTCTTCTCCTAAATATCCCGTCAAACCAATATCAATAGCCAAATAACACGTATCCATATCCCCTTCAATATCACCAACAAGGACATCGATATCAAAATCTTTATCATCAAATTGATATAGGACGTATTTCCAATCATTGCTATCAACCCAAATCTCTTTTCCGAGATCGTTTTTCATTTTCCAAATCCCATTCCAGTCATATTTAATAGGTTTTGAAGGCAGGAAATTCCATCTTTCGCATTCTGGTGCATAGGAAATAATATGCTGGGTGACGCTTAACCTCTCAATATCTAAATTTGGGGAAATTGCAAAATAGAATTCGCCTTCATTAAAGGGGCCTATTTCCCAATCAAAGCGCCCCATCGTGCTAACCCTGTTATCTAACTGGCTTATTAAAGAAGTATTTGTGGTATCCAATAGTAGTTCATTGCCAATAGTATTAAACCATTCCCAAAACCCTATTATCTTATTATTGAAATTTACGTCCATCCCTTCGTAGAATATGAAGTTAAATATAAAACTATTCGCCCAATCAACCACTCACTCCATCAACTCAGTTAATCTTAAAAACCCGCAATACTTCTTTAATAATTTTAATATATTAAATTATTATAACTAAAAGATAATTTATATCGTAGAAGTATCGATTTTGATAAATAAAATCGCTGAAAAATATAATATTCATAATCATTTTAATAATTCAACTCAACTAAACTATCTCATGAATACTGAACAAGGCCGTCTGAATGCCGTTAACCGATTTAAACAGCTTGGTGACAGTATAAAAAAAGACCTGGATGATATTGTAAGCCTGGCGGCTGATATATGCAATACACCAGTAGCATTAATTACCCTGCTTGATAAGGACATGCAATGGTTTAAGGCCTCGGTTGGCACTGAAGTAACCTGCACAACCCGCAAGGTATCCTTATGTAATTATACAATAAAAAGGGAAGGTTTACTAATCGTACCCGATACTACCTTAGATAAACGCTTTAACAGCAACCCAATAGTTGCCGGCGAGCCTCGTGTTAAATTTTATGCAGGTATTAAACTGGTGACAAAGGACGGATTAGCGGTAGGTAGTTTGTGTGTAATAGATTTTAAACCAGGCAATTTAAACGTACATCAGCAAAAGTCGTTGGAGGTGCTTTCACGGCAGGTGATAAATTTAATGGAGTTTCAATGGAGCCTGCAATCATTGGCACAACAGCACCAGCAAACACAACAGCAAAAATTATCAATCGAAGAATCAGAAATAAAGCTAAAAGCGATATTCGATAGTTCAAAAGATACCCATATCCTTGTTGGTAAAAACCTGGAGGTATTGGCCTTCAACAAATCTGCATCCGATTTTATCCGTACTACCTACAAAAAACGGCTTTCGTTAGGCGATTGTATAATGGATTATACCGACCCGAAATTGTTTAAACAATTTACAAAATATTTTGCGCTTGCTTTATCAGGAAGATCAATTAAGCGCGAATGGATGCTGATGCCGGGCACAGTTTATGCTTGCTGGAAGGAAACTTCGTTCATCCCCGTCAAAAATAACAAAGGCGAAGTGATAGGCATAGCGTTAAACTCTACTGATATTACTACACGTAAGCGCCAGGAAGAACAGATTAGCACGCAAAATGATGCATTAACCCGTATTGCTATTATCCAGTCGCATGAATTACGCCGCCCCGTTGCCTCGTTATTAGGCCTTATGGACCTGATGAAACTGGAGCACATTAGTTTTGGCTACTTCGACATAATGGAAGTTACCGTTAATGAACTGGACGAAAAGATACGCGGCATAGTAAAGGACTCGGAAGATACTATACATGGTCCGAGGCTGGCAATTGTTGCGTGAGAAAGAATCAAGAGCCAAGAATCAAGTAGTAAAATAGCTCCTGATTCTTGGCTCTTTACTCTTGGCTCTCTTTATTTTATCTGTGCCGGATCAGTAATTATAATCTCAGGTTTGCCTTTATAGTCTACAATTTGTCCGGTAATGCATACTTTTTTCTCTTTAAAAGCTTCTTCCGGCGGGGTTTTAAACTTTTTACGGTCATCGCCTTTTATCACCAGGGTAAGCACTTCGTTGGGATGGCTGCCGCCAACATTCAGTAAAGTAATGTCAGCTTCGTTTAAGTATACTCCACCATATATTTCATCGCAAACAATAACATTTTCATTTAAATGCTGCGCGGCATCTTTTGCAGCAATGGTGGTTTGACCATTAGCTTTTAGATAGAAAAAGCTGATAAACAGGAAGATAGATACTTTAATAGTTTTCATTTTTTTAATATTGAATTTTTATAAAAGTAAGGTTTCATTTACTTATCCGGGGTGTTTCTTTGTAATTAAATTATTAAATTTAGGTTTTATATGGATTATTATTCCTACCTTGCCGCCCTTAAAATAAATAATAATAAATAAAGTAATGCAAAAAGAAGGAACAGTAAAATTTTTTAATGAAACAAAAGGTTTTGGTTTTATTACACCAAGCAATGGTGGCCAGGACGTATTTGTTCATTCAACAGGTCTGATCGATGAAATCCGTGAAAATGATAAAGTGGAGTTTGAAGTAGAAAACGGCAGAAAAGGCTTAAATGCGGTAAATGTAAAAGTTATTTAATTATAATAAAATCATTAAGCATACCAGGCATTCACTGAAAAGTGGATGCCTTTTTTTATTTCGGATTTGGGAATATGAGTGTTCGAAAGATTTTTAAAAAGCTGTGGCAACGTGCGATTCCTTCCTTGGGGAAGGAGCAATGTCATTAAGTTAAGAGAATTAATATCGAACACCCAACACCGAATTTTGAATAATAAAGTAAGAAACTTCGAAATTCGATATTCAAAATTCATTATTCGATATTAAATTCCTTCACTTTTTCCTTAACTTAATGACATTGGGGGAAGGAGGAGGTAGGGGTTTAGCGAACTATTTAGACACCGTTTCAAGGGTTACCGTCCGCAAACATAGCGGCGAAACCCCTCCCCGCCACCTCACAGCCTACCGCAACCCCTCCCCTTTAAGTTAACCCACAAAAATAAGCAGCAAATAACGCACCGTTAATATAAAATCGGCGATCACCAAACGTTCCTATGGAACGTAAAAACGATTTTTGACTCGATTTCTACCAACCAGGCGTCCCTACAGGACGCATTTTTTGTTTTTTCGTCCCATCGGGACGTCTGGTTGGTAGAAAATATAGTCGCCAACAAATGCGTTCCGTAGGAACGTTTGGTGAAATCGACTACTATATCCGCCTAACCAAATTTTGTGGGTTAACTTAAACCCCTTGGAGGGAGTTTTGGCGGCAAGTCAAATCTTTCGAACACTCGTAATTTGGGAATTTCGATTTCGGATTTTTTTTGCACCTTCGTCCTTCTATTTAAACCATCCAATACTGCAAACTGCTACTGCCCACTGCAAACTACACAACACTGGCATCGTTATTGTTCTAATAATCCTATCTACTAAATATCAAAACAACATGAAAGATACCACAAGAGTAATAGCAGCGCTTTTAATTGGCGCGGCGGCGGGTGCAGCATTAGGATTATTACTGGCACCTGAAAAAGGCGAAACAGTTAGGGAAGGAATCGCCGACTTTGTAAACGACCTGATTGATGCTGCAAAAAATAAAGCCCAATCAGCAGGCGGTAATTTAAAGGACATAGGCAATACTGCATTTGATAGGGCCAAATCAAAATTCAGGGGCGCGGTTAGTGATGCTGCTGATTATAAAGATGAAGCCATTGACGCTGCAAAAGCCAAGGTTGAAAATGCAAAGGATGAAGCCCGCAGTAATTATAACAGCGCTAAAACTAAAGTTAAAGGTACCGCTGATGATTGGAACGACTCCATTCAGAAAGCATAATTGGTTAAATCCGTAAAATACAGAAAACCCGGCCATTACGCTGGGTTTTCTGTGTTTTACAACGCTGCTCCAGGAGCGAAGTATTGCGACCTACTTTGCTGTCCATTTATTGTTGCTTTCGTTGGCATCCATAAATATGCCGCCATCCAGCACTACTGATTTTATCGTTTTATCAGTTTTTATCAATAGGGATATTTGCCTTTGGTTTTCCTCCCAAACAATTGGTGTTTGATGGAAGGTTTCGGTAGAGCCATCGCCGTATGTTACATTGGCATCGAAGGGAATTGCAAACCCGCCGATATTATGAATCGATAAATCATACCCGCCCTTTGTTTTCTTTACATTTTGCAAATCGAGGTCAATATAGTAGTTTGTAAAGAACCAGTTATTAAAAAACCAGTTAAGGTTTTTGCCTGATCCTGAGTTCATCGAATTAAAATAATCCCATGGAATTGGGTGTTTGCCATTCCAATTGTCCATATAAGTGTGCAGTGCTTTCTTAAACAGGTCATCGCCCAGCATATCTTTTAAGGCAAAATAACTTAGTGATGGTTTGCCGTATGAGTTATTACCATAACCGCCCCTTAACTCGCTCGACGGGGTAATGACAGGCAAGTCTTCGGCAGTAACTGCATGATGTATCCAGCCATCAATCCGGAATTGTTTATATAAGTCATCTGCCTGTTTCTGGCCAACTTCAGATGCGCCAATAAGGCGTTCAAATGTGGTTGCCCAACCTTCGTCCATAAAAGCATAACGGCTTTCGTTTATACCCATGTAAAAAGGGAAATAAGTATGCGCTATCTCGTGATCTTGTACAAATTGCGAAAAATGGACATCATCATTATGGCTGTCGTTTACCATCATTGGGTATTCCATGTCAGCATAGCCCTGAAATGAGGTCATCTTTGGGAAAGGATAGGGGACACCAGGCCAGTTGTGCGACAGCCAATTCAGTGAATTACACCCCGCTTTAACAGCATTATGAAAATCTTTCGCATTATCTAAAAATGCCGATTGCATACTTGCGCGGCGGCCGGTAGCATCATCTACCACTGTGCTGGCGGCGTCCCAATCATAATGGTTGCTCAAACCAACGGCCATATCGCTCACATTGGCGGCCTTCCAGTTCCAGGTATTTACATCGTTTTGTGTAGTGACCCTTTTTGCAGCCCAGTCTTCGGCTGTGGCTATGTGTATGGTTGAATCGCTGGTAAAGGATTGCTGTAGCCTTTTAGCGTACTCAGGCTGTAAAACCTGGCCCGCGTTAAGCAACGTACCTGTTGCCCAAACCATATAGTTTTTCGGTACGGTTACATGCAGCGTGTAATCATTAAAATCGTTATAAAATTCCTGTGCATCCAGAAACGGCAACGTATCCCAGCCATTATAATCGTCATAAACTGATACCCTCGGATAAAAATAAGCGAGGTAATAGCTGGTTGAATCGATGGCGCCTTCGCGGCCCTGCCCCTTGGCGATTTCGAAATGCCAGTTTATATCTAACTGAACAGAATCATGCGGCATCAGTGGTTTTGGCAGGCTTACCATTTGGTTTGTGGCCGAGGCTGCGGCATTATTCCAGTTTTTCTTTACACCATTTACAAGGAAAGTATCTATTTGCACACCGGGCGTTAAATAATCATCAGGAGCGCCGTCAAACCTGGCGGCTCCGGGGCGGTGTATATTTAATATCAGCTTCATGTTAAGCCTTTTTAATGTATCCGGGCTGTTATTAAAATACGTGATATGCTCAATCCCCTTTATATTAGCATTGGGTGGCATCGCGGTAATCGAAATATCGTAACGCGCATGGTTTTCCCAATAGTTTTTACCGGGGCGCCCATCCGGCGAGCGGGTTTCTTTTTTAAAAGCGCGCTGAATATCGCGCGGCATATAAAGGCTTTGTGCCTGCCCCTGAACCAGGAAGATACAGCATAAGGCAGACAGGATGATGGATTTGTACATTTTTTAGTCGGTTTTTACCGGCAAATTAAAAACAATTAATTTAAAACTTATGGACAATAGATTAGCTGGCACATCTTTTAAATATTTACTGCTTTATTTTCAATGATTTGCCATTTTAAAAAAGCAATTGCAACAAGTTTGCAAAAAAAAATGCGTTTACTATTTGCACTCCCACAAATAATTTTTTACTTTGCAGCAGTTATTTTAATAGGGGTATTAAATAACTAATTTGTAGCCACCTGCCTTATGGCGGGTGGTTTTTTTTGTTTGGGATTTCACCGATTATGTTAGGATTTCACCGATTATAAAAAAGATTTCACAGATTATTTAAAAAAGATTTCACAGATTAGTGATGGTGATTGCACCGATTGTAATTTTTAAAATCTACTTCGTCACTTTAACTGCGTAAATTTGCACCCCGGATCATTTGAATTTATCGATAGTCTCTTTTAAATCGGTGTAATCATAATCTAATCGGTGAAATCATAATAAGTAATCGGTGTAATCCCCAAAAAAATGAAATATAAATTAGGTGATTTTGTGCGCTTTGTTGACGAGAAAATGGAAGGTTTTGTAACCCGGATCATTGACGATCAGATGATCGGCGTTACCGGTGAGGACGATTTTGAGATACCGGTGCTGGCCAGTAAAGTAACAACAGTACACGGTTATCAGCCTCCCGGCACAACAAAAAATATTGCTGACGTTGCTGAACCTGCCGTTACAGGTGAATTTAAAACCAAAGGCGTGTATATAGCGGTGGCAGCGGATGCCAAAGCTAATTCGGTGGTGCATTTTCATTTGGTTAATGATACCTCGTTCCAGTTATTGGCAACCCTGACTACTGAAAAACAGCAGAAATTTAAAGGGGAATATGCAGGCATAATCGCACCAAACACAGCTGTAAAAATTTATTCCGAGCAATTGGCCGATCTGCAACTTTGGCCAAAGTTTGTATTCAACGTCCTGTTTTATACTACACTAAATATTGAACCGCCTGCGCCATTAGCAGTAAGCGAAAAGTTTAAAGCAAAAGATTTTTCGGGTACGAAAAAACAAGTACCCATATTAAACCAACCTGGCTGGGTAATTCAACTTGACGAAGCGGAGGTAATAATAGATGCCCAAAAGCTAAAGGAGAGTTTTTTTAAATCGCCCGAAGATAAAGCCGTTATTGAAAAACCCGTTGCTGAGGTTGACCTGCATATTGAGAAATTACGTAATGACTATCAATTTATAAACAGCACCGAAATAATGAGCATACAGTTGGCCTATTTCCACAAAATGCTTGACGCGGCCGTTGTTCATCAACTACCGGAAATTACATTTATCCATGGCGCCGGAAACGGTACCTTGCGGCACGAATTGCATAAAATTTTAAGCAAACATCAAAAAAATACAAACCTTTATAGATGCACGTAAAGAGAAATTCGGGTATGGGGCAACAAAGGTTTTGTTGAAATAATAATTGTGAAACTGCCTACCTCCACAAATCCATTTCCTCTTTGTCGTTCTGAGCGAAGCGAAGAATGACAAAAAAGTATTAAGGCAGCTTATCCAACACCACCTCCGGTATTTTACCGGCCTTTGGCCGTTCGAAAACCGTGTTGCGTACGGTATAATCATTAAAAAAACCGCAATTTTTGAGATAGAATGCGCCATCATCTACCCCGCCCGCGTAATCCATTCGGTAGCCTTGTATGCCGGTATTATCGATGGTGAAACGGGCTTTATTTAACTGCAACCATTTGCCATTTTCATCAGCCAGCCATTCATTGTTAAAAAACACCTTCCGGGTTATGGTGCCTTGTTCTGGTTCAAAGTTTTCTAAAAACGAGTGCAGGTGTTTTAAATAGGTATTGGTTTGCGGACGGCTAAAACTGGCTATCAGTTGCCATTTGCCGACCTCGGGCGCAAAGAAATAGGCTGTATAAACGGTATGGTTATCGGCCACGGGCTTTGCGTGCATCAAAAATTTATAGGTGTTACCAGCCTTCCAGTTATACAACAAATAACTTTGTCCGCCCGAGCCCTCGCTACCAAACTCACCTGTGTGTACTCCTTCGCCTTTTTTTAACATGATAATTTTCTGATCTTCGGGAATATGTTTGGGGTCGTCGGTTTTAAACGGACTCCATACCGAAAACAAAATATGGCGCTCGGTAGGTGAATTTACCTGCATCCCAAAATAGCCTTCGCCAAAGCCATCAGCCATAAAATACGAGCCTAACACATCGTTGCCTTTGGGCACGGTAACTTCATTATAAAACCATTCGGCGTTTACCTTATCCGGCATAACATAGCCAAGGTGCACCGACGGCCCACGGCGCCCCCAATAAAAAAAGTCGCCATCATTATTTTTTACGAAAGTCGTTTTGCCGTCAACCGCTGTTCCTGAAATTTTTATGCTGCTGATATCCGCATAGTTGGTGCCAGTTCGGCCAATAGCTTTAATTTGAATAGCAACATAGCCGGTATCAGTAACCTCCCATTCGCCGGCATAATAATCTTTTTGAATGTCACCCGTTAGGGTAACCTGTTTAGTTGTTTTAAAGGCCGAAATGGCTAACAAGCTCCTGCCATCGGGTACGGAGAGGTTTAGCCAGAGTTTAACCTTGCCCTTAGTAGCAAAACGCACATAGGCGGTGAACTTAATATCGCGGTTGGTCCAATCAATAATACCTTTATTGCTGATAGCTCCGCCGGTGCTGTCTTTTCCGGTACGCCAGACATTGCCGCCAAGCGGAACGGTGACCAGGCTATCAGCATTTAACCTGGTTGTATGAACTAAGCTATGTTTGCTGACAAAACCGGTCGCCAGCAAGCCTGGTATAAATAATATAATTGAACGGATAATAACCTTACTGAATTTCATGCTGCCATGTTTTTAAAATGATATTATTTAATGTTTCCTTTGCCTCTTCCAATTTTTTAACCAATTGTAATTGCGCCTGTGTACGCTGTAAGTTATGCCAGGGCGAATGTATCTTGTAATAAATATCGCCGTTCAGGTAATCGGTTAAAAACCTTACAACCTGCATATATGGTATAAGCAAAACCCCATCGATTAATGAGTTTACTTCAGCTTCAGTCAAAAACTTAGTAGCTTGCTTTAAATATCCTTTTGTGTAAGCTGTAAATAACGGAATATTAAGCCTTATAAGGTTAAGGTCCGGCTCATCCTCGGGGGCATTATTGATAATGGTACGTATGGCATCGCCGAAATCATAAGCCACATATCCGGGCATTACGGTGTCAAGGTCGATCACACATTGTGCATGATCATGCTCGTCCAGCAAAACGTTATTAAACTTGGTATCGTTATGGATAATCCTTTCGGAGAGCACGCCCATACTTCCCAGTTGCAAAATCCAGCCCATTTCTTGCCTGCGCTGGTTGATGAATTCAATTTCGGGCGATACTTTGTTCAACCTGTGGGCTGAATCCGCCGCTATGGCTTTATCGAGGTTGGCCAGCCGGAATTCGATATTATGAAAATTTGGAATGGTATCAATAACCAGTTTCGTATCCATATCTGCCAGCATAGCCTGGAAACGGCCGAATGCCCTGCCGCCCTCAAAAGCCTGCCTTTCGGTTAACACCTGGTCGTAGCTTTTGGTATTATTTAAAAAAAGGAAAACACGCCAGTAACTACCTGCGCTGTCCTCAATAAAATACTCGCTATCGTTATTTTCAATCAATGTCAGCACCTGTTTTTCGGGATCGGCACCAGGTACTGCTTTTAGCTTGTCCTTTAAATGCCGGGTAACATTAACCAGGTTGTTCATCAGGCCCGGCACATCCTTAAATACAAAATGGTTTATTTTTTGCAACAGGTAATTATTGCCTGTATCGGTAATAACCTTGTAGGTATCATTAATATGTCCCGAACCAAATGGCCGTATAGTTGCTATTTTACCATGCACCTTAAACAGCGAAACAATATCCTCAACAGCTATATCAGTCAACTTGATTTTTTTAACGGCATAAAGATCGTATTTAAACCAATTGGTATAACAAATGACATGGTGAATTTTTTGTTAATATTTTAAAATCCACTTAATTTAGGGGAATTACCTTAGCTGATCAATTTTAGGTTATGGAAACAGCAAAAAAGACAGTGGCATTTTTCTTATTGATGTGTGCGGCGTTAAGCTATGTGAATGCTCAAAAAAAAATAAACGAAGGGACAGTTACCTACGATGTAAGCTACGAGCTGAATGCCGACCAGCTTCAATATGCCAGCCTGTTGCCAAAAGAGATTACCTGTTATTTTAGAGGTGACTCTTGCGCATCCATTGTTAACCAGGGGCCGGCAAAAATAAAAGGAGTTACCGTTTTTAAGGCGAATTACCGCAGCCTGCTGGTTGATATGCCCACTTCATCAAAAAAGATAGTTGTAGTTTTTACGCCCGATGAAGTAGCGCAGGAAAAAGCTGCAAACCCGCAGCTTACAGGTGTTAAAGGAACAGAAAAACAAATTATTGATGGGTATAGTTGCAGCAAAGTAAGTATTACTGATACAAAAAATGGCGCCGTTTACGAAATATGGGTGACCAACGATATTGACCTTGCGCCAAACTCCCTGAGTAAGTTGGTAAGTGATTTTGGCGGCGTGCCTGTAAAGTTTGTAACTTTTAACCGGGGCATAAAGGTTAATGCCGAGATTAAGGAAATTAAAGAGATGCCTGTACCCCCTGGTTTTTTTAGTGCCACGAAAGATTATCAGCCCATGACGCTAAGTGAGTTGCAGGCGATGTAGGGAGGTATATGTGCAGATGTGCGGATTTTAAATGTGCAAATTAAAAAAGAGCTGCGAATGTGCGGATACTAAGATGTGCGGATAAGATTACCAAATTTCAAACGCAACCGTTTCAAATCCGCACATCTGCACATCAAAAATCCGCACATTAACGGTTACTTATTCAAATTATCTACCCTATCGTAAAATTCATTTTGCAATTGCAGGGTTTTTGTATCCGCTTTTACTTCTTTTAAGGCTTTAACAAACGATGCTATTTCATGATCGGTTATAAATTTACCGAACCCGGTCGTTGCTTTCGCGCCTTCGCCCGCATAATGATTTGGGAATGCGGCGTACCACCAGATAGGGGTGTACAGGTCGGATAATGGCAGGCGGGCCTGGTTGGCGCCGCTTTGGTCGGTAGCCCTATCCATTCGCATCAGGTCGGGACGGTAGTATAATAATATTGAAGTTTCCGATTCGCCGGCATGCTCATCAGTTTTCATATCTGATTTATGCATTTTGCGGTATTCTTTTGCATACTCCGGGTCATTTTCGGGTTCGTAAAGGTACACGGCATAATTATGGCGTTTGTTTAATAGCGATTGCATAAAGAAATGCAAAAACTCAGGATTCCCGCCGTGGCCGTTAAGGATGATGATCTTATCAAAACCATTGCGGGCAATTTCATCGCAGGTGGCTTCAAGTAAATCCCAGATCACCTTGCTTGGCAGGGCAAAAGTGCCCGGCTGATGACGGGCCTCGTTGATCTGGCCATAAAAATAATCAGGAAAAACCACGGCATATTCTTCTTTTACAGCATGGGCCGCCCATTCGCGCACATGGATAAGGTCGGTACCGATGGGGGAGTGGGGGCCGTGTTTTTCGAGGATGCCAATTGGAAGAATGCAGGTTTTGTGCGATTTTTCTAAAGCTTTTGGGAAATCGCTGGCTACAAGCTCATCCCAGCGGGCGGGGATTTCCTGGGCAAAAGTAAAATTGCCGATTAATAATGCTAAAAGTAATAACAGAAAAGGTTTCATAACGATATAAATCAGGTTTATAAAATAGGTTGGTTAGCGGGGTATTTGAACGATGAATTTACAAAGTTTTTTTGTCTGAACTGTTGATTTTATTGATTTAAAGATACCGCCGATTTTTATTGAAACGGCCAACGAAATCCTTAAATCATTAAAATCAACGGTCTGGTTTACTTCTCCAGCACGAAAGTAATATTAGTCCAGTTAGCCGCTGCCGTAGCACTGTGGATAATATCTTTTATTACCCAGCCTTCATCCAGGTACTTGTTTACAAAACTGATCTCGTACGCCGAATGGCGGTTGGTTACCGATTGCTCATAAACGTTAATATTTACTGTAATTACTTTTTGTGCCATGCTGTTTAAAATTGCTGCTCTAAGGTATATATTTATCAAGCTAAAATTGCAGCCGATTATTTGGGGTATTGGCAGGAAATATTGAGCCGGTTCAAAAGTCCGGAAGCCAGAAAAGGTAAATTAATGATATTGCCCCACGGCGTTAGAATGTGAAATTAACTCAATTAAAACATTGGCTAAATGCTACCAAAACCTTTAAAAATACTTCGCGGTCAACGCCATAGGTGGCAGGATGATCAGGTTTAACCGGCCGCCCATTTTTATAACGTACCGGAAATAATGCGATAAAATCGCGGATGGATATCTCATATCGCAGCCATGGGTCGGCACGGTGTATTTCTTCCAGCCGCATTTCAAAAAGGGGAATGCTTAAGTGGTCATTCTTCATTGCAGCAAAAATAAACAATTACGGTTACTGGCTTATTAAAGTTACGTAACTTGTTGCCGGTAATTTAAATTTTGCCATGCCATCTTTTACGTTTATAACGCTGCCCGCTTTCATGCTCACCGCTTTACTTGTAGTATAAACCTGGAATTGTTTTACGCCGGAAGGCAGCCCTGCTAAAGTTACTTTTCGTTTTGCGCCGTTATTTACAACGTGTACGGCGTAAACCTTTTTGTCATTATCACCCAATGCAGCGCATGTTATGTTTGACTTGTCGCAGCTGATAGGCATCGCAAAAAGTCCCTTCGGTGTTATCGACAATTGTTTTAAATTCCAAAACCGCTGGCCGGGGTGCAGTGGTTCATTATTGCCAAAAATACCACCGCCTATCAACGGCGAGTAATCTGAGGTCAGTTGCCATTGCAAAATAGATTCAGGCTGACAAATAGCAAGCAAACGGGTAAAAAGGTTTATCTCTTCAAGCGCATAAGTTTGTTCCTGGAATATATCGGGATAGTTCCATGCAGCGGCATCGATGCTACCCTCGCCCACCAGTAGCGGCACATTCAGTTTCGTGGCGGCATAGGCCCACTTTTTTAAGACTTCCGTATCCCAGCCACGCCACGAGTGGAATGAAATGGCGCCAATATAAGGCTTTGCATCAGGGTCATCCATTGCAGGGTAAATAAACCTGTAGGTGGTGGCGTCTGAATTATCGCCAAGCAGCATTTTGGTAGTAAGGCCGTGCGCTGCAAAATAAGCACCGCAACCTTTTATAAAACCATCATGTTGCTGGGGTGTAATGCGGACATTGATACCGAGGTCTGATTCGTTGAACGAGAATAACTTTACTTCGATACCATACTTATTTTTCAAGTAAAGGATATAATCGGCGATGGATTTGTAAATAGCATCCATATTATCCTTATTAAGCGGGTTACCCCATACGCCATTAACCGGTCGGAAATTTGGCTTCCCCTCAATTGCCCAGTTAGGCGGAAACCAGGCTGAAAGAATAAGCGGAATTCCCATGCTATCAAGCCTGTGCGCCATTTCCATCGCTTTTTTAACAGGAAGTGCCAGTTTACCCGAATCGGCAGTTGCAATAGGGTCAACATCCATTTTAGGTTGCCAAAACCGCCAGGGCATTTCAACACGACCGTATGCTACGCGCAGGTTTTGCAGGCAATAATCAATAACCTGTGGGTCTGCTTTCGGATTTTGAAGGCGAAAATTGCCGCCGAGCCCATCAAATGCGCGGCCCGGCTTCGTTGTATTTATGACTAAGTTAGCCGGGATTTTATCAATATATCCAGAAGCTTTTACAGTAAAAACCTTTTGAATAGTATCTCCTTTGCTTATACCATTTAACTTTAGCGCCACGTATAGCTGCAAATCGTTTCTACCGTGACTGGTATCCGTCCTGTACTTGATGTAAGCAGGTTCGTCAAATTTTATTTTAAAGCTGCGGGCCGACGAATTAATCTCAAAACCTTTAGCAGTGTCACCGTAGCTCCTGCCAATGCCGTTGTAATTTTTCAATGAATCTTTTACTCCCGATAATCGTAACCGGCCGGGGGTATAATCGTCGCCATGCAGTGTGATGCAAAAAAACACATCCCCCGATCGGGCATCAGCATGGGCGTTTAAATTCAGGGTTACTTTTATCTTACCCGTGCCGATGTCTTTTACTGTTTCTTTAAAAAATAAGCTATCAATATTAGTGGTAACCAGCTGTTCATCACCATTGCGTTTGTAGTGTGGCCTCTGCCGTTCTTTACCTGTTGAAATGGTACGGTTACCAATCACTACTTTTATGCTTGATTCAAAATCAAAAAGTTGCCCGTGTTTGCGGATGCCTGTGATATTGCCCCATGGTTCTACTTCGGCCTGGCTATAGGCATTATTCACAAGTGTTACCAATACTATTAAAAAGATTAACGGGCTTTTGCAACGATGTTTATTATGGCTATAGCAATTGATTTTCAAAATAGGGACGGTTTGTTTATGGACTGAGAACAAGTTAATTTACGAAACTAAAATTAATGTTATTACGACAGGAAACGGTACTATAGTAAAAATATTACAGGTGAAATACTTTGCAAGACTTATCTTTTATGCCTCTTCTTACTTTTTATATGATGCGCTGCACCCTGTTTTAAATGACCGTGTTGTTCTGAGTGATGATGCCCGGTTTTTGTCCCGCGGTTATGGTGATGGTGCCTGTTTTTACCAGCCGGTTTTGTAATGCGGGGCATAAAATCGATAGCCTCGGGATGAAATGATGTATCAAATGGGTTGAAATAATAAATACCTGCCTTATCATAAAGCGCAAAGTTGATTTTTAACCGTTCATTAAATGAGGCTTCGTCCTTTTTTACGGCATCGGTCCATGCAGCTTCTGCCAGTGCAGCTAAACGAGGGTAAATCATAAAATCAAGCCTTTTGTCTGATCCGATGGTTTCCGTCCAGATATTTGCCTGTATCCCTAAAACCTGGTTCGATTGCAGCTCATCAGATGGCATCACTTTGTCAGGGAAATTATAAACATCGCTCACGCTGTTAAAAAATGCTCCGTTCCACCTACGACCCGAAATGTGGCTTTTATCCTGCACAAAATCAAAATACAATGGCAAACGTGGACAAAGTACTACCTGGTAATTTTTTTGAAGCGCCAATGTCAATTGCGAGGGAACATTTTGCCGCCACCAAAAAACGATAGTCTTACCGGCTGGCAGGTCGGTTTCAGTAGCCTCATCCCAGCAAAGGATCTTATCGCCCATGCTTATAACCGTATCCGTCATCCGGCGGAAAAAATAATGCTCAAGGTCAGTAAGGTCTGTAAACTTATTTTTCGCCATCATATCTGTTATAGCTGGCCTTCCAGCCCAGGCTTGCATGCCTAAAGCGACTTCATCGCCCCCTAAATGGATCATGTGAGCAGGAAAAAGAACATTAACCTCTTTCAATATATCAGCCAAAAACGGGTACGTTTTCTCGTTGGCCGGATCGAAGGTGAAATTGGGATATTTGTATATACTTCCCCCGCTAAATTCGGGATACGCCTTATTTGCTGCGGTAGCATGGCCCGGCATATCAATTTCGGGGATAACGGTTATAAACCTGTCGTTGGCATATGCTACTATTTCTTTAATATCATCCTGGGTATAATATTTGGCAGCAGCCAGTGTATCCGAGTGATTGCCTATGCTGCCCACAGCTGTTAATAGCGGATATTTTTTTATTTCGATGCGCCAGCCGTCAACATCGGTTAAATGCCAGTGAAACTTGTTCAGCTTATAAAAGGCCATCCAATCCAGTAACTGTTCAACTTTTTCTTTTCCAAAAAAATGGCGCGATTCATCCAGCATAAAACCGCGCCACTGGTACCTGGGCGCATCTGTAATTTCACATGCCGGTAAAACAACGTGGCTTGCAACAGGTTGGGCCCTGATGAGTTGCAGTAATGATACTATCCCGTAAAAAATACCTTCACTGCCCGAGGATTGGATAGTTACTTTTTGAGGTTCAATTTTTAAAGTATAGGTACCGGGCAATTGGTTTTTTTGCACCAGTTGAAGGTCGATAATCGCCTTTATCTCGTGTTGGTCCACCGCTATCGTCCAGGCATTGGCTTTTAGCAATTCTGTCTGAAGATAATTAGCCTCGGGCAACAGCGAATCATTGTTCATCCCGATAACAGTATTGCTGTTCAATTCAAACAATCCGTTACCTTTTACAAATGATTTTGGCGCAGGTATGATGTTGATATTTTGGGCAGAAAGAAAAAAAGGAAATAAAAGAAACACGAATAACACGAATTTATTCGAATTTACACAAATGCAGTTTTGCTTACGGCGTGGAGATAACTTTTTACTGTTCGTGCTCAATCAATTAGTATAATTCGGGTTAGATCAATTCGTTTAAATTCGGGGCAGTTAAAATTAGGATTATTGAAGTAATAATCCGAAAAATTCATACAAATAAATTCAGATGCTCGCGCAACCTTGATTTGTGGTCATTCGTGAAAATTCGTGCCAATAAAATCACTTTCCGAACGGCGGCAAACCTATCAGCTGCCTGTAAACCGGCAAGTCCATTCGCGGTGTGGCAGGTATATGGAAATTTTTGCAGTAATAAACCTGTAAAGTATATTCGGGGCCATTACGCATGATCTGTACATCTGGCAGTTGCGTTATACTGTCAAAAAAAGGTTTGGCATTGGCATCGATATACATTTTGTGTTGGTCGCCTATAATAATAGCATCCTTGCCTATCAATTTTTTAGGATCGACCAAAAATGCAAGGTTGCGGGGATCAGGATCAAAAACAATGATATCCTTTTTGCCTTTTAATGCCCAATCTATCTTGCCTGTTAGCCACCAGCGGCAGCTTCCGGTAAAAATATTGGGATTTTGCAGCCAGCCTTCTTTTTCGAAGCGTGTGTTTATATCAGTATAATCAACACCCTGTATCGTAGGGTCTAAGTTATCACCATGGAAAAAGTGTACTACCGCTTTTGGGCCGTATGAACTCCAGAAACCGGTAACCATGTGTGTGCCAAGCACACCGATAGTAATCAGGGTAAAAAAGATGGAAAAATTAAGCCACCTGCGGGTAAGGCGTTTTCCAATGCTACCGCTATTGAGGCACTTATCAACCGCGAACCCTAAGGGAATAAACAGCATCATATAACCAGGCGCCTGCCAGTGAAAATGGAACTGTAAATCGGCCCATAACGTAACGATTGTAAAAAATACGAGGGGCAATACTGCCATCCAGAAGATAAAGCTATAGGCAAGCAATTGCGAACGCAATTTATACGAAATAAAAAGCTGCCTGATGGCAGGGAACCATATCCAGGGCAGCAAAAATGCTGCCTGCCCAGCTATACTCCGTAAAAACCAGTCGAAATGCAGGTGAAATCCTTCACCTTTCACCCCGGCCCTTGATCCCTGGAAAACAAAGGACACCCAGTTGTTATTGTAGTTCCACCACAATATGGGCATTGCCATAATTATTGTGATTAGAATAGCAAGATAAGGCCCGGGATGGCGCAGCCAATGGCGCTGTTTTTTGTTGGTGGCGATAAACATAAAAACACCTGCAAACAAAAATAGCACATGGTATTTACTCAATGTGGCAAGGCCCATGCTTATGCCAACTGCCAGCCAAAGCAACCATGTTTTGCGACTGTAACGGGTAGCCTCAGATTTTTCGGTACCGGGTGCAACCATTAACTGCACGATAAAATAAGTGGCTATAAGCCAGAAGAACATCAAAGGCGCGTCGGGCTGGTACCAGCAGGCAATAGCAACGGTAAACACCGCGCTTAAATTCATAATTACCACTGCCCAAAAACCTGCTTTGGCGTTAAACAGCAGTTTGGTTACCAGAAACAACATCCAGCTGGTGCCTGCAAATAATAATACCGATGCGAACCTGATACCGAAATTGGATAAACCAAACAGTTTTATACTTAAAGCACCCAACCAGAAAAACAAAGGCGGCTGATCAAAATAGCTAAGATTTAAGTGCAATGCCCCCCTGAAATAATAAGATTCGCCGTTGCCTAAACCAGTATATCCGGCGATAAAGCAGCGGAGCACAAAAGTTATAACTATTAAAATTATCGTAAAGGACGCCGCGTTTTTTTCGGTTAATTTCTTCATTGGGGCAGGTACCGGATTTGTGTGGCAAATCTCTTAAAAATTTTATGAATTATTTGTCCTTTTTGTTGAAGCTACAATCACTGAATAATCGAGGCGGTTTTAATGTGCAGTAGCCAATTCTTTGGTCGTGTTCATTACACTGGCATTGCGCAAATGGGCATTTGCTGTTGAAATTAATTTATAAGGCCGGTTAAAAGCTTCTTGTCTTACCTTAAAACGGTCAGCCAATTTCCTGATGATCTCTTTTGAAAAACCTTTGCGATAGTGCAATAATTCGGATACGGTGCTTTTATTTACCCCTAATAATGTTGCTATATCCTTGGCTTTTAGTTTATTTTCATCCATCAGGTATTTTAATAACTCCACCGGGTCAGCTTCACTTAGGGTGCTGTGTTCTTCATCCCATTTTTCAATCAACACAGTTAACAGGTCAATTTCATCTTCAAGGGTTTCGTTTTCCTTTTCGCCAACTAATTTTTCTAATATATTACAATACTCCCAGTACTGTTCTTCTGTTTTTATGATCTTATATTTTAGTGTTTCCATCCTGTATTTTTTTTAATACATCCTGCTATTGTATTGTTTGTTGGCCTTACATAGTTTGGTATACTCAGCATGTGTACCTATCAAGCAAATTGTAAGATGAACCCTTGTTCTGGCAAAATCATACTTTGCTATCAACCTGTAATTATTCCCACCAATATCAAAAACCACCCTTTCGCTTCCATTGCCCAATAAATCGGCTGAACCGAGCGCTGCTAATATATCTTCCGGCGTATTCCAATCAGCACTTTTGATCACTGTCAACCAAAGCCTGAAAGAGTTTTTACTAACAGCATGTTTTGCAATAAACTCTTCGACAGTTTTTTCTTTGATCAGGTGTACACGCGTACAATATTCAAAGATAAGCAATTGTTCGCATAATGCGAACTTTTATTTTACCCCGAAATCCATTTCCCTAAAAAGGGTATTTTATTAATTAACCATACCAGCGGCAATGTTATTATAAAACATATCAAGGCTGTTAACGGGATAGCAATAATAGGGGTGCAAAGCTTATAACTGATGCCAAACGGGTCATCCAAAAAATACAAAACAAGGGCATGGCCCAGGTAAATACCATAATTATATTTACCTGCAAAATCGCGTATCCGGATAATTACCGGCGGCACTTTAGGCACTGTAAGCTTAACTATAATAAAAATACTCGCCGAGAGCATTAACACGGCGGGGTTTACCGGTTCATAAAACATCGTACCCGGCCATAGTTTATAGGAGATCAGCCATCTTGAGCCAATCGCGATTAAGGCGATACTAAAAATAAATAATAAAATCATCCATAATCGCAGGTGTTTTACGTTGAAATCTTTAAAAGCCAGGTAATGCCCGAGCACTAAATAGCCGGCATAACCTGCAAAATAGTGCATATCAACAGCGGGGTTATAACGTGAAAGGTAGGGTTGAGTGATAAGCATCACGGCAAACCAAACTATTAAAAAGTAGAGTATTTCCTTTTCGGAAGCATTGCGTACAAACTTGCCGATAACCGGTATGAAAAAATACAGCCCGATGAGCATATACACATACCATAAATGGTACGAACTGCCGTATTTTAACAAATGCAGCACCTGTTTTATGTTTGCCCAGGCATCGTTGCCAAAAGTAATCTCTTCATTATACCACGAATACCAGACATAAACCAAACTCCAGAACAGGAATGGTATTACTACCCTTGTTAGGCGTTTTTTAAGAAAATCGCCAATTTCATATTCCCTGTGCAGCAACAACGCGCCGGTTATCATTACAAAGGCGGGGACTGCAAAACGAACCAACGCATTTAAAAAATCAGCCATCCACCAATCGTTCATCGGAACTTTGCCATATCCCATCAGCAGCGGCGCTGTACAATGCAATATAATAACCGCATATAAGGCTATCAACCTTAAATTACTTATCCAATCGATATTTCCGGGTTTGGCAGCAGGCATAATAAGTGGTAAAGAATTTTTAAAAATAGGATATTTTTAGGATGATGGGAACTTTACACCGAGACAAGGAAATCACATTTTAAATAGTGACTCTGAGGGGGCTCCGCTGGAGCCCGAATTTTCTCTTTTTCTGCATCTATAAACACGCGACTCCGCTGGAGTCGGGGGGGGGTAAGAATATAGCTCCGGCAGGAGCATCCTTTTTATAGACAAGATGATTCCGCATTTTGGGCTCCGAAGGTGCCTCCTTTTTAAAAGCGACCTGACAGGCGAGTAAGGTACATGCTTTTTTATTTGCCCGGCTTTTCATATCTTAGGGACATATGGAAAACAGGAGACTAAGAAGAAGGCAACTCAATCGTTTTTTAAGGGCGTTGATTGAAACAGGCTTTATAATTTTCCTGTTTTACTCTAATTTATTAATGGGCGAATTTACCAAAACAGGGAATGCACGACATAAAAGCATCCTTTGGGCTGTTAATGACATTTTTACAACAACTAATTTTGAAATAGCCATTGCTGCTGCAATATTGGGCTATATGGTATTTGAATTTCTTCGGAAAAAGCTATGACCTTTTATTGTTTTCCTGCATAATAGGCTTCCAATTCTTTTAGTCTTTCAATTTGCCCCGGACGGGGATTGATAAATACCCTCACCCTTTTTACCATTGCATATGCATCGGCAAATGTTAGGCCTGTTTTTATTAAATAAGCCATGGCCATTGTTGGGCCACGGCCCAATCCCTGGCGGCAGTGTACATAAACTATCCCGTTGTGTTTAATTTCGTTATCTATAAAATCAGCGCCTTTTATCAGCACATCCAGCGGTGGCGGCGTGTTATCAACAGTGGGCAGGTGCAGGTATTTTATCCCTTCGTACACGGCATCACTATACGTATTATGCACCCGCATGTTTACTATGGCGGTTACACCGAGCGCTTTAAGTTTTCGTAGCCCCAATAAATTATACTGGCTTCCTAAAAATAAGTGTGCTGTTATTTGCGACCGGTTTAAACGTGGCAGGCCGGTGATGATGCGGTGTGCATTATCATACATATAATCTAAAACCAAACCTATACCAACGAATTTACTTTTTATGTTATTGAACATCCTGAAAGCTGAAGGCTTAAAGCGAAAAGCAGAAAGCGTACTGCATAGTTATTAATTTAAAAAGGAAATCACCTATCCTTTGTTTTATTTTAGCTGTTGCGTAATATAATCCATCGCCTGCTGAAAGGTTGCCACCCATATGTCCTTTTTATTGTTTTTAAGATATTCCAATAATTCCCTGTGCGATGCTGCCGGGGTGGTAATGTAATCACCGCCTACGCCATGAAACATAAAAATGCCCATACCGCTGCTTTGCTGCACCCTTTTAACAAAAGTGATAAGCTGTGCGCCGGTGGCATTATCCTCTACGCCATATGAAGGTATTTGTAACAGGTCGAGGTTTTTAAAATCGGTTACAACCGCATCAACATCGCCGCCAACCCGGGCATATTTTACAAGGCCGGCTTTGCGTAAAGTATCCACATAGCTTTTTCCGCCAATGGTTGTTTCTGCACACGGGTAGGCGTAGGTACGCGACGTTTTACCATCAACAGCATATAAAAAATCATTCATTGCGCCAATCTCACGCACAATGGTGTAGGGGGTGTAACTTTCGGATGCTACCGGGTTATCGTTCGAGTTCATGCAGGGATGATAAAGCGTGTGGTTTGCCAGTTCGAATCCCTTTTTACTTAATGCCCGCCATCTGGGGATGGTTACGTAATTAATATCACCCGTCAGAAAAAATGTGGCTTTAAATTTTGCTGAATCCAGTTGTGGGACAGCTACATCCAGTTGCGAACTTAGGGCATCATCATAAGTAAGTACAATAACCGCTTTTTTATGGTCGGGCCACGCAATTTTAGGCTGTGCATATGCTATAACATTTAATAGTAAAAAAAACAGGGTAAGCCTTTTCATGGGGTATTTTGAGTATAAATATTATGATGGGAAATTAATTAAAAATATTTTTAATTGCCTGATAATTAATCTTATTTTTCGATAAAAAATACAAAGTTATACAGGTTATTGCCAAACCTTTAATATCCATTTTCGTATAAAGGGTAAGGCCGCCCCGCTAAAAATATATCTTCTAAAATAAACTTATCCATAAAATTGCTGAAACATAATTTTAATAATTGAAACACAGGGGGCTGCGCCGGGTTGTTTATTTAAATAGTAAAACGATGCGATCATTTTGGGCAAGTATTATTGGTCGACCACCAGGGTTCTCATTAGAGGCACGCATCTTTAATGCCATTTGCCTTACCTCGGCGGTATGTTTATTTCTAACGTTTTTCTTAAACATCCTGCTTGGCATCCAGCAACTGGTTATTTTAATGGCGGCCATATTTATAATCGCGGTAATATGTTATTATTATGCCCGGTTTAAAATGAAGTTGAATGCTTGCGTTATTGTTTACATGATAGCCATAAACGGGTTGTTGATCGTAAACTTTAAATATAACTCGGGTATCAATGGGCCTACGCTTTTAATTTTCATACTTTCCTATTTCCTTACCCTATCTATTGTCCCTCAAAAACAATATTGGTTCTGGATACCCGTTAACCTGCTTATTGTTTTTTGCTTGTTGCTTATAGGGTATAAATACCCTGCAACCATTATAAATACCTATGCCGATACCAAGAGCCGTTTTATAGACGTCGGCAGCACCTATGTTTTTATAACGATATTTATTTTCCTGGTCACGGTTTATGTGAGGAAGGGTTACCGCACCGAACAAAAATTAGTTGAGCAAAAGGCCACCGAACTGGAGATTGCAAACGACACAAAGGATAAATTATTTTCTATCCTTGCCCACGACCTGCGGTCGCCGCTCGCTTCCATTCAAAATTACCTGGAGATATTGTCGGAATTTAATATCGATGAAACAGAAAGGTTGTCAATAAACAAGGCGCTTTTAAATTCTACACGCAATACACAGCAAATGCTTGGAAACCTGCTTTTCTGGAGCAGATCGCAAATGGAAGGTGTAACCGTAAACCTGGTTAAGCTTAACCTGAAAGAAATTTTACAAAGCACATTCCAGGTACACCAAACAATTGCTGAAGAAAAAGACATCCAGCTTACTGATAATTTAAAAAACGGTTGTCTTGTTATTGCTGACGCGGATATGTTGCAACTGATAGTGAGAAACTTAATAAACAACGCCATTAAATTTACAAGGCCGGGCGGCGAGATCATTGTATCAAATGATATTGTTGGCGACAATTGCCGCATCATTATAAAAGACAGCGGTATTGGTATTCCTTATCAACAACAGACTGATATTTTTTCATTAAAGGCAAGCTCAACCTTCGGCACTAAAAATGAAAAAGGTGTAGGGTTAGGTTTAGTACTGTGCAAAGAATTTACCGAATTGCAAAATGGCAGTATTTCATTTGAAAGCAAACCGGGAGTTGGGACTACCTTTTATGTTAGCTTTAAGCTCGCCCACGATGCAAGCAATAACAAAGTAGAGTTAGAAGAAAAGTTGGTTAAGGAAGCATAAACTTGCGATCACATGAACTTTAATACCCAAATTAACATTTCATTAATGACAACAGCTTGTCAGCAAGTAAAATATCCCTTTTATTAATATCTAATAACGAATTTCGAATAGTAAAGTTTCTTACCTCGTCATTCAAAATTCGTTATTGGGTGTTCGATATTAACGTTTACATTTTTATTTGCCAGTAGCAGAGATATTTATGGTTTTTCGACAGTGACATCCTGCGCTAATGTAGCGTCATCGGGCGTTTTTGCAAGGTTATTGTCAAGTGCGTAGAGGGCGTCATCATTTGCTTTTTCGCCACCGGCAATTTTTATTTTCGAAAGCAGGTCAAGCGCCAGCGTTTCTTCTTCTGTTTGTTCTTTTACAAACCATTGCATAAAATTCCAGGTTGCCCAGTCTTTTTCTTCAAGGCTTATATTCACAATATTATAAATCGACGTGGTGTTTTCCACTTCCGATTTAAATATTTTTTCGAAGCAGTCGTTAACGTTTTTTGGGTCGGGGCCAGGCTCGGGTATGGCAGAAACAACCACTTTGCCGCCCCTTTTTAAAATGTATTCCAGTATCTTCATCATGTGGTTGCGTTCCTCATTTGAATGCCTGAATAAAAAATTGGAAATACCATCATACCCCTGGTTATTTGCCCATGAGGCATAAGCAAGATAAATCTGCGCATTATGCGCCTCATTGGTCATTTGTTGGTTCAACGCTTTTGCCAGCGTTTTCGAAAGCCTGTTAGTATCCATAAACGATTTGTTTAAAGACTAAACTAAAAGGCCGGGAAAATGTTTATTTTTTTTCGTCTACTTATAAGCAGAGATATGCCCGGTTTTGATACTGAGGATAAAAGATTTTCCTACACTTATTTTAACACTTTTATCTTGTAACATACCTTTTATAACATCGTCAGATTTAAGGGCTTCGTAAAGGTCGCGGGCAACGGGAGACCCGCTGATATTATTAGTTACCTTACCATTCTCCATCTGGATATTAAAGGTATAACCCGATTTTCCGCGGTCGCCGGCAGATTCAAAATCCTGGATATTCAATTTAAATTGCTGATCTTCAACAAAGCTTTTTTTGATGTGCAAGCGGATAACCGGCAGGTACCTTTTCCAGGTAGTTAAATATTGTCTATCTTCCATGTGAGTGGATAAAGGTATGATAATAAAACCATCTGTTCATTAAATAGATCATATTGTTACTTAATGGTTTAAAAATAAGGAGGATAAGATCATTGAAAATAATAAGTAAGTGAGGATTTTAATTTTTTTCGAACTATTTGTAAAGTAAATTGTCATTATAACTGTGCTATATTGGCGTGTAAGCCCCCTGCTTATTGCATCAGCAGGAGGTAAATTTGTTAACAATTAACTGATTAAGCGAGCCGTTGCTTTAGTTCAGGGCATGATTTTTCGACCCAATCAACATAATCAACCACTCACCTAATAAACCAACCAAATATGTTTAAAGAAACAAAAGCAGCAAGCAGTTTTTCGGTAGACGACTTGCAAAAAGCAAAAGATTTTTACCATGGCACACTTGGCCTCGAAATTACTGAAGGTATAATGGGCATCATTACGTTGCATTTAAGTGGCGGTGGCGAGGTTATTATTTATCCAAAACCCAATCATGAGCCTGCCACATTTACGGTTCTTAATTTTATAGTGTCTGATATTGAGACGGCTGCAGATAAACTTATACAGGCCGGTATCACATTTGAACGATACGATGGCCCAATGAAACCAAACGAAAAAGGTATAGTACGCGGAAACGGGCAGGGGCCTGATATTGCCTGGTTTAAAGACCCAGCGGGTAATATTTTATCGGTGTTGCAAGGAAACTAGGTCTTAAGTCTGGAGTCGTAAGTCCTAAGTAAAAAGAATACAAGGGGTGCTTATCCCATATGATTACCGCGACTTGCTGTTAATTTAAATTGCTATTACAACTTTAAATAAATTTACGGTAATATAGTTCATCCTTAACAATAGCGAAGTATTTTCTTTATCATAAGAAATTGTTTAAAAATACGAGCCTGCGGATTTTTTTATTTATCCTTTACACTTATATTTTTAAATGGCGAAGTCTCCCTGAAGGCTACCGTGTCTGCCGGGGTGTTTGCCACGAAAACAGCTAATCTCCCATTGGTAAAACTATCGTTATGAATTGCCGATGGTTTTATAACTAGCGCCGAACCGTCCGAAGGGACCCTGAAAGTAGTAAATATAATTTGCGGGACCTTATCTTCGGGGTCCTTAACCTTGTGCCCTAAGGTAACTTTAGCCTCACAAAAAACCTCTCCGTCTTTGGTGGTTGGTTTGGGCATAAAAATATGCGGAAACGGATGATGTTCCACAAACATACCACCGCCGCCAAAAGGCGACATTGCGTAGTTGCGTATATAATCCGGTAAACTTGTATTGTACTCCATGCCAAAAAGTACCCGGTCAAAGCCCATACAAAATTCTTCATTCGGCCTCAGTAGTTTTCCACCGTAAAAGGCAAGCGTTTCGTTATAGTCGGCATCACTTACATCCAGCACCGGCAAGGTCACAGTTTTATCATTTACATATAACGACCCGGTACTGCCGAATACATTGGCTGCTGCATCTAAACTTGGCACCATCCCTCCATCTTTGCTGCTCACCCAGTTGGCATGCACTGTTACGGAGTTGCCTGGTTTAGGCGCCGGGGCTTTGCTTTCCAAATCCTGCAATTGCTTAATCAACGATTCTTCTGTGCAATTTTCCGCTATTAACCGCACGCCTGTGCCTTCTTCCCCAGGAGTTAAAGCAACTTTCGTTCCCGGACGAATCGGCCCGTAAATAGCCGTGGTAGTCATTAACGGGACACCTTCAGCGCTTTGTCTTATAACAACCGCGTCATTTAAAAACAATATATATTTAGCAAGATCTGGCGGCGTGATTTTAATTTCAACAGTTTTCCACTTGCGTTGAGCAATGATTTTTTTTACTTCCTCCGGAGATATAAGTCCTAAAGGTTCATTATACGATGTTCTGATTACGTGACTCATTTTGTTTTATTTTTGTGATTAAAGTCAGGATTGCTGGCGCCGAAATTCAACAGTTAAATTTAATCTATTTTCTTTAAAACTGGAAAAAGAATTTCACTTATTAAGATAATTGCCGGTTAAACTGAAACTATAAGCAATTATATCCCCCAATTTTGATGGGACTGATTCATCTGTTTGTCTCCACTATCAACACCCACGAATCAACGGGCGATTTGATGAATGAAAACGTAATGCCCGGTAAAAGCCGGTAACCCCTGAAATATTTAAAAACTTTCCACAATTTCTTCCTCGAAATTTACAAGTTAGAAATGCCTATGAGTTTTTTTTAAGTAGTTATGCACTGTTTACTATATTTTTTAAATACTTTATTCTGTTTACCAATTATTTTTTAAAATAATCTTTACTTTTTAAAATAAATTAATAAGTTTGGAAAGTAATAAAATATTTGATGGAAGTTAAGCACAAGCAGGCAAAAAGCCCACAATTGAAAAATTTGATAATCAGGCAATTATATTTTGAGAGATCCCTTTCGTGTGCAGAGCTGAGCGTGTTATTCGACAGGAGTGTCCCTGTAATTACTAAAAGCATAAATGAATTAATTGAAGAAGGATTTGTTGTTGAAGTAGGATACGCATTGTCAAGCGGAGGGCGCCGCCCTTTGAAATATGCCCTTAAAGCAGATGCCATGTATGTGATGGCCATTGCAATGGACCAGCTTTCGACCCGTATTGCCATTCTTGATTTAAATAATAACCCTGTGGCAGAGGTTGAAATGATGGAACTGTTTTTAAACGACAACCCGAACGCACTGGTACAGCTTATTGAATATATCAATGCTTACTTTATAAAAACAGGTATTGAAAGATCGAGGGTATTAGGGATCGGTATCGGGATGCCAGGCTTTGTAAGTGTAACAAAGGGCGTTAACTATTCTTACATGGATGCTGGTGCGCAAAATTTGACCAAATATATTGCCGATGCCACAGGGTTGCCAACTTATATAGATAATGACTCCAGCATAATAGCGCTTGCTGAACAAAAGTTTGGAGTAGCAAAAGCACAGCAGGACATGATGGTGATTAACCTTGGATGGGGCATAGGCCTTGGGATGATCGTTCATGGCGATATTTTCAGGGGGCATAATGGTTTTGCGGGAGAGTTCAGCCACATCCCTCTGTCAGAAGACGGGGCACTATGTGTATGCGGTAAAAAAGGTTGCCTTGAGGCCGAGGCTTCAATGCTGGTGGTTACCCAAAAAGCCATAGAAGGAATTAGGCAAGGCAGGTTATCGGCCCTGCACTCCTTTATTGACGACCCGCTAAAATTACTGGGCGATGCCGTTTTTGAAGTTGCAAATAAAGGCGATCAGTTTGTAATCGACCTGCTTTCGGAGGCAGGTTATAAGATAGGCAAGGCACTTGCCATCCTCATCCATATAATGAACCCGCAAACTATAGTGTTGAGCGGACGCGGCGCAAAGGCAGGTAAAATATTACTGGCCCCTATACAGCAGGCCTTAAATAAATATTGCATACCACGATTAGCTGCAAATACAGAATTGCTTATATCAGAACTTGGGTTTGACGGCGGCATAATTGGCGCCGCAGTTTTGGTGATGGAGCACTTTAATTATGAAAAATTTAATATAAACATTAAACAAATGCCTATGGAGAAAACAAGCTGAAAACTATTCAATAAAAAATTATTCAATAACTAAACTAAAATAAACAAAATGAAAAAAGTATTACCATTTTTATTATTGCCGTGTATTGCAATGGGGGCCACAAGCCACCCGGATGCAAGTAATATGCGCAATATCAATAGCTCTACCACCGTCAAAACACGGCAGGTAAGCAATAAATTGACATCGGTTACGCGCCATGATGCAGATTTTGTATTAAAAGGCTTTGTACGCGATGCATCGGGCCAGGCGCTTGCCGGCGTTTCTGTTGTTTTAAAAGGGACCACAAAAGGCACCCAAACAGATGTAAACGGCGCGTTCAGCATAGCAGCAAATACAGGCGATGTGCTGGTATTTAGCTATATAGGCTACATCAGGAAAGAAGTAACAGTAGCTACAGGCGAACTTACAGTTCAATTGGCTGAAGATTCTAAAGAACTGAGCGAAATTGTTGTTACCGCCCTCGGCGTAAAAAAAGAACGTAAAGCATTGGGCTATTCGGTTACCGAAGTAAAAGGTGATGAATTAACTACCGGCAAAGAAGTGAATTTTGCCGACGAATTAGAAGGTAAGGTTGCAGGTGTAAACGTAAGCACTATATCAGGCGGCCCGGCTTCATCGGTTAATATCAATATCCGTGGTGCAGCAAGTTTATCGGGCTATAACCAGCCTTTATATGTAATAAATGGCGTACCGATGAACAATATTGATAATACTGAAATTCAGGGCTTATCAATGAACAGCGGTGGCCAGTATTCAAACTCGCCCGACCAGGGTGACGGCATCGGAAATATTAATCCCGATGATATTGAAACCATTTCGGTACTTAAAGGCGCGGCAGCCGCAGCACTTTATGGCTCGAGGGCGAAGTATGGCGTAATTTTAATTACTACAAAAAGCGGGAGCAGCAAAGGTACTGTTGAATTTAGCTCCAACTACGAGGCTCAGGATGCAATTAACCCGACTAATTACCAGTACACTTATGGTAATGGTGCGCAGGGTTTAGCGCCAACTACTGCCCTTGCAGCATTTAATGCAGGTAACTCCAGCTGGGGTGCTAAACTTGATGGCTCGTCTGTTGTGCAGTTTGATGGCGTTTCTCGTCCGTATGTTGCCCAAAAAGATAACTTTGATGATTTTTACCGTACAGGAAGCACCTTTACAAATACCGTTTCATTTAGTAAAGGGTATGACAATGGCGGTATCAGGTTTTCAGCAAGCGATCTTCATAATACTTCAATAACACCTAATTCAGGTTATAACAGGCAGAGCTTTAACTTTTCGGGTAATTTTAGCCCGGTAAAACGGTTAGTGATTGACGCTCACGTTAATTATGTAGTTGACGATGCTCAAAACCGCCCTATTTTAGGTGATGGGCCGGGCAACTCCGCTTACCAGGTGTTGTTTTTACCTACAAGCTTAAATATAAATACCCTTAGCCCGAGCACAGGCGGTACAAACGCCGCAGGCAACGAGTTACAGTTTACAAACAATAATTACGCTACAAACCCATGGTTTGCCGCCGATAAATTTATCAATAACAGCAGCCGTAACCGTATAATTGCTTCGGCAAGCGCGCGTTATACTTTTGATAACGGTTTGTTTGCACAGGTACGTATTGGCCAGGATTATTACACCGAACGTTATACCAACGTAGTACCCACCGGAACTGCCTACTATGCACAGGCTTTCCAGAATTTGGGCGAAACTTATGATGATGTATCTGAATTAAACGCAGATTTCCTTATCGGCAAAACTTTTAAAATACATGATTTTACAATAACCCCTAATGTTGGTGGTAACCTTGAAAAATCAAAAGTTGAATCCACTACCGAATCAGGTGTTGGGTTTGTAATACCTTACGTTTATACCATAGGTAATACAGCTACCAAATCGATCGCTTATGGCGATTTCCTGTCTGATATAAATTCACTTTATGGCACATTATCACTTTCGTATAAATCATTATTATACCTTGATGGTACCGCACGTTCCGATTGGTTTTCAACAATAGCCTCTTCGGCATCGCCAAACAATAAATTAAATATTGTGTATCCTTCAATAAGCGGCTCGTTTGTTTTCAGCGAATTATGGAAACCAACCTGGCTTGATTTTGGAAAATTAAGGTTTGGTTTAGCCAGCGTTGGTGCTGCAACCACACCATACCAAACATTGCTTAATTACGGCCTGTTGCCGTCGCAACTGCACGGTATGCCTTTAGGCACTATTACCAATACATCAACACCTAACAGTGACCTTAGGCCATCAGACGCTACTGAGCTTGAAATTGGCACAGAGCTGCACACGCTTAACAACCGTTTAAGTTTTGATGTAACCTGGTACAACAAACTATCGAAAAATGAAATTGTACCTGCACCTGCATCAATTACTTCAGGGTACCAGGGCGCTGTATTAAACATCGGTGAGATAAGAAACCGCGGTGTTGAAATTTTAATTACTGGCGTACCTGTTAAAGGGAAAGATTTCACATGGACAACATCAGTAAATGCAGCCTATAACGAAAATACTGTTTTAGCGCTGGCCGCAGGGCAATCAACATTACCGGTTGCAACCTCGCGTACAGGTGTAGGCTTTACCGAAGATGTAGTTGGCAAAGCTGCTGACCAGGTTGAGGCATTTGATTATAAATACGATGCTAATGGCAAAATTGTGACCGATCCGGTAACAGGTATTCCCGTACAGGGCGCTTTAAAAACTTACGGTTCGGCCTATGGCAAATGGAGCGGCGGTTTTAGCAACAACTTTACTTATGGCCGTTTAAACCTATCGTTCCTTATCGATACCAAACTTGGCGGTAAAGTATTTGCCGGCGACGAGTATTATGCATACGAAAACGGGCTATCACAAGCTACATTACCGGGCCGTACTACCGGCTTTGGGCCAAACAACGTAACAAGCGCCGAAAATTATTATACAACACTTGGTAATAATGTTTCCAGCTTATTTGTTCAGAACTCAAGCTTTATCAAATTCCGCCAGCTGACATTTGGTTATAATTTTCCTGCATCAATGTTTAATAACGCCATACAGGGGATTAACATAAGCCTGGTTGGCCGTAATTTATTTTACCTGATGAAGAAAACAACAGATATTGATCCTGAAGCAAGTTACGGAACGCTGTCACAAGGCTTGCAATTAGGCGGCTTGCCACCTACAAAAACCTTCGGATTAAGCCTGAATGTTAAATTTTAATAACAATTAATCTTAATTAAAATGAAAAAGAAATTAATATACAGCAGCTTGTTCACTATAGGGTTACTTGTAGCGACAGGATGTACCAAAAATTTTGAAAAATTAAATACGGATCCAACGGCGTTTAGCGCCACAAATTTTGATCCTAATTACCTGCTAACAACCGCGCAGCTTGACTATACCGGCAGCCAGGATTTCAGCTATGATACCTGGCGTGCAGATTTGATCTATTGCTCGGACATGATACAGGGCTTTGCAACTTCAATTGGCTATTGGGCCGGCGATAAATATTTAGCTAATCCTGAATATACCGCTGCTTACTGGCAAAGCGACAACGGCGGTGATGGCGCTTACTCTGAACAGGTAAAACCGATTGTAGATATGGTTACTACTACCACAGGAGTAGCCAAGTACAATAACCTGCACCAGATAGGCAGGATAATGAAGGCACTGATATTTGAGCGTATTACCGACCTGTATGGCGATTGTCCTTACTCACAGGCTGGCGAAGGCTACTACGGGAAAATATTATTCCCGGTTTATGATAAGCAGCAGGCTATTTATACCAATTTAATTTCGGAATTGCAGGATGCAACTGCCAAATTAAACCCTTCGGGTGATATACCTACCGGAGATGCTATTTATCATGGCGATATTGGCAAGTGGCAACGTTTCGGTAACTCCTTGTTACTGCGTGTTGCTATGCGTTTAAGCAAAGTTGACCCAGCTACTGCTAAATCGGTAGTAGCAACTGTTGTGGGTAAAACCATGCAGGATAACGGTGATGATGCCTATTTGTTGAACGATGCTACCGGCGGCAGGCCAACAGTTAACCGTGTTAGCCAGGTATTGGAAGGCGGCCCCGAAAATACTTATGTAAAATGGTCGCAAACGTTTATTAACCTGTTAAAGGCAACTAACGACCCGCGTTTGCCAGTTATATCGGTAACAAATGCTACCATAGGTGTTGCAGGTGGTGATAATACCCCTGCCGACCAAAAAGGCCAGCCAAATGGCTATGACCTTAGCGGAACACCAGGTTTAACGTTAGGTTCTGCTCCCGGGTTTACTACCCTTGGTGATTACTCGAGCCCAAGCATTAACCTTATTGGTTTAGGCGTGCCTACGTTTATATTTACCTATGGCGAATCGGAGCTTTTATTAGCTGATGCTGCTGAGCGTTTTGGTGTTGGCGGCGTTGCTGCAACACATTATGCCAATGGTGTAGAAGCTGCCATCACTTACCTTGGCGAGTATAATGCTGCCGCAGCTATCCCGGCAAGTACTGCCGCTGCTTATGTAGCTGCAAATCCATATGTATCAGGCCCAACCGGCTTGCAAATGATCAACACCCAATATTGGGAGCTGACCAATACTATGATGGATTTTTATGAATCATGGTCGAACTGGAGAAGAACTAACTATCCAACTTTGATCCCGGTTAATTATCCAGGTAATGCTACAAATGGGACAATCCCGCGCCGTTTCCCGTATCCATTAGTGGAAGCCGCAAATAACCCTACAAATTACACAGCCGCCCATAACGCTGTGCCCGGTGGAGATCTTTTGACCGGCCGTGTTTGGTGGGATTCGCAATAGTTGATTTGGTTTGATTAATTTAAATCCCCGCTCCGGCGGGGATTTTTTTATGGAATTTATCCCCCGTTTGCCATTTTAAGTATGTCCTGCACCCGTCCTGCGTCCGTCACTTCATAAACATACTCATCGCCATAATTATCGCCCATTATGATATGGTCGTTCTTAAAAACCATTTTACTTGGCATGCGCACCCTGGCCGATGAATGGACTTCGGTTGCGCCGGTAAATTGTACCAGGTCGGCAACATTTTTTTCATTAACGCCACTCCCGGGCATTATAGCGATGCGCCCGGCGGCCTTTTTTATCAGCTCGGCAATTATTCTTGACCCCTCCATTGCGGTGCTTTTGCCACCCGAAGTTAAAATGCGTTCGCAGCCAATTTCAATAATATCTTCAAGCGCCTGGTACATATCGGCACACATATCAAAAGCCCGGTGAAAAGTAACGCCAACGCCCCATTGTCTCGCCATTTGTACAAGTTTGCCGCATCGTTCTTTATCGATAGATCCATCGGGCTTAAGTATGCCTATCACAATGCCATCACAACCGGCATCTATACAATATTTTACATCAGCCGTAATTATGTCATTTTCAAGTTCTGTGTACAAAAAATCACCACCCCTGGGCCTTATTAAAGTATATAGTTTAATGTGAAGCCTTTTTCGGGCCAGTAATATTTCGCCGTGCGAGGGTGTTGTCCCGCCCTCATATAAATTTTCGCAAAGCTCAATCCGCGCAGCACCCCCCTCTTGCGCAGCCAGTGCCGATGTAACAGAATTAGCGCAAACTTCAAGTATTACGGATTGCTTCATATTCTTAGTCGATGGGTGATTATGGTGCCAGCAGGGGTTTTTGACGGCTAAAATCTATCAAACCCTTATACGACAATTTAAAGAGATGGTTATAGTTCATGGTTAATATTTCATTAACAAGGTATCGTAAATTATGTTCGCCTGTTAATAAAAACTTTTACCGGGGATTAGCAGATCTTGTTGTTCAGCGTTGCAAACCGCGAATGTGAACCCCTGCTGAATAGCGTATGCGCCATACTCGCCTTTTTTATTTATAGCTAAAAAGCCAACTTGTATATCTTTCGCAGTTTCGGGTTTCTTTTTAATAATGCGGTTAACGGCTGCTTTGCAGGCTTCCTCAGGCGAGTAGCCCTGGCGCATAAGTTCTACCACCAAAAAACTGCCGACATTACGTATTACTTCTTCGCCAACTCCGGTTGAGGTAGCGCCGCCAACTTCGTTATCTACATACAGGCCTGCACCAATAATTGGGCTGTCGCCAACCCTGCCGTGCAGCTTAAAAGCCATCCCGCTGGTGGTACATGCGCCTGATATGTTTCCTTTGGCATCAATGGCAAGCATACCGATGGTGTCGTGGTTGTATTTGCTGCCTGGTATATGCCTTTTATTTTCGATATTTTTAACCGGCGAATATTTGGCGGTTACCAGCCATTCTTTCCATGCTTTTTCCGACTCTGGGGTTAACAGCTTCTCTTTTTTAAAGCCCTGTTCAACGGCAAACTGGGTAGCGCCATCACCTACCAGCATTACATGCGGGGTTTTTTCCATTACTGCACGGGCAACGGAAATAGGATGGGCGATGTATTCAATAGCTGCAACTGCGCCGCAATTGCCAAGTTCATCCATAATGCAGGCATCCAGCGTAACATGGCCATCACGGTCTGGGTAGCCTGCACGGCCAACGGTATGGTTGTTTAAATCCGCTTCGGGTATTTTTACACCGGCCTCAACTGCATCCAAAGCACGACCGCCACTTGCCAGTGTTTTCCAGGCCTCTTTATTGGCCGGTACGCCAAAATCCCAGGTTGAAATAACAATAGGGAAGCCCGCAGGCCGGTTTAAAATGGTTGATCTGGCAATTGCTGACGATGACAAAGCTGCCAGTGAAGCGCCGGCGGCCGATATTTTTATAAACTTACGGCGGTTATACATAATCGCTAAGATATAGATTACGTTTACAAATTTTCTTTATTGTATCTTTATTGATACAAATTGGATTGGTTTTGGATGATTGAGTGAACGGTTGATTAAGTTGATTGGGTGAGCAAAAACAGCAACCTTAATATACGAAATGGCTGATATTCAGTAAATTAGATCACTTGGCTAAAAGTGCGAAATATTACATTTGGTTATCAGGCACTTAGCCAAATTTGATTATTTATTAAAAGTAAAACCACTGATTATCAACGTGTTTCATAGCGTTCCACCTGTTCCGTTTTTAAAAGTGGAACACTTGAAAACGAAATAAACAATGAAAGCATTCCAATGCCCACACTATCTGTTTTAGAAATAGTTTTTTGCCCGAAAGCCGGGAAAGACAGACCGCGTGCCGCCTTAGCTTTAGCGGTGGCGTCAAGAAGCTGCAAAGTCCCAATTAGTCCTACTCAATCCAACTTACTCAACCGGCACTATTCCCCTCCCTACTCAAATTCCCGCTGGCAGTTATTACAACGCCAGTTCATTTGGGTTTGAAAAGGGTTTGCCAGGTTCATAATTGAGTTTAAAACAGGCCAATCCCCCTTTTCTATATCTTCGGCTATGTTACTTACGTTGGTCGAAGCGCAATAGGGGCAAACCACATAAGTGTTGGTGTCGCTATTGATCTCGAAATGGTCCTGATCGTGCAGGTCGCCTTCGGCGGCTAAAATTTCACGGCACCGTTCCAGGTCGCGCTCAAATATTTTGAGTTTTACGCCCCCAACTGCGCCGTTATAAAACGCGGTGATACCAAGAGTGTTTTCATCGGCGATAAAACAGGATATGCCATTTGCTTCCAGCCTGGTGCGGACAATGTGCGCCAGCATAGGGTCGTAATACGATTCAAATGTTATTATTTTATCCTCGGTGTTCATTACAACAAATTAAAACATTTTATGCTGCAATAATTGCTTTTTTTATGAAATTGGTTCACTATCAAGCCATCTTAACAAAGAGATCCAGGTAATACACAGATATACACAAGGTTTGACTATGCATTGGATTTATAGAGTCGCATTAGATCATCAAAAATCCCGATAACAATTAAAACAATGCCAGGCCGAGCGGAAATAACAAGGCACCCAAAAAAACAGGGTCAGCAGCACACTGGGTAAATGAAACTTTACTATTGTTGCCTGCCCATACCTTACGTTGTTTGACCCACAATGCGGGCATTCAGTGATAATATTATTGATTTCACTATCGATTTTAAAATAGTCCTGGTCAGGCAGGGTGCTTTTGGTTGCCAAAACTTTATAGCACTTATCCAAATCGTTTTCAAATATTTTTATTTTAACGCCGCCTAATAACTGGTTATAATATGGTTTTGCACAAAGCATACCGTCGTCGGCAATAAAACAGGATATACCATTGGCCAGCAGCCTTGTACAAATGATTTGCGCCAGCATAGGCTCATAATAGGATTCGAAGGTTATTATCCTATCGTTAATGTTGGTCATAAAAATTAAAACATTTTTTACTAAGATACTTGGTTTTTGTGTAATTTGGGTGATATGAACCGCATCGACAGAGTTTCGGCTATTTTAATTCAATTACAATCGCGCAGGGTGGTGAAAGCCAGTGATATTGCCGAGCGTTTTAATATTAGTTTGCGCACCGTTTACCGTGATGTGAAAACGCTTGAAGAAGCCGGTATACCCATTATCGGCGAGGCCGGTGTTGGCTATTCAATTATGGATGGGTATCGTTTGCCCCCGGTAATGTTTACCCGCGAAGAAGCCACGGCTTTTTTAACTGCCGAAAAATTTGTTGAAACGTTGACCGATGCCTCGACTATGGAGCACCATAAATCGGCCATGTATAAAATAAGGGCGATATTAAAAACGGCCGAAAAAAATCTGCTGGAAGACATAGACAGCAAGATAGAAGTATTAAGAAACCATGCTCAGTTGCAGGTTGACAATAAAGACCATATACAAACGCTGTTAAATAATATTGCCCACAAAAAGGTTTTAACCATTGATTACTTTGCCAACCATAGCCAGGAACATACAAAACGGGATATTGAGCCTATCGGTATTTTTTTTAAGGATGGCTACTGGCACGTCATAGCTTTTTGCCGCATGCGGAATGATTACCGCGATTTCAGGGTCGACCGAATCAATTGTATTAAGGCAACTGATAAAATATTTGACAGCAAACACCCTACCTTAAAAGCCTATATTGCTCAAACTGCCAAAGAGCAGGAGCTTGACATGGTGGTGATAAGCGTTGACAAGAAAATTTCCGGACGCCTTGACGGACAGAAATATTATAGCGGCTTTATATCCGAAAAAACGGTTGGCAACCAGGTTGAAATGACTTTCCTCACATCCTCGTTAGAGGGTTTTGCCCGCTGGTTTATGTTTTTTGGCGATTGTGCCGAAATCATCAGTCCGGATAGCTTGAAAGAACGGGTTTGGAACCTGGCTTCTGCCATCGTCCAAAAAAACCTTCAATTGTCAAACTCCTACTGACATAGGGTTGTCATTTTCATGTTCTTAATTTGTGGAAACAATGATTGGTTGATTGGGTTGAATAAGTGAGTGGTTTATTAAGTTAACGAAGCCCTAACTATTCACTTAATCAACCCAATCAACTTAATCAACCAATTAATATGAGCACACTAACATCAAAAACAACAATCAATTTCAATGCACCTATTGAAAAAGTTTGGCAGGGCATTACCGATCCGGCCATAGTAAAACAATACTTTTTTGGCACAAATTTAAAGTCGGACTGGAAGGTTGGCAGCCGTATTACCTTTAGTGGCGAATGGGAGGGGCATAAATATGTAGATGGCGGCACCATACTGGAGATTGATCCCCCAAGATTATTGAAGTACAGTTATTGGAGCAGCATGTCGGGGACGGAAGATAAGCCTGAAAATTATAACAACATCACCTCGGAGCTTAGTGAAAACGACGGCGTTACCACATTGGTTATTACACAGGGAGGTGTTAAGAACCGGGAAGCGGCTGAGCATTCTGAACATAACTGGCAATCTGTTTTTGAAGGATTGAAAAAAATACTTGCCGAAAACAATTAAATTGGTCACAAAAAAATAATACTTATCCTATAAAAAGTTAGGTATTTTTATGGCATGTATTTTATATCAGTAACCCGGTTGCGTGTTAGGTCGGTAAGGTTCTTACCTCAGTTTATCCTGGCGAATGAAGCGTCCATTAAGTCAATTAAAAAGATCGCTGGTTTTATATCAGGCAAAGAACTGATCGACAAAGGGCTAACTTTCTGGACGGTGACCTTATGGGAGTCGGACCAGGCGATGAAATATTTCAGGAACAATGACCCTCATAAATCCGCCATGCGTAAATTACCGGATTGGTGTAATGAAGGGGCTTATGTACACTGGACACCGGAGGATGAGGTTATCCCTGGCTGGGATATTTTGTATAAAAAGTTGATGACGGAGGGCAAGCTTACAAAAATAAAGCACCCATCGGCGCAGCAAGAGGGCATGAACTATCCTGAAATTTTATGGATAAAAACAGAACGGCCTTTTAAATCTGCACTAAAATAGATGTGAATTGTTTGTTAATAGATTTATATAGCAAACGGGGTAAAAGCATTTTATATCGCGATATAACCAAGTTATGATAGTCAAAACACAAACAATTGAACAACCGGAGTTTTATCTTGCGGGCATAACGGTACGCACAACAAACCAGAACGGACAATCGCAAAAGGATATTGGTGAATTGTGGGGGCGTGTCATGAACGGCAATTTGTTAAGTAAAATAGAAGGGAAGATATCAACTGATACTTATTGCGTTTACACGGATTATGAAACAGATTATACCGGCGCTTATACAACCTTAATTGGCTGTAAGGTAAACTCACTGGACAATATATCCGAAGGGTTTAGAGGGTTGACCATCCCGGCAGGTAAATACAAGGTGTATGATTTGGAAGGTAAATTTCCTGAAAAAGTGCACAAGGCCTGGGTGGAGATTTGGAACAGTGGGATTGAAAGGGCCTATACTGCCGATTATGATCTTTACGTTGCCGGGGCTAAAAGCTTTGAAGAAACTGAGGTGAAGATATATTTGGCGGTGAAATAATGGCGTTCCCTTTATAGCGATGGGTTTCAAACCCATCGCTATAAAATGAATTATCGCACAAAACCCAATCGCTTCCCTGTCTTCCCTTCAATCAACTTATCACCCTCCCACACAACATTGCCTGATACGATGGTGCAGGCAATTTTTGATTTAAAAGTAGCACCCTCAAACGGGCTCCATTTGCATTTGTACAGGATGTTTTCTTTATCAACCGTCCACGGTTGGTTTAGGTTAACCAGCACAAGGTCGGCGTAATAACCTTCGCGGATAAAGCCGCGGGTTTCAATTTGAAAACAGGTGGCTACGTTATGCGCCATTTTTTCGGCAATTTGTTCAAGTGTTATTTTGCCCCGGTGGTATAATTCAAGCATTGCAGGCAGGGCATGTTGTACCAATGGGCCGCCGGATGGGGCCTGCAGATATGGTAGTGATTTTTCTTCCAAAGTATGCGGTGCATGGTCGGTTGCTATCACATCTATCCGGCCATTTAAAACAGCTTTTAAAATAGCATCCCTGTCGCGTTCTGTTTTTACGGCAGGGTTCCATTTGATCAGGTTGCCCTTCGTTTCGTAATCCTTATCGGTAAACCAAAGGTGGTGGATGCAGGCCTCGGCTGTTATGCGTTTATCTTTTAGCGGGATAGTATTGTCGAAAAGATAGGTTTCCTTTTCAGTAGATATATGCAAAATATGCAGCCTTGTATTATGTTTTTTGGCAAGATCGACCGCCATTGATGACGACAGGTAGCAAGCTTCTTCGCTACGTATCTTTGGATGCAGCCTTACGGGAATATTTTCGCCAAGCAACTGTTTGTAATGTTCCAGGTTGCTTTTAATAGTTGCTTCATCCTCGCAATGGGTAGCCACCAGCATAGGCGATTGGGCAAAAATATTTTCGAGCGTATTGGGATTATCCACCAGCATATTCCCGGTTGACGATCCCATAAAAACCTTTATGCCGCAAACATTTGCAGTATCGGTGCGCAATACCTCCTCAATGTTGTCATTGGAGGCGCCCATATAAAACGAATAGTTTGCCAGCGATGTTTTGGAGGCTATTTGATATTTATCTTCAAGCAATTGCTGTGTTAAAGTATTGGGGACAGTGTTTGGCATCTCCATAAATGAGGTGATGCCGCCTGCCACCGCCGCACGCGACTCAGTATAAATATTGGCTTTATGTGTTAATCCCGGCTCGCGGAAATGTACCTGGTCATCAATACAGCCGGGGAAAAGGTACAGGTCTTCGGCGTTGATCTCCCGGTCAGCTTTTACATCAATTTGTTTATCTATCCGGTTTATCAAGCCATCTTTTACCAAAACGTCGGCAACAAATTGCTGGTTTTCATTTACTATAGTGGCGGATTTGATTAAAGTAGATGACATTTTTTATTTCGGATTTCGGGTGTTCGATTTCGGATTTATTTTTTGGCAAATTTAGAATATATATTTGAAGCTATATTATCGACATTGGGATATCAATTATTTTGTCATAGAGATTGTGTTTGACCATATTAGATTTATAATTTGATCACTTAGTTCATGTTTCAAAAAATACGTATGGTAATATTCAAAATCTTTTTTCTTGATAACTCTTTGCAGTATCACTCCTATTTTGAATGTTTTGTTAAAAGGTATTGATACCTCATCTCTGAAAATAATGCTTAATTCTACTTTAGCACTTTGGTGGGGTAAAATCGTGTAGTACATTATAAAATCGTGATCAATAACCTGATCAAAACATGGGGATAAATCTGACGGTTTAACAAAAATATTGTTTTTGTCAAAACGCCAAATGCTCGAACTGGTAGTCCAGTCAATATATTTTAATGTATCATTTGAATTATTTTTCAAAATCGCAGTTAAATTATAGATAGTTTGCGGTGGGTCACACTTTGCTTTTACTAGTTTTCCGGTTGTTATAGTTAAAGTATAAGCTTTCTTACTGGCCATAGTCAACACATTTAATTTAAGTTGCTGACCAGTATCACTGGCGCATACTAAAGTGGTGCCTTTTACCATGTTCCCGATACATAAAAATCCTGGTAACAAGATAATACATGCCAGTGCCGATAGCCGCGATGACTTAAGTAAGCGATACATATCTGCTAAGTTAAACATAATCTGATATTCACAGCGAGTTGCGTGTGTCGTTGAACCATTCCCCAACATTTCAGCAAATAAACTCTTCTAATCCCGCTGATTTTTAACAAATTTGCACGATCATTTTAAGAGGATTTGGAAACGTATATACAAGAGGCACTGTTCATTCTATTTCAGTTTTGTTTTATAGTTCAATTGTACTTTCTTGTAAATAACCAAAGCAAGCTAACCCCTTACACGCCCCCCGATGACCTGCCCGCAGTTCGTATCCCAATTTCAGTAATTATAAGCGCACGCAACGAGGCAAAAAATTTAACCGAAAACCTGCCATCAATTTTGCAGCAAAATTATCCTGATTTTGAGGTGGTTGTGATAAATGATTGTTCGTATGATAAATCTGAGATCGTATTAGAGGAGCTTAAGGCAACTTATCCCGAACTAAAAATTGTAACCATAACCGAGCATGACCGTTTTAAAACCGGCAAAAAGTTTGCCCTTACCCTGGGCATAAAAGCGTCAAAAAACGAACACCTTTTATTTACTGATGCCGATTGTAAACCTGCTTCGGACGATTGGATTACCCGTATGGCTGCAAATTTTACCGGGGAAACTCAAATAGTGTTGGGGTATTCACCTTATAACCGGACGGGCAATTTTTTAAACCCTTTTGTGCGGTACGAAACTATAAAAACGGGAATAAATTACTTATCGGCAGCTTTGATTGGCGACCCGTATATGGGCATTGGCCGTAACCTGGCCTATACAAAATCTTTGTTTTTTAGCGCGAAGGGGTTTGCCGCACATATGCACGTTTTATCGGGCGACGATGATCTTTTTGTAAACCAAAACGCCACGGCCGATAATACAGCCATAGAGATACACCCCGATTCCTTTATTTATACCGATGCCAAAACTACGTTTAGCGGTTGGTACAGGCAAAAAAAGCGCCATTTTGGTGTTGGAAAAATATATAAAGCCAGGCATAGGCGTATGTTAAGTCTTGATGCAGCAAGCGGTTTCCTGTTCTATATTTTATTAACATTGTGTTTAGTTTTCAACTTTGAACCCTTGTTAGCGCTGGGTTTGTTTAGTTTTAGGTTGATTTTTCAATTGATTATATACAGCAAGCTGTTTAAGCGCTTAAACGGGAAAGATTTGTTATGGTATTTGCCGATATTCGATATGATTTATTATATTTATTTAAATATTTTTGGACTAACCGGCGCCTTTATTAAAACAACTAAATGGAAATAAATTCGAATTTTACCGAAAACGCAAAGAACGATTTCCACCTTGTGGTTAAAGCCCGTGAAGGCAGTCAAAAGGCATACGCCGACCTGATGCACAGGTACAAGGATTCCATTTACTTTATGGTGCTTAAGATGGTGAACAACAAAGAGGACGCCATGGACCTTACCGTTGAAACCTTCGCCAAAGCATTTGAAAAACTTGAAAAATACCAGCCCGAATACGCTTTCAGTACCTGGCTGTTCAGGGTTGCCACCAATAATTGTATCGATTTTATCAGGAAAAAGAAACTGAACACCATGTCGATCCACGGCATGATGGATGAGGACGGTGAAGAAAAGCAATTGCAGATAAAGGCCGATGTTTTAAACCCCGAAGAAACATCCATCAAAAAGCAACAGACCCAGGAACTAAAATTACTGATAGAAAGCCTGCCCCCGCGTTACCGCAACCTGATCACCCTGCGTTATTTTGACGAATTATCATACGAGGAAATAGCCCAGCAACTCGATTTACCATTGGGAACGGTTAAGGCGCAATTGTTCAGGGCGAGGTACCTGCTTGGTAATATCATCAACCGGTTTAACAGGGATGACATCTAACCCGATCGAAAAATATTTCCCATCACTTACTGCTCGGCAAATACAGCAATTTAACAGCCTGCCCGGGTTATACGAGTTCTGGAACAACCAAATCAACGTAATATCCCGCAAGGATATTGAACAGCTTTTTGAGCGACACGTGCTGCATTCATTGGGCATAGCAAAAGTTATCAGCTTTTTGCCCGGCGAAAAAGTTTTGGATGTAGGCACCGGCGGGGGTTTCCCCGGTATCCCATTGGCAATATTATTCCCGAACACCCAGTTTCATCTTGTAGATTCCATCGGCAAAAAAATTAAAGTCGTTCAGGAAGTAGCAAAGGCATTAGGTTTAAAAAATATTACCGCCACGCACCAGCGCGCCGAGGAAATTACTGATAACTTTGATTTTGTGATATCGAGGGCGGTAACAAGGCTGAAAGAATTTTACCCCTGGGTGAAAGGAAAGTTTAATGCACAATCGAAAAACGTTATGCCTAACGGCATCCTCTATTTAAAAGGCGGCGACCTTGCCGATGAAATTAAAGAATCAGGCTTAAAAGTAAAGCAATACTACCTCAAGGACTATTTTGAAGAAGAGTTTTTTGAAACTAAGCAGGTGGTTTATATTGCTTGTTGATTTAAAAAGGGAATTGCAAAACAAAAAATTGCCGGAGCGGGTTTAACCGTTCGGCAAGTAATGTAGATATTGAAGAATTATTTAGTTGGTAAATAACCAACAACAACTGTTTCGCCAATAAATTGGGGGTCGGTTTGCATCTCGCTGCTCATTCCTTTAGGGGAGTCTAAACCATATATATAAAACATTACAGCAATTTTATAGGTGCCGGGCTTTTCGTTAATTGTTTGCGGGTAAGACTTAAATGCATTTATTACTTCTTCACCACACCCGTTACCCATACCTTTCACCAAAACGATATTGGTAATCTTGTGGTTATCGTCCAAATCAAATTGCGCAATAATATTCCCGGTTATTTTACTTTCTAAAGCTTGTTTTGGGTATTTGACAGCTTTTCTAAAATACTCGCTAAATGGTTCAAATTCATTTTTCATTACAATAGGCGGTGGTAATTTTGCATATGATTTCTGCATACCAATGGTCATTACCGGCGGCGGCGGCGGGGGCATTTTTTGCGAAGGAATAGCCGCACTAACTGGCGCTGCTGCAACAGGAGGCGTAAAAGCTTTTACGCTTGAGGGCCCGTGAGGTTTTATCGGCTGCACAGGCGCGGTTGCGCCAATGGCCGGTATAGCTACCGGCGGTGGTGGCGGCAATTTGGGATATATTGGTAAAGTAGGGAAAGTATAGCCATATTTAATGCGCAGCATCTTTATTTCTGCGGGGCTTACCTTGTTTTTCCAGTACTCTTTTTGTATGTTTTTTGAGTCCTCTATAATCACCCTTAAATAACTTTTTCCGTTGACCATATAGGCGGATTCCGCATATTTATAACCCTTTTTTGTTGTCAAGCTAAAGGGAGAGGATAACTTGAACTTAACCCCATTTTTTAAAGCAGGCGGTGCGGGTGGCGGGGGCGGTAGTATTGATGTCGTGTCGACTTTTCTTGGCGCAATGTCCACCCAGCCGTAAGTTTTACTAAACCCTAATGTAGAAGCACAAAGCAGCCCGGCACAAAGTGGCAGGGCTATAAGGTACTTTAGCCTGGCTAAACTACCTGAACGTTTTTGGTTAAGCATAATAATTCTCTTTTTTAATAGGTTATAATTGAAAAATGAATGTGTTATAGATGAGCCGCTCAGGCCGTAAGCATTGTTGACTAAAAAAGCAGAATAAGTAATCGTATCGACATCAGCTACTGCTGTTTTTTCGTCGGCAATATATTCATGGACAGTCTTAAGGCTGTTTTGCAAAAGGTAAATAAGCGGGTTAAACCAGCTGATGATCTTGAATAGTTCGAGTACAATAATATCAACAGAATGTTTTTGACGAATATGTACGAGCTCATGCCTGATAATCGTTTCTTTTTCGGATACACTTGAACCAATAAATAGGTAATTAAAAAAAGAAAAGGCCGTGTTTGATCCGTTGATGTAGATCAGCTTATAATTATCCTGAAAAGAAACGGGCTTTGTACGGGTAAGTTTTATTAACTGGTATAGCTTTATGACTAAAACGAACATAAAAACGGTAACTCCCAAAAGGTAAAAATACAACAAGCCATCCTGCATGCTAAAGTGGGTAATAGGCGGGGTTATTTTAACAGGTGAATTATGTTGAGTTACATTAACCGGCGTTATTAACACTACAGTTTGAACCATATGAGCTGCGTGTTTTAAAATGCCAAGTTGTATTACAGGAATTGCAAAAGATATAAAGCACGCAGCAAGCAGATACGCGCGGTTAAGCATATAATAAGTTTCCCGGTTTAAAAACAGGCAATAGCACAGGTAAAATACGCCGAGATACAGGTTTGCCTCAAGGAGATATTGCAGCCAGTTCATGATTTTTTGTTTTTAAGGTTTTCAATCAATGTGGTTAGTTCGTCCAGTTCTTTCATGCCCAATTTTTTTTCATCAGCAATAAATGAAACCAGGCTTTGGTACGAATTGCTGAAATAATTTTTCATCATTTTATCGAAAGTGAATTTTTTATAATCAGCCTCGGGTACTGCGGGAAAGTAAACGTGTGAGTTTCCATACGCCTTATGATCGATAAAACCTTTCCCTTCCAACACCCTTACTACGGTTGATACGGTATTATATGCAGGTTTAGGATCAGGCATTTGATCGATGATGTCTTTTACTATGGCTTCTTTTAATTGCCATAATATTTGCATTACCTGCTCTTCGGCTTTTGTTAATTCTTTGATGTGCATAGCAAACTATTTTTATAGTTGAGTAAATGTAAAACTATTTTTATAGTTTGCAAACTATTTTTGCAGTTTTAATGAATTATTTTTTATCACACATAATTCGGTGTTCATCCGCCATGTTATTTCATCCGCATATCTACACATTAATTTATTTTCATCCGCACATTTGCATATCCGCACATTTGCACATTAATTTGCGCCATGTCACAACTTCACAAGGTAGCTTTAACTTTTGTAAAAAATATTGGCCCCACGCTGGCTAAATCATTAGTTAGTTATTTTGGCAGCGCCGAAGCTGTATTTAATGCGCCCAGGGCTAAATGGATGAAAGTGCCGGGCATTGGCGAAAAGACCGTCGCATTGATGGATATGGGCACTGCATTAAGCAAGGCAGAGGAGGAATTAAAATTTATTGAGAAGTATAATATCGACGTTATTTTTTATACGGACAGTAAATACCCCAAACGCCTAAAAAGCTGCAACGATTCACCGGTGTTGCTCTATGCCAAAGGAAACGCCGATTTTAACGCGCAGCGTATCATCAATATTGTCGGCACCCGCAATGCTACTGATTACGGCAAGCACTTATGCAGGCAATTGGTGGAAGAACTACAGCCTTACAACGTTTTAATAGTGAGCGGCCTGGCCTTGGGCATTGATGTTGCCGCGCACAAGGAATGTTTGAAGGCGAACATGCCTACCGTGGGGGTATTGGCGCATGGGCTGGACAGGATTTATCCCAGTCAAAACCGGGCTACCGCTGAGAAGATGCTGGAAAATGGCGGTTTGTTAACCGAATACCCATCAGGCACTATCCCCGACAGGGAAAACTTTCCGCAACGCAACCGTATTGTGGCCGGTATTGCCGATGCAACGATAGTCATTGAGGCCAGTATAAAAGGTGGCGCATTGATAACTGCCGAAATCGCTAACTCGTACAACCGCGATGTTTTTGCTTTTCCGGGCAGGATCGGTGATGACTATTCCGAAGGTTGTAATTTTTTGATACGCAATAACAAGGCTGCTCTGCTTACAAGCGCTGCCGACCTGGCTTATAATTTAGGGTGGGAAAGGCCCGACAGCTCAAAACCGGTCACAGAGCAATTGTTTTTACCCATTGATCTCTCCACTGAGGAACGGTTGATATTTGATATTTTACAAGAACAAAAAGCGCCGGTAGCAATAGATGATCTTACGCTGAAAACCAATATGCCAACAAGCCTGCTGGCCATGAGCCTGTTAAATATGGAAATGCAGGGTTTTATACGCTCATTGCCGGGGAAAACCTATTCGTTGGTGCGGTAAGCCCCCTCTAAACGGTGAAACCCTCATGAACGCCTTAAAAAAAATGTGAATAATCTCCTCCGACTATGGGCGGAGAGACTTTTTATTTTCCTTTTTCCTAATCTCTAATCTCCAGTCTCTAATCACTTTACCGGAGGCAAAGTGGCAGTCACCTTACCGCAGGTGGTCATCATTTTATCGTTATAGTATGGGTTTTTAATAGCGGACGATTCGCTTAGCCAGTAGGCCTTTTTCATCGGGCAATACTCCATATAAATGGTAGCAGTGTTCATTTTAAGGCCTTTTAAAACTTCGTAAAGGTTTTTTGACAGGCTGGCAAAATGCTCGCGCTGGTGATCAACTGTTGTTGTTTCGCTGATATGCCTGCTGTCATATTTTAATTTATCTGCATAGCTGTTAAAAAGCTTTTGCTGGTCGGCAGTTAAGCCCTTGGCAGGATCGGCAGACAAGGCATCAAAAAGTTCTTTAGCTTTATTCTCGGCAACTGTACCATTGCCTATGGCAAGGGCATTTTTTACACCCAAATAGGCATCTGTAATTTTATCTATGCTTGCTGATTTTTGTGCGGATGTCCATAAAGCAGGTATTGTTAGCGCCAATATTAATGACAGTGTCCTTAAAGTCTTCATGAGAATTGTTTTTCCAAATTTAGAAAAATTTCAGACTTACGAGGTTTTTAAAACTAAGTCTCACAATAATTCCCTAAGCTCTACCACCTACTTGTCAAACCCTGCGTCCTCACCAATTTTGCTATTCGCTTTATCCAAATTCCAGCCGCTCACTAAAATATAAGGTGTGCCCTCGCCTGAATACCTGTTTTCATAGCTACAGTCAATAACACGTGTTTCGCCTGGTGCTAACAGCAAATAGTTGTCCTCAAAAATTACCGGTAAAATATCATCACCGCCTTTTTCCTTTAACGCCCGCAGGTGGACAAAAAAGGCTACCGATTTGCCGGTATTGGTCACAGTTATTTTTTGCGTGGTACTGCCATCGGTTTTTGTTGTGGTGTGATGGATTGATAACGTTGTTGCAGGCAAATTTTTCAGTGCGCTATAATCGGTAAACGATTTTTGCGGGGTATAATACCATGTCGATTTCTTCCAGTTAAGCTCATCCGGTTTTGCCGACAGCCAATACCAGTTAATGCTTTTTACTGCGCCGGCAGCATTTTTTAATTCCAAGCGAAGAAAATAAACATCTGATAGGCCATCTATCTGCGGCAACGCAAAACATTCTTTTATGCCATCTTCAGCAACATCTGTGGTTATTTCTTTATTGAATTTTTGCGTACCATCAGCATTATAGACGGTTGCTTCCACCTTTAGTCCGGTAAATGTTTGCAAATAAGAATTAATGATGTTTACACTGTTTGATTTGTACGAATACATCACATGCAGCGGCTCCATCGATTTTTTCATGCCGAAATAGGTGCCCGCGGGGTACAAATAATAATCGTAGGTATGCCATATAAGGCTTGGCCAGGCGTTGGCAAGCATCCACTGTACTACGCCTGTTGCATTAGCATATTTTTTTAAGCCATAAGCTTCCATCATGGCCCGGTTGCCTTCGTAATTTTGCGCCTGCGCTTCGGTAAGGTACTGGCTCATATTTGCCGGTGTGCCATACCGGGCATAAAGTGCGGTATCAAAAATTTTAGTATTGCCAAACTGCCCTGTACCGCAATGATAAAGCCAGTCGGCGCTTTTGTTTGATAGGGAGTCTTTTGGAATAAACTTAATAAGGCTTTCGTAAGGCGGGATAGATGGCCCCGGCGAAATTTCGGTGGCGAAGCTCCATGCGCCGCCGTATTTACCGGTATCGGCTTCCCAATAAGCGGGCGGTACCCAATCATATGGCCCTGCCATTTTTACGCCCGTGCTACCTGAAACTTTTGATATGTTTAGGGCTGCGCTGCCCGCGGTGGGATTTGGCCATTTAAGGTCGGCCTCGATGGCCAGCCAATCTGCTTCAACGGTTTTGTCCCTCGGTACCATATCGCTGCCATTTAGCCAAACCAGCATAGATGGCTTGTTGCGCAGCCAGTACATCACGCTGCTGTCTGATGACATGGCGATACTTCTTTTGGCCACATCCCACTTTTCGGGGTATTGCCATGCGCCGCAGCACATCCAGCCGCTCATCACCAATAAGCCTTCTTTATCGCAGAGGTCATAAAAGCCATCATCTTCCAGTTTGCCTTCTGAGCGTACGATATTCATGTTCATATCGCGCACGAGCTTAAGTTCCTGCTCTTCGCGCAGTTTTGAACGGCGCTCAAATATATCCGGAGACCATGCCGCGCCACGCAGCATTATGGGTTTGCCATTGATGATAAACTCCCGTCCTTTTTGGTTGTCTATCAATACCGAAGTTACCTCGCGGATGCCGAAATTATCGGATATCTCATTGCTCAATTCGTTACCTTGTACCATTGAAAGTTGTATCCGGCTCAACTCAGGCTTGCCATATTCCCAAGGCCACCAGATCGGTGGGTTTTTAACATTTAGCTGGGGATAAGCAGCGGGGGAGAAGGTGATCTGTTTTTTCTCGCGCGGCATTAAATGTACTTTCTGCTCAAAAGTGATGGTGCCATTTATTTTACCTTTTATCAATGCATCTTCAGGTTTATCCGTATAATTTACCGCCATTGCATCAACTTGTAAATGGGCGACGGCAAGCGAAGGCAGGTCGAACTTTGTAGTAACCAGCGGGTATTCAACACCAACCTTACGGAAGGTTTTTAACTCTACATTATTAACTATGCCGTTATTAAAATCGGGTGGGTAGTGTATCCAGTCGGCATAATCTATGGCAAGGTCGCCGCCGCGTTTTTGAGGGTTGAAAGGGCGCTTTACTTCTATCGCCAAAATGTTTTCGCCTTTGTATTTTATGTGCCTGGTAATGTCCAGTTCGATAATGCGGAACGGGCCGATGATCTGGGTAGAATCGGCAATTAAAACGCCGTTTAGCCAAACATTGGCCTTGTAGTTGATGCCGTGCAGTTTTAATACCACGTTTTTGCCGTTTTCGGTTTCGGGCAAGGTGAATTCCTTACGGAACCACCAGGGTTTATCCATCCGCGCATCCGTCAATTTTTCAAAATTCTGCCCGTAAAATGGGTCAAAATTATATACTTTATTAGCTATTAAGCCTGCAATAACTGTGGTAGGTACGCTCACTTTATACCAGTCAGCTGTTTGGTAGCCGGGTTGGGATATTGCCTTGCCCGGAGTTGCATCGGTAACTTCCGATTGCATTTTCCAATCGTCTTTTAATACTACCCGGTAATTTTCAGTTTCTTCATTCTGGCTGAAGCCTTGCAAGGCTGTAAAGCACATCAATGCGAGGAATATTGCTTTCTTCATAAAAAATTTTAAAAAGGATAAAAACTTATGCAGATAATTGGGTTAACAATTTTAGCAAAATAAAACCGTAAACATTGATAGTTTTCGTAATTTTCCGGTTGCGCTATCAAATTAAGACCGGATAGGATACATAGTTGGAATGAGTTATTTTTCTCCACCTCATTTTATTTGGTATACTTGAGTAACTTTGAACAAACCCTACTGCAATGACAAATCTAACGTTCCTAAAATTATTCTTGTATTATCTATTTTTCATAATACCATTTGCAATATTGTTTGCCTTTTTATCATTATACCATCAGTTCCCAATCCAGTTCAATGATAAACCGCGATATGGCATTGTTGGATTTGTTGTGTGTATCGCATTTACGCCTTTTTGGGCTTTATTATTTAGTTTTTGGACCTGGGTTGCTTTAAATTTAGGCCGATGGTTATATAGATTATTTTGCAGGGTGGTTAATATAAAAATTAAAGAGAGTTAGATTGCTTGCCAGATCTGTATATTCACTAATTACGAATGAAATCGATTTGCATTTTTTGCGGCGCTAATTTTAACGGCGACCCCATATTAAAACAGGCAGTTGAACAATTGTCCGAAATTATGGTCAACCGTGGGATTACCCTGGTTTACGGCGGCGGCAAAGTAGGGGTGATGGGCATTTTAGCTGATGCAGTATTAAACAGCGGGGGTAAGGCTATAGGCGTAATCCCGCAATTTTTGATGGATAAAGAAGTAGGCCATCCGGGCTTGACCGAACTTCACATTGTTGAAAATATGCACCAGCGCAAACAATTGATGAACGACCTTTGCGATGGTATTATCATGCTGCCCGGCGGCTTCGGCACGCTTGAAGAATTTTTTGAGGTATTAACCTGGCTGCAATTAGGCCTGCACAGCCATCCTGTAGGGATATTAAATGTAAACGGTTTTTACGACCTGTTGCTACAGCAAATGGACGTAATGGTTGAACAACGGTTTTTAAAACCGGCAAACCGGGAGTTGGTGATAACATCCGGTGATGCTATTGAATTGATAACCCTGATGGAAAATTGTAAAGTGGAACCTGATGAGGTTTGGTTTAGGGACAGGAATTTAACGTGATGTTGTTCTATGATTTTCCGCTTAAATCTTTTTCTATTTTATCAGAAAAAGGTTTATTGAAGACTAAAACGCCGCCTTTCTTTTCCGCGACGATAACGAAATTATCCGAATTGTTAATAACATAAGCTTCATCAGCGATATTTAAAGCGATTGGTAACAACTCAAACGTACGCTTGTATCTACTCCGGATTACTTCTGTATTTACATCATGCAAACCCATAAGAGCCCGTAGCTTTACACGCGCAATATTTAATTCCGGATTATCTGTGTAAACAAAGTACAAATAAGTCTTGTAGCCCTTGAATTTTGCAATATCAAGCAACTCTATTTTGACTTATGAGACATAACGGTTTCATAACTAAACGACTGACTTGTTTCTATAAGCTTCTCAACTAAATAAGAAGTTACAAACGACGCGTGATAGGAATTAATTTCGTTTTTTGATAAATTGAAACGTAAAATCGCCGCATTGACGGTTATTTGCCTGATGAAACTTTTGTCTCTGATTTTCTCAGTATATAAAGTAGAAGCTTTTATATGATTTAAGAAATCTTCCTGAGAAACTTTTACTCTATAAGCATTGAAATTAAAATTGAGATTTTCCTTTAACTCGCGTTCGTATCTATCGGCATTAATATATAGGTCAGTATGAATAAAGTCGCCATTTTTAAGATAATCAAAAAGAGAAGTTTTGCCTGAACCATTAGGGCCTGCGAACAAGCGAAATTTAGCAGGCATTTATGCTTCAGTTAAATGCAGCTGAGCCAAGAGTTCAGGCGTAGCTAATTCCGTGTGTTTGTCAGGATAAACAAGAACAACATTCCCATCTTTTAAAATGGCGTAAGGTAGATTTTTCCGAAAGGCTTTTCTTTTGGCCGGTAAATCTGCCCCTTTGATTGCTTCATGCAAGTTTTCTTCTTCAGATATCACTTTCATATTGCTAAATTACAAAAAACAAAACGGAATGTTTAACAAAATTAAAGGTAATTCAAAACATCCCTTAATTCCACTGCCCTATAAGTAACAACCGCGTCCACATGTTTATCCCACGGATCAAACAAAAAAGTATCGATACCTAACTCAGTAGCGGCTTTTATTTCTGATTCGGGGTCGTCACCAGTCACCAGTACATCTGCGGCGGTGTAATTATGTCTTTTCAAAATATCCGCAAAAACATCTTTTTTTGTTTGGTTTGATATTTCGGGATCAACAATGTGTATCTCAATAAAATCATCTTCAATGCCCAGCATTTTTACTTTGCTCCATTGTAATTTGGAGAAACCTGTTGTCACCAAAAACTTTTTTATTTGGGTTGATTTTACCTGATGATAATCATCAAACGGCTGCATGGGCAAATCGTATGTTATGTTTTTAAGAATATTGATGCCTTTTGCTTTAAGGTCATCGCTGAAATTAAATTTATCTGCAACCAAATGATAAGGACGACAGCCCATATCTTCTTTTACGGCTTCAATGTCCCCGACAGGCAGGTGTTCCTCAAGCAGGTCATATACCTTTTCAAATAAGTTGGCAGAAATTGAACTTACCGGGTAAATGGTGTTATCGAGGTCTAATATAATGGCTCTTTTCATATCAATGGCTAATTTATGGCAGTACTGGCACAGCCCGGTTGCCCATGTGTTTATACCTGTATAAAAATAAGAAGCCGGTAGCTGATATAAGGCAAAGGCCGACGAGCACCCACCATAAAAGTGTAAATCCGCCACGGGCGATAACCAGCCCGCCTATCAATGGCGCAACAACCTGTGCAAATGACCAGGACATGCTGTACAAAGCGGCGTACTCGCCCCGGTTATTATCACTGGTGCGGGCTATCCAGAACGAACTGGTAAAGGGCATGGTCATCATCTCGCTGAAGGTAATAAAAATCACCACCACAATAGCGGCAGATGTCGAAATTGGTACAATGTTAATTAACAAAAAGGTGCCTGCGCCAATTAAAATACCGATAATGATATATATGAGGCCGTTCTTTTTCCCTTCGAGGTTGTGGATGAGTACCATTTCGATAAAGGCGATCAAAATGCCATTCAATGCCAGCAGAAAACCGATAAAACGCTCGTTGAAATGCCAGTCGATCTTATAAAAAGCTGGCTCCATGATCATGAACTCGTAAAAGCAAATGAAGTAAAGTGTACCGAGTAAAATAAAGGCCAGGTACGTTTTATCGCGGTAAGCAGATTTCCGTACCAGGGTTTTATCTATTTTTTTAAGGGTTTTAACAATTTTTGCTTTTGGCATTAAAATTAACAGCAAAATAGCTGCAAGTATATTTGTACTGCCATCGACCCAAAACAATAAATGGTAATTTATTGAGGCCAGCAAGCCGCCAAGACCGCCGCCTACTGCCCATCCAATATTTACTGCCAGCCGGTTAAGTGAAAATGAGCGCGTCCGGTTTTCTTCGCTGCTGTAATGGGCAATGGCCGTTGAGTTTGCCGGCCTTACCGATTCATTAAAAAAACTTAATACAACCGCGCCAATGCTAAGCGATAAAAAAGTATGCTGAAAACCAAAAATAATAAACAACAAACCACCGCTTATTAAGGCGCCAACCTGAAGATCGTAAAAGCCGATTTTGTCGGTGAACTTGCCGCCAAAAAAGCCGCCAAATATCGCACCAACGCCAAACAGCATCATAATTACGCCGGCCTGCACAATGCTAAAATGCAGCTGGTGAACACAATAAACACTCATGAAAGCCACCACCATAGTGCCGCTGCGGTTGATAAGCATCACCGCGCTCAGGTACCAGCTATTACGGGAAAGGCCACTGTAAGCGTTTTTGTATAATTGGAAAAAGGAGGTTAGCATTGTATGGTAAAGATAGCTGGTTGAGGTGAAAGGTAAAAGGTAAAAGGCGAAAGGTAAAAGGTTGGGTGATTTGACAATTTTTTGAAGATTGACAATCTTTAAAGTTCTACTCAAAGTTTATGGAGTTTATCAATTGCTCGGTTTCATGGAAAGCGATGATCCTCTGATCTGTTATAATGTCTTGTGGCGTTATTAACTTTTTTAATGCTATGCCATTTAATGATTTACAGCGGCTTAACGCTGTGTACAGTTGTCCGTTAACGAAAGCGCCACTTCCCAGGTCGATCGCAACTTTTTCAAAAGTTAGGCCTTGACTTTTATGAACTGTAATTGCCCAGGCAAGTTTGATGGGAAATTGAGTGAAAGTGCCCTTTAGCTCTGATACAATTTTCCCATTGGTGTATTTATAGCTTCTATTTTCCCACACGGTTTTTTCTATTTTGTGAATGCTCCCGTCTTTTAATCTTACCTCAAGTATATTATCTGATAGAAACTCAATTTTGGCAATGGTTCCGTTGACCCAATTTTTTGCCGAATCATTTTTCACTAATATTATTTGGGCATATTTTTTAAGTTCAAGTACTTTATTTGTAGGATATCTGGCCTCTTTAAACTCTCCTGTAATTTCTGCTTCAAATTTGAATAAGGTATATGCTAACTCATTAAGCCTACGGATGTTTTCGGCATAAGCAATAGCATTGCTGGATGCAAGTGTAATCACAAATTCATCGTTTTTAGGAACATAGGTGGGGTAGTATCTTTTATTCAAACTGGAAAGGGTATTCTGATTGTTTTCGCAAATTCTGATACTGTCTAAAATTTCAACAAACTCAAGATCCTTATCCTGTCTGTATGATTTTTTAAATTCAAAATAAGTTGGGTTGAGTTTTTTATATGCCGGCGAATCAAAAAAATATTTGCTCTTATATATTTCAGTAAATAGGTAATTATCTACCTCATCTGTATCGTCAGTAACGGGAGGTAATTGGAAAATGTCCCCTACAAATAATATCTGTTTCCCTCCAAAAACTTTTTTGGGGTTACCGCCATTCCTTCTTAATGAATAATCAATAGCTTCAAGAATATCGGATCTCAACATGGAAACCTCATCTATAACAATCGTTTGGATTTCCTTTATTATTTTATATTTCTCAGAATTTTTGCCGAAAATCTTTATTTCATCATCCTCCGGTAAAAAAGATTGTGGAGGCAACCTGAAAAAGGAGTGAATAGTTTGGCCCTTAATATTAATTGCGGCTATACCGGTAAAAGCACACATTAACAACTTTTTCTTAGTTTTTGAAGCAAAGTATTGGATAAAGGTTGATTTTCCTGTTCCGGCTTTACCCGTAATAAAAATGCTGTCGTTGCTTTTTTCAATTTTATCAAATAGTTGATTTGCAATTAAATTGCTTTCATATCCAGGCGGGAAGTTCGTAAACCTGCTGTAAAGATCTGGCAAATCGGTTACTTCATCAAATATGGATAATTGAGCATTATCTTCACATTCAATTCTGAGTAAATAAGTTAACTCTCGAATATTATCCTTATAAGGATTGGCAACCGCAAGATTTTTATCATAGTGTGCCAGCATTTTTAAAACGTTATTGCATTTACCTGCAAACAATTCATAATTTTGGGAGCTTTCGTTTGTGTGTTTTAACAAAAGCTCTCTTTTGATCTCGATCCCAATAAAACTTAAAAAAGCATGAAATGTGCTTATGGAATCATCTTTTTTAATGGTTAAGTAAGAAGTGTAATGAGCCTTAAAATTTTCAGGGAAATCGCTTGGATACAGCTCATTCTCCTTGCCGTAATATAATTGAAAAGCATAATCACTTTTAAAAAAGCCTGTTGAACTATCAACCAACGGTGACTTTTTAAAATTTTCGATCCATTTCTTTTCTAAAGCTTTAATATCAGGCATGTTAACAAATATAGACGGTTTAGGCGAAAAGCAAAAGATAGGGCCGGAAGGCAGGGAAGGGTTGGGTTAATAAAGCTTTCTGCTTTACGCTTTAACCTTTCAGCTTTACAACCCTGTTCCTCAACCAATGATCAGCTAAAACCAAAGCGGCCATTGCCTCAACAATAGGCACTGCACGAGGTACTACACATGGATCATGACGGCCTTTGCCGGATATTTCGGCGGCATTGCCTTCGCTATCGATAGTTTGCTGGTTGTGCATTATGGTTGCCACGGGTTTAAAGGCCACTTTAAATTCAATAGGCATGCCGTTACTGATACCGCCCTGTATGCCTCCCGAGAAATTGCTGCGGGTTATTATATCACCGAGGTGGTTTTTTACAAAGATGTCGTTATGTTCCGACCCGCGCATTTCGCTGCCTGCAAAGCCAGAACCATATTCAAAACCGTGTACAGCGTTTATGCTGAGCATAGCTTTGCCAAGATCAGCATGGAGCTTATCAAAAACAGGTTCGCCCAGGCCAACGGGGCAATTTAAAATATGACAGCTTACCTTGCCGCCAACAGTATCGCCTTGTTTGCGGATGCTGTCGATATATTCTATCATTTCTTCCGCTGTTGCCGGATCAGCACAGCGGACAATGTTTTTTTCGCGTTCGTCGATAAATTCCTGCGCGGTGATTATCTCCACATTCGGGGCGTTGATGGCGCCGACGCTGCTTACATGGGCTACAATTTCGATGCCCTGGGTTTTTAGCAGCAGTTTCGCCAATGCGCCGGCAGCTACGCGGGCCGCAGTTTCGCGGGCTGACGAACGGCCGCCGCCGCGATGGTCGCGGATACCATATTTTGTTTGATAGGTGTAATCGGCATGTGAAGGGCGGAAAACGTCCACATTATGACTGTAGTCTTTTGACCGCTGGTCCTCATTAGGTATCAGCATGGCAATAGGCGTGCCTGTTGTTTTGCCTTCAAATACACCCGAAAGTATTTTTACCGTATCGCTTTCTTTCCGCTGGGTGGTGATCTTTGACTGGCCTGGTTTGCGTTTATCCAGTTCGCCCTGTATATAATCTAAATCAACATCCAGCTGCGCCGGACAACCGTCTATAATTACGCCAATAGCCTCGCCATGCGATTCGCCAAAAGTTGTTATCCTGAATATTTGCCCGAATGAATTGCCTGCCATTTTGTTTTTTTGATTACACCGCTGTTATTTTTTGTGATTACACCGATTATTTTCTGATTGCACCGATTTGTTTTTCGTTAGTGACGGGCTATATACTGATTTAAGCTTTCAGCTTTGGTTTTTCTGCTTTCAGCTAAAACCTTTCGCCTTTTACCTTTCGCCTTTCACCTCGAAGTTAACTTTCTTCAGATCCTTCCAAAATGCCGGGTACGATTTTTCAACTACCTGTGCATCTTCAATTTCTACCTCGTTTATCAGTAAAGCCAACGGCGCGAAGGCCATGGCCATGCGGTGGTCATCGTAGGTGTTTACAAATATACGTTCGGGGATGTGCTTTTCGCTGCAATCCAGTTTATAAACCTGTCCTTTTTCAATCAGTTTAACGCCGATTTTAGCCAGTTCATTTTGAAGTGCTTTTATACGGTCGGTTTCTTTGATCTTCAAGGTTTCCAGGCCCGTGAACGTTGCTTCATGTCCTAACGCTGCACAAACTACTATGATGGTTTGCGCCAGGTCGGGGCATTCCTTCAAATCAAATATTTTGCGGAAGATGGGTTTTACTTCCTTTTGCAGGTAAACGCCGCCATCCCTAAACTGCGAGGTAATGCCAAAATTAGCCATGATCTCGGTGATAACATTATCACCTTGTAAGCTATATTGCGTCAGGCCGGGTAAAAACAGTTCGGCTTCATCAGCTAAAGCCGCTATGGCGTACCAGTAAGAGGCCGCGCTCCAGTCCGGTTCGATGTGCAAGGATGTTTCGGCAAATTCCTGGTTAGAAATGCTTATCACATTTTCTTCCCAGGTATGTTGAATCCCTGCCGATTGCAGCATGGCCAGCGTCATCTCCACATAAGGGCGCGAGGTTAAATCTCCTTCAATATGCAGCTCCAAACCTAAAGGCAGTCGGGCTGCTATAAGCAACAGCGCAGTGATGTACTGGCTGCTTATATTTCCTTTTATACTGACCTTATTAGAACGTTGCACCAGGCTGCCTTTTAGTTTAATAGGAGGGAAGCCTTCATTTTCTACATATTCAATTTCCGCACCCAATTCGCGCAAAGCATCTACCAATATTCCTATCGGACGTTGTTTCATCCGCTCGCTGCCGGTTAATATTACTTCTTCATCCTGCAAAGTAAAATAAGCCGTCAGAAAACGCATAGCTGTGCCGGCAGGACCAATATTGATTTCGGATTTCGGATTTTCGATTTCGGATTTATTTTCAATTTCGGAATGATGCCCACTAATCCCCAATCTCTTATCTCTAACCTCTTCCCGCAATATCCCCGCAAGGGTAACCGCGTCTGCCGCGTCCGAAATATTCTCAACTTTTACCTTACCATTGCTTAGCGCTTCGATGATAAGGGCGCGGTTACATTCACTTTTTGAACCGGTGAGATGTATGATGCCTTTTACCGATTTGCTTTTTTTGGTAAGGATGATGTTATGTTTCGACATTTATTTTATAATGTAGAGACGCAATATTTTGCGTCTCTATTTGTGTCTATGAATTATGCCTGCGGGAGACGCAAAGTATTGCGTCTCTACATTTTTTTAAAACCCTCTCCTTTGGAGACGGTAGGGTGAGGCAATTACGCGTGCGTCAATTTCTCTGCCGCCTGCCCTGCTTCGCTTTTGTTCATGATCTCGGTTTGTTTACGGATAGATTCGGCGTGGATCAATTCCAGCAATTTCTCGGTAAACTCGGCGCTTAATTTTAAAGCTTTGCCGTAGTTTACGCCTTTCCGCAATATCTCGTCCCAGCGGTTAACCTGCAAAATGGTAACATTGTTGGCTTTTTTGTAGTTGCCAATTTGCTCAACAATTTGCATACGCTCTGCCATTTTCTGGATAACCAGGTCATCAATTTTATCAATCTGGGTACGCAGTTCGGCCAATTTATCTTTTAATTCCGCATTGCGTATCTCGGGTTTGCGCAGGGTTAAATGCGTGATAATTTCGGCTAATGCAGCAGGGGTTACCTGTTGTTTGGCATCAGTCCAGGCTACGCTTGGGTCAATGTGCGATTCTATCATTAAGCCTTGCATGTCAAGGTCAAGCGCTTTTTGGGAAATGTAACCTATGAGGTCGCGGTTGCCCGAGATATGGCTTGGGTCGTTGATCAATGGTAATTCAGGCGCCAGTGTTTTCAGGTTGATGGCAATATCCCACATCGGCTCGTTACGGAACGGCGATTTTTCGTAAGATGAAAACCCGCGGTGAATAGCAGCCAATTTGGTGATACCAGCATTATTGATACGCTCCAAAGCGCCGATCCACAACGAAAGATCAGGGTTTACCGGGTTTTTTACCATTACCGGGATGTCAACACCCTTTAGGGCATCTGCAATTTCCTGCACGGTAAAAGGGTTTACAGTTGAGCGCGCGCCAACCCATAAAATGTCAACACCGGCCTTTAAAGCTTCTTCCACATGTTTGCCGGTAGCAACTTCAACAGTTGTGGGCAAGCCGGTTTCTTCTTTAGCGCGTTTCAGCCATTCAAGGCCAATGCTGCCAATACCTTCAAACTCACCGGGACGTGTGCGTGGTTTCCATATTCCAGCGCGTAAGGCCGATACTTTGCCTGTTTTTGCCAATAAGTGCGCTGTGGCAACCAGTTGGTCTTCTGTTTCTGCGCTGCACGGGCCTGCTATCAGTAAAGGCTCGCTGCCTGTTTTTATCCAGGAACTTAGCGGTTGTATGTTTAAATTCAGTTTCATTTTTTTTGAGTCCGAAAGTCCGAAAGTCCGGAAGTCCGAAAGTTTTTATATGGTTAATTTATTTGTTCATTTACTATTCTGTTTTCCTGCTCCTTCTTTCGGACTTTCCGACTTTCCGGACTTTCGGACTATCCACCCATCTTCTTCATATTTATGTATGTCCTCGGTACTTTTTCGCTTTTTACGGGTTTTGGTGCCGCTTCACCTTCTTCAATATAGCGTTCGTATTCGCCGAGGATATTAAAGTTTTGCGTGTACTTTAATATCTGCCGGATGGCTACATCATATTGTTTGGGCTCGTCCCATTCAATATCCACATAAAAATTATACTCGTTACGTTTGCCCAACACGGGCATCGATTGTATTTTGCTCATGTTGACGCCCTCTTCAGCAAAAATATTGAGCACTTTGGCCAGCGCCCCAACCTTATTACTCACCTGGAAACATAGCGAGGCTTTATTCGGCTGTTTTTTGGTTACATTTTCGTGATGGGTAAGTATCAAAAACCGGGTGAAATTCTTTTTGTTCGATTCTATGCGGCGTTCCAGCACGTCCAGGCCATAAAGCCTTGCCGCTAATGTATTGGCAATGGCAACAGTATCGGTCAGTTGCTCATCGCGGATGCGCTTGGCACAGGCGGCGGTGTCGTTACTTTCAACGATGTTAAGGTGCGGGTACTCGTCAAAAAAATCAACACACTGGCGAATTGCAATAGGGTGCGAGGTCACATATTTAATGTCCTCGAACTTTACGCCCGGCAAAGCCATTAAATGCAACTGGATGGGCAGGTAAATTTCACCAACTACAGGGAATGCATAACTTAATAACAGCGAATAGTTTGGCAAAATGCTGCCGGCAATGCTGTTTTCAATAGCCATTACCACGTAGTCAGCATCCCTGTTTTGCAAAGCTTCGAAAGTTTGCTTAAACGATCCGCATTCTATCGTCTGGATATTTTCACCAAAGTATTTAAGAGCCGCTTCTTCGTGGAAGGAAGCGCGGATCCCCTGGATGGCAACTCTCGGTTTATCGTTCTTCATAAATTGCTGATAAAGCAAAAAGTCCCGGTTTTTGGCCGGGACTTTTCAGTTTCTTTATATGTTGTTTATGCATATTAGTCCCGGCTCTTACTGTTAAAGTAAAAGTAGTAACCATAAAAATATGCGCTGCTAAATTTCATTGCTTTTTGTTTGCGGCGTAAATGTACAAGTAAAAATGGGTTTGTCAATAGAAAATTTTATTTTTTTGAAAATAGGTGGGGTTAACAGAATTTTATTTGGTGGGCGAGATTAGAATACAGTTCCATTTCAACCCTTTATCCCATACATCTTCACCATACCATCGCCCATCATTTTAATAGCCATTTTTCTTGAAAAAATATGCTGCATTAAAAAGGACACCAATTTATTGCCGGTGCCGCTGATGAACGAAGGCCCCGTGCCTATTTTGCGCAAACATTCTTCCACTACCTGCGCCGGTTGCTGTGGTTTTGGCTCAAGGGGACTTGCCTTGCCGGGATTGGTGTTGATATAGTTTGGCGTAGCCGTTGCGCCCGCGCAGCAGGCAATAACATCCACACCTTTTGGCTGCCACTCGTACCATAAACCTTCGGCCAGTACGCGGTTAAATGCTTTTGTGGCAGCATAAGTTGCAAGGTACCCCGAGCCCTGGAACCCGGCTATGGACGACATAATGACTATCCCGCCTTTGCCCCGTTCCACCATTTTTCCGCCGAAATAATGCAGCATGCCCATTTGCGTTACCATATTGACTTTGCCAATATCCGTATGAGTTCTAATATCGGTTGCAAGGTAATGGCCTATGTAGGATAGCGCAGCACTATACACCATGAAATCGATAGGGATATCACCAATGGCTGTTATTATTTGCTCCGTTGCGTCAGCATCGGCAAGGTCGCAGGTTATTGGGATAACTTTTACACCATATCGTTCGGTTATTTGTTGGGCGGTTGCTTCCAGCGGCCCTTTGCGGCGGGCTATAAGTACAAGGTCAAGGCCGCGGGCGGCGAGGGCATGTGCATAGGCTGCGCCCATTCCTTCGGAAGCGCCTGCTATTAGTGCGGTGTTGCCATATTTTTGTTTGAAAGTCATATTTTTTGAGAGAATCAAGATTCAAGAGCCAAGAACCAAGACAAAAAGTTAAGATGAGACAAGTACTTTCAATTAACGCTGTTTCCTGGCTCTTGACTCTTGGTTCTTGGCTCTAAATTATACTTTATGCCCAGTTCCCGCAAACGGCGTTACCGACCGCCACATCCTGTACATTACAATTACCGGGAAAATAACCCATGCTGCATTGGATAATAACACCCTGCCCAAATGCGGGGTGGCATGTTCGCCAAGCACTTCTTCAAACAAAATGATGCTTACGTTGGTGAGCATTACCGATGCCCATACAATGCTCACAAAACGTATCCAGTTCTTACCTTTCCAATACGCATAAATGGCAAAAGCATAAAAAGGGCCAAAGAAAATGGAATCTATCCATATGGTTGCCCGCCACCAGGCCGGGCGGGCCATCAGGACCGGGTCAAAACTGCGACCGTACCAGTGTACAAGGTCTACAAGCGCTGCAGGTGGCCAGAGTGGGTATTGAAAATGGTTGGGGTCGGCAATAATTAATTGCTCAACATCAACAATATAGGTTATAAAAAGCAGGTTGACACAAAAAAATACGATGAGGGCGATGTCAATCGGGCGTTTGGATAGTGGTAGCGGCTGCATTTAAGGGTTTTAGTTGGTTGTGCAGGTGAAGATAGCAAAATGCCTTCAATTTGAATGCCTGGTTTCGTTAATACAGACCCATTAATAATTTCAATTTATCAGCGTAAATCCCAAAATCAATCTCATTATCAATTTCAGTTGCCCGTTTAAAATTTTCCAGTGCCCCTGCGGCATCATCTTTTTTTAGGTAATAAATACATAATGATTTGTACGCTTCGGCATTTAGGGGATTAAACTGAAGACATTTGTCAACCAAAATCTTCCCACTTTCCAAATCGCCCTGTAGTATTTGGGAATAGCCCAGGTTGCCATATGGTGCTCCAAAGTTGGGGTTTAGCTTTATTGCTTTATCCAGCACTTGTTTTGCAACCTGGTGTGCCCCTTTTTCAATCAGTTCGAATCCAATGTTATTTAAGGCTAATACGTGATGCCTGTCCATTTTTAACACTTTACTGTAGGTTTCAATGGCTTCGTCATGTTTATGTGTAAGTGATTGTAAGCATCCACGATAAAAATGATCTGTGGGCGACATCTTGAACGAACTTTCAAGTTGAGACAGATAAAAATTAGCTTCGTTATATTGTTTCCCGCTAATCAACGAAAAAATAAGGAGTCGGATTACTTCTTCAAGTTGTACATTGTCAAGAACCTTTTTTAATTTTTTTGAGGCATATTCAAAGTTATTGTCCACCAGGTACATTCGTCCCGCAACGTAATCCGGCAACGATTTTTTAAGCTTTAACGCTAAAACCAGTTGCTGACCATCGCTGTTTAAAATGGTTTTGAAATTTTTGTCAAGTTGAGATGGGATAAGGTTTGTGAGTAAACTTAAAGTAGAAAGCCCTAAAAAGATATAAAATGCAATTTTTACCAACAGGGGGGCTTCGGTATTGATCATTAGCATCGCAAGGATGCCGGCGATAAAAAACGTAAAAAATGAGCCTGCGAGTAAAATAACTACGAGTTTCCGGTAATTTGTTTCAGATTTCTCACTCTTGCAAAGGCCAATACCTTTTACAAAAGGAAATGATCGTTTCATAAAAAAATGAAGCTTACCAATTTGGAATTTTATCGCGTTTTCGGGCAGTTTATAAGTACCTATATAAATATCTATTTTATCGGGCTTAGTAAATATCAAATAAGCAATGGCGTGGCCACACTCATGCAGGATGGCTATTAACGGGCTTGAAATAAAAACAGCAAGGTATACAACTATTAGAACAAGCCAATCATTCATTTAACTAACATACAATTTTTAAATATCGAACCAAAATTGTATTGAATATGTCATCATTGTTTTATGTTATTGCAATCCGATATAGTACGACAAACTCTCGCAAAGCTCGGCATCGGTACAGATATTATCCAGGTTACATTGGCCAATACGGTCAAGCAATGTGCAGTTGATCTTCCCGCTTTGGTTCTTTTTGTCTTTCATCATAAGGGCCAAAAGCACTTCGTAACTTGTTTCTTTAAGCGGATATTTCGGATATAATCCATTAATTACCTCCACAATTTCTGCAAGTTCATTACTACTTAAGCCTGTTTTTTTATGGGCAAGATAAGCTTCGCATATCATCCCAATTGCTATCGCTTCACCATGGGTTAATGGGTTTTTATCTGTAAGCAGGGAATTGGTTTCCACAGCATGCCCAATGGTATGGCCAAAGTTGAGCGCCTTGCGTATGCTTTGTTCGGTAGGGTCTTCGATAACCACTTTGTTTTTTATCTCTATAGACCAGTGTATCAGCTCTTCAGACGGCTGGCTAAGATCGCTTGTTTTTAGGGTATTCCAATAAGCTGCATCCATTATCAGGCCATGCTTAAGCATTTCGGCCAGGCCCGAAAGTATTTGGCGCTGTGGTAGTGTTTTTAAAAAATCGTAAGCTATAAATACAGCTTTTGGCTGGGTAAAGGTACCAACGATGTTTTTTATACTGTCAATGTCGATCCCTGTTTTGCCGCCAACCGAAGCATCAACCTGGGAGAGGAGGGTGGTGGGCACATGTACAAAATCAATACCGCGTTTAAAGGTGCTGGCTGCAAAGCCGCCCATGTCGCTGATTACGCCGCCGCCAAGGTTTATCATTAAACTTTTGCGGTCAGCGCCAAAATCAATCAGCATTTTCCATATGCCTATGCAAAAATCAATGTCCTTGCTTTCTTCGCCAGCGTTAATCTCTATCAGGTCGTAATTATCCATATCGCCCAATTGATCTTTTATCGCCGGAAGGCAATGAACAGCTGTATTCTCATCCGTCAAAATAAAAAAACGGGAGTAGTTGCCGGCTTTGATAAATTTCACCAGTTCGGCTTTGCTATCTTCGAAATATATGGGATAATTGTCGCTTTGGATAGTTTTCATATTATATCACGCGGATAGTTTCACTCCTGAATTCAACAGTGTCGCCTTTTTTAACTTTCAGGCGTTTGCGGTAATCGATGTGGCCGTTATACATTACTTCGCCCTCAGTTACAACTATTTGTGCTTCGCCGCCGGTTTGCACCAGGCCGGTTGCCTTTAATAATTGTATCATGGGGATATGATCGCCTTCTACCTTAAATTCTATCATCGGGCAGCAAAAATAAACTATTCGCGGAATAATGAGATATTTAGCGTGCAATTTATAAATTTGCGCCGTGCTTCATAAAGCGTGGACATATATCACAGTTAAAATGCTGTTTGCTATGTGCTGTACGTGTTGAAGCGCTAACTGACCATTATGAAATCTACTGGACCCCTTTCTTTCGAAGATACGGAGATCGCTTTCCGGCATTCGTCAAATTCCGACCTAAAACGTGCTTACTGGCTATTCAGGGTAATTAACATTAATTTTTTAGTGAAGATAGGGCCGCCTATAACCAATTTCGCCGTAAAAATAGGCCTGCCTGTTAAGGGATTGATAAAAGCTACAATATTTAAACATTTTTGCGGTGGCGAAACCATAAGGGAATGTGAGAATACTATAAAAAGCCTTGAGCGGGGCGGGGTGGGGACGATCCTTGATTACTCGATTGAAGGAGAGGACGATGAAAAGGTTTTTGACGGTACCTGCGAGGAAATTATACGTACCATAAAACGCGCTGTTAAAGATAAATCGATACCGATTACCGTATTTAAAGTTACAGGCGTTGCCCGTTTTAATTTGTTGGAAAAACTGGATGAGGGCGGCCAGCTTAGCATAACCGAACGGGAAGAATGGGAAAAAGCGCAGGCGCGTGTGTTGTCTATTTGCGAAAAAGCCCATGCAACCGGTATCCCCGTAATGATTGATGCCGAAGAAACCTGGATACAAAAAACAATAGACGCGCTTGCTTTAGATATGATGCAGCGATTTAACGAAGAGCAGGCTATCGTTTACAATACCTACCAGTTGTACCGACATGATAAGCTGCAATCGTTAAAAGACGACCATGTTGTTGCTGTAAAAAAAGGGTTTATTTTAGGCGCAAAGCTTGTGCGCGGCGCCTATATGGAAAAAGAACGTAAACGCGCCGAAGAAAAAGGCTACCAATCGCCCATTCAGCCCGATAAACAATCGGCAGATAAAGATTACGATGCCTCGCTGGATTACTGCACCGACCATATCGGTCAAATTGCCTTTGTGGCCGGCACCCATAATGAAGAAAGCTGCCGCCTGCTGGCCGAACTATTAGACAAAAAAGGCATCGACCATAAAAACCCGCATGTGTATTTTTCGCAATTGCTTGGCATGAGCGATAACCTGAGCTTTAACCTGGCCAACGCCAATTATAATGTAGCTAAATACGTGCCTTATGGCCCTATAAAAGCAGTATTGCCGTACCTATTCCGTCGTGCCCAGGAAAATACCGCCATTGCCGGCCAAATGGGCCGTGAGTTGGGTTTGATTGTGAAGGAAATGGGCCGGAGAAGGTTAAAGGCGAAAGGTTAAGGGTGAAAGGTTGTAGTTAGCTACCTTTTACCTTTCGCCTTTAACCTCGAAAAAGCGCCTGTACACTATCCGGCGCTGTCATTAAATACGTTTGTATGCCTAATTTTTCGGCGGCAGCTGTGTTGTGGGGGTTATCGTCGATAAACAAGGTCTCTGCGGGGATGAGGTTATTTTCGTCCATTATCTGCTCGAAAATTGCTGCACCCGGTTTACGCTTGCCAACGAGGTGCGAATAATATGTTTTTTCGAAAAGATGATCGTTACTTTCAAATCCAAAATCCTCTTTAAGGTATTTCATGATATGATCGTAATGAATGGTGTTAATATTACTCAATAAAAACGTGCGGTATTTTGGCCTCAGGCTCAGCAGCAGTTCGTGGTTGCCTTCTGGGATGCCTACCAACAGGCTGTTCCAGGCATTATCAATTTGTTCATCGGTAAGCTGTGGGTTGTTGATTATTCCCCTTATATAATCCCTGAACTGGGGAGCTGTAACATCGCCAGTTTCAAAACCATCAAAAATATTATCCTGTACCTTTTGCGCATAAAAAGTATCTGCATTTTCAATGCCGAGATCTTGCCATGCTTGCTTGCTTTTTAAAAAATCAAGCATGAAAATTACGTTGCCGTAATCAAATATGATGTTTTTGATATTTTGCATAAAAATTTTTAATTTGTGGCAAATATGTGCAATTCGGGATGAATACAGAACAACTCAATTCAGATGAACGCGATTATAGTACCATAAGCCCATCGGCCGCGTCCCTGCTGTTATTAAAAGGCTTAACCAATATACCATTTGCAAGGGAGGCTGCTGAGCTTATGCTTTCGCCTGAAAAATATGAACCCGATTTTACAAACAGGGACATTGTTTTATGGGCGAGGATAGTACACTTTGAAAGCAGGTACTGGAGTATCGACCAGTTGCTTTCTGATATCCCGGCGAAGAATATACTGGAATTGTCTTCAGGCTTCTCATTTCGCGGATTAGCGGCTATTGAGCAAAATGACATCAATTATATTGATACCGATCTTGATAACGTAATTTCAGTAAAAAAAGGAATGGTTGCCCGATTGAAGGCTAATGAGCATGCAACAAAAGGTAAGCTGGAAATGATGCCCTTAAACGCGCTTGATGAAGCGCAATTTACTGCGGCCATAAACCATTTTGACGAAGGCGAGGTTGTTATTGTAAACGAGGGTTTGCTGGTATATCTTGATACGGCCGAAAAGGAAAGGCTGTGCGAAATTATCCGTAACATACTTAAACAACGGGGCGGCTATTGGATAACAGCTGATATTTATGTTAAAAAAGAAGGTGATTATGGCATCAGGATAGTCGATAAACTGTCTGAATTTTTTCAACAACACAAAATTGAAGAGAACAAGTTTGACAGTTTCGGAGCCGCCAAAGAGTTTTTTAAAAAGCAAGGGTTTATTATCGACAAAGAAGCGGTGCCCAATCAATCAAAACTAACCGCTTTAAATTATTTAATGCAAAGCGCAACACCCGAACAATTGACGAATATGCGCAATGCGGAGAAAGTGCACCAAACATGGCGGCTAAGGCTTGATAAGCCTGATATTTGAAGTGAAATATTTTATTTTAGGATGAGATATTGCCTTTTGGCTATTTAATTTTGAAACATGAAACCCATTATCCTGCTTTCCGGGCCGCCAGGTGCGGGGAAAACTACCATAGCAAAAGAACTTGTTGCCATTTTACCTGGCCCGGTAGCCTGTATCGAAGGCGATAAATTCTGGTCGTTTTTTGCCAAAGGATACGATGGTGACGAGAGGAATAAAAATTTTATTACGATAATGGTATCCATGACGACTTCCTCATTAGCCTTTGTCCGTGCAGGCTACCAGGTAATTATCGATTTCTCTATTCCACCCGGGTTTCTTGCCACCGCATTCAAAATCACCAGTGAAAGGAACATTCCGCTTGACTACGTTGTGATCAGACCATCCGAGAAAGTTTGTGCTGAAAGGGCCGCCGCACGCACAGAGGGCGCTGTGCCAAACTATGCTGTTTATAAGGGTTTTTATGCTTTATTTGATAAGGCGGCGCGGCATACCATATGCGATGACGAAAGCAACGCCGCCGTTATTGCCGACCATATAAGAGACGGGTTATATGAAGGGATATTTCGGGTTACTGAATAATTTGAAAATTTCATTTCTCAATAACTATAAAATTTCTACATTTGCAGCCTGAACAACGACAGGCTTTTTAGCTTACCTTTGTTTGATTAAATGATTGAAACTTTTAATCATTTGCCCTGCGCCTATAGCTCAGTTGGTTAGAGTAGAAGACTCATAATCTTTTGGTCCCTGGTTCGAGCCCAGGTGGGCGCACAAGGTTTGACATTTAATGCAAAGCCGTAACCGGCGGGGAAAGATTTCTCCGCCGGTTTTTTTTATGATTATTTTTTGGACTCTTCATTTTTGCCTGATTATGCTATTTATTTTTCATTATTTTTTGCCATTCGTCTTGGGTTAGAATTTCTAAAAATTCATCGCGAAAATGCCATGCAGATACATACCCGGCTGAGACAACGAAACTCATCACCCAGGTTGTCTTTCCCTTCCATAATTTAAATGCACAAATATCTGTCGCGGTAATAAAAGGACTTGTTTCACCTAAATGTTGATGTGAGGATGCTGTTATCGGTTCTTTACCACCAGTTCCCAGGGGGATAAGGTTATTATGAAGCTTTGTTTTTTTAATTATATCATTGTCTTTGTCGAAATTGATCAGGTAATCATTTCCTAATAATACTTCATCCGGCGCTGTTTGCGCAGTGATGACATATACTTTTTTTGTCCCATTTTTTATAATAGGAACAAGATTTAAACTGGTATTTTGATAAAATTTAAAAAGAGTGTCACTTAAAACAGCCTGCGCAGCTTTTGACCGGATGGTATAGAAGTCTTTTTCATTTTCGGTAAATTTTCTTGTAGTTGTGTCTATACTGTATTTAGACGAATCTAAACCATGGTCGAACTTAACTGTCGCTAATACTACTGGATCCTCATTTTTAGAAAAAAAGATAGTGATCATTTCTTTATCAGTCTCATAAGAAAAATATCCACCAGATAGAAGCTTCTTCCCGCCGAAACTGGAGGCGAAGATATGTGTACTATGCCCTGATGCCCATTCTGAGCGATAAAGCATTTCTCCCTCTGCGTTAATGCTATCAGCAATCTGCCTCAGCCTATTTTTTTGTGCTGTTGCGTTTTGCACCAGTATAAATAGGGTAATCAATGTAAACAGCTTTTTCATTAATGACGAAACGGTTGTAAATATTTTGTGAATATAAATAACCTTGCGGATTTTGCATAACGTGACGGTGCAGATATTACCCATTAGGGTTCATCAAAATCCTTCAGCAAGTTAGCAAGAAGCCTCATATCATCTAAAAAATGGTGCGAGAGTTGCACATTTTGGCGCACGTTTATAAAAAGGCCGTTCCTGATACAGGAATAGCCTTTTTTAACATATGTTACCAGTTGAAAATTTCTATCTTTAAAGATGGCATTATCCAACTGCCGCTAATTTTCTCAGATCGTCCACAAAGTGGTTCGGGAAGCACCCAGGTGAAAGGCGATACAAATTGTATCAAAGAACCTGTAAATTAATTGATTTACAGGTTCTTGAATTTTAAACCGCATCAAATCATATCAAACTTTTCCAGGGTTTACGATACCTATTCCGTAACCTGCTTTCAATGTTTACCTTCGAGGTGTTGAAAATGGGTCTAATTATCTGTAGTACAGTTAATTGCAAATCAAAGAATTTGACCTTGTCTGTACTGTTTTGACTTCTCTCTATGATACCCAAAAACGAAGGTTTTATACCAGATTGTATCAAAATTAATGAAGTTGAAAAAGGGAAAGTCAGATGAAAGCGGTAAATGCCATTGGAATTCAGTTTGTTATACGGCCGGATAAGCTGAAAAATGGCAAGTATCACCGTGAACGGCGAGATAATTCATTTTGTATTCTCTGAAGAACACAGGGATTCAAACTATCTTAAGATAGCTTCAAAATTGGTAACGCTTAATATATTTGATTAACTATCTCCCGGATTTTTTCATCTAACTCGTTAACTGCTTGCTCCATCATCATTAGTTCTTCTTTAGATACACTATAATCGTTGGCTTTAAAAAGGTTCATAAAGCCTAAGATGGAGGCTACAGGCCGGCGCACTTCATGAGATTGGATAAAGGCTATTTTTGTAAGCGTTTGTTTTTGCTCAAACACCTTTTGTTTTAGTTCTATCTTTTTTGTTATGTTTATCAAATTGAAGAACACACCGATGATTTCATCCTCGGAATTACGTGCCGGAACGTATGTTAGGTGACACCAAATTGTTTCGTCATTCCATTTGATCTGTTGTTTTACCTGGACAGGCGAACCACTTAAGGCTTTGCTGTAGTTATTTATGAATTCTGACACATATGGCTTATTGGTATAGGCCGTCACTTTGATGCCGGCATATAAGCTTAAATTGTAAACTTTTTCTACATAACTAGCGCACACCTCATTAAAAGCTATTATTTCTGCGTTTTTACCGATAAAAAGCTGGCAAGAGTTAGAACCCGAAAAAAAAGAATTTAAATTAATTGCTGCATTTTTAGATTCAATGATTTGTTCTTTTAGAAGCTTTAATCCCTGGTTGACCTCTTTGGGCGCATTGTCAGGGCGGTAAGACCTTTCCGAGATTTGATGTGAATTCCCGATAGGCTTTTTGGTAACCCTCTCTGACACGTATAAATTACTTAACTCACGTCCGTTGGGAGTATTTCCTGGTATGCTAAAAAGCGACAATGAAGACAAAGGAAGATTTTTGTCCCCCTCGTCTGAAGCTGTTTCGAAGAATTGGGCTTCCTCCCGCATCTGGTTTGTTCTCATGATCTGATGTTGTTAATTAGTCAATTTTAATAACTGCATAACCAGCAAGGATTGTTGTATTCAAGCTGGAATCATGAACAAATCTAAGATGAACCAAAAAGTTTGAGAAGTGGTATCGACACATATAGCAAATGTGCTGACAGAAAGTCAATAGCGTCCGACCGGATTATATGGAATTGGGAAATAAGAGGCTTCCCAATATTTTACAATAGCCGACGAAATGGTTGAGTAGCCGTTTTATGCAAATCTCTTGCGTAAATATGAAGTAAATGAAACGCTAACAGCTATAAAACGATTAATCATTATATAATTCCAATTCATTTTTTATTAAAGTATATATGCAGATTATTATTATTCTGTCGATACATTTCTGCTATGTGTCGAAACCATAAAGTAAATTCAGCCGTTTGTTGGCTCCTTTGTACTGTTAACACAAGATCAGTTTATTCCTAAACCTTATCATAAAGGGCCTCGTCAATTGCACAGCAAAAAATATCATCGGCTTCCTTCCGCTATCTGTCGGTGTCTCTTCGCTATGTATCGAAACCATGACTAAATATTTGAAATTTCCAGTCATTTTGCTAAAGGTTTAGGCGTTTTTATTTTAATCAGGAGATAGTTATGAATCAGATTTTTTCTGACCAGGTGGACAAAGAGCTAATAATATTATTGATAATGTTAATTGGTTATTTAATTTGTAAAGTTGACAAACCGAAAAAGGAATCAAGTGTTGCTATTACCGATCCCGCAATACGCGAGGCAAAGAAATGGTACGACAGCACCTATCGGGCCGCGACCGATGCCAAATTATCAGAATCAAATATAGAAAAATACTCCAGCGACTGGAATAAAAAATTCAGACCTGATTGGCCGGAAGCTCAAATATTTGATGAAAACGACGCCACGATAATCGAAATACCTGCTCTTAAGAATGGGGAAATGACTTTATCATTCTCTCGACCTGATGCCGTTAACGTTGATTTCAATAAATCGGGTACCACTACATCATTGTTGATTGTAAAGCGCAAAATGGAGTTCAATTTGTACGCTATGACCATCGTTGCAAGTGCTTCGCATTTAAAGGCAAACGATGGCAAGCCCCCTATTAATAACTATCGAAAAAAAGATAAGAATTTTGAAGGCGCCGTTTTTTTCAACAAAATGGACGGGACATTTGTAGGAGGTTGGCGCTATCAAAATGGTAAGCCCACCAGGCAGCTTTATCCGTTGGGTGCAAACTGTTCGAGAATTCACACGGGAGGGGGGGGAGTTAAGGCCGATGGCGAGTTCCCGTCTGGCCGTATTCCGCTCATAACGGTAGCATTATGGGAAGATCGTATCTATCATAAGAATGATCCAACAGCTTATTATGGCAACACTTATATTGTGACAAATGCCTGTGCCGATTGTCCAATCGACGAAAATATAATAATACCGGGGGGCATACATGAAACGTTGACTCCCCACACGGCGGCATATATTCTACCGTCAAGGTTTCGCCTCGAGCAAGAGCTTCACCAATTAAAAGTTGGCTTCAGAAATTTGAATTGAATCAGCAGTAACCCGCTTAGCGGTTTGGACAGAAGGTAGATTGTGTCGATAGAAAATGGATATTGGCCAATAGGTATTAAGGGAGGATTGTGAAGCAGTAAGTTCTTTAACTCTAATTTAGTAAGCCAATTATAGAGCAGCTATCGACTCAAAATTTTCTTTCTTTGTTGTCTATACGCAGTTAGTGGCATATAAAGGCCGAATACTATCCAATAAATTCGATTTTCTGACTTAGTTAATTCTCGATAATCTAATAAATCTAACAGCATAACAATTGCGAGAACTACACCCACAGTTAACATAAAATATTTCATAATTAGTTCTTCATTAAGTTCGGATCGAATTGTTGCAGTTAAAAACCGTAAATTTTTAAGACTACATTAATGACATATCGTCTTAATGATTTGACGCCGTTTGGATAATAAGGCGCATTTATGCGCCCATTATCGTCCCTGAAAGGTTACTGCACCCCCTCGACGCGCCTACTCCGCTGGGATTTCCGGCCGCTGGCGTCTTTTATGACGGGCATACCTGGCCCTCAGTTCGTCATCATGCAACCATGGAGACGGTTGATTCAGCGCTACTTTATAGCCATGAGCTATATCATATTGATGATATCTGGCAGGCAACGAATTATCGTGTACCCATCCTTTTTTGCTTGCATATACATACTGATGTGCAGATATGTCATAATAAACTCCAATTTGCGGCATGTAATAATAATTTGCATGGCCAGGACCTGCAGATACATGGTTATCCGGCGGAATGGTTGAATCAGGATCGGTACCGCCGCCTGGCAAACCAATTTGAGCGTGCGTAGTTAATACACTCGCCGATACCAGTAATAATGTAATTATTACTTTGGTTAGTTTGTTGTTTTTGAACATAAAATTTTCAATTAAGTTGCACATAGGGTTATTTTATTACTTGAGCAGGGTTGCCAAAATTTAATTTTATTCCCAACACTATTTGCCGGTATTGGTCGCTATGGAGGTTTCTGAACTTGCTGGGCGGATCGTCATAACCATCAAGCCCTTCACCAAAAACTACGCTATGCACGTAACATAAATCAATGGCCATGTAGGGCTCGTCAAAATCATTGTAAAATTTGAACTCATATCCAAATCTCAGCGGTATATCTACATTTATGCTTTTGTCTGCACCCGGAAACTTATAAGTCGATTGGTAAATGCTGTAGCGCTGTACAGAATTGTTATTATCAACAAGTCCTATGCCTGTGCCTCCATAAAAGTTTTTTAAAAAATTAACAAAGTCACTCCTTGAGTAACCTATAATCCCGCCCAGTTGATAGTCTGTACGAAGTATAAATGCTGCATAGTGGTTGACATATTCGCGGCCAAAAGGGTCTAAATTTGGCGTGAGGCCTCCGCCGGATAATGTGCCGTATTGTAATTCGGCAACAGATGACGCGAACGGACCATAATTATATATAAAATTTAGATTCGCCGACACATGGTTTGCCTGCGTTGTTATATTAGTGTAACCACGCTCATAGCTAAGATCCAGACCAACGCCAAATTCATCGAAATGGTAGGCCTGCTGCGCTTTAACGATGAATGATGGTAAAACAAACGCCAAAAGTAAAAAGAGTCTTTTCAATGCTTAATTTTAATATGCTATGTTATTGAACCGACTGATACATATCAGAAATGATTCCCAGTTATCGATCTTGTTGATAAATCCAAAAAGTAGTTGGGGCGCGGCCGCTGTACCGATAGGCAGACTTTAACCTGATTTTCTATTTTCCGCTATTTTACCCACGCAGTACCGAATATTGCACGCCCGGGAAGCTACCGGACGCGAGTCCTTACTGATTGCGGATTTAAAGTGCATTTCAGTTTTCACTTCCCTGTTTCTCAGTTAGTTTAGATTTAAAACAATATTAAACCGTTATCAACCAAGCAAATAATGGCGCGAAAGTATTATTGACCAGGTACCTTGCCGAATGGTTTCGACACATACATAGAGGATGCCGACAGAAAATGGGTAATGAACGACGGCTATCGGGGAAATTAGTTAAGTAACGATGAGGAATGTTTTGAGACCACAATTACCGTGCGGGTGTCTGCAAAGCTGCTGACTGCCGATAATTTAACCTTTGTTGTAGTTACTTTAAAAGTATTGATATATTGTTTTGTAACCTGCGTTTTCAAGTAAACACGCTGCATTTATGCTATATTTTAATAGCGCAGGAACTTCATTCTCGGGGAAGTAGCCACGGGAATGAACTGATTTAGCGATGATGATACTGAAAATTAAAGGAAACAACCAGCAATAATAGGCGGCTTGATAAACTTAACAGGCATATCGAAGATCGTCGGATTTAATTATTATTCTATCTGTTTGTTTGATCAACATGCCGATTAATTGCAGGTATTTCGCCCGATATATGCATTTTTTTAAATTCCTATTTATAAGCAAGTTATTCCATTTTTCGTAATTTATTCTTGCTCATTTTAACATGTGCCCGGTGTTTTTCTGTGCTGGTGATACCTCACTAACAAAAAATCCGGCAAAAACTCATTTTCTGTCGGCACCTTCCACGTATCTGTCGATACCACTAAATAACTTAATTAACAACGTTTTTCTTTGCGCCCCATGAAAAAAAGCGCTGTGTCAAAGAAAATAACCCTATCCATATTTGCAATTGTTTTTCCGTGTTTTATATTTTGCCAGCCTGCCAAAAAAGGGTCGTTGCAGTATTTGAGTTTCTGCAATGGCTTTAAGCCAATTGAATTGGGTTCTGAAGTTGAGCGGCTGGATCAAGGCAAGTTGGCATATCTGGATGATGTTGATAGCCTGGACTCCGATGGCTGCTATAAGTTTTGCTATAAGGACAGCGCTATGTTGTACTTGGGGCACGGTTTGCTACTTAACCGGGTAGGGCTTCGCACTTATAACAATAGAATAGTTAACATTTATCTTTTCTTCCCGAGGAATGCCGGGCATGAGGTTCTTCAGAATTTCGAGGCGAACTACGGAGAATGTACCGGCGTTTTGGGAGAATTTATGTATGACTGGAAGACAACAGGAGTAACCTTATCGTTACGCTATAGCCGGGCCATCGAAATGGGAGTAGCAATATTTACATGCGTCGACCTTGAGAATCAGGTGATTGAAGATGGCAATAAACGGAAAACAAAGCAACAAGATAACCAGGGTTTACCTGTAACTGCAACGGCAGCTGCCAGTAAGCCGGAATGAAATTGTCGCTTATGCAAAAAACTGTCCAATACTGTGTACAATGAAATCTGATGCGCCAAATATTGGGAAAGTGTAAATTGTTCGGACGAAACCAACAGGTGGAATGTACGCTTTCATAAGCTTTGATAATTTCCGGGTAATATCGCATATCGTCGGCTTCAATTATCATTCTATCGGTTTATTCGCTCAACTTGTCGATTGCTTGCCTATGTTTCACCCTAAATATGTGTTTTTTTGTAAGTATCTGTATATAAGCATATTAATTAATTTTAAATGGTTTATTCTTATTTATTTAACTCGTTTCCTGGTGTTTTCCAGCTCCTTTGATAGTCATTATCAAAAAAACCAATAAAATCCATTTTCTATCGGCATCCTCCCTGCATGTGTCGAAACCACGAAACATCTTCTAATATCTACACGTTTTTTTGCATAAAATTTTGCGGCTCTTGTGTCCGTGCTATTCAATCCCGGGCATACAGGCTGACATTATTTAACAGAATTAACATGGTTTCGCTAAACGCAAATTTATAAATGAGTGTGCTTCAATTATTAGCCGGTCTCCTTGCAGTTACTGCGGTGGGTTTAATTGTTGCAAATCTGGTTTATTGGGTTAAAACGCTATTTGACAAAAAACCACCGAAGTAGTAAAGAAAGCCGGGTAAATATCTCCGGATAAAAAATAAAAATTGATTAAAAAAACTGGTTCAAAAGAAGGAAGCAGGTCCAGTTTCTCGCAATTACTGATAGCGATAAACAAAACGAATTTCCGGTCTTATGGAATTGGATACTTCTAACAGAACATGATTACCCTTAATGAGTTCCAGATGATGAATATAAATGAAAAAATCAAGGCAATAGAAAAAGGCAGCTTTCTTTCGGAAAGGAAGGAAGATCAAATACTGGTTCGGCTCTATAAACTGGGAAATTTTTATGTGGAGTCATTTATTGAGCTCCGCCGGAATAAGGTCGTTCATTTTATCGCTTTTAATTCAAATGACCTGCTTCTTCCATACATAAAAAAATGAAACTGTTAATTCTCGACGCTTTACTGTTTTTGGTAATTGTGGTACTGATTGCAGGGGCACAAAAGATAAATGAGAAAATAAAAAAATATTAAAATGATCACATTAAACTTTAAAGGATTTGTTGCCTCCCTTGATGAGTCGCGTATGCCCCGGGTTTTTATAAAAAAAACGGTTATGTGCATTGCAGTTGTGCTCTTATTATCGCAAAGCGCTTTTGCGCAGGCACCCAATATCTCTTATAGCCCTTCAACCGATGTGCTGCCGTTGGGTACCGCATTCTCCATAACGCCGGCTAATACTGGCGGCGCCGTTCAGGGAAGTTACGGCGTAACCACATTTGCAGGAAGTACATCAGGAACATCCGGCACCACCAATGGCACGGGTACAGCAGCCCGGTTCAACGCGCCGAGTGCCATATGGATTGATCCGGCCTCAGGTACAATGTACATTGCTGATCAAACAAATAACCAAATACGGCAGATCACTTCGGCAGGTGTAGTAACCTTGCTGGCGGGCAGCCCCACGTCTCTGCAAGGCACAACCAACGGAACAGGCACTGCGGCTCTTTTTGGCGGCCCGGTTGGCATAACCGGTGATGGGGCGGGCAATTTGTATATAGCTGAATATGCCAATAGTGATATCCGTAAGATCGTCATTTCCACCGCTGCAGTTACCCTGCTGGCGGGCAGTTCCACAGGAGCGTCAGGATTGACGAACGGCACAGGTACCGCCGCCCGTTTCAACCTTCCGAGGGATATAAAATACAACCCAACAGACGGGGCGCTATATGTTGCTGATTTTTTAAATAATCAGATCAGAAAGGTAACAACAGCAGGCGTTGTAACCACATTTGCCGGCAGCAATTCAGGAACATCGGGACTTGCCAATGGTACAGGTACAGCCGCTACCTTCAATCGCCCCGACGGTATAGCTGTTGACGCATCCGGCAACCTTATTGTAAGCGACTCTTTTAATTCTGAGATCAGGAAGATAACCACACCAGGAGCGGTTGCGAGCCTTTTTGCGGGGAGTGCGACCGGGGCTTCCGGCAGTACCGACGGCACAGGTACCGCCGCCACCTTTAACCTTCCGGCAGGAATTTCTGTGGATGCAGCGGGAAATTTGTACGTGGCGGATAACGGCAATAACAAAATCAGGTTGATTAGCTCTTCCGCAGTGGTAACAACCATTGCAGGAAACGGCACCGCCGGCTATTTGGATGGTACAGGTACGGCTGCCGAATTTAAGGAGCCCCGGGGAATATACTTCGATCCATCAGGGGTGAACTTGTATATTGCTGACTGGGGCAATAACGTGATCCGCAGGTTTGGGATTTATGGATACACGATTAGCCCTTCGCTGCCGGCGGGGCTTACTTTTAACAATACTACAGGCACCATCAGCGGCACACCGACCACTACATTTTCACCAACTGTATTCACAGTTATAGCTTATAACCCAACCGGAAGCTCTTCGACTACGATCACATTATCCGCCGCAGGCGTGGCGCCTAATATCTCCTACACTCCTTCAACCAATGTATTGAACGTAGGCAGCGCTTTCTCTATAACACCCGCCAATTCAGGTGGTGCTGTTCCGCTCAACACTATTGGCCTGATCAGTACTTTTGCCGGAAGTACGGCAGGAACGGCGGGCAGGACCAATGCTACGGGTACCGCGGCGCTTTTCGATGGTCCCCGGGGAGGAGCATTTGATGCATCGGGCAACGTATACGTTGCGGATAATGGCAATAATGAGATCCGCAAGATCACCCCGGCCGGGGTAGTCACCCTGCTGGCAGGCAGTTCTACAGGCGCATCCGGTATTACCAATGGCACGGGTACCGCCGCACTGTTTAATTTTCCCGTTAGCGTAGCCTCCGACGGCGCCGGAAACCTTTATGTTACCGACTTTAACAATAACGAGATCAGGAAGATCGTGATTTCGACCGGCGCTGTGACACTTCTGGCTGGCAGCGCTACCGGGGCGAGCGGTTCTGCAAATGGTACTGGTTCTGCGGCTACTTTTAATGGGCCGGAGGGCATAACTTACAATTCGACCACTGGTGCGCTTTACGTAACCGAGGGGAACGGGAACCGGATCAGAAAAGTGACAACCGCCGGCGTGGTGACCACATTTGCCGGGAGTGGTACCGCCGGCAACACAAATGGTACGGGTACCACAGCTCAATTCTTTGCCCCCCGCAGCATTGCCGCTGATGCTTCAGGAAACCTGTATGTGGCTGATTATGGCAATAACGAGATTCGCAAGATAACTACCGCCGCCGTGGTGAGCCTGTTCGCCGGGAGTGCCACAGGCGCATCCGGCTCCGCTAACGGAACAGGCAGCGCTGCAACTTTTAGCAGCCCGCTATCAGTTACTGTCGATGCCTCGGGTAATTTGTACATAGGCGATGGCTCTAATCTCATCCGGGCAATTACGTCTGCAGCGGTAGTAACTACTGTTGCCGGGACAGGCAGCATCGGTTATGTTGACGGCGCCGGCACATTAGCCGAATTTAACAGAATGGAGGGAATTGAATATAACCCGACAAATGGAACAGTACTGATCGGTGACCTGTTTAATAATGTGATCCGCGAAATGTCAAACTACGGATATTTTATCACCCCGTCGCTACCCGCAGGGTTAAGCTTTGACGGAACGACCGGAAAGATCAGCGGCACACCGACCGCGTCATTTTCAGCTACCGTGTTCACCGTTACAGCTTACAACCAATACGGAAGTTCAACAACTACCATTACATTATCTTGTGTATCAAAAATCGACTGGACAGGCACAACCAGTACGGACTGGGCCACAGGATCCAACTGGAGTACAGGCACAGTGCCGGGCGTCAACGATATGGCGCGCATAGGGGTAGTAGCCTATTCCGGAAGTCAACCGACTGTAAGTTTAAGCACTTCGGTTTATGCCGTTGAGCTGGGCAAACTCAATTTACCCGTCGCGTTAACCTTGGCTTCCGGCGCAATTTTGAGCACCGGTACAGGCGGGGTTGTGATGGATTCATTGGCGAAGATGAACGTCTTTGGACCCGGTATTTTACTTATCGGCAGCGGCACTACAAAAATATATGCCAACTCAGGGATTTCTCTTTTAAGCAACGCTGTTTTAAGCCTGGGCACAAATGTATCGTTAATTAACCAGGGCACTTTCGCTTTGGCTTCCGACGCCAATGGTTCAGCGTCGATAGCGGCATTGCCATCCGGGGCTTCTGTCAGCGGGGTTGTATTATGGGCCCGTTATATTACCGGCGGTGCAGGGCACCGGGGGTACCGCTTGCTCTCTTCGCCCGTATACGCCAGTACCGATTCATACAGTAATAAAATTTACAGCATCAACTTCCTGCTGAACTCGACCTTCCTTACAGGTTACGGGGGCACCGCCGGCGGCTTTAGCCAATACGGCAACCCCACCTTGTACCTGTACCGCGAAAGCCTGACCAACCCTGCCAGTAACACCTTTTATGGCGGCAATTTCAGGAGTATCAACAACATCAGCGCCTCGCCCAATTACACCATTGATATCGACGGCGGGCCATATAACATCCCGATCGGGAACGGCTATTTATTCTTTTTCAGGGGCAGCACTTCTACAGTTAATCCCTATACAACTACCACTATCCCGGTAGCTGCAACTTTACTCGCTTCCGGCACCTTAAACCAGGGTACCATTACGGTAAAGGATTGGTTTACCCCATCTTCGTCATCATTAAGTTTTACGGCTGCAAGCCCTGCCGGGATACAGGGTTTTAACCTGCTGGGCAACCCCTACCCCTGTACCATCAATTTTG
>Ga0207054_1012_pt1 | contig 92738 bp, 90 predicted proteins | sample Alteio_BWMinCont_60_FD_153288 | JGI IMG/M metagenome (GOLD analysis project Ga0207054, IMG submission 153288) | Enriched cells from forest soil in Barre Woods Harvard Forest LTER site, Petersham, Massachusetts, United States -... | ecosystem: Environmental > Terrestrial > Soil > Temperate forest >... | reverse complement strand
TGTGCATAACGGAATAATGGCCAATGTCAAGTCCCCAATCGCCATAGCTTTCTATCGGCCCAACCCCACGCCGGCTCGCTGCGCCGTTAAAAGGTGTTGTTCCCCATATATTGCCGCTCTGCAATGCACACAGAAAATCCACGCTCCAGCCATCCAGGTTAACGCAATCGATAAAATCGCTTTTACCTTGTGCAGGTTTGCAAAAATGCTGCTTTGACGGATAAAAAGGATACGAAGGCGATCCATCGGCCCCGCCCCCATCAGTTTCATGCTGGCTCCATATCACTGCATGGGCCACGTGGATATTCTCCTTTTCTGCCAGGTAAGCCAAATTATCGGCAGATAAAAAACCACCCATAATGCCTTTAGGACGGTAACCATTACCAACCATGGAGGTGATCCGCTGCAACGCCTCGGTCATCTCGGTGTTTATACGTGCCCTGGGAAGATACATAGCCGGGAAGTAGCCGGGAAAATAAGAGACTTCGTCGCCGTATCGTTGCTGGCATTCGGCTACATATTTTCGAATATCTATATAATTCTGCCTTTGGTCTTCCAATGCATTTAACGTAAAGCCCCAGGTCAGCCTCCCTCCCGGCGCATTTTTTGCAAACGTTTCCCTTAAGCTTTGCACTACCGCTAACGTGTGTGCAAACGCTTCGTCACTTTTTATCAGCTTTACATCGCGTGATACTTCCCACGGAGAAGTGCGGATCATGATGCAAAAGGTTAAAAAACGATTGCCCATTAATGGCGTGGCGTTATTTCCTGTCAAAAAATTGAGTGCATTGGTTTTCCTGATCAGTGGACCGCCAACCACAGCGGCGCCGCCTAAAACTGAGTCTTTACAAAAAGTCCTTCTATCCATTAATTAAAATTTAAAGCTTCAATATACCACGATGGCCGGGTAATTTGCTCACTGCCCCGGCCTCCGCATTATGGCAGGAAGATATAAACTTTCTTCTGGTCTTTGCTCCAATCTGAATAACAAAGATTACTTATTTATGAGAGTTGGGTGACTATGTGAATATAGATTTTCCTAAATTTGGCCCGTAGCCAATCCTATTAAAAATATATAAAAATATAATAAACTAATGGAAAACACTAAAGATCACACTACCAAATCAACCGACCCTAATAACCCGGGCAGTGCAGCTAAATGTCCCTTCTTAAATGGCGCTTTAAACCAAAGCGCAGGCGGCGGCACCAGGAACCGCGACTGGTGGCCAAACCAGTTAAAATTGAATATCCTGCGGCAAAATTCTTACCTGTCCGATCCGATGGGCGGGACATTCAATTATGCCGAAGAATTTAAAAGCCTGGACCTCGGTGCTTTAAAAACTGACCTGCACGCCCTGATGACTGACTCACAGGACTGGTGGCCTGCAGATTTTGGGCATTATGGCGGCTTGTTTATACGCATGGCATGGCATAGTGCGGGCACCTACCGGGTAGGCGACGGCCGGGGCGGCGCCGGGGCAGGCCTGCAACGTTTTGCACCGCTGAACAGCTGGCCTGATAACGTGAGCCTGGATAAAGCCCGGAGATTGCTTTGGCCCATTAAACAAAAATATGGCCGCAAAATTTCATCGGCCGACCTGATGATATTAACAGGCAACATAGCGCTGGAATCAATGGGTTTTAAAACCTTTGGTTTTGCTGGTGGGCGCCCTGATGTATGGGAAGCAGATGAATCAGTTTATTGGGGATCAGAAACCACCTGGCTGGGCGGCGACTTACGTTATGCGCATGGTTCACCTGGTGTAGAAGGCCATGGTGTGTTGGTTACTGATGATGACGCTGATGGCGGTATTCATGCCCGTAATCTCCAAAAACCACTTGCTGCTGTGCAGATGGGGCTTATTTATGTAAACCCCGAAGGGCCGGATGGCAACCCCGACCCTATTATGGCCGCTAAAGACATCCGTGATACATTTGGCCGCATGGCCATGAATGATGAAGAAACCGTTGCACTGATTGCAGGCGGTCACAGCTTTGGCAAAACCCACGGCGCAGCCACTGCCGATCATGTTGGCAAAGAGCCTGAAGCTGCCGATATAGCTATGCAGGGCTTTGGCTGGAGCAATAGCCATGGCGCCGGTAAAGGTGCTGATGCAATTACCAGCGGCCTGGAAGTTACCTGGACAAAAACGCCAACGCAGTGGAGCAATAACTTTTTTGAAAACCTGTTTGGTTTTGAGTGGGAACTGACTAAAAGCCCCGGTGGCGCCCAGCAATGGGTGGCAAAAAATGCAGATGCTATTATCCCAGATGCGTATGATAGTTCAAAAAAGCACCTGCCAATGATGCTGACCACCGATCTTGCCTTAAGGTTCGATCCGGCTTACGAAAAAATATCCAGGGGCTTCCTGGCAAATCCTGACGCGTTTGCAGATGCATTCGCCCGTGCATGGTTTAAATTAACGCATCGTGATATGGGCCCGCGCGCACGCTACCTTGGTGCTGATGTACCGGCAGAAGAATTGCTTTGGCAGGATGTTATTCCGGCAGTTAACCATCCGCTGATTAATGAAAATGACGTAGCGGGTTTAAAAGCAAAAATACTGGCGTCAGGCTTAAGTGTGGCTGAACTGGTTTCAACCGCATGGGCCTCGGCATCAACTTTCCGTGGTTCTGATAAACGCGGTGGTGCAAATGGCGCCCGTATCCGCCTGGCGCCACAAAAGTACTGGCAGGCTAACAACCCGGCACAGCTGCAAAAAGTATTAAACGTGCTTGAGAGTATCCAAACCGGCTTTAACAGCACAACTGCCGGCGGTAAAAAACTTTCGCTGGCTGACACTATCGTTTTGGCAGGCGGCGCAGGTATCGAAAAAGCGGCTAAAGATGCCGGGCATACCATTACAGTGCCGTTTAAACCCGGCCGTATGGATGCTTCGCAGGAACAAACCGATGTGGAATCATTCGGTTACCTTGAGCCGCTTGCTGACGGTTTCCGCAATTACCGCAGATCAAAAGCCCCTGTAGCTACCGAAGAACTACTGATAGATAAAGCACAGTTGCTTACACTTACCGCACCCGAATTAACTGTACTGGTAGGCGGTTTGCGCGTGCTGAATACAAACTTTGATGGATCAAAACATGGTGTATTCACATCGCAACCGGGCGTACTCTCCAACGATTTCTTTGTAAACCTGCTCGATATGGGCACACAATGGAAAGCAGCTGCTGCCGACAAGGAACTTTATGAAGGCAGCAACCGTGCTACCGGCGAAGTAAAATGGACCGGTACCCGTGCCGACCTTGTATTTGGCTCAAACTCTGAACTGAGGGCTGTTGCCGAAGTGTATGCCGCCGCCGATGCCAAAGAAAAGTTTGTGCATGATTTTGTAGCCGCATGGACCAAAGTGATGAACCTTGACCGTTTCGACCTGGTTTAATCTCAGCGCTATATTGTTTAATATTTAAAGGTGGCCCGTATGGGCTGCCTTTTTTTGTACTGCTAAAAAATTAGTTGCGGACTTAGAGTTGAAGGTCTAAACCAGTGTGTAACTACCTCGCCGCCCCGCCATCAATGGTCAAACAAATCCCGCTTACAAACGATGCTTCATCCGAAGCGAGGTACAGGTAGCCATTTGCGATATCTTCAGGATATCCCCATTTGCCAAGCGGGATAAACGGGAGGCTTTGCTTGCGTATTTCTTCGGGTATCATATCTGTCATGGCGGTGTGGATAAAGCCGGGGGCAATGCAGTTGGCGGTGATGCCATAACGGCCAAGTTCCATCGCCCATACCTTCGTCATACCAATAATGGCGGATTTTGTGGCCACATAATTTGTTTGTCCATAATTTCCGCGGATAGCAACATTGGACGATGCCGAAACGATACGGCCATAGTTTTGCGCCTTCATAATTGGCGCTACCGCCTGCGTACAATTGAAAACGCCGGTTAAGTTTACCCCTATAACATCGTCCCATTCCTGTTTCGACATTTTAAGCAAAGTACGGTCTTTGGTAATGCCGGCGTTGTTTATCAGTATATCTATGCGGCCAAAATACTTATGTACTTCCGCCACCGCTTTTTGTACTGCCCCTTCATCGGTAACCGATACTTTTTGAAAGATGACATCATGCCCTTCATTTTTCAGGCTCTCCGCCACATCGTTTCCCTTGTCGGATACATCCCACAAAATAATTTTTGCGCCTTCTTTGGCAAAACGTTCGGTAGTGGCAAGGCCTATGCCGTTGGCGCCGCCAGTGATCAGCGCAACTTTGTCTTTTAATCTCATTGTTTATAATATTGGAGAATGGAACGGCAATATACGACAAAATCAAACTCGTTTTTCGTCATGCAGAACTGGTTTCGGCACTCCATTAGAAAGGTATGCAACAGAAAAGTCGGCGAGATGCATTTTAGCAGACCAAGCAGGCGTGAATGTCCTGCGGGGTGCCGAAACAAGTTCGGCATGACGGATGGGGTTGCTTGCCCTATTCAAATTAACTTGCACCACTCAACTAATTTACTATTTTTGATAAACCAATTATAAACCTCATGAACCGTTACATCATCGCCCTGCTTATGCTGTTTGCGTTTATTGTTTATGCAAACCCCGCTAATTCGCAACCGAAAGTACTTATTGAAGTCACGCCTGCCGCAGGTGGATTTTCTGCTGCCCGCCTCGCCCGCCTGGATTCAGGCATGAACGCCTGGGTAAAACAGAAATGGGTAAACGGCTCGGCGGTACTGATAGCCCGGCATGGTAAAATTGTTTTTTATAAAGCGCATGGGTATAATGATATGGTTACCAAAGCCCCGCTTGATAAAACCGGTATCTTCCGCATAGCATCGCAAACCAAAGCAATTACTGTTACTGCCGTGATGATGCTTTGGGAAGAAGGCAAATTCTCATTAGATGACCCGGTTTCCAAATTCATACCAACTTACGCCAATGAAAAAGTACTGGCCGACTACAACTCTAAGGACACAACTTATACCACCGTTTCGGCCAGGAGGCCCATCACCATCCGCGATCTGCTTACCCATACCTCTGGCATTGGGTACCCTGGCATTGGCACACCGGCCGAAAACGCCATTTATGCAAAGGCAAACGTTACCGGCGGCCTGGGCACCAAAGGCCAAACACTTGCCGACGCCATGACACGCCTGGGCAGCATACCATTGTTTTTTCAGCCGGGTACATCCTGGAAATATGGGCTGAATATGGATCTGTTAGGCTATTTGGTTGAGAAGTGGTCGGGTATGACGCTGGAGGAGTTTTTTACCAAACGCATTTTTAAGCCCCTTGGCATGAACGACACCTATTTTAATGTGCCAGCCTCGAAAAGCTCAAGGCTGGTAAACTTCTTTATGGGCGACTCAACCGGAACGATAAAAAAGACGGCATCGATTTTCGGCGGGGCGCTTGATATGAATTACCCGCTGCAAAAATCCAGTTATTTTTCGGGCGGCGGCGGCTTATGTTCCACCCTTCGTGATTATGCCATTTTATTGCAAATGTTTTTAAACCACGGCGAATATAACGGCGTGCGGCTGCTGGCTGCCAATACCGTGCGCATGATAACCGAGAACCAGATCGGCGACCTGCACCCGGCCATCGGCGATGATGCTTCCCACAATAAATTCGGGTTCGGCTTTTATATTATCACCGAAGAGGGAAGCCATTATACGCCCAGCCAGGCAGGTACCTACTCGTGGGGCGGCCTATTCTCTACTTCGTATTGGGTTGATCCTAAAGAAGATATGATTGTATTGGCCTACGAGCAAATGTGGGGCCCGTATGTGGCCAATACCGCCAAAGCGTTTAAGGCTTTAGTGTACGGGGCCTTGAATGATTGAAGGGGGACTAAGTCGAAAGTCTTGATTCGAAGACAATATTAACTACAAACTGTCAGCGGGGCATGGATACGCGGCCACAAATTTCTGCGTTGCATACCCCGGCCAAAGCTTGTGAAAGGGCAGGAAAATAAACGTATATTTAAAGAAAAATACATTTCCATGCAATCAACCAACCCTCCTGCACAATCAGTCGACAGTATTCAACCTTCATCACGCTCCAGTTTATTTAATATATTCAAACGGGATTATGAACGTTACGATGGCGTTCCGCCAATAAATATTTACCTGCTGCGGTTACTTTTCACCCTGATGTTCCTTTTCCTTGGCTATGATTCATGGTCGCATATCCTGCGTCATACCGGCCCCTGGGACCCTGCCAATTCCGCAGCCTGGTTTATGTGGGGCGGGTGTGCTATCGTAGCCTTTATCGGGATACTGCGCCCACTCAAAATGCTGCCAATAGTGCTGTTTGAGATCGTCTATAAAGTCGCCTGGCTCATCGTTGTAGCCTTGCCGCTGTACCGGCAAAACCAATTGACCGGAACGCCGGCTGAAGGTATGGCCGACAATTTTATGTTGGTTATATTACCCATAGTGGCCATGCCCTGGCGATACTTTTTCAGGACGTATATTTGGAGTAAACGTACAGCCTGACCCCGGCAGTGCAATGCATTTACGAGCGCTGGGTTTGGGCAGAAATTTTGTTGTCCACTTGTCCAAATTGTGTTCGCCCTCCAAACCGGACGGACACAACCTTCATCAGTTTTGCTCCTTTTCATACCTATCTCTAAGCGCTGATTTCAAAAACTTACCTACCGAAGTCCCCGGTATTGACAGATTGAAAAGACAGGGGAAAAAATAAAAAGGCAAATCTGTTTTATAGTGCTTTGCCGTAATTAATAAGATGCCGGCAGATTTCAAAAACCTTTTTTATTGCGGAACGCCGGCATGTTCAGTTAGCAGTTTAAATAAACTTCCTTTGAAATGTTTGTTCCAACCTGCTTCGCAAGCGCCGAAACATTCAACCTCCGGTACCAGGCCGATATGCGTCATCGTCACCTGTGTCTCATCGCCTACCGGGGAAATTCCGAACATAACGGTAGTTCCGTTCCATTCCGTTTTGTCTTTTAGCCATGGCAGATAGCAGTCTGTTACTTGCCATGCGACCTTTTCACCGGGCACGCTTTCGGCAACGCTGAAGGTTACGAATGTTTCGCCGAAGCGGACGGTAAAAACGTCGTTTAATTTTTCGGCGCTGCCTTCAAAATTCTTTGCCCACCATTCATTAACCCGGCCGATACCTTCGAACGCCTCACTGGGCGTAAAATCTGCAGCTATGCTGCTCTGATAATTTTGCTGATCCATTTCGATTGATTATTTAGTGTGTTTGTAATAAATTTTTTAGTTTGGTAATTTGTTATTTAATAAATTTTCGAGGTTCTTCAGTTTTGATGTCCAGAACTGATCGAAGTAATTGAGCCACTCGTGCAAGGCGTTGAACCCATCCTGTTTCAGCGTACAATGCCGTTCACGACCAATGTCCTGTATAGTTATAAAGCCCGCGCCATACAATATTTTAATGTGCTTAGAAACCGCAGGGCGGCTCATATCGAAATTTTCGGCCAGGTTGTTAATGGTCCGGCTTTCTTTTGAAAGCAACATTAACATTTGCCTCCTGCTTGGGTCGGCAATTACCTGGAATGCGTCAAGCGTTGGTTGTGCCATGATCTTTATTTAAGTTTTGAGCGATCTTGTGCATATTTTCAAGCCAGCCTTTAGTCATAGCATTGAATATGCCGGCGTTTTCTAATATCTTGAAATCGCCATGATCCAATAAAAGTTCCGTGCCATTATCTTTCTGTTGTAATTCCCACCTAACTATCGAATCAACATTGACGGTGCCATCGCCGGGACCAAGTTTCCATGAATACGAAAGCTTTTTGAAAGGGACGATCTCCAATACCTTGCAGTACACTATCCCGTCGAAATCGAGACTTGGCACCGGGTTGCTCCTGAAAGTGAATTCGTGTCCCATAATCGGCTGAAAATCGCTTTTCATGAGCCATAGCTCCATCAACGCTGCGTTGGTGAGGTATTCCCAAACCGCCTTTGGCGGATGCTGGAAAAATAATTGGTGTTTAATTTTTGCTGCCATAATACGTAACTTTTAAGTTACCCAAATGTATAGGTAACTTTTGAGTTACGCAAATTTATTTGAAAAAAAAAATTTTTCGGGGTTGTAAATAGTAAGTTTTACCGAATTTAGCGCTATGACGGACCATCAACCAGCAACTCATCAAACCATCCATAAATCAATTCGTATCAACGCCTCATCAAGCGCAGTATGGGAGGTGCTTACCCAACCTGAACTGATGAAAAGGTGGATGTCTGATTCGGAAATTGAAATTATCACCACCTGGGAAGTTGGCAGCCCGATAATTGTAAATGCACAAGGGGTATCCTATAAAACCGCTTTTACGAATACCGGTGTAGTTTTACAGTTTTTGAAAGACCACATTTTGGAGTACAGCCATTTAAGCTCCTTGTCGCAACTGCCCGATGAGGCAGAAAACTACACCATCATCAGGTTTACTTTGCGGCAGGAGGAAGACCACACCCTGCTGGAACTGGATTTGAGCAATTTCCCGACAGAAAGCCACTATAAACACATCGATTTTTACTGGACTGTTACACTTGACGTATTAAAACGCTTTGTGGAAGAAAGGCATTGACGGCAATTTGAAAGGCACTTAGCAATGAAGATAGTGCGCTAATGCAGTTATTGAACCTCTATTATAACAATGGCTGGAAACTGGTAAGTTTTGCTGCAGATAACTCTATCTTTAATGGTAATGACTATAGCCAAACGCTAAGATATTATCTCTCGAAAGAGGAGTTGTAAGGACTTTTAATAGTTTATGCCGACAGACAAATCGTAAAGGCTGTTTTTTCCCTGTCGACAGGTATCGGACTTACGCTAATAGTCTCTAAATTCTCAACAGCAATTAGTTGGCTGACCCAATTGGTACACTGATCTGCATAGTTTATTACCTGTCTACGGGGCATGAGGCACCCATGCGCTTTCGGCTTGCCTGTCAAACCCGCGCCTGAATGCGTTTTAAAATATCACACCCTCTGGCGGTATTACCCCTTTTAACCGCAGGTAGATAGCAGTTTGGCCGCGATGATGTGCCTGGTGTTCAAAAGTTTTACCAAAAGCCGCTGCTTTTGGTATTTCAAGGTCGCCATATTTAACCGTTTCCTTTAGTTGGTCGGGGGTTATTTCACTTAAGGCGTTGATCACATAATCGTAGCTTTCCATTACTGCTTTTGTGGTAGCCTCTTTTGTTGGTGCAATTGTTTGTTCGGCGGATACCTGGCCAATGGGGCTTGGTTTGCCGCTTGCTACTGAAATGAAATAGTAATTTGCATCCGCCAGGTGAAGCATCTGCTGCGCAAATGACCGTGTACCGGGGCTTGGTTTAAAATCATAACCATCGGCAGGCATTGCATCCAGGTACCTTTTTGTGTAAGCCCTGGCATTTTCCATTGTTTTGTTTATTACTTCTTGCGTTGTCATTTTCTGTTTATTAATAAGATACAGACAAAAGTAATTGATGACCAAAAGATAAAGTGGGTGTACATATGCCAACATAAGGGGTTGTTTGCGCCAGTGGGATTGACCTTGGCTATCCGAAGCAAAGAATAACGCTCGCTTTGCACATCAATACGACAGCAAAATATTCTGTCAATCAATTACTTACAAACGCGCTGCGGGAAGTTTCTAGCTTCAGACGATTAGGCCTTTAGGCTGGCTTACAATAATTATTAAGAGAGTATAGTCCCGAAATATGTTTAAAGCCAACAATTTTATGCTATTTTTATCAGCGGCCAGGCAGGCATTTTATTAACTTTATGAAACGTTTTCTTATCACCATCTTTTTAATAACATACTGCTTCTTTTGCTATGCACAACAGTTGCATATTTCGCTTTCCACACCTCAGCCCAGATTAGGCGAAAGCTTTCGAATTTCGATCGACATTGATACTTTAAACAAGACTTTTTTTAGCTTCCTGAAAAATAAATTTACGTTATCACCTGTACGTAATGAATGTCAGGAAAATCCAAATATTGGTGTGGAGGCAACTGCAACCAAACTTGGAAGAAATGAAATTGGCCCGCTAACTTTGGAGCTAAATGGCAAGAAATTCACAACAGACAAAATTATTTTTGACGTGACTGATTCCCTGCCTGCTGTAAATCAAGGATTTTGGATAAGGAAAATAAAGGTCAGCGATTCTGTTTATTTGCTATTGATCGACCAACGGATACCAGCTCTCACTTATAATACCGCCACAAGTACGTCAATTACGATGACTACCAAAACCGGCGACGACGAATCCGAGCCTGCACAATTATTAATGTTTAATAACAATTTAAGTTACCTGGGATCGCATGGCACCAATGGTTATAAAAGTATCTACTTGCCAACAAGAACTTTGAAATTTAAATACTCGTTTTGGGCTTATACGCTGACGATCAAAGATAAAACGAAAAGTGTTGTTTAAAAAAAAGAAGATTTCGATTATTTGCCGGCTTATTATAAATTCGAGAACATTCCACTTAATTAAGATTTGAAATCTTGTAAATCTAAAAATTCATTAGTGCCAACCCAGCCAAATGACGGGCAATCCTTGCAGGCAAATGCTTCGTGCATTCGCTGTCTGAAGTTTGCAATTTTGGATGATTATGCTTGTTGACTGGGCCTACACTGGATATTTTATATATGTTTATGAAACCTAAAACAGACATTTTTGAATGATCACATTATTTCGCGCGGTATCCCGACAAGAGAAGGAAGACTATGATACCCACCTGATTTTTCGTACAGGGCGTAATACACTGGAAGCGAAGCAATTCTTTAAAACAAGAATAGCCGTTACTTCTTTCGTAGATAGTGCCATGGAACAGAATTACGACCCGGCGTACGCATATTTATTGACCGTGACGGTGGATGATGATCAATTCGATACAACTCAACGTACACAGAAACTGGATGGATACGAAGCGGTACATATCGAAGAAGATGACTTGCCCGCTTTCAATAATTGTGTTATATTTGTTAAACAGGAGGTTTTATGAGAGCGTACAAAACCGTATATAATTTTACCGCGTTGTTATCCTTGCTTCCTACCGAAAACGGTGGACGCAAACGGCCTGTTTATAACCATTACCGGCCCTCGTTTTCATTCAGCACTGCTAACCAGTTTTCCGGTGAGATCGCGTTTATTGACCAGGAAGAACTAAGACCGGGAGGAACGGCGAGGATCGAAGTAAAATTGTTGCCATCGCGTTATGTTCCGCTGAAACTTAAAGGCGGTGATGCATTTGCTATTATGGAAGGTGACAAAGTTGTTGGAACTGGTGTAATCCAGGAAATCCGTGATGAGCATCGCATACCGGCTTCAATAGCAAATTAGCAAAGGACACTGTCAAGTTTATCTGCAATTCCCAGGCAAGGGCAATTTCCTACCCCACTTGCAAGTAACCCATATCCGTTCAGCGGCTAACTGGTTTCTTTTTAACCGGTCTTTTAACACCATCCGCAATCACAAACGCAATCCCGCAATAAGCGAGCGCTATAATTGCGCTGGTAGCTTCATCCGCCTTGTCTGCCCCAGTAGCATTGATCACGTAGGGGACGTGGAGAATAATAAACCAGGTAAAGATCATCGCCCCTAAAAGGGTGGCAGCTAACCCACGCTTAATATTCAATATGATCCCGATGGCCGAAGCAAGTAATGCTGCGCCTGCAAAATAGATCCAGAATACGCGGAAGGGTATCCATGCGGGCACATAACCTGCCGCATCTTTGCCATACACAAAATGATCGATGCTAAAACTGAGGATGGTTATGGCAAATAAAATAATCCCGAAAGGTATTAACTTACCCAAAAACCCGGTAAAGAAGTTCTCATCTTTTGCTGAAAAGAGACCGGCGACAACAAACGCCCCGCTGGCCAAGGCTAATTCTTTCGCTGCATTTTCCCATTCCGCAAAATGCATAAACCGTGATGTGTTCATAAATTGATACGGGACATAGTAAAAACAAAATATCATCAGCAGCACACCTCCTAAAAGCAGGGAAGCGGGCCTGGTTTTCTTTTCAAAAACAATGCATGCCCCGGCTAAAGCAAACAGCGCCCCGAAAACATAAGCCAGCACCACAATACCGGGCATTGCCGAATGATTTGGGGGCAACAACATATACGGGAAATCGTGATAATAAATTGTTTGGAGGCCTATTTCAGCTATGGATACACCATAGAAAATGCGGCCTATGTTTGATAGGTTTCTCATAAAAATTAATGTTTTTATAATTATAATATATATGCGTACAACATACCCTCCATAAATGTTATTAAGCTAATGAAGATTAAACCTCCCAGTATCTTTCTACCTTCTTTTCGACCCGCCGAAGAGAGGGTGGTCGAGCGAAGCAACGACCGGGTGAGTAAACTCTGCGGGCGACATTAGCGTAAATGCACTAACGTAAATACATGGCGCAGAGTTGACTCACCCCAGCATCGTTTCGCTTGCTGACCCTCTCTACGCAAGCCATAAAGAGGGTGAAGGCGATTTTTATTTAACTTAAGACATTGTGTATCCCCTATTTCAAATATTTCGTGAAAAAATCAATCGTGCGTTGCCAGGCAAGGTCGGCAGCGGCTTTGTCATAGCGGGGCGTTGTATTGTTATGGAAGCCGTGGTTTACGTTATCATAAATAAAAGCCTGGTAGTTTTTGTTGTTAGCTTTTAAGGCGGCTTCGTAGGCAGGCCAGCCGCCGGTTATTCTTGTATCCAGCCCTGCATAGTGCAGCAGCAGGGGTGCATTAATTTTTGGCACATCCGCCGCATCAGGCTGGGCGCCGTAAAAAGGTACCGCTGCCGCCAGTTCGGGTATGCGCACGGCCATCATGTTGGCTATGCCGCCGCCGTAGCAAAAACCTACAACGCCTACTTTACCATTACAGTCCGGCAGATTTTTAAGGTAATAAAACGCATCGATAAAATCCTGCTCCATTTCGCCTTTGTCGCGTTTGCTTTGCATATCGCGGCCGGCGTCATCATTGCCGGGGTAGCCTCCCAGGGGCGTAAGTGCATCGGGTGCAAGGGTAATAAACCCCGCCAGTGCAGCCCGCCGGGCAACATCTTCAATATAAGGGTTCAGGCCGCGGTTTTCATGCACCACAACGATGCAGCCAAGTTTCCCTTTGGCATCTATAGGTTTTGACAATAATGCCTTTATATTTCCGCCGCCTTTTGGTGACTGATAGGTTATGTATTCTGATTTTAAGCGGGGGTCATCAGGCTTTATCGTTATGTTTCCTTTATAATCGGGCATCAGGAAACTCATTAGTGCGGGTACGGTTATCGCGCCGACTGCATAAACAGATAGTTTTTGCACAAATTCGCGCCTGTCAAGCCGGTTATGTGCATAGTCATCATACAGGTCAAACACTTCCTGTTTAATGTCTTCTTTTTTGATCTGGCCCATAGTTAAAGGTTTTAATCAAATGTAATAATTAGGGGCAATTGCTTGCAAATCAAATGGTAACAGTATCGTTACGTTTAAAATTTGAGCGTTAAGATAGGCCGTCAAAGGCTAAACTCATTTTTAGAGCTATTTTTTAAAGAAAACAATAAACCCTATCGTTAAATTTTTATTGTGTAGTTAGTAAATTAATAATTTTATACTTTTTGTTAAAATATTATAGCAATTTTTATCAGTTAAGTCAAAAACATTACTATTTATTGAATTTTTTTATCAAATTATTATAATTTTAGTTTTTGTTAATCCTGATTGTTAAATAAATTAAGTTGTACTGTTAACACTTACCAACATTTTTGAGTGAATGAAGAAAAGTAAAAGCGAATGCGATGTAAATAAGTGTTTTATGTGCCAGCACTGTTTAACAGAATGGCGCCATGCTATTGCTGTCAAAAAAAAGAATTTCAAGGTAAAAAAAGGCCAGGTGATATTTAATGAAGGCGACCCGGTTACCGGAGTTTACTTTGTTTATGAGGGAATTGTTAAAGTTCACAAAAAATGGGGCCCCGAAAAGGAGCTGATCATCCGGTTTGCCTCAAACGGCGCCATTTTTGGCCACAGAGGGCTTGGCGGGAATAACTTGTACCCAATTTCGGCGACAGCACTTGAAGACGGGATCATTTGCTTTATGGACATTGATTTTTTCGAGTCGACCCTAAAGGTTAATACTGGTTTTACCTATAACCTGATGATGTTTTTGGCAAGCGAGCTACAGGAATCGGAGAAAAAAATGCGCAACCTGGCACACATGTCAGTTAAAGGACGAGTAGCACAGGCATTAATTTCCTTACAACATCAATTCGGCACAAAAGACGATGGATCAATTAATATTGAGCTTTCGCGACAGGACCTTGCATCTTATGCCGGTGCGACATACGAAACGGTATTTCGCGTTTTAACCGAAATGCTCAAAGAAGAGATCATCCAATCGGCCGGGAAGAAAATAATTGTGAGGGACCAGGAAAAACTTTTAGAGTTAACCGCCGAGCAATTGTAAAAGTCATTATCCAAAGGCAAATCGTTCAGTCACCATTGCAGACTAATCCTACCCTATTCACGCCAGCACCAGCCCCTCCCTCAAAGCATCCCGGTAACTTTCTTCATCAAATTTATAATAAGCAGGCGACCTGTGCGCGCCTATGCTCCTTTTTTCATCCAGTTTTACGATAAGCCCTAACGAAATTAATTTATTGGGAAAGTTAGATGCGTTGAGCTGTTTGCCCGACATCACTTCATAAAACTCCTTGATCTCTTTTAAGGTGAATTTTTGCTGTAAAAAGTTTTGCCCTATCGGGAAATGATACAGGTGCATACGCATGGTAAAGAAGGCCTCGCGAACCATGTGTTCGTGATCAAACCCAAGCGGTGGTAATTTATCTACCGAAAACCAGGCACATTCACTCGATAGAAAATCGGCATTAGGTTTGGCATTTATAATGTCGGTTATGGCGTAATACCCCACCGACACTGTTTCACCTGTCAGCCAGGTATCTTCCTCCATCTTTATCCCTGCAAGTTCAAAAAGCTTTTCCGGTTCAAAGGCGCCCCTGGGATCATTCCTGCCCGGATCGCCAAAGGCTTTGAACTGTTTTAAAAACAAATTGCCGATACCTGTGCGTTCTGCCGTTATCCTGGTAGCAGCCAGCTCAAGGCTTTCGTCCTTGCGCACAAATCCGCCGGGCAAACACCACATGGTAATTATCTTATTCTTCACCAGCAATAACTGAAGTTCGCCGTCATGATAGCCGAAGATGGCACAGTCTATCGTGAGGTTTGGCCGGTAATCCAGGTGCCCTTCTTTAAAAAAATGCTGTAATTCCTGTAAGCTTTCCATCGTTTTATTGAACGAAAAATTTATTTATTAAATTTTAATAAATGTAAGAAAAATAATTTTACCTTTATTTATTAAAATTTAATAAATAGAATTCACCTTACAGGTATGGCGGGGCAAAGCAATCCTTAATGATTGAATATCAACCAAAAATAAACTAATAAAAACCAAATTAATAAATTATATCCAGATGAGAATTAACAAATCAATGTCATACGCAGCGGGGGCCGGGGCGCTGCTGGCGGTACTCGCTTTTACCAAAAACCGTATCGAAAACAATTTACCACAGGTAGTGATGGCCGAGTCAAACCTGGTAAGGATGGATGGCAACTTTGCTTATCGCGACCTGAATAAAAATGGCAAACTGGATGTTTATGAAGACAGCAGGCGGTCAATTGAAGACCGCGTGCAGGACCTGCTTAAAAAAATGACCATCGAGGAAAAAGCCGGGATGATGTTCTACTCCCCTATCCGGGTAAATGCCGATGGGAGTATTGAAGATAAGCCCGCCAGTGGTTTATTAGCCAGCCTGTCGCCGGTTGGGGTAAACGAGATAGATAAACATCACATCACTCATTTTAACCTGTTTGCAGTGCCTGCGCCTGATACTTTGGCCATGTGGTACAACAAAATACAGCAGTATGAAGAAAAAACAAGGCTGGGCATTCCGCTTACTATAGCATCCGACCCCCGAAACCAGGGCAGCGCAGGCATATTTGCGATGTCGGCCAAAACATTTTCTATGTGGCCTGATCCACTTGGTTTAGCGGCTATTGGTGATGATAAGCTAACGGAACAGTTTGCCGATATTTCGCGGCAGGAGTATTTGGCTGTCGGAATCCGCCAGGGACTACACCCGCAGGTTGATTTGTCCACCGAACCACGCTGGCCTCGCATAGCGGGTACATTTGGCGAGGATGCGAGGCTGTCATCCCGTATGACCACTGCCTATATCAATGGCTACCAGGGCGAAAAGCTGGGCCCCAACAGCGTTGCTATGATGACAAAGCACTTTCCGGGCGGCGGCCCGCAAAAGGATGGCCTTGACCCGCACTTTGATTTCCAAAAAGGCGAGGTTTATCCCGGCAATAATTTTAACTACCATTTGATCCCCTTCGAAGCTGCATTTAAAGCGGGTACAGCGGCTATTATGCCTTATTATGGTGTACCTATGGGACAAAAAGATATACCGGAAGTCGGCTTCTCATACAATAAAGCCATTATTACCGAGCTTTTACGTAAAAAATACCACTACGATGGCGTGGTTTGTACCGACTGGGGCCTGGTGACCGATTCGAAGATCGGCCCGGTAAATTTCCCGGCAAGGGCATGGGGCGTTCAGAACCTGAGTACCGAAGAAAGGGTACAAAAGATCATTGATGCAGGCGTTGACCAGCTTGGCGGCGAAAACCTGCCCGATGTAATTGTTAAACTGGTAAAAGATGGTAAGTTGAGCGAAAAGCGTATCGATGAATCGATAGTGCGGTTGCTGCGCTTAAAGTTCCAGTTGGGCTTGTTCGACAATCCTTTCGTTGACGAAAAGAAAGCAGCAGCGATTGTGGGTAGCCCGGAATTTATGGCGGCGGGGCAAGATGCGCAGCGCAGGTCGCTTACGCTGTTGAAGAATGATAACCACACCCTCCCACTGGCGCTAAACAAGCTGAAAATTTATATCAAAAATATCAACCCCAAAATCGCGGCAGAATATGGTACAATTGTAACTGACCCAAAACAGGCAGATATTGCCATCATCAGGCTGCAAACACCAAACTACCCTATCGCGGAAGCTAAAGGCAACTTTATAGCACAAATGTTCCATTGGGGTGACCTGGATTTTAAAGGGCAGGCTTTGCAGGATATTCTCGACCTTGAAAAAACTGTACCCACCATTGTTGATATTTATTTAGACCGCCCCGCGGTAATCCCCGAAATAAGTGCAAATGCTAAAGGCCTTTTCGCTAACTTCGGATCGAACGACAGGGCGTTGCTGGATGTGGTATTTGGCAAATATAAACCGGGAGGTCATTTGCCCATAGAGATGCCATCTTCAATGGAAGCTGTGCGTAACCAAAAAGAAGATATGCCTTACGACAGTAAAAACCCTTTATATAAATTTGGATTTGGGTTGAGCTATTGATTAAACTGGAACACTAATTAACTTAATTATATTTAAAACTTAATTCAACATGAGAAAAATCAATTTAGTTTTCGCCTGCTTAATGGCATTTGTATTCATCGCCGTAAAGGCGCAAGCACAAACGGGAACAACCACCTATTTCATTGGCAAATGGGATGTGCTTGTAAAAGGCCTGCCGCAGGGCGATGCACATTTAATATTTAACCTTGCCGATTCTGCCGGGCATTTAAAAGGTGTGCTGGTTGACACCACCGCAGCACATAAAGATATTCCATTGACCAAAGTTGAACAGGCGGACGATACCGCAACGCTTTATTTTTCTACACAGGGCTATGATGTAAACCTGGTTTTGAAAAAGAAAGATGACGACCACGCAACCGGCAGCCTGATGGGTATGTTTGACGCAGTGGCAGACAGGGTTAAGAAATAGGACATTGTTTTAAAAAGTTGAAAGCCTCAAGTCGAAAGATTTGAGGCTTTTTTGTCAAGTGAATTAGTACCTGTCCGAGAGTTAACAGGTAGTTATCGGGGGTCCAAAAATTTATTTGCCGATAATTTTTCCTCAACTTAATGTAACGCCCAGCTCCAGCGCCTTTTTATATTTTTTCTTGTTGAAGGTATAAAGAAAAGGCGCCCTGTGCGGCCCGATGCTTCGTTTCTCGTTAAGTTTGGTAATCAATCCAAGAAATGCCAACTTCTTTGGGAAATTTCTTATGTCCAGTTTTTTACCAAGAATTGTTTCATACACGGTGTGTATTTCTGTAAGCGTAAACTTCTCGGGCAACAGATTTTGGGCTATCGGCTGATAATATAATTGCGAGCGCAAAGTTTGTAACGCATCTTTCACCATTTGGTTATGATCAAACAATAATGAAGGAATTTTATCGATATCAAACCAGTCACATGAACGGTCCATAAATCCCGGTTGTGGTTTCGACAGTGAAAAATCTGTTATAGCATAATAACCGATGGAGATTGTCTGATCTACCAACCAGCTTGATTTTAGTTTTTTCAATACAGGAACCTGCGCCAACCTGTCCAAATCAATTTCGTTGAATTTTACACGGTCGGGGCCGCCAAATGTTTTGTATTGCTGCAGATATAAACCCTTTATAGACGTTCTTTCCTCAACAATCCTGCTGGCTGCTTCATCCATGGTCTCTGTTCGTTTAATATACCCGCCAGGCAGGCAAAGCCCGTCGAGGATTTCAATCTGCGACAATAAAATCTTAAGCCGGTGGTCATGATAGCCGAATATAACACAGTCAATACACACATGCGGAATATAGGTTTTATATCCGTTTGCTATAAAATCTTCAAACTCTTCCAATGCATTCATACGCTGCAAAAGTAATTTAAAATTTCTATTTGGTAAATTTTGTCAAATAGAATTTTTTTACTTACATTCGCTAAATGGTAAAATTTACCAAATAGAAATTTCTACTAATATTATAAACACAAAACATACCAGTATGAACAAATCCATTAAATTCCCGGCTTCGTTGCCGTTTTGTAAATCAGTCGGCATGATGCTTTTCTGCTTGCTTTCCTCGGCCTTTGTATTCGCACAAAGTAAGCACGACACGACGAGCTATATCCAGACGCTTGATGTTAAAACAGGGAAAATTGATACAGTATTAGTTACTAAAGGTGACTTCGAAGCACCTAACTGGCATCCTGACAATTATCTTGTACTTAACTTTAGAGGCAAGATGTATAAGCTGGACCTGGCCACCAAAGCGTTAACACAAATCAATACAGGGTCACTTAATCAACTCATGGACGATCACGGGCTTTCACCGGATGGCAAATGGATGGCATTAACCAGTTTCGATGCGTATAACCCATCACAAAAGGTTTATAAATTTTCTATTTCTATCGTACCTGCAGCTGGCGGGCAACCGAGGAAAATAATAACGACCACGGATCTTTCTTTTTGGCATGGATGGAGCCCTGATGGCAAGACATTAGCCTATTGCGGAGGGGACTTTAGCAACCTGGATGTTTACACCATACCGGTGGAAGGCGGCACTGCAAAAAGACTGACTGACACACCGGGATTAGACGACGGGCCTGATTACTCCCCTGATGGCAAGTATATATATTTCCATTCGTACCGTAGCGGCCGTATGCAAATCTGGCGCATGCACACCGATGGCTCGCAACAAGAGCAAATGACCTTTGATGAAAATGCCAACTGGTTTCCCCATCCGTCACCAAATAATAAATGGATTGCTTACATAGCTTATACAACCGATGAAAAACAAAATCATCCATTTGGGAAAAATGTCAAACTGCGTTTGATGGATCCCAAAACAAAAGCTGTTAAAGATATAACGCCCGTGTTTTATGGTGGGGCGGGCACCATCAACACGCCATCGTGGAGCCCAGATAGTAAAAAGATTGCTTTTGTAAGTTATTCGGTAAATTAAAAAAACTCAACAGAATTAACATGAACAGAAAAACATTTTTAAAACAAACCGGCATGCTCGCCGCCGCAGGCATGCTTTATCCGGCGCTTAGCCATGCAGCAGGTTTTATTATGCCTAAAACCAACGATGATATAGGCCTGCAACTGTATTCTGTTGGCGGTTTGATGGATGCAGACACTAAAGGCACACTGCAAAAGGTGGCAGCAATTGGTTATAAAAACGTGGAAAGTGCCAGTGGCTTAAAAGGGCTCTACTATGGCTATAAACCCAAAGAATTTTCCAATATGGTAAAAGACCTGGGGATGACCTGGCGCAGCGGACATGTGGGGGGAGTACCTTTTACATTACCTACACTGATGAAACTTGCCACCAATGCAAAAGACTCTGCTCAAATAAAAAAGTATGCACCAATGATTGAGCGTATGCCCAAAGGGGCCAACCTGCAGGACAATGCACAGCAATTAGCCGACGAAGCAGCCGAGGGTGGTTTGGAATACCTTGTGTGCGCAGCAATACCAACAAAAACGATGGACGATGTTAAAATAGCGGTAGACGTGTTTGGCAAAGCCGGGGAAGCTTGTAAGAAAGCCGGAGTTCAGTTTGTGTTTCACAACCACAGCTTTGAATTTGTGCCGATAAACGGGATATTGCCTTATGATTACATAATGGCCAACACCGACAAAGATTTGGTAAAGAGCGAACTTGACCTTGGCTGGGCAACTGTTGCCGGGCAGAACCCTTTGGAGATATTTAAGAAATACCACGGCCGTATACCGCTTTGGCATGTGAAGGATATGGACAAAGCCACAAAAGAGCCCACAGAAATCGGCAGCGGCTATATTGATTTTAAACCAATTTTTGATGCCAGGCATAAATCGGGCATGAAATACTTTTTTATTGAGCAGGACGAGCCGCCAAAGCCAATGGAAAATGTTACCAACGACTACAACAATTTGAAAAAGGTGCTATCGTAGCGACAATTATTTACAAACGGGTTACCGCGCCAAACCTGCATTACAGAAGTTGTGCCAGGGATGGGCTACAAAGTAAAGTCGAAAGCCTCAAGTCGAAAGATTTGGGGCTTTTTTGTTAGCTTTCGGGTTATTGATTTGTTTAATTAGTGCTAATTTTGGCTGTTCATTACATTATATCTATATGTCACAGCAATTTAACGCATTTATCCATTTGGTTTTTATTGGATTTGTAGCCCTGTTCCCGGTTGTAAATCCCATTGGGTCGGCCTTTATTGTAAGTCCTTATTTTTTGGACATATCCCGTAAGGAAAGAATAAAATTTGTAAAAAAAATTGCCTTTTACAGCTTTTGCATCTGCGCGGTGACTGTATTGGTAGGCCACTGGATTTTAGAACTATTCGGTTTATCAATACCTGTTATACAGTTGGCAGGCGGTATCATGATCTGTAAGATCGGGTGGGAATTCCTTTCTGCTGATGATAAGGAGGTGCCGGAAAAACCCGTGCCCGAAAAAGTGGAAACAGAAGCTATTCCTTCTGCCGCAAATAAGCTTTTTTATCCCATAACTTTCCCCATTACCACAGGCGCGGGCACTATCGCCGTGCTGTTTACCTTAAGCGCCAGCGGTGCAAATGCCGACACTTCCGTTTACTTGTTCAACATTTGCGCCTTACTGGTTTCTATTGTCGGCATATGCATACTCATCTTTATTTTTTATTTAAATACCAACCGGCTTATTAGCTACATCGGGATACGTAACGAGCAGATCATTAACCGGTTTATGGCTTTTTTAATTTTTTGTGTGGGGCTTCAAATAGCCGCCGGCGGGATCAGCAATTTAATAAAATTGCACTTTAAATTACATTGAATAAATTTCATCCAACATCAATTCATTTAGTTTTTCATTGATCAGGCTGGTTATTTTCCCGGTTTTTCCATCGCCTATTTGTTTTCCATCGATGGAGGTGACCGGCCAGGCATTTTTTGTGGAACTGGTTATAAAAGCTTCTTTTGCAAGGGCAAGGTCATTCAAAGTAATGTTTTCTTCTACCACGCTGTAATTGTCGATGTCCAGTTTTAACACCTTGCTGCGTATAATACCGCCCAAAATATTATCCTTAGGTGTCACAATCTCATCTTCGATTACAATAAAAAAGTTAGCCCTCGGGCATTCCCCTATAAAGTTGTTGTTATGGTATAAAACATCGTCGGCATTGTTACTTTTAATAAACGGCCGCAGCCTTATGGCCTGTAGATAGTCGATAGTTTTTATGGTTGGCAATTGCCTTTGGTGATTATAGGTTACCAGCCTAAGGCCTTTCACATTGGCCTGGTCTTCCATAACAAAAGGGACCTGGGTGATGATGAGGTTTGGCTTGCCCATTGTGTAGCCGTCTTCAGCATATCCCCCTGTAAGAATGATCTTGATAGCCGAACCCGGGAGCGCATTCGCTTCCATCAATTTATTTATGGCTTGTTTCAATGCCGGCCTGTCCATATCCAACTCCAGGTACATCTCCGCAGCCGACCTGTAAAATCGGTTTAAATGGTCCTCAATAAAGATCGGCTTGTTATCTATCACCTTTAAAAAATCGAATATGCCATAGCCCCGTTGTATGCTGAGGTCACTGATCCCAATTTTTGCCGCTGCTTCCGGCACTATCTCATTGTTTATCGATACATATCTGGCCTTGCTCATTTTTAAAATATGCTGTTTAGTTATGATCAAAGGTAATTGAAAATTGGTTATTCGCTAATTTTAAAAGGGCGATGAGTTTAGCAGGAGTGCCCCATTATTTAACATAAGGTGTTCGATATTGTTCCGTTAGCTTAATAGCACTGAGGCGGCCCAACCGGACCGGTAGTTATTGTAAGCACTTAACCCGATCAACTCACTCCATCTTCAAACTCTTCACCGGGTTCATCAGTGCGGCTTTTATCGCCTGGAAGCTAACGGTTATTAATGCAATAGCAATGGACAATGCCCCCGCTGCGGCAAACATCCACCAGCTTACGGGCACCTTGTAGGCAAACGCTTCAAGCCATTTGTTCATGGCCCACCAGGAAAGCGGTGTAGCCAGTATAAAGGCGATGCCAACCAGTTTGACGAACTCTTTTGACAACAAGCCGACAACGCCGGCCACGCTTGCACCCAGTACCTTGCGGATGCCGATCTCTTTTTGGCGCTGCTCGGCACTGAAAGCCACCAAACCAAACAACCCAAGGCACGAGATCAGAATGGCCATTATAGTAAATGAATTGATGATCTTCGAAAGACTTATTTCAGCTTCATATTGCTTTTGTACTTCCTGGTCAAGGAATGTATACTCAAACGGAAAGCCGGGTAGGTTTTTTTTCCAAACCTCTCCCATTTTACTCAAAAGCGAGCTATAATCGATACTGTTTACCGATACCGTCATATAGGAGAAGTAGTTGGCCGGATTGCCATTGTGGAATATCATAAACGGACCAATCTCCCCATGGAGGGAGTTGTAGTTGAAATCTTTCATCACACCAACGATATCGAAATGTTGAATAGTGCCGTCGAAATATTTACTGAACAGTCTTGTCCCCGGCGCTTTTTCGGGGGTAAGGCCGAGGCGTTTGCATAAGGTCTCATTGACGAGTGTCTTTGAAGTATCCGTTACATCGAAATCCCGGCCGACGATGATCTTAATGCCATTTGTATTCACAAATTTTTCGTCGGCGGCCATGTTATAAGCGTCTACGGATGCCGATGGATTGCCGGCAAGGTAAACCGGGAAGTCGCCTGCTGTTTGTTGGCTCACATACCTGTCAGACAGGCTTACCTGTTTTACTTCGGCTAATTGCCTAAGGTCTGTCGCCAGGGTGTTCATCTTTTGCCGGGTATCGCCGGTATAAAACGTGAAGATGAGCTTCTGATTTTTGTCAAAACCAAGATCCTTGTTCTTGATGTAGTTAAGCTGGCTGTAAATGATGATGATGGAAGTAATAAGCACGATGGCTAAAAAGAATTGGAATACCACCAGCGAACGGCGGATGCCGGATGCCGATACCTGGCTGGTGAAATTGCCCTTCATTACTTTGATAGCCTGGAAGGCCGACAAATAAAAGGCCGGGTAACTGCCGGCAACGACACCGGTTATCGCAACTATCCCAATCAGCATCAGCCAGATGCTGAAATTACTGAGAAAAGTAACTTGAATATTGGTTTGCGTAACCTGGTTCAAATAAGGAATAGCCATGTACAGCAAAGGTATCGCCAGTAGCACGCCGATCAGCGTCAATAAGAATGATTCGCCCAGGAACTGCTTTACCAGGTCGCTGCGTTCAGCACCAACTACCTTACGCACCCCAACCTCCTTGGCCCGTTTGGATGCGCGGGCGGTTGATAAATTCATAAAATTGATGCAGGCGATCAACTGGATCATAATGGCGATGCCGGCCAATAGGTATAACAGTGTAGGGCTGATGGTCTTGCTTATTTCAGACTCATAGCCCGGCGTGGTATGCACCGAAGCGATAGGCTGCAGATGAAGCGATTTAGTCATTCCCAACGCCTTGAGTTGCTGTGCACCATACCTGTTCAGGAAACCGGGCAGCTTTTTTTCCAGCACTGCAGGGTCAGTCCCTGGGCGGAGTTTAATATAGGCGCACATGAAATTATTTCCGGCAAACTGTGAATTATTAAGTAAAAACCGGCCGAAACCGCCGCTGCGTATCGTAACAAAAATATTAGCGGTAATATGCGTTTTGCCCAGGCTCTCGTCTACTACCCCGTTTACCTTGAAATCGTGTTTGCCATAAGTGTTATCGATAGTGATCACTTTGCCTACCGGATCCTCGTTGCAGAACAGCTTAACGGCCGTAGGCTTCGATAATACTATCGAATACGGCTGGGCCAGGAGATCCCTGGTATTTTTGCCGTAAACAAAATGATAGGACAAAACATCGAAAAACGTTGAATCGACATAAACCAGGCCGTTTTCACCAAATGACTTGTCTTTATATTTTAACATGCTGCTGTTGCCTCCGTGCAAGTCCGATGAGTAGAGGCGTGCAAACTGTGCCACCTCGGGGAAATCACTTTTTATAGCAGGCGCAATGGGCGGCGAGACAGTCGCCATTTTATGCTGGTCACCCATAAGCTCGAGTGACGTAGTGATACGGTAAATGTCTGATGCGCCTTTATGATGCTTGTCATAACTGTACTGATCCTGCACATAAAGCAGGATATAAAGACAACACAAGGTTCCAACAGCAAGCCCGAAAATATTGATAAGGCTGAACGACTTGTTCTTCAGCAAAAAACGGATGGACGTTTTGAGATAACTCTTAAGCATAGCTAATACTTTAAATGAATGATCGATTGCTCAAAGTCGCTCCAATACAAATACCAAACAAGTATCTTGTTGTATATCAATAATTTAAAAAAGACATCAAACTACTAATACGTTCGTTTTTGATACATCAAGTGTGCGAATATGAAAATGGCCAGGTTATATTGACCCGTCCTGATGTTTTTTGCGCATAGTGAATATCTCATCAATTTTTGTTAAACTTGTATCAGGCTTTACAAAATGCAATCGCGTTGCTCTTTGTGCCAGCAAACGATGTAACGCGGTTAATAAAGATATACAGCAAAAAATAAAAACAACGTTACTATTTGGGTAAGTGACTTTATAAATGAATTACCAAATATTTACACCACCGGAACAGTTAAGAGACCTGGTACAATGCTTTTGGATGCTGGAGAGCGACGAAAATTCGGCTGTCCCTGAAAATTATTTTTTGATGGCAGATAGTTGCCCTGAAATTATTTTTCAATACAATGAGGGGTTCCAGGCTTATTCGGCACAAAGCGCCAGGATACGCTTTCAGCATTCTATCAGCGATAAATTCGTTGTGGGGAAGAAAGTTGGTTTTTTGGGAGTGCGGTTATACCCCCATGCTGTAAACCAATTGTTAAATATGCCGGCAAATGAAGTTATAAACCATGTTTTTGATTTCTCCGATCTATTCAGGCAGGAAGGAAAAGACCTTGCCGACCAGGTGTACAGCGCTGCAAGTACAACCGAACGTATAGCACGGGTTTCCGATTATCTTACAAAAAAAACGGCTTCTCAAAAGTCAGATCCGGTTAAATATTTTGTTGACCAGGTTATTGCGGGCAAAGGCTCCGTTGACATCCAGGCTATGCAGCGCGAATCGGGCCTGTCTGTTAAACAATTTGAACGAAGGTTCAAGGCCATTACCGGTTTTCCACCCAAATATTTTGCGCGCATTGCCCGTTTCCAGTCAGTTAAAGATAGTTATGTGTTGGGCCGGTTCACATCAATGACTAACCTTGCGTACGCCTGTAATTATTACGATCAATCGCACTTTAACCGCGAGTTCAAGGAATTTTCGGGCGTACAGCCGCTTCAATATTTTAAACGGCCAGAGCCGGAAAACAATAGTTTTTCAAAATTTAGCGACGGCCACCCAAGCGCTGCTAAACAACGTGAGTTCAATGGGTACCTGCCCTGTGGTTGGTTTGTGTGATAAGTGGGTCGCTTAAATTTTTATGTGCCCAGGCCTGGATACCGGGACAGGCAGGATAATCTCTTATACTAAACTTAGAAGAAAGTAAATGAGCGGATACGAATAAAGGGCCATGCAACTTCGCCATTAAGATAATAGAATAAAGCAATATAAATGAAAGCAAAAAATGGCCTGTTAATTTTAACAATATTGGTAATTGGATGCAAAAAGCCATATAATCCACCAGCTATTACAAACAATGCAAGTTACCTTGTTGTAGAGGGGGTGATCAACAGTGGGGCAGATTCCACTTTTATAAAACTCAGCAAAACTGTGAACATTTCGGGAGTAGCTACTGCAAACCCTGTATTACAGGCCACAGTTAGTGTTCAAATTGATCAGAATAATAATTATCCGTTGACCGAGCTTGGTAATGGTAAATATGGCGTGGCGGGGTTAAACCTTAATAGCGCACATAATTATCGTTTGAACATACAAACCCCCGATGGCCAGCAATATCAATCGGATTTTGGGCCGGTAGTAAATACGCCCCCGATCGATAGTGTTGGTTTTCAAATACAAAGCAATGGTTTACAACTGTATGTAAACACTCATGATCCTAATAATAAAATAAATTATTACCGCTGGGATTATAAGGAAACCTGGCAATTTGATGCGAAATACCAATCGTTTTTTGTAACCAATGGCACGGCCATAGTATTCAGGCTCCCCAGCCAGGATATTTATAGCTGTTTCGGAAACGATACTTCAAGCACAATTGTGCTTGGTTCCTCGGCCAAGTTGAGCCAGGCTGTGATCTATCAAAGCCCATTAACACAAATAGCCTCAACATCCGAGAAAATAGAAACAAAGTATAGTATACTGGTTGATCAATATGCCTTAAGCCCCAATGCTTACGATTTTTGGGTAAACCTGAAACAGAACACAGAACAACTCGGCAGTATATTTGATCCCCAGTCATCAAATAATAACGGGAATATGCATTGCATAACCAATCCATCAGAGCCGGTTATTGGTTATATCAGTGTTTGTACCGTTCGGCAAAAAAGAATTTTTATTTCAAATTCACAATTGCCGCAGACATGGTTCCCTACATATCCGTACTCATGCACTGCGGACACGGCCTATTATTGCGCACAAGGTTGTACCAACCAGGTAGCCATTTATTTAATTCCGCCCGGCTCTGGTCAAATACCTATTAATGCAGTTTCTGCCGGCCCCGCCGTAATTGGCTTTTCAAATTCAAGTATCGAGTGTGTCGACTGTACGATAAGAGGCACCAAAACACAACCCGCCTTTTGGAAATAAAAGCGCGTCTTAACAGATGACGATTTTGTACAATTTTTGAAATTGTTTTAAAAATACCTTGCACCCGTAAATTAAAACAAATTCAAAGATTTAATTAAAATGAAAAAATTACAGCAAAAACTAATGCGGGGCACTACCATAAAGCAGCAAGCCGGTACGGCGCCATTTATTTATAATTCGGGCAATATATTTCAAATTTGTCGGAGTTGCACAGTCAAATATTTTCTAAATTTTTTCCTGGCCTTCAATGTTCTGCTTTTTGTGCCGGCAATAAATTGTTCGGCACAGCAAAATATTGTGGCCGAACGCGATGGCCAGCATGATTTTGATTTCAATATCGGCGCGTGGAAAACGCATATCATGATGTTGGACAAGCCGCTCACAGGTTCAAAAACGTGGAAGGAATTTAATGGTATTGTCAATGTCCGCAAAATTTGGGACGGACGGGCACAGATAGAAGAAATTGAAGCAGATGGCGCTTCCGGTCATTTCGAGGGCCTAACGTTGTTTCTTTACAATCCCAAATCACACCAATGGAGCATGAGCTGGGCCAGCGGCGACGACGGCTTAATCGACCAACCCTCTGTGGGCGTGTTTAAAGATGGGCGCGGCGAGTTTTTCCAACAACAGGTATTTAATGGCCGCTCAATAATGGTGAGGATGGTTTGGTTTGACATTACACCAGCATCGCACCGTGTTGAACAGTCGTTTTCAGACGATGGCGGCAAAACATGGGAGCCGAATTTTACCGCAACGCTTACGCCGGCAACGCAAACCGAAGCCGCCAGCCAAACGCAAGCTTCTGCCCAAGATGTAAATCACGATTTTGACTTTGTTTTCGGCAGTTGGAATGAACATACTACAAGGCTTCAGCATCCGCTAACCGGTTCTAAAACATGGTTTGAAATGGATGGCAAATCAAAAGCCTACAAACTATGGAACGGCAAAGGGAACCTTACTGAACTGGAATCTGACGGCCCCGACGGCCACCTTGAACTGCTGGCCCTGCGCCTTTATAATGCGCAAGCCCATCAATGGAACCTAACTTTTGCCACCAGTAAAGGTGGTGTGCTGGGTTTGCCCGCATTGGCCGGAGAATTTAAGAACGGGCGTGGCGACTTTTATGACCAGGAACCCTACAACAGCAAAACTATATGGGTACGGTTCAGCGTATTTCCCATCAGTCCCGATGCGATGCAGTCTGAACAAGCGTTCTCGGATGACGGAGGAAAAACGTGGGAAACAAACTGGATAAACAAATATACCAGGATAAAAGATTAACAGGCATAATCCAAATTTTCGCCCCGGTATCAAACGTTGCTACCGGGGCATGAAAACATGGCTTTACATGTTTTTTCTACCAACCATATGTCCTTCGGCGGCGGGGATTGCTGCTTTCGTCCTGTACGGTTGTATGGTTGGTAGAATTATACAAAAATAATTTTCATATTCCATTGGAACATTGGGTGTTTGAATCGACAAAATCGTTTGGTTGCAACGAATAGACTGATGTTTACTATGTCTCTAAATCTATAATAAATGAGGCTTTATGCCAGTTTTTAGTGATCATTAACTATTCGTCTTTCAGCAATTCCAATATTTCCGCCCACGACTTAGCCCTTTGGTGATGCTCAACATTTGCATTATGGCTGCTGTGAAACATAATAGTTTTGCCTTTAAAATTGTCCAGGTTTTTAGGGTGATCATCAATCATATAGTCGGCCCTGATCACGCTCTTATCGCCACAAAAAATAATATTTCGCCATGATATAAATGGGAAATGCTGCTGCAGCCATTCATATTTTTCGGGGAGCGAGTTTGGGAACTCCATCGCAGCCGACACGATATAAATTTCAAAATGTTTCATCAGTTCGATGATAGACTCTACTGCGCCTGGCATTACCGGCAGCGTGCGGAAAAAGCCGGAGCTGCGCACAAATTTGCCAATAGCCTCCTTTTCGGGGAAGCCTTCGCCTTCGGCTTTGCCCAATAGTTGTTCGTACGGCACCCGCACACCATAGGCCTCATAATACAAGTTTATATAGTGCGAATCGGTGTCGGCCAGTACACCATCCATATCTACCGCTATGCGTTTCATTGTTTTACCTAAATTAAAGTTCCTCTATCCGCAAAAAAGCAATTTTTATTTTATTTCGCTTGCAAAACTAAAAGTTTTATTTATCATTGTGTCAGCCAAACACAATGATAGTTGTCGTTTCAGCGTGAGCCAATTACTGCGGACATAAAATTTATATTTTGCTTTTCCGGTAAAAATAAAGCACATTTATAAACCAAATCCTGTCAGGCAGCTAACAGGGCTACTAACGAAGAAATTGCCTTTATCCAATTATATTAATTAAACCTGTTAATGACCAAAACCCCAACTTATCTCCCGTCCAAAAGCCATTATGAAATACTGGACGGCTTACGTGGCGTGGCCGCTATTTTAGTGGTGATATTCCATGTTTTTGAAACTTATTCCGGAGACCGTTTTCATCAAATAATGAACCACGGCTACCTGGCGGTGGATTTCTTTTTTGTGCTGTCGGGCTTTGTGGTGGCTTATGCCTACGATGACCGCTGGGGGAAAATGACCCAGTGGGACTTTTACAAACGCCGCCTTATCCGTTTGCAGCCAATGGTTATTATCGGGACCATAGTAGGCGCATTGCTTTTTTATTTCCAGGCCAGCGGGGCGTTCCCGCTTATCAGCACAACACCCGTATGGAAAATGCTGCTGGTTATGCTGGTTGGTTTTACCATGGTTCCCCTGCTGCCTTCGATGGACATCCGCGGCTGGCAGGAAATGCACCCGTTGAATGGCCCCGCCTGGTCGCTTTTTTTTGAATACATTGCTAATATCTTATATGCGCTGATCGTTCGCAGGTTTTCAAAAACATTGCTTACTATTTTTGTATTTCTGTCGGCCTGTTTCCTTGTGCAGTTTTTAGTATTTGGCCCACAGGGTGACGTCATCGGCGGCTGGAGTGTCGATAAAACCCAGCTTCACATCGGCTTTGCCCGTTTGTTATATCCATTTTTTGCGGGGGTATTGCTTTTCCGCATGGGCAAACTGATACATTTTAAAAACGCTTTTGCGATATGTACGGTGCTGATCCTGATAGTTTTTTGGATCCCGAGGATCGGCGGGCCCGACCATTTGTGGATGAATGGTATATATGAATCGGTTTGTATCATTGTTATCTTCCCGCTTATAGTTTCTATCGGCGCAGGCGGCAGTTTAACCGGGAAATTTGCTACAAAAGCATGTAAATTCCTTGGAGCTATTTCATACCCCATATACATAACACATTACCCGCTAATATATATGCATATAGCCTGGGTAAGCACCTATAAAATACCGATGGGCGAAGGCCTTTTAGGTGGACTGGTATTAGTGATTGTCAGCATCGGCATTGCTTATGGGTCCCTTAAATTATTTGATGAGCCTGTTCGTGAATGGCTTAAAAAACGGTTTTTGATGAAAAAAGCCTGATATATTCGTCGAAAACAGGGCATAACAAATCACCCGGTTAAACAATGGTGTTTAACCGGGTGATTTAACGATAAGGCTGTTATTCTTTAGCTTGTTTAGCTTGCATTTTGAAGATAAGATTGAATGATCTTATCATCGATAGCAATATTGTACCCTTTATTTTTCAGGTCTTCTGGCGAAATATCATATTCTTTCGACCAGTAAGCTATTTCTGAATCTTCCTTAACCTGTTTTTTTTGACTATCCAGGGTTTGATTTTGGCGTTCTTCGGGGCTGTTTTTCATGATCTTTAGATGATAAATTAACAATCATTAAAAATACCCCTTTGTATGTGTATTTATCATTATTAATATGTTAAGTAATTGTTAACGATAGGGTAAGTAGCTTCTTCTGTTCAAAAATTGGCTTGACTTTAAAAGCGGAATCAGCAGCACAATATCCCGCTAAAACGCTTCATTTAAATTTAAGAAGAAGCCCCTGCTGCCGAATTTGCCCCAGGCGTAATCGAGCGCCAGGTTGGTGCGTGTAACTTTATTGAAGAGTACCCTTAACCCGGCGCCGCCACCTGGTTGAAATACCTGGAATATTTTGGTACCCTGTTCATCGTTGCCTGTTTGCATATTCACGAAAGTTACCCCGCTGATAAATTTGTTTGCCAGTATGGGGAAGCGGAACTCTGCCTCGGTGTCGTTAAATTCAGTGCCTTTAAAAAACTGGGAGGTATAGCCCCTGCCGCTTCTGAAAGTACCGTCCTTGCTGGTACCTGGTAACTCCAGGTAAGGTATAGTACCGCTCGCCAGGTACGAGCCCCAGTTCCAGAGTGCAAGCACAGTTTCGGGGTTAACATCTGATAAGCTGATATATTTCCTGAGGTCGGTAGTAAACTGCACGGCATTTTTTGTACTCCCTATCCAAGTTTGGTTAACACGGACACCTGCATCAAAATAAATGCCTGTGTAGGCGCGGTTGGGGTTATCGCGCGAGGTGTACTCAACATTAAACAGGAAACCGTCGGCCGCATAATGGTCCTGCGGCAACCCGTGCTGGTTGTTGTACACACTTAAAGGTGTTCCATTGTTTACGGTATCTGCCTGCTGGATCTTACGCCTGATATCAAATGATGCCCCGGCGCCAAGGAACAAACCTTTCGCTACCTCCTTGTAAACCTTTTCCCTGAAATCAAAATAGTAGGAATGTATGGCATAACCTTTATGGGTAGGGTCGTCCAGTATCTGTTGCGCAGCGTTACCCTGGGCCTTCCCATCGCCTATCCCGAACCCATCATCAGGCGTTACGCTTTTAGATACTACCAAATTACCCTGCAAATTCCACTTATTACCAGGGGTAAATATGTTGTGATTTACGTAAAAATAAATGATGCCTTTGGTAGTAATAGAAGCTGATGTGGCGCCAATGGATAATAGCGTGTTAGGGTCGTCTCCAAGCCTTTTCCCAACAACTGCCTTGATCCCTGCCTGGGCGCCAATAGTTGGATTGGCAGCAACATTTGGAACTATGATGATCCCGGACCCTTTATGTACGGTGTCTTTCTTTTTTTTAGGATTGAAAATATCTCGGGTTAAATCACTAAAATCATATTGCTTATTGAGATTATAGGACGGCTTTTTATTTTTTGAGGTTTTTTGATGTAAAGAATCCGCTTTTAGGGAGTCAGCCGGAACTATTTCCTGGCCGTAAACAATTCCTGTAGTAACGATAGACAAAAATAATATCAGCAAAAACTTGCTATAGGCTGGGTACAACTGCACAGTTAAAAGTATAATAGCGTTTCAAATTTCAAATATAATTAATATTAGCTGTAGTTGCCTAAAGTACCTTGTTAACCAATGGAGGGGTTAAATGTTTTAGGGGGATGTATGGACAGTTTTAACAAAACAACCTTATTCACCTCACCCACCCCTCACTTTCCAAAAACTTCCGCAACCGTACATCATCCGCCGAGAGCACCGGCAACCAATCGCCTATGCGTTCCCGCTCCCAATAAAGCCCTTGCGGATTGCCTGATTTTGCAAATTGGTACTTGTACAATACTGCCCGGATATATCGCGGCGGTTTGATGGGAAAGGGGTTTGCGGCGAAGAGGCTTACCGAACCGGGGTCGTTATGGAGCAGTTTCCATACCAGGTTATATGTCCATGGGTATTCTTCGGAAGTGCCCATAGCGGCGAACCACATTTGCCAGTCTAAACGCAACTGATAAGGCGCTATTTGCGGCGGCGACTGGTTAAGTAACACGGGCAGGCCTTTGTATATATAGGGTTGCCAGTGGGCTTTGCCGCCGGTAGTATCATCTGTTGTTCCTTCAAACACTACATTGGTGCGCTCCTGCCCTACTGAACCAAAGGCGCCGTACGTGTTTACCAGGTCAAGCGGGTCGAATGAAGAGTTCATTACCTGCCCCGGGGATAGAATATTCAACACCGGTTGAATGCTGAGCAATGCCACAATACCCGCAACCACCCAGGCGGTGGTAATCATTGGTTTGGATTCTACAGCAGCACCGGCAGCCGTTTCAGCTTTTCGGACAAGCCTGCGTGGCAGTAATCTTGCCCAAAAACTATCGTCAAAACAAGCTAATGCCGGAATAATAGTAAGCCAGTTTAAAAACGAGAGGTTGCCGCTAAGGGCAATAGCCAACTGGAATAAAACGATAACCGAACCCGCAATATGCCTGGCAAGCCGGGGACCGAACGCAAACCAGGGTGCAATAAGTTCGGCCAGCCAATTGAACCATACGCCAATTTGCAGTGCGACATGTGGCAGAAAATGAAACCACCGGCTCAGGGGACCTGGAATGGGCTGTGTTTCGAAATAATAATAAAGGGCGGTGCCGTTTCGCCATATTTTATCGCCGCGATACTTGATAAGTCCGGAGCCAAGCATAATACGAAAGGTAAGCCAGCGAAATAAAATAATAATAGCCAATGGCGGCGGGCGTTTCGGGAATGGCCGCATATCCAGCAGCGGGCATAAAAAAATAGTGAGAAAGCCAGTTTCGGTGAGTTGTATCTCCCAGCCATAGCTATACCAATCCTGCCCGACATGAACAAAAGACATGTATAAAAACCATAGAACGGCAAGTATTGGCGCATTTGCGTAACCTGCCACAACAATTATGGAAAGCGCCAAACCAATCCATGCTACAGTTAAAAGCGCTGTATCAGAATGCCAGAACCAAAATAGTGATGGCAACCGCACAAAGCCAGCCCCGGCGGAACCCAAGGCTACGCCGACCTGCGTGAGGTAGTTGCCAACCGGTAGTAAGCCATTGGAACCAATTAAAGGCACAACCTGGTTGATGGCTACGAGGAACGCGACAGCATATACAAGGCCAAGCAAGCGAAGGAGCATAAAACGGGTGAGCCAATAGGTTGGCTGATTGCCTGGACTACCCAAAATTACTCCCCGCTCATTGTCGGGGTTACCTTTCGCTTCCATTTTGTGGTCGTTTATTGGGTTATTGATATGTCCCTAAAACAAACTTAGTAAGCGTTGGTGTTTTTTTGATGTTTATTTTTGTAGGATATGGTTATAAATCAGCCAGTTCTATCCAAACCGGGGCATGGTCGCTTGACTTTTCCCATCCACGCACATTGCGGTCAACAGCAGCGGCAATAAGGCGGCTATCAAGTTGAGGGCTAAGCAAAAAGTGATCTATACGCAAACCTGCATTGCGGCCATAAGCATCCCGGAAATAATCAAAAAACGTATATATTATTTCATCGGGATGCAGCTTCCGTATGGCATCGGTCCAACCCTGGGCAGCGAGGGTTTTAAAGGCCTCGCGGGTTTCGGGCCTGAACAGTGCATCATTAACCCAACGCTCGGGCTTGTAAACGTCTATCTCGGTAGGCATTACGTTATAGTCGCCTGTCAGCACTACTGGCAAACCAGATGCCAGCAGGTCGGCTGCATGGGTGGTCAACCGTTCGAACCATTGCAATTTATAATCGAATTTGGGGCCCGGCGCGGGGTTGCCGTTCGGCAGGTAAAGGCAGCCAATGATAATTCCGTTTACTTCCGCTTCAATATACCTGCTATGCAAGTCATCCGGGTCGCCGGGCAGTACGCGGCACCGTTCTGTAATTTCCATGTTTCGCGCGAGGATAGCCACGCCGTTCCAGCTTTTTTGCCCATGCCATATGGCTTTATAACCTGCGTCGAGCAGAGCCTGTTCGGGGAAATTTTCCTGTGGGGCTTTTAGTTCCTGCAGGCAGGCAACATCGGGCTTTGTTTCCTCAAGCCAGCGCAACAGTACCGGCAGGCGTCCGTTAACCCCATTTACATTATAAGTAGCTATTTTCATGATAAAAAATGAATTTTAGTTTTAATACGATCCGTTGGCATCACACAAAGTTATCCTAAATTAAATTTAATAACCGGTTGATATTTTACTAATATGCGTTTTATCCCATTGGTTTTTGTTAAGATTGTTGTTAAAGATTCAGCCAGCCGAAATAATTAATGAGAATTTCAAGGTACTTTATCATTTGTTTGTTCATTATCGTGAGCACCGAAACGTTGCGATGCTACGGGCAGGATGTGAATATTAAGCAGTTCGGCGCTGTTGGCGATGGCAAAACGATGGACACCAAAGCCATTCAGGAAGCTATAGATGTTTGCAATAAAAAAGGGGGCGGCAAGGTGATTATACCTACAGGTACTTTTTTATCCGGGAGTATTTATTTGAGATCGGGTATCGAGCTTTATTTATCAAAAGGCGCCGTATTGCTGGGCAGCAGCAAACCTGCCGATTATGAAAAACATGTTAATTATGCGCTCATTCTTGCAGGAGATCAGCATGATATCGCCATTAAGGGTGAAGGCGCTATCGATGGACATGGCCGTGAGCTTGCCCAAAATGTGGTTAAAATGTGGAAGGCAGGTTTGTTAAAAGATAACACCGGCAAAGACCGGCCGGATGAAAAATACCGCCCGCAAATTATCGACCTGGAACAATGCAGAAATGTAACTGTAAGCGGTGTAACCATTAAAAACTCAAGCTGCTGGGTGCAAACTTATGATAAATGCACCAACCTCATTATCGATAACATAAAGGTTAATAGCACCGCTTACTGGAATAATGACGGTATCGATATTGTTGATTGCTATAAAGCGCGTATAACCAATTGTGATATTAACAGCGCCGATGACGGTATCTGCCTTAAATCGGGTGATAGCACTACCTGTTGTAATGATATTTATATTGCTGATTGCAGGATAAGATCAAGCGCCAGCGCGTTAAAATTTGGCACTGCTTCTACCGGAGGGTTTCAGCATATTAAAGTGCGCAGGCTTACCATATTTGATACCTACCGCTCGGCCATTGCGCTGGAGTGTGTTGATGGCGGTTTTATAAAAGACATAGATATAAAGAATGTTAAGGCAACAAATACAGGCAATGCTATTTTTATACGCCTTGGCAAACGGAGAAAAGACAGGCCTACAGGTATAATAGACAGTGTACTGATAAAAAATATTGAAGTACACATCCCGTCTATAAAACCTGATAAAGGTTATGAAATTGATGGGCCATTGGATAAAGAGCACTATAATGTATTGCCATCGTCAGTCGTGGGGCTTCAGGGAGGAAAAATTGACCACATAGTGCTGGAGAACATTAATTTATATTACGAGGGCGGCAGTAAAATTGATTACGCCTACCGCCCGGTTGATTCATTGTCGGTTGTTCCAGAACGGCTGCCTAATTACCCGGAATTCTCGATGTTTGGCGAACTGCCTGCATGGGGGTTTTACATAAGGCACGCTGATGGTGTAACGCTAAAAAATGTTAACCTTGTTTGCAGTGGCACTGATTACCGGCCGGCTATAGTTGCCGATGATGCCGGTTATTTTAACGTGGTTAAGCTAAAAGTGGACGGCAAAAGCCAAGTACAACCGGCAATTATATTAAAGGCTATTAAAACGAAGCAATTCAAAAAATTAACAATACCCGGTGGCATTAATGCTATACGCATTTTACCATAACATAAAAATAAACTGCTATCCTGGTGGCAAATCCTAAGCTTTCATAAACTTTGATTGCCCGTTCATTATCAGCCCTTACGTGTAAAAACGGAATTTCGGATGCTGCTGTGATGCGGTTTATATGGTGTTGCAATAACTGTTTTGCATAGCCTTTGCCTATATGGTCAGGATGGGTGCAGACCGCGCTTACCTCGGCATAATTAAAGGCATGCAGGCGCTGGCCTGCCATAGCAACTAATTCGCCACCTTCAAAAACACCCATGTAATGCCCGAAATCAATAGTTTTAGCAGCAAATGGCCCCGGGTTAGTTAATTTAGCCAAGGCGAGCATTTGATGTACATGCTCAACTGTTAGCGTGGTTAACCCGATCTGCACCTCGTTTACTTTCGCGGTATCACACACCATTTGCAGGCCGGGGATGTATTGCAGTACTTTCCATTGTGCAGGGATCTCTGTTTTTACCGGGGTAACAAACAAAATGGGGCCGTTATGCGGAAGCTTATCGTGAAGCATCCCGAAATTGCCGTCAGTATTTTCACTAAAGGCGACGAAAGGCGAAACCTCTTTATCAAAATACTTCACCTCATTATTGCCAAATGCCAGGTGTTTATTGCCCGAATTCAATGCATTCCAGGCAGGGTTGTCCAATACATGTTCCATCGCCGGCAAACCTATAAAAAAGCTTTATAGCATTTATTGAATGGGTGTAATTTTGTAAAGATGGAAGCAATTCTGCTGAACCGCCAGCTTTTTGGAGGCATTAGAATCTTTAAGGCATTAGAAATGTTATCTTTGAAATACTTATAATATTTTTTGTCAAACAATGAACCTACCAGGGCTGATAGAGCGGTATAAAAATTTGGGGATTGACGATGTTATTGATCACCAAAAGTTTAACCTGATCTCTATCGTGCATCATTCCACTAAAATAGAAGGCTCTACTCTAACCGAAGTTGAAGCCCAGGTGTTGATCAATGAAGGGCTTACGCCAAAAGGCAAACCGATGCACGACAGCTTAATGGTTACAGATCACCATGCCGCATTATTATTTACTTTAGCTTCGGCTAAAACAAAAAGAGATGTTACTGCAAATTTCATAAGGGAGATCAATGCGCTTGTTGTTAAAAATACCGGTAAAGTTTACAACACCGTATTTGGCACGATAGACTCAAGCACCGGGGCGTTTAGAAAAGGCAATGTTTCGGCCGGGATAACTTATTTCCCCAATTATGATAAGGTTGAGCCGCTAACTAATGAAATGGCCGTTAAGATCAATAAACTGATGCAGGAAACAGGTTCCGTATCCGACCAGGTAAACTTTTCCTTTGATGCACATTTTAATTTAGTAAGCATCCACCCGTTTTATGATGGCAACGGGTGTACTTCCCGGTTATTAATGAATTACATTCAAGCTTATTATAATTTGCCGCTCGCCATTGTTCACAGCGATGCCAAAGCTGAATATATCCAGGCCCTGGTGGATACGAGGGAAAAGAATGATATCCAAATTTTCAGAGATTTTATGGCTGTGGAATACGCCAAATTACTTGAAAATGAAATAAAAAAATTCGAGGAAATGGACAAGCCTAAAAAAGGTGCAGGGTTTAACCTGATGTTCTGATAATTATATAGCCTGCATGATACAAGTATAACAAATCAACCTCAAATACATCCGGTAACCTAAAACGTCATCCCTCAAAACTGTTTCCGTGGCCGCTTGGGCTTTACTTCAGCCCCTGGCCTTACCACTTTTGTATATGATGGCTTTGATGACGACGACGATGAATAGTTGCTATTAAATTTTGAATAAGGTCTTTTAGCGACAACCGGTTTCTCTTCGTTTATTTTAACGCTTAATACCCTGTCGCCTATGGCCGAGCCATCCAGGGCCTCAACAGCGCGCTCCGCCCCCTCCCTGTCGTTCATTTCTAAAAAGGCGTAACCTTTGCAAGTACCGGTCTTTTTATCGCGTACTATCTTGATGGTGCTTACATCCCCGTGCGGACTGATCATCATAACAAGTTCCATTTCGGTAATATCCAGGGGGAAGCCACCCACAAACAATTTGATCATAAATAAATGTAGTAATAAAATGCAAATATATCAATCAAAATGCAAAAAGGTATCGCCTGATTACCGTTCGCTACCAAAATCATTTTTTTTTCCACCACCCGTCCTTTCAACGCAAATTAATTGGGATTTCCTTGCATCTCATTTCCGTCATATAGAAAAAAATTCCCGGATATAGGGACAATCGTAATTTATAATATATTAATTATCAGATAATTAATAAAATGGCACGCTACTTGCGCAACCATAAATATCAAATCCGAAACCAATGACCATAGTTAACAAGCAAGCCTTAAAAAGAAACATGACAAAGGGCAATTTCATATTACTGCTTTCCGTTTTGTTAATTTTAACGGTATCGTGGAAAAAAGAGGGCAAGGTTAGCGTGGCTACTCCCGCAAAAACAGTGAAAAGAGATAGCACTATTTTATTGGCAGCTTTAAAAATGGCCAGCGTTAACACCATTCCGTTAAATAATACTGCACCCAGTGAAATAATGCCCCCTGAAGGGCAAATACGCGCAAGGGCTCAATTACAGGTTTATATGGACTCATTGATCATAAGCCCGGCGGCCACTATCAGCTTAAAAAGGGATGCAAAAACTGTAATTGATAATGATACTGTGAACGAAAAGGGCCCGCATAAAAATGTTACCGTTAATAAATTTGTTACGGGTAATGCAACTACCAAAATACCTTTACTATATCCGGCTGATATTCCTCCTGATCCCGATCATTGATCTTTAAAAGGTATAATATTATTCTGGGAAAATAACATCTATAGCATGAATCATGCGCTGATAAAATCTATAAGATCAGTTCTCCGAAACTTTCCTTTCTAAAAGCAACTGGTAATCAAGTTAAGCCGTAATGATATGTGGAATGTATAAATCATACATGGCATATATTAATAATTATGGAAGTCCGTTACCGGGAAAATAAAAGTCAGATTATTTCTCTTTTAGATGAAGCTTACGCCTGTCGCACCAACAACTTAAAAAGAAGCACCATACTCGCTCAAAAATCACTTTTAAAAAGCAGGAAATTGGGTGACACAGCACTGATGGCACGAAGCCTGAATTATCTTTCTCTTTTTTCAATGATAAGGGGCGAATACGACAATGCCCTGTTTATGTCGGAAAATGCAATCAGGTATTTTGAGAAGCTAAATGACGAGAAAGGCATCGCGGATGCGAGATATAATATTGCAGGTGTTTATTATAAAACAGATAACTACCACCTTGGGCTTGTTAACCTGGTGGACTGCATTACTATTTACAGAAAATTTAATGATTACCATAACTTGTCGAGGGCAAATAAATCACTGGGCACTATTTATGAATACTTTGGCGATGAAAAGAACGCGATAAAAGCCTATGAAGACGCGATAGTCGCGGCTAAAAATGCCGGTGATCTTAATCTTGAATCCAATGCCTATAACCCACTTTCGGGCATTTATCTTAAACAAAAACAAATTGAAAAAGCCTCCATACTTATTGAACGATCAATATGCATAAAAAAGCAAACCGGCGATATCCGCGGATTAGCTTTTGGTTTTTATGGCCGCGGAAAAGTAAAGCTTGCAGAAAAAAAATTCGAGGAAGCTGAAAAGGATTTCATGGAGGCCATCGATATCCACCGTAAAATGGGCGAAGCACTGGGACTGGGAATGGCTTACCACAAAATTGCGAATCTTTATGTTGAGATGGGGCTGTTAGATAAAGCAAAGAAAGCTTTAACAATGGGATTAGAGTTTGCCGGGTCGCACAACATCATTATGATCAAATACAAATGCTACTTCGTTTTTTATATGGTTTTTAAAATGGAAAACAACCCGGTTAGCGCCCTTAAATACCTTGAATTATATCATCAGCAAAAAGAGACAGTAATTAACAGCCAGACACTTAAGGTAATAGAAAACTACGAGCTGATCACTCAAATGGAATCGTTGGAGAAAGAAGCACGGCTGCAAATAGAAAAAGCAGAGATCATAAAAAAGAAAGACCTGGCGGAACACACTGCGCGTGTAAAGCAAGATTTCCTTTCAACCATGAGCCACGAACTCAGGACCCCTTTAAACGCTGTAATAACCATTGCTTCGTTATTGGGCGCCAAAGCTGACAAGGAAGAACAACAACTTATAGATTCGCTTAAGTTTGCTTCAAATAATTTACTGCTGATCATCAATGATATCCTTGATTTCACCAAACTGGATGCAGGTAAGATGTTACTCGAAATGCGCCCTGCTAATTTTAAATTATTGCTGGAAAATATAAAAAATACATACATCAGCATGGCTAAAGAAAAGGGAATATCCCTTTATTTAAATATTGATGATGATGTGGCCGGAAGCTATGAAATTGACGAAACAAAGACATCACAAATATTAGGCAACCTGTTAACTAATGCCATAAAATTCACCCACAGCGGACGTATTGATATAAACGTTAAAAAGATAAATAGTGACCAGCTTTATGACCAGTTGCTTTTTGAGGTTTACGATACAGGGATGGGCATCGCTGAAAACCATCTTGAAAGTATTTTCGACAGTTTTTCGCAACCGCAAATAGTTACTACCAGGAAACAGGGTGGATCAGGGCTTGGCCTGGCTATTGTAAAAAAACTGGTTGAACTGCACGGAAGTTCAATTGGCGTAAATAGCGTTGTTGGTAAAGGTTCCGTTTTTTATTTTGAGTTGAACCTCAAACGATCATTAAAGCCCGAAAAAGTAATTTCAAAACAATTAAATACCCTCAACGGCAAAACTGTATTATTGGCTGAAGACAATTTAATAAATGCCATGGTAATACGAAAACTGCTTTCGAACTGGAACATGACGTCGGAACATGCTCAAAATGGCATAGAAGCCGTGGAAAAATCAAAACTAAAAGCCTTTGATTTTATTTTAATGGATATACACATGCCCGAAATGGATGGTTTCGAAGCAACTAAAAATATTCATAAAGCTGACAACCCCAATATTAATACGCCAATATTTGCGCTTACCGCAGATGTTACTGCCGAAACCCATGAAGAGTACTTAGCCTGGTTCAATGGCTTTTTACGCAAACCGATAGAAATAGAAAAGCTGCACGAAGCATTTATTAATGGCTTGTAAAAGTTTGCAGTATTATCATATCTTAGTGCCGCCTGAGCATATAGATGGAAGATACAGTAACCTCAAAATTCACTACTAAGTTCTGGTTAAAGGCTGTAGTGTTTACGCTATTTGTTTTCATTTCGACATTGTACTGCATTATTTTTTCTGCAAACCACAAAGAAGAACTTAACTGGGGGCAATTATGGTCCGTTGCAATTTATTCGGTGCTGCTGGCCGCTGTTTATGTTTACATATCAATAAGGTCGCTCAGAAAAATCACTGCGGCCCGGCAAGGCATCATTATCAACTACCTTATAACAAAAAAGCAAATAGTAATTGATTATGCCTATGTAGTGCATGTAAGCAATTTACGTGTACACGCTGCAGATGCTAACCAGGGCAGCGGTTACCTTGAGTTAGCAATTGAACTTAATACCGGCGAAAAACTTATTTTGTTAGAAGAGGACGTTGCTAACTATGATGAGTTAAAAGAAGCAATAAGAGAGTTCAGGTTTAAGCTGAGATAAATTTTCACCGGGGTTAATTCCACAACCTTAAAATACCGTCAAACCTGCTATTATAAACGGTTAAAACCCAACTAAACGCCCTTCGTTAGTTTATATTATCAACATTTGGCGTTATTTAATTATTTATTAACATTTAATATTCTTTAACATAATTGACTAAAATATCCTCTAATTTTCGCCGTTCATCCAGTTCACCCAAACAATTAAACACATGAAAAAAATCTTGATCACAGTTGTAGTATTTTTATCCGCTTATCAACTTTCAAACGCACAAACCGAAAAAGGCACACAAACATTTGGCCTCAACCTCGGATTCGGTTACAATAATTCAAATGATTACACCATTAATATTGCAGATAATAACGCCGTCACAACGCTAAATACTAAAACTACAGATTTTGCCATCGGCCCCAATTACAGTTATTTTATCCAGAATAATTTGGAGTTGGGGGCCTCCTTGTCATACTCAACATCAAACGCTACCAATACTACAGGCGATCTTTCAAGCACGAATGATAGTTATCCAACAAAACAATCCTCAGATAATATAAGCGCATCGGTATTTATCAGAAAATACTTTATGTACAAAAATATTATAGGCTTCCGAACAGGTGGTTATGTTGGCTATTCGGGAGGGACAAACAAAGATACCTACACCCCAACAGATGCCGGCGCCAACTACAATAATACAACCATGTACTACAGCGCCGGTGCAAACCTTGACCTTGTATATTTCCCGTCAAAAAAACTGGGCATTGCTGCCACGCTTGCCAATTTAGAGTATTACCATTATACTGCAAATAACAACAGCCAGGGGCATGACAATGGCGACAATATAACTTTTAGCCTCGTTAATAATGGCTTAACGCTATCGGTATTTTATGTATTCGGGCCTAAATAACAACTTAAATATTTAAGATAGTTAAGAAGTTATTTCAACCCACTAAACTCATAAATACATGAAAAAAATATTTGTTTTACTTGCGGCATTTTTAGCGGCAATACAATTTTCAAAGGCGCAAACCGAAAAGGGCACCCAAACATTGGGCACTAATTTTGGCTTCAATTATACCAATGTTAACGGAGACGCAAACAGTTTGGCTACCGATAATACAAAAACCACGAACTTTAATATAGGGCCTTCATATAGCTATTTTATTAAAGATAATTTAGAGATCGGCGCCTCATTATCCTATGCGTCCACAAAGACCGCTTATGACGATCTGATCGAGCCTCTTACAAACAGCAATTACCCTTTAACACAAACCGCCGACACTTACAGTGCGTCATTATTCATCAGGAAATATTTTTTGTATAAAAACAGGATCGGTTTTCGTACCGGCGCCTATATCGGTTATTCGGCCGGGGATGCAAAAAGCAATTATCCTAATTCCGACGTTATTTATAACTACAATAATAAAACCACCTATTACAGCGCCGGCGGCAACCTGGACCTGGTGTATTACCCGACAAAAAAAATTGGTCTTTCGGCCACCCTATTAAACCTGGAGTATTATCATTATAAATCCAACGCTACCACCCAGGGATACGGAAGTGCCGATAGCTTTACTTTTAACCTGGTTGATAATGGGGTGGCACTATCTGTTTTTTATGTTTTGGGGGCTAAATAGTTTGTTAAAACTTTATTTGTATTAAAAAAACCTGTGCGGGGCAGAATTTGCGCCCACACAGGTTTTTTAGTATAAACACGCTTAAAAAACTTCGGTAAATTAACAGGATCAAACCTGTACGCGGCTGCTGTACCAACCAATGGCTTGGCTTATAAACAATTCAGCCGAATTGCTTCGGCTGAATGCTTGGAGCAGGCGGATTGCCATATGGGCCCCTGCCAAACAGGATGACATTCTTAACATTAATGAATTATATACGGGTTTTTACATTATTTAATTTTAAGGACGAAATATTTCAAAAAAAATTAAAATAACTGCAACTTAAAAAAAACAATGTTCGTATAAAAGCATTCATTGAGCGCCCTGCTCATCAATAATTTATCAAATCAAAAAATTCCCCGGCGCGAGGCCTGGGGAATTTTTTATTTAACGAATATAATGTATAACTTTTACATTATCAACAACGTATACAAGTCAGTTTATAGTTTTTTTAGTGAATAGTTAATATGGATTTAGTTTTTTAGATAGCCGGGAAGGAGTTTCCGGCTATTCTTTTGATGTCGGATTTCGGATGTTCGATTTCGGAATTTTTAATTGGGGGGTTTTTTGATTTTGAAGCCCTGGACCGAAAAAGAATAATTTTGGATTCGATTAACGGTGATCCTGAAATTGAAATAAAAAGTAAATTCGAAACAAAAACAATGGATAAGATCGAATTAAAACGCAGGACACAGCGGTTTGCCATAGACGTCATCAAATTTTGCGAAACACTTCCGTTCAAACCTTCGCTAAATGTTTTATCCAATCAATTGTTAAGATGTTCGACATCAGTTGGCGCCAATTACCGTTCTGCTTGCAGAGGAAAGTCAGCCGCAGATTTTATTAATAAAATAGTTATTGTTGAAGAATAAGCCGATGAATCTATCTACTGGCTTGAATTGACGGAAGAATCACGTTTAGTTAGCTCGATAGCTATAATTGAATTAAAGAAAGAGGCCAATGAACTAACCGCGATATTTACAGCAATCGGAAAAACAGCAAAAGCTAACGTTCAAAAAGCAAAGTCAGAAATAAATCTAAAATAACTCTTTCTTAATTCCGAAATCGAACGTCCGAAATCCGAAATCAAAAAAACAATCCGAAATCGAACGTCCGAAATCCGAAATCAAACAAGCGCTTCTGCAATTTCTACAAAGCCTTTTTCGCGGGCCAGGTCGGCGGGGAGTTTGCCGCCTTCCATGCGGATATTTACATCGGCGCCATGCTCCAAAAGCATAATGAGGAGGTCGATATTGCCGTTTTGGGCGGCTGAATGCAGGGCGGTTACCCCTGCCTGTTGTTTTACATTTACCTGGGCATTATTCTCAATCAGCATACGGGCAATTTGGGTAAAATCACCGGCTACAGCCGAATGCAGGGGATATACCCTGAAACCATTGTTTGATGGCAAATTAACATCGGCGCCTTTTAATACCAGGTAACGGGCAATTTCGTAATGACCAAAATAACAGGCCAGTCCAAGGGGGGTAAAGCCGTCTTCGGCATAAAAGTTTATAGCCTCGGGATGGGTGTAAACCAGGTTGGCCACCTCATCAAATTTACCTGCCGCACAGGCTTCAAACAGGTTAACATCTTCAAGGTGTTTTAAAAGCACTTCGGTAACTTCAGGCTTTTTATAATAACAGGAAAGCATCAGCGGCGAAACCTGGTGACTGGTGCGGCTTTTTGCCAATGCGGGGTTTTGGGCCAGCAAGGCATCAAGGCTGTCAAGGTCGGCGTTGGTAATGTAAAGCTCCAGTTGTTCTACGCTCATCTTGTATCCGTTAATACTACTTATCCTTTAATGAAAAAACTTCAATAGCTAATTAATCCAATCAAGGTAGCTGAATACTTTTTATGCCCTCTTTACCGCTTGCGGTAGAGAGGGCCGACCAGCGAAGCGCAGTCGGGGTGAGTAGATATACACCAGGCATTGGCGCCAATGCCGCTCGTATAGTCTACTCACCCGGTCTTTGCTTCGCTCGACCACCCTCTCTTTTGCAGGCAAAAAAGAGGGTAAGTGCTATTTTAATTAAATTTATTCACACTAAATTAACATGTTAGCTTCAATATTACTAAAAAATTAAAATATCACGGTAAATAAGTTGTTTAATCTATTAACTTTATATTTGTACAATATAAGGGTTACACCAGGATGCCGGTAAAAGGAAATCAGTTTAAATCAAATAGTTTCAAGCAAGAGAATCAGCCCCGTCAGCCTTCATCAAAGGTTGAAAAGGATCGCCCCGCCGCACAAAAGCGGGAATACCAGCGCCCAACCGACCTGATGAACGGCCGTTCTGCAAAAATTGCGGGCCTATTTTCGTTATTGCTATCCGTATATTTTCTTGTTGCCTTCACTTCGTACATGTTTACCTGGCAGGAAGATCAGAGCTATGTTTCGGCTGCCAACGGCGGCTGGGGCAACCTGTTTAAAACCACACAGGAGCTGATGGAAAACCACGTTAAAAGCCCTGTGGTTGAAAACTGGACAGGCAAATTTGGCGCGTTGTTATCAAACCAGTTCATTTATGAGTGGTTTGGCGTGGCATCGTTCCTGTTTGTTTTTATTTTCTTCATAATCGGATACCGCTTACTGTTAAGGATCAGGCTGATCTCAATCGCTAAAACATTGGCTTATTCATTTTTCGGGATCGTATTTATTTCCATCGCTTTAGGTTTTGCCCATGCTTTCGTAGCGGATACCCCAAATTACCTTGAAGGTGAGTTTGGCTACTGGAGCAACCGCCTGCTGGATGCACAAATAGGCCAAACCGGAACGGGCTGTCTGCTTATTTTTGCTGCGCTTGCAGTACTGATAATAGCTTACAACATTGATTTTAAATTACCGAAACGGCCTGAAAAAACAGTTACACCGGTGCAGGTTGGCGATTTTGTCCCTGAACCTGTGCATCTTGAAGACGAGGATCGGGATGAAGACGCTTCGCTTCCGCTTGAGTGGCCAGGACGCGCAAATAAAGGGAATGTTGAAAATAAAGTAAAAAGCGAACCGCTTAAACAACAACCGCTTGTACAAAACCCGATATTTCACGAACCTATAGTTTTGACCCCGAATAACGAAAGCCATGAACCGGAGGATGAAAATGAAATCCCGCTGACGGTTGGCGTAACAAGGCCAACGCCCGTTTTGAATATCGAAAAGGACGATGATGAAAAAGCCAAAGGTTTACTTGAACAATTCGGTACTTACGACCATACGCTTGACCTTGCATCGTATAAATACCCGCCGCTCGACCTGCTGGAGAATTATGGTTCAAACAAAATAAATGTAAACTCGGATGAGCTTGGCGCAAACAAAAACAAGATTGTTGAAACGCTGAACCATTATAATATAGAAATAGATAAGATAAAGGCTACTATTGGCCCGACAGTTACTTTGTATGAAATTATCCCTGCGCCGGGCGTAAGGATATCCAAGATAAAAAACCTGGAGGACGATATTGCATTGAGTTTGGCGGCGCTTGGGATCCGTATCATCGCCCCAATGCCGGGCAAAGGTACTATTGGCATTGAGGTGCCTAATCAAAACCCCGAAATGGTTTCGATGCGTTCGGTACTTTCAACCGAAAAGTTTCAGAATACTACCATGGACCTGCCAATCGCGCTTGGCAAAACCATAAGCAACGAGGTGTTTATTGCCGATTTGGCCAAAATGCCGCACCTGTTGGTAGCCGGGGCTACGGGCCAGGGGAAATCGGTAGGTATTAATGCCATATTGGTATCACTCCTATATAAAAAGCACCCTGCCGAACTTAAGTTTGTATTGGTCGACCCTAAAAAGGTGGAGTTAACGCTTTTCCGCAAAATAGAAAGGCATTTCCTGGCTAAATTGCCCGACGAGGCGGACGCCATTATTACCGATACCAAAAAGGTGGTAAATACGCTGAACTCGTTGTGTATTGAGATGGATCAGCGGTACGACCTGTTAAAAGATGCCCAGGTACGTAACCTTAAAGAGTATAATCAGAAATTTGTTACCCGTAAAATCCCTAACCCCGAGATACACCGTTACCTGCCATTTATTGTGCTGGTTATAGATGAGTTTGCCGACCTGATGATGACCGCGGGCAAAGAGGTGGAAGTACCTATAGCACGTATTGCGCAGTTGGCGCGTGCGGTGGGTATACACCTGGTAATTGCAACACAAAGGCCATCGGTGAATATTATCACGGGTACGATCAAGGCGAATTTCCCATCAAGGCTGGCATTCAGGGTGCTATCAAAAATAGATTCGCGTACGATATTAGACACTGGCGGCGCCGACCAGTTGATCGGTCGTGGGGATATGCTGCTGTCAACAGGCAGCGACCTGATACGACTGCAATGCGCATTTGTGGATACACACGAAGTTGAAAGAATATCAGATTTTATAGGCAATCAGCGGGGCTACCCATCGGCTATGCTGCTACCCGAGTATGTTGGCGAAGGCGAAAGCAGCAGCTCAAAAGAATTTGACCCAGATAACCGCGACCCACTATTTGACGAGGCCGCCCGTTTAATTGTGATGCACCAGCAAGGTTCAACTTCGCTTATACAGCGCAAAATGAAATTAGGCTATAACCGGGCTGGCAGGATCATTGACCAGTTGGAAGCAGCCGGTATAGTAGGCCCTTTTGAAGGCAGCAAGGCCCGTGAGGTTTTATATTCGGATGAGTACAGCCTTGAGCGGCACCTGGAAACACTTTCAAAACAATAACAATATAAACCCGTTGTTTGAATCAGAAGAAAAAGATCAGACCCACATCTGTGAAATCGTTTCAAATCGGTGAAATCATAATCATAAATCGGTGAAATCATAAAATAACAATGAAGAAACTACTCATATTTTCCTTTTTTACATTAATAACTACTTATTCATTCGCTCAAAAAGGTGCTGAAAAAGATGCAGCGGCTAAAGCCATTTTAAGTAAGGTGAGCGAAAAATACCGTATGTACGAAGTTGTAAAAACCGATTTTGATTTTACCCTCGATAACAAACAGGCGGGCGTTAAAGAAACGCAAAGCGGTACATTGATAGCCAAATCAAAAGCCAATAAGTTCAGGGCGACAATTTATAGCCCCGGGTCATCAGCAAAGGCTGACGTTGCCGAAGAGATCATCAGCGATGGCAAAACACAATGGACATTTCTGAAAAAAGACAATGAAGTACAGGTAAACAATTCGGACAATAGCGGCCAGGGGATAAACCCAGCCCAGATATTTACCATTTATGAACATGGTTACAAATACATTTACAATGGCGAGGTGAAAATTGAAGGCCGCGCCTACCAGGAAATAGACCTTAGCCCCGAAGATACCGACAAACCCTTTTTTAAAGTGCGTTTAGAGATAGATAAGGTAAAAAAACAGATATACAGTGCGTTGATATTTGATAAAAACGGTAACCGGTACACTTATACCCTCCGCAGCTTTGTACCTAATATACAGGTGCCTGATAATACTTTTTCTTTCGACCCAAAAATGCACAAAGGAGTTGAGGTGGTGGATTTGAGGTAGAGATTAGAGGTCGGAGATTTGTGAAAGCTATCTTAAATCCGAAATCGAAAGTCCGAATTCCCCACTATCTTTCAATCGTCATTATATCATTCAAATACCCATCTGGGGTAAGGTACCGGCGAATATCAAAACAGCCTCCGTTTATTTTTGAAAGGTTATTACTTCAAAGCGCACTCCCTGCGGTGTTATCTCATTTTGTGTTAGTACCAATGAATGTGCTGCGAGTGATGTTATTGCATATGAACCTGCCGCCAACGGCGTCCTGGTGAACTGGCCGTTTACGCTGGTGTAATAGTTGGTCCACTGCATTTTATTATTGGTAGAAATGGAATAGATCGCTGTATCAACCTGGTTTTCGAAACCATTTTTTATATACAGGTTGCCATAGGTTGTAAAGTCAAAATGATCGGCGGTCGTGCCGTGATACATAACGGTATTGGTCATGTATGAAATGGTATCACTAATAATATTCCAGTTGCCAACAAGTTCGGTGTTACTTATAACGGTAGTACTTGTATCGGTTTTTGTAACGCCGGTTACGCCCGGTATAGAAGGTTCGCTTTGTTTTACGCAAGAGACTACTGTTGCGGCAATACCTGCAAGCAGAATAATTGAACTGATCCTTTTCATTTTAGTTGTTTTTAGTACATTAATAATACGGGTATTTATCTTTTAACGCTACAATAGATAAATCATTTTACGCTGACGAACTCAAAACCAATAGTTTAAATTTCTGTTTAAGATTGAACTATGCATTTTTTATTCTCATCAAAAAATGCCCATCTTTACTCTTCAACCATGCTAAATTTTCATCATGAAAAAATTATACATTTTTTTATTTCTGCTGTTTCCTGTTTTAGCGTTCTGCCAAAATGCTGATTCGGTTTGGTTTGTAAATAACTATACAAAAAAAGAAGTAAGTATCCCTATGCGGGATGGCGTAAAGCTATTTATATCGGCTTACCTGCCAAAAGATAATTCGGAAAAGCACCCGATACTGATGGAACGTACCCCCTATTCGTGCGCGCCTTACGGCAAGGATCAATATCGTGATTTTTGGAAAAACCACCTTATAAAATATTGCCACAAGGGGTATATTATGGTGATAGCTGATGTGCGTGGCCGATGGATGAGCGAGGGACAATTTATGGATGTGCGCCCTTTTAATTTCAACAAGAAAACAAATAAGGACATCGATGAGGCCGGCGATACGTACGATACTATTGACTGGATGGTGAAAAACCTGGAAAACAACAATGGCAAGGTTGGGGTATTTGGTATTAGCTACCCTGGGTTTTATTCAACTATGGCCTCACTGAGCGGGCACCCGGCATTAAAAGCCGTAAGCCCCGAGGCGCCTGTTACTGATTGGTTTGTAGGCGATGACTTTCATCATAACGGCGCTTTTTTCCAGATGGACGCTTTTGATTTTTACAAACAGTTTGGTTTTGGTCAACCGCATCCGCATCCAACATCAGTGGCTGCGCCAACCTATGACCCACCTATACATGATAATTACCAGTTTTATTTAAGCCAGGGCGGGTTGCCAGGCCTTACCAAATTAGCCGGGGATAGCTTGATATTCTGGAACCAGATGATGCAACACCCCAACCGCGATGCCTGGTGGATGGCGCGCAATGCCCGGGTTGGCATTAAAGATGTGAAGCCTGCTATGCTGGTAGTTGGCGGCATATTTGACGCCGAAGATTGCTTTGGCGCCTGGAACGTTTATAAAGCAATTGATAAGCAAAGCCCGGCTACCAATAATCGCCTGGTGATGGGACCCTGGTACCACGAGGAATGGCGCAATAATGATGGCACTCACCTGGGCAACATACAATGGGGCAGTAATACCAGCGAATGGTATGCAAACCATATTGAGATACCGTTTTTTGATTATTACCTGCGGGGCGTTGGCTCGGTAGATAGTATAAGTAAAGCCACTGTATTTTTTACCGGGGAAAATAAGTGGCATCAAATACCGCAGTGGCCGCCTGCTGATGTGCAGCCTACCAATATTTATTTGGGGCAAAAAGGCAAGCTATCATTCACCGCTTCGGGTGATAATAAGCCATCTTTTGATACCTATATCAGCGATCCTGCAAAACCGGTACCCTATACCCAGGATGTCCACTTTAACCGCAGCCGTAATTATATGACGGACGACCAGCGCTTTGCATCGCGCCGTACGGATGTTTTAACTTACCAAACTGATACATTAACAAATGATGTTACCCTGGCTGGCCCGGTTGTGGCCGATTTGATGGTTAGCTTATCAAACACTGATGCTGACTTTGTGGTAAAGTTAGTTGATGTTTTCCCAGATAAAGGCAGCTATAACGATGTGGATATTTATGCCGAAACCGATCCCGTTTTAAAATACCCGATGGGCGGTTACCAGATGCTGGTACGCGCCGAAATTATGCGCGGCAGGTATCGTAACAGTTATTCAAACCCGGAAGCTTTTGTGCCCGGCAAGCCAACCCAGGTAAAATATACCATGCCCGATGTTGCCCACACCTTTAAAAAAGGCCACCGCATTATGGTACAGGTACAAAGCAGTTGGTTCCCGTTAGTTGACCGCAACCCGCAACAGTTTATTGATATTTACCACGCTAAGAATGACGATTTTTTGAAAGAAACGATCAATGTTTATCTTGATCAATCAAAATTGGTTTTGCCGGTGGTGAAGTGACCAGGAAAAAACCGACTGCTTAATGTGAAGTTTCATAACCGATAAATTTATTTTAAATGTAATGTCCTTTTAAATTGGAAAAAGGCTTATTTTTTTATAAATTACACATTAAACTTTTTGATGGGCAAATGGTCTAAGGAGTATTTTTCGGCGGAGGGGGCATGGGGTAATGGCCAGGTGTGAAGGATATACTATATAATCAAGGTTTATGTTATGGCACTTACTCATCTAAATAACGTTTTCACTATATTTTCAAAGACTGCAATTTTCCTGCTTTTATTTTCTCCATTTGTCTTACAATCTTGTAAAAAAATTAAAAAAAACGTATACCAGAGCAATTGCGATGGAGGCATAAATTTTAGGCATGTGAGCTTTACACAGCTAATTGATAGTATTAATAATTACGACCAGCAATATATAGAGGTTGACGGGACTTACGAAGAAGGAAAAGAGGAGTCGGCATTGGTTAATGACAGCCTTTTTGTTGATCATTCGAGTCAGCATGCCGTTTGGGTAAACTTCAGCCAGGACTGTCCCTTATACCTGGTTGGCACCCACCATGGCATATTCGAAAACAATGATGGCAACTTCACCCAATTAAAGAATAAAAGCATAACCATCAGGGGCAAAATTGACGTACGCCACAAAGGGCATTTGGGCAGCTATAAAGGGACGATTGAAAGGGTGAGCTTTGTGAAAATGTGACACGGACCACGGATTTAGCTGATTATAAGGATTACACTGAACTTGAGATGCTGATTTATAATTTATAATCCGCCTAAGGAACATTCAGGTCAGTAAAATCATAAAAATCAGGATCACAGATTTTAGCTGATTATTATGACTACACTAAACTTAAATGCCGATTTATGGCCTATAATGCTGTTTCGTGAACATGCAGGTCAGTGAAATCACCTAAATCAGCTAAATCTGTGGTTCAGATAATTAGCTTCAAACCATCATAAGCCAGCTTGATATTTGGCGGCAGCTGTTCCGAAATATCTTCATGCTTGCCTAAGCGGTGGCTTATATGTGTAAGATATGTTTTTTCGGCGCCGATATCTTCAGCAAAGGCAATGGCTTCATCAAGCGTAAAATGCGAAATATGGTTTTGCATTTGCAGGGCGTTGATCACCAATATTTTCGAGCCTTTTATCTTCTCCTTTTCCTTTTCAGATACTGTTTTTGCATCAGTAATATAGGTAAAATCATTTATCCTGAAACCTAATACCGGCAGCATGTAATGCATCACCTCGATGGGTATAAAATTTATTTTGCCAATATTAAACGGCACCAGCCCAATGGTATGGAGGGTAAGTTGTGGAATGCCCGGGTATTTAAAATCCTCGAAAATGTAATGAAATTCGCGTTTTAGGGCAGCCTGTACCCGCAAATCGGCATACACGTCTATTGGGCCCTGTTGTTTATAGTTAAACGCCCGTATGTCGTCAAGGCCGGCAATATGGTCTTTATGTTCGTGGGTAAAAACGATAGCATCCAGGTGCTGCACATTAGCCCGTAGCATTTGCTGCCTGAAATCGGGGCCGGAGTCAATAACGATCACCTTCCCTTCGCCTTCTATTAATATCGAAGTACGCAAACGGTTATCACGCGGGTCGGCCGAGGTGCAAACTTCGCAGTTACACGCAATTACAGGTACGCCCTGCGATGTTCCGGTGCCTAAAAAAGTGATCGTCAAAATTCCAGTTTTGTTTGTTTTAGTTGTTGATGAAAAGCTATTTGTTTTTCATCAAGCAGGTCATAATCCATCTCTAAATCGCGCACCAGTTCGCTGATGGAGAGTATTTTGCTTTCCAACCCCGAAAATTTATTTACCACCACCACCTTGCTGTTTTGCAATAAACAGGCGCCGGTTTTAAAGTTGCCTTTTTCATACCTGACGCGATATCCGGATGTTTTTAACAACATCTCCAGTTTTTCGAGCGTATGGTTTGTTATGGTAAGCATTGAGGTTCAAAAATAGGAAGAATTGTTCATAGCTCATAGTCCATAGCTCATAGTTCATGGTCCATGGCTCATGGTTTTTTGTCGATAGACGATAGTCCATGATCGGCAGGGCATCCATATTAACCATGGTCTATGAGCTATGAACCATGATCTAAAATATATTTGGCTGTAATTATTTACTATTGTATATTGTACACTATTTCTTTCAATCAATTTAAAACCTTTTAATTGAACTATGGACCAAAAGCCCGAACGGTTTCTTTCGCTTGATGTATTTCGCGGAATGACTATTTGTTTTATGATTATTGTAAATACACCCGGAAGCGGCGCAACCGCATTTCCGCCTTTAGACCATGCAGCCTGGTTCGGCTTCACCCCTACCGACCTGGTTTTTCCTTCATTTTTATTTGCCGTGGGTAATGCCATGAGCTTTTCGCAGAAAAAGTTTATCGGTTTAAGTTCGGGTTCTGTACTGTTCAAAATATTTAAACGGGCAGCGATCATCTTTTTATTAGGCTACCTGATGTACTGGTTCCCGTTTGTACAGCACAATGCCAGCGGGTGGTCGTTAGCACCTATAAGCAACACCCGTATTTTCGGGGTTCTACAGCGTATTGCGCTATGTTACCTGTTTGCTTCGCTTATCATTTACTTTATATCTTCAAAAACTACCGTCATCATTATCAGCATACTGTTATTGGTGGGCTATTGGGTGTTGCTCCTTATTTTCGGCGACCATGCTGCGCCTTACGGGATGTTGACCAATGCCGGCACCTATCTTGATAAAGCTTTACTTGGCGATGCGCATTTATACCATGGTGAAGGTGTTGCTTTCGACCCTGAAGGCATTTTAAGCACCTTGCCCGCCATTGTGAATGTAATATGCGGCTATTACGCAGGTAAATATATACAAGAAAAAGGCAAAGGATTTGAAACCATTTCAAAACTGATGCTCTACGGCTTTCTATTCATTTTCCTTGCTCTTTGCTGGAATATGACCTTCCCTATCGCCAAAAAATTATGGACAAGCCCATTTGTATTATTAACTGTGGGTATTGATCTGGTATGGATATCAGCCCTTATTTATATTGTTGAGATAAAAAACTGGAACAAAGCCAACTGGACAGCATTTTTTACAACCGTCGGCAAAAACCCGCTGCCTATTTATATGTTTTCAGAGCTGTTCGTAGTCATTTTATTTATGATCACTGTTGGTGGCACAAGCTTTTACGGATGGATAAACAAGGTGTTTTTCCAGGTGATCGCTCCAGGCGCTATTGGTTCTTTATTGTTTGCTATTTGCTATATGCTGGTTTGCTGGACGGTTGGTAAGATACTGGATAAGAACAAGATTTATATCAGGGTTTAGTTGATTGGGTTGATACTTTTTTTACACGGTTGCCTCTGGGAACACGGACAGCCGGTTATATAAAAACTTCCGAAATTTTAAAACGGCGAAGCCCTCAATGAGGCCTTTAAAAAACAATTAGATATCGAATTAAACTTCGGAAGTTTCACACAATCTTTGTTTTAATTTTACAAAATGCCCGAAGACAATTCAACAAAAATATTTTTTCGCTTTTACAGCCATATTTTGGACGAGGAAACTACCGAAACTTTGGAAACGAGTGTTTTTGAAAAAGAATACAACTATTATAAATTGGAATCCGCTCCTTTTTTTGCGCCAAAAATTGCAATGGGCGATATAGTTTGGGCGGAGAACAGCCCTTTGGATGGCATTTTAACTTACCGCAAAACTGTGCAGCCCTCGGGCAATTCAACTATCCATGTTATTATTATGGATGAAGCGTATGCTATAGAAACCGTACGGGAAATTTTTACAGATATGGGCTGCCTATCAGCCGAACTTAACCATAAGTATTTTGCATTAACAATACCTGCTGCTGTTGATTATTTCCCCGTTAAACGTAAACTGGATGAACTGGAAAAACAGGGGGCGCTTGACTATGCTGAATCAGGCTTATCTGCAAAGCACGAGTATAAGACTATTTCTTTTTAAACGCTGACTGCAACCCTAATTTATATTAACCGGGCTTGTAGAGACGCAATACTTGCGTCTCCGGAGATAAATGTAAGAATTAAAGGAACGTTCAAAATCTCAGCATTCTTGATCCGCATGGCGGAGACGCAAAGTATTGCGTCTCTACGATTTTAAAAAATACATCTACTTATTCAACTCCCTCAACTTTTCCCGTATATAAACCCCGGCAGCGCTTAATTGGTCACTCGTCCAGCCGCCGTTATCGGGGGCGCCGGGCATCAGCAGGGCGGTGGTTTCATTTTTATCGGTAATGTTCCAGTTTGTCCAGCTTAGTTTATTGTCTTCCATCCATTGAAACCACGGTTTAACAAGGTTTTTATCAAATTTACCGTTACCGTTTGATTCTCCTACGCCCCATTCGGTCACCATTAGCGGTAAGCCGCTTTTTAAGGCAAGGTTAGCTTTGTTGCGTAGTTTTTCCTGGTGGTTTGGGTCGGATGCATAAAAGTGAAAAGAATAAGCAATATTGGTAAAACCGGTTATCGGGCTGGCTGCTGCTACATCAACATCCTGGTCCCAATGCGGGCTGCCTACTACAACCAGGTTATTAGGGTCATATTTCCTGATCTCGGTTATCACCTGAATGGCGTAATTTTTAACGGTATCCCAGCTGATATTTCCTTCGGGCTCGTTCCATATTTCGTAGATCACATTTGGTACGCCGGTGTATTTTTTGGCCATTTGGGTAAAAAACGCCTTTGATTGCGCCAGGTGTTGGTTGCTGTGATGGTCGTGCCAGTCAATCAATACATAAATACCATCGTTAATGGCCTGGTCAACTACATTTTCAATAAGTTGGGTTTGTAATGCTGGCTCCTGTAAATAGCCATGATCAGGCTGAACGCCCATGGATGCACGGATAATGGTCGATTTAAAATCGCTGCAAAGCCAATTTACCACGGCCGGGTTATAATATTTACGCCCCTGCCATAAACTCCACGAAAAGCTGATGCCGCGCAATTGCGGGGCCACACCGTTTTTATTTACTATTATACCGTTTTCAACCTTTAAAGCACCATTAACGGCTACCGGTGTTTGCGCGGTTTGGGCAAGCAGCGCCGTATTAAAAATTATACCGAATAAAAATATCCCCGTAGCCTTTTTCATATCGGCAAACAATGTAATGCAATATTTTTGTGGATGGTGAATGATGTAAAAAATCGATTATAAAATGGTAAGAAGTCCATAGTTTATAGTCCATAGACCATAGCCATTGTCGTCAAGTGGCGGGATATAAAAATTCTTATAGTGCACGAGAATCGCTTATCGGGCAATTACAAAGACCATGAACTATGAGCTATGAACAATTACTTACTGTAATAATCATACGCCGCTTTTGCAATTTTGGCTATTACCGCATCGCGGGTTGCTTTATCATCGGTTGAGTTACAAACAAATACGGCTATCGCAATGTGTTTGCCGTTGGGTAAAGTAATAATGCCTATGTCGTTTGTTGCTGGCGACAAACCTGCGTCGTTTGTGCCTGATAAGCCGGTTTTATGGGCCACAATAGTGCCTTGAGGTAAAAGCCCTTTTATTTGGTTGGGGCTGGTGGTGGTTTGCACCATCAATTTATTTAAAAAATCAGTATTGGCTTTGGTTAGTATTTTGTTGCTGTAAAACATATCGAGCAGTCTTGTTATCTCGGCAGGTTTGCACCAGTCGGTATATTGCAGGTCCCAGTTCGAGGCCATATCGGCTTCTGAGGCGCGCACTGCAATACCGCGGATGCCAAGCTGCAGCATGTAAGCCTGGACATGCTGCGTACCATCGATGAGTTTTAATAAAATATCGCAGGCATTGTTATCACTTAACGATACCATATAGCCAAGCAGGTCGCTTACAGACATGTCGATCTCCCCTTTGGGGTATTTATCCCGCAAAGGGCTGTAAGTATCTTTCAGCAGGTCGCGTTTGGTGATATGCACCATCTGATCCAGTGTAAGCTTACCGGTATCAACCAAATGCAGCACCGTTAAAGCTATCGGAAACTTCATCACGCTTTGCATCACCAGGCGAGCCTTCCCGTTATAGCTTAAGGTATCCTTGCTTTCCAATCCTAAAATTGAAACACCGACAATACCTTTCACAGGTTTTGTTATTTCTGTAATTTGCTTGCGCAGCACCGAATCCTGCTGTGCCTGAACGCAAAAAGGAGCTAAAAAAATAAATGATAAACCGATAGATAGGATAGTTCTCTTCATAACGCAATAATAACGCAATTATTTAGTATGAAGTTTAATCCAGCTGCAAATAATATTCATGGGCACCGGCGACATGGGCACGTTTATCATAGCTGGTTGCAGGCACCAAGCACCACTGCATTTTTTGGGTTACCAAGCGCCCCTTCATAAATTTTAATTGAGCTGGTGTTTTTTGAAAAATGAGTACGAATAAATGTAAGGCACCAGCACCATCACAACTACAATGCATGGGAAAACAATCCCGGATGCCGGGGCAGGTATCAATAATGTGGCTACGGTAAGGATCATCCCGCCAAAAAACCACACCTTACTTGCAAGCCGGTGCGTTGCCCGCCAATTATCTTCATTTTCCAGTGCCCATGGCGTACGGAAACCAGCAAAATAGTTTGGTTTTATGCTGTTCATCAAATTGCCTATAAATGCGAACAACAAACCTATCAACGGGAATATCAGCTTATCGATTTTAAAACCATGGTTTATAGTTGAAAAAACAATGGCAATATTTAAGGCCGAGAGGAATACAACAAGGCCAAATGCCAATTTTTGAAAAGTGCCTTCGCCATATTTTACCTGTTTTTTGGGATCGATTAATGGCAGGAATTTTAGCAGCAGGTAAACCAATGCCGGTACGCCCAGCATTATGCCCTGGAATGCCAAAAACTCGCTTTTGCTGCCGTAACGGTTAACATTGCCTTGCAAATCATAATGCACAGGCACGGTTTGGGGCAATGATGTGTAAACAAAAAATAAGTACACGGCGGGCAGCAACCATACTACCAATGCAGCGCCGTCCAATACTGTAAATTTTTTCATTGTGATTTTATTTTTTTTGTGATTGTAAGTTTATTATCCATTTCAACATTTCGTCCATTACGGTGGTGTTTAAAGAGTAGTTGATAAATTGCCCCTCTTTTACCGACACAACCAGGCCGGCCTGCCGCAGCAGGTCGAGGTGGTGTGAGATACTTGGTTTCGAAATATTGAACTTGTCGGCTATTTCACCGGCAGTAAGGTCTTTTTCTTTCAGCAATTCAAGTATCTCTCGTCGTGTAGGGTCGTTAAGGGCTTTAAATAGTGTATTCAACTCATCCTCCATTTAAATATTTAGACAAATATCTAAATACTTTTTGAAATTGCAAATTAATTTTACCCCCTCTGTCTCCTTCGTCGACATCTCCCCCTAAGATTAGGGGGAGAAAGGCAGTGGGAAACTGCTTACGCGTTTCGCCATCTAATCCCCTCCCCTGGAATCAGGGGAGGCCGGGAGGGGTAAAATCACCAAACTGTAAAAAAAGATGTTTAAACAACTAATTCCCCCGAACATGAAATTTTTGTATTAGGTTTGTGACAAAGAAATTTAGAAAAGATAATCGAGCGTTAAAAAAAAAATTAAAAAAACAATCATGAAAAAAGTAATCATTTTATTAGCAGTGGCCCTTTTAAATACGGCTGCATTTGCACAAACGACGTGGAACAACGACAAGATGCACTCCAAACTTGGGTTTACTATTACCCACCTTATGGTTTCGGATGTTGACGGTATATTTAAAGACTTTAGCTGTACCATCGTTGCGTCAAAACCTGATTTCAGCGATGCCAAATTCCAATTGACTGTAAACGTGGAATCTGTGAGTACTGATGTTGACTACCGCGATAAGGATTTAAAGTCGGCCAGCTATTTTGATGCTGCCAAATTCCCTACCATTACTTTTACAAGCACAGGGATCACAACTGTTTCTACAAATCACTACAAATTAAGTGGCAACCTTACACTGCATGGCGTTACCAAACCGGTAACAATGGATTTATGGTACCGCGGCACTATCACTAACCCAATGAGCAAAAAGGATGACGCGGGTTTTAAACTTACAGGCGTGATCAAAAGAACTGATTTTAACTTTGCACCGGCAGCTGGTTCGGCTATGTTGAGCGATGAAGTTACCATCAATGCTAATGGTGAGTTTGGGAAAGCACAGTAATTGGTTGATTGAGTTGATTTGGTGAGTGGTTGATTGAATGAAAACTACCACTTTATATCAAATAACATTGAAAAGCGCTTCGGGAAACCGGGGCGCATTTTTGTTAAATACTGATCTGCACAATTGTAGTTGACCCCGGCATTCAGCCCCCTTTAAACGGCGAAGCCCTCATGAACACCTTTAAAAACAAATAACAACGTGAATAATCTCCGCCGGTCGGGGAGACTTTTCCTTGTATGGTCTAAAATAAATCGGAAGTCAAAATTCCCAATCCTTAAATCAAAAAATTCTAACTCTCAAATCCGAAATCGAACATCCGAAATCCGAAATCCCCTCACACCCTAAAAAACGTCATCGTGCGGCCAATGATTTTAATGTGCCAGTAGCCTTTTACTTTTAAAAAGCCCTGTTTATCGATATATATCGAAGCATTCCACTCACGACCGTTTTTAGATTCGTAGATAGTGCCGTTTTCCCAGGAATTGCTTTCGGGCTCATACACCATGCCGCTTAAAACAGGCATGCCAAGTATTTTGCGGGTCCGCAGTTTTGGGTCAGGGTTACGCCAGTCTGTGCCATAATCCATCGGTTTGCCGCCGGTATCGCTGTACCATATTATCTTCCCAACAAACTTATTATCCACCTCATAAACCTGTACAATAAGGTTTTTATCGGATGATTCCCATTTGCCGCAAATCTGCTGTGCAGGCGGGACATTATTAGCTACTGAAAAATTAACTGTTAGCAGGATCAGGGCAAAAAAATTAAACAAAAATTTGGGGTACATGGTAAACATCACATTAATTATATGTAGAACAATCAGTTGGTCATTTGTTTGAAAACATACAGGTTTTTCATTGAATGGCTGTTTCCGAATATGTATTTCAAACTCCGGTTCAGGCAAATAATTTCGAAATTAATTTAAATTCTTTTAAACGTCAAAGTCTGGCCTATGAATTTAAAGTGCCAGTAGCCTTTTACTTTTAACAAGCCATTCTTATCGATATAGGCAGAAGCATTCCAATTCCTGCCATGCTGGGCATCGTAAATCATGCCATCTTCCCATGAATTGGTGCATGATTTGTAGCATAAATTGTTCAAAACACTCATCCCTAATATTTTACGGCTTCGGAGCGACTCATCGGGATTATTTACATCTTTCCAGGTATCCAAAGATTGGCCGCCTGTATTTACAATCCAAAGTATTTTCGCCTTAAATTTATTATCCTCATTGTAAACCTGCACAATCAGGTTCTTTTCCGATGATTCCCATTTTCCGCAAATCTGTTCCGAAGGGGCCGCAATATTTACCGGCTGGCTGGTGCCTTTAAAGAAACTCAACGAAAAAACAATAAACAAAAACTTAATGTACACGATATATCTCCTGGTTAACTTAGTTAAAAACAATAATTATACGGATGGTATTAATTAATACGCTTTTTGCAGCTTAAAGTTAGCTAATAATGTAAATATTTATTCAATACCGATACTTTATTCTGAAATTCACCTGTATCATAGATTTAAATTCCGAAGTCGTACTGCTGATAACCATTAATTTAACGGAAGATTGGGGAGATAATTGTTTGGGTTTACTGTCAGATGAAGTCCTGGGCTAATTATTATGCCTGGTCGAAATCAACTTATACCCTATAGAAGGTTAGCGTGCGGCCTATAAATTTAAAATGCCAATAACCCCTTACATGCAGCAGCCCGTGTTTGTCAATATACGCCGACGCATTCCAGTAGTGGCCATGCCGGGAATCATAAACCATGCCATCTTCCCACGAATTAGTGCTTTTATTGTATTTCAGACTGCTAAGGATACTCATGCCCAATAATTTACGACTTCGTAATTTCGGGTCGGGATTGTTCACATCTTTCCAGTAATCCAGGGGTTTGCCATCTGTATTACTGTACCAGGTCAGTTTTGCCCTGAACTCACCATTTTCTGTATAAACCTGTATAATAAGCTGCTTTCCGCTTGATTCCCATTTGCCGCATACCTGTTCGGCCGCCGGCACCGGATTAGCCCCCACCGTTGCAGTTACGCAAAAGGCCAATACAAAAAAGCCAAACAAATATTTAGTATACACCAGGCCACCTGTTTAGTTTATTAAAACAATCGTGATGCCAATTTAGTATACCTTGAAAGCGAAAACAGTAACAATTGTGAAATCAAACCTCTATATTTCAAAATCAAGCCTATATTTGATCAAACCCAATATTCAAAACCTTCATGAAAAAACTGCCGCTGCTACTGCCACTGCTACTCATAACTTTACACACACACGCCCAGGATAAAAGCATTTACCACAAGGGCTGGATAGATTTCAATAAAAACGGCAAGATGGATGTTTTTGAAGACCCTTCGCAGCCCATTGAAAAGCGTGTGGCTGATTTGCTGAGCCAGATGACCATCGAGGAAAAAACCTGCCAGCTGGCTACGCTTTACGGCTACAAACGGGTTTTGAAAGAGGAAATGCCCACAGAATCATGGAAAAACGAGGTCTGGAAGGATGGCATCGCCAATATTGATGAAGAACTAAATAATTTAACGTCGCATACCGATGCTGCGCCAACGCAGTACTCCTACCCTTTCAGCAAACATGCCGCAGCCATAAACACCATACAAAAATGGTTTGTTGAGCAAACACGCATGGGCATCCCGGTTGATTTTACCAATGAAGGTATCCACGGCCTTAACCACGACAGGGCTACATCCCTCCCCGCTCCTATCGGCATCGGCAGCACCTGGGACAGGGATTTAGTGCATATGGCAGGGCAGGTAGTCGGCCGCGAAGGCAAGGCGCTGGGCTATACTAATATTTACACACCTATATTAGATGTTGCCCGCGACCAGCGCTGGGGCCGCGTGGTTGAAACCTATGGCGAAAACCCGTTCCTTATTGCTGAGCTTGGCAAACAAATGTGCCTGGGCGTGCAGGAAGAAGGCGTAGCATCAACCTTAAAACATTTTGCCGTTTATAGCGTACCCAAAGGCGGCCGTGATGGCGCCGACCGTACCGACCCGCATGTGGCGCCACGGGAATTATACCAAATGTTCCTCTACCCTTTTCGCCGTGTGATACAGGAGGCGCACCCTTTGGGCGTAATGAGCAGTTATAACGACTGGAACGGCGAACCTGTTACCGGCAGCTATTTCTTTTTGACAGAACTGCTGCGGCAAAAATTTGGCTTTAACGGCTATGTAGTGTCGGACAGTGAGGCTGTGGAGTATTTGTATAGCAAGCACCATGTAGCTGATAGTCCGGAGGAAGCGGTAAGGCAGGCTTTTGAGGCCGGGCTGAATGTGCGCACCAATTTTACCATGCCGCAAACCTATATTATGCCGCTGCGGCAGTTGTACAAAGAAGGCAAAATATCGATGAAAACCCTTGATTCGCGCACCGGTGATGTGCTGCGGGTAAAGTTTAAGTTGGGTTTGTTTGACCATCCGTATGTGGAAGACCCGAAAGCTGCCGACAAACTGGTACACAATGCCGAAGCAACTGCCATGGGGCTGAAAATGAACCGTGAATCGATGGTGCTGCTGAAAAATGATAACAACACGCTGCCCTTGAACAAAGCCGCTATAAAAAATATCCTTGTAACCGGCCCGCTGGCTATGGAAACCAATTATGCCATTAGCCGTTACGGCCCGTCGCACAACCCGGTAACCAGTGTGCTTGAAGGGATAAAAAACTATGTAGGCAACGGCGCAACTGTAAACTATGCCAAAGGCTGCAATATTGTTGACGCCACCTGGCCCGAAAGCGAAATTATTGAAACACCGCTTACCACGCAGGAACAGGCATCCATCGATTCGGCCGTGGCGCTCGCAAAAAATGCGGATGTTATCATCGCCGCAGTTGGTGAAGATGTGGACAGGGTTGGTGAAAGCCTTTCGCGCACCGGGCTTAATTTACCGGGCCGTCAGTTAAAACTCATCCAGGCTTTGCAGGCCACCGGCAAACCGGTGGTTATGGTAATGATCAACGGTCAGCCGCTAACAGTAAACTGGGAAAACAAATATGTACCAGCCATACTCGAGGCCTGGTTCCCCGGGCCGGAAAGCGGGCAGGTAATTGCCGAAACGTTGTTTGGCGATAATAACCCTGGCGGAAAGCTGAGTATCACCTTCCCGAAAACTGTTGGGCAAATAGAGTTTAATTTCCCGTTTAAACAAGGATCGCAGCTGCCGCAGGGCGGTAAAAACAGCTGGGGAAAAACCAGCGTTAACGGTGCGCTATACCCTTTTGGCTATGGCCTAAGCTATACAAACTTCAGCTACGCTAACCTACAGGTTTCGCCCGAAAAGGAACACCAGCAGGGGGATGTACAGGTAACTGTTGAAGTAACCAATACCGGCCAGCGGGTCGGCGATGACGTGGTTGAACTTTACCTGAAACAGGAATTCAGCGATGTAACCACTTATGAATACGACCTGCGCGGCTTTGAACGCGTGCCCCTTGCCCCCGGCGAAACAAAAACAGTACACTTTACCCTGCACCCCGATGACCTGTCTATCCTCGACAAAAACATGAACTGGACAGTTGAGCCAGGGAAATTTATGGTGATGATAGGGAGTTCATCCGAGGATATTAAGTTAACGAAGGAATTTGAGGTGACTAAATAGAGATTGGAGGCTGGAGATTAGAGTTTAGTTGAAGAATTCGAACGAGGGATGTTCATGGCGGAAGTAAAAGAAAATCAGAAGTTAAGTTTCAATTTGTATATTTATTAAATGAACCTCACAATTAAATATGCGCTAATCGGATTGCTGTTACTTGCGACCGGGGCAATTTATATTTGCTTTTTTTCATTTAAATATGATACTACTATAACCTTTGTAGCGTACGGATTTCTCTTATTAGGATGGGGTTTTATAACTTATAAAGTTATCGGGGATTACTTTTTAAGGATTAAGAATGCGACGATATTGAAAACCATATTTATTGGACTTTTCCTGATCAGTATTTGGTTGTTCTCAGCTTTAGCTGATAAAAGGGTTGCTTATATCTTACAATATTATCCTTCAAAAACGACAGTTGCTACTGTACTTACAACCTGGAAAGGTTGGAGAAACGCGAGGTCTGCAACCCTAAGATATTATACGGCTAATGGTATAGTGCAACAAGAGATCGGTGATGGTAACCATAGGTACCGGGCTGGCCAGTCTTATCTTATAAAATACTCCGTTAAAGACCCTGACATTTTCGTGGTTATTAAAGAAGTTAATATTGATTGAGAGGTGAAAGACTTTCGAAGTTTTAAAAACTTCAAGTCTGGCGTTGTTCAGGCTGAAATAAATTTCTATGTTGTAAAAATTACTTTAAAAACAAAACGAGCTTTACCAAATGAAAAAGCTATTACTGTTATTATCTTTTGTTTTACTGCTGCTTTTATCAAAGACAGCCTTATGCCAGCAGATCATCGATACGCCTATAACAAACCTAATTTTACCGCCGACTATGACCTTTACAGTAAACGGAAGGGTTTTAGGTTTTAACCTGGAGTTTTTGCAGGGTGTTATTGTAACTAACAGCAGGACAAAAGAAAAAACAATCACAGATAGCCGCGGTTTTTTCCGGTTGACGGGCGCCAGGGACGATAATTTTATTTTTGAAGTTGCCGGCCACTCAAAAGAAATAAGGGTTGTAAAAAGCGCAAAAGACAAGTTGAACGTGATCATGATTAAAAGAAAAGTTGACGAATTACCGCCAAACGCATCGCAGGCAACTATCGATGAAGCCACTGCGGCAGACGATAAATTTTATCGTATACTTGAAAAAGATGCTAAACTGGAAGAGAAATGGAAGTATTGAGGGGTGGTGGGTGGTTGATTGGGTTGATTAAGTGAATAGTTGTCAATTAAAACTAATTTATGTTAAAAAAGATATCATTATTATCATTCTTTTTCCTGCTGATACTGGCGAAACAAGGCTTTGCACAGGAGATCATCGATACACCTATTACTAATCTTATTTTACCGCCTAAAATACCAAAGCCCGTTAAGCCTAAGGTTTATGTGATGATAACCGGCCGTGTATTGGGCGTAAACCTTGAAAACGTACAGGGCGTTATTGTAACCAATATTTGTACCGATGAAAAAGTAAGTACCGATAACCATGGCATCTATCACATAAATGTGGCCAAAGGCGATTCGGTTGGGTTTGCGGTTGCAAAGTATTCGAGCGTTTTAAAGGGTATTAAATCTGACAAGGCGGAAACCCTGAATGTAATAATGATCAAAAGAAAAGCCGACAATTTACCGCCCGGCCACTCCAGGGACGATTATAATAAAGCAAAGACTGAGGACGACGACCTATACCGCATACTGGAGAAAGATGCCAAAGTTGAAGGGAAGTGGAATTATTAAGTTTGGTGGGTGGTTGAGTAGGTTGATTGAGTGAGTGGTTGATTTGATTGGTTTTAAAACAAAGCTATTTCTGTTAAAATGAAAAATGTTTATTACTTGAGCGATTGGAAACTGGATAAAAGTGTTTCAAATGCTGAACGCCATGTTGATGTTAGTATCGGATTAAAATATCCTGAGCCAAAACAATTCATTGAATTTAAGCCCAAAGAACGGATAAAGAAGATCGATCAGGCTTATAAAACAAACTTAAACAAGCTTATTGCTTTAAACCTATTCGAGACCTACGAAATTACGGGAACTAAAAAAAGGCCTAATGGTGTTAGGGCAAAAATTAAATATAACAAATTAAGCCTACTTAATAGGCTTGATTTTATAAGTGTCGTTAGTATCATGGCCGTAGATAAAGCAATACATATTAAAAAAGAAAAAGTTGCCGTGGACAAATATTTTTGTGTAAAAATGACTGTAGTGATAGAATTTGAGGGGATTTCATCTAAAAAACAGAAAATCGAAAAAAGATTTGTGATAATAAAGGCTAAGTCGTCCGAGGATGCATATAAAAAACTTGAAGACCAAAAAAATGATTATGCTACCCCATATTTAAATTCTGATGGGCGATTTGTCAGATGGCGAATTGACAGTTTCGATGATTGTTTTGAAACTGATATCAATAATCCAAAAGATTTAGATAACCCGCAAGGTGTTGAAGTTTATTCAAAATTGAAATCCCGGAAAATCGACAAACCGATTGTGTGGGATGAGAGATTCTAACATAGAAAAGCCTGATAACCAATCAGCCAAATTTCAATCACAATGTAAATAGTTATAAAAATCCACAGGTTTATTGCTAAATTTATCCCACCAAATTATAGCATTGCTGCGAACCGACAAGCGCATTATAAAACCTGAGTTGTTAGATGGAAATTAAAACTAAAAGTGTGAAAAGCACCCACTTAAAAAACATGATCATTAAGTGCCTTTATTTTGATAAGGCAATGTCGTGCGCTGAACTGAGTGAGCTATTTGATAAAAGTATCCCTTCCATTGCCAAGGCGGTTAATGAACTGATAGAGGAAGGTTTTGTAATTGAGCAGGGCTATGCACCATCAAGTGGTGGCCGCAGGCCGTTAATGTATGCCATTAATGCCAGCGCCATGTATATACTGGCCATTGCCATGGACCAGCTGTCTACCCGCATACAACTGGTTGACCTGCTTAACCACCCGGTGTCTGATTTTGTGATGTTTGAGCTTAAGCTTTTAAATAACGACGGGGCCCTTGGTAAACTGGTAGAACATATTAATGAGTACCTCCAAAATTCGGGCGTGGCCAAAGAGAAAATTGCAGGTATTGGCATAGGTATGCCGGGCTTTGTAAACCCCCTTAAAGGCATGAACTATACTTACCTTGATGCCGGCGACAAAACCCTTACACAATATATTTCGGATGAAACAGGCCTGCCAACGTACATCGATAATGATTCGAGCCTGATAGCCCTTGCCGAGCAGAAATTCGGGATAGCCAAATCACAAAAAGAAGTTATGGTGATCAACTTAGGCTGGGGCATCGGGCTGGGGATGATCGTTAACGGCGAAATTTTCAGGGGGCGCAACGGGTTTGCCGGTGAGTTTAGCCATATACCGCTTTCGGAAGATGGTGCGCTTTGTACCTGCGGTAAACGGGGCTGCCTTGAGGCCGAGGCCTCGATGCTGGTGGTTTCGCGAATGGCCATTGAGGGTATTGAACAGGGCCGCATAACCAGCTTAAAACAAATAGATGAAGCACACTCCAAACAAATGGGCGATGCCATAATGGAAGCCGCCAACAACGGCGACCAATATGCTATTGAACTATTTTCGGATGCGGGCTATAAGATTGGCAAGGCGCTGGCGATACTGATCCACATCATGAACCCGCAGGCCATAGTACTGAGCGGCCGCGGCGCAAAGGTTGGCCGTATTTTAATGGCCCCAATACAGCAAGCGCTGCATAAATACTGCATCCCCCGCCTTTCAAGGGGCACCGAAATGTTAATATCTGAGCTTGGTTTTGATGCCGAGCTGATCGGGGCCTCGGTACTGGTGATGGAAAACTTTGATAAAGAGGTGAAAAGCCAGGTGGTAGTTAGCTGATTCGTTCATAGCTCATGGTTCATGGCTCATGGTAGCTGCAAGAAAGTTCATAGTCCATGGTTCATAGCTCATGGTAGCTGCGGGGAAAGTTCATAGTCTATGGTTTATAGCTCATGGTAGCTTTAGGTTATACAATAAAAACCCACATTTTAAGAACAATGGCTATGGTCTATGAACCATGAGCCATGAACTAACTACCTACATGCTCCGCGAAATCGACAATTTCTTTTTACAAAAAGATGAGCCTGTAAAAAGCTGCCTGCTTTTTATGCGTGAGTTTATTATTGGTTACGATAAAAATATAACCGAAGCCTGGAAATATAAAATGCCTTTTTATTGCTACAATGGTAAAATGTTTTGTTATTTATGGACGAATAAGAAAACGGGGCAGCCGTATATTGGTATTGTTGAAGGGCGAAAGCTGGAGCACCCCTTGCTTATTATTGAAAAACGTTCGCGGATGAAAATAATGCTGCTGGATGCTGAAAAGGATATCCCGGTTAAAACTATAGAGGAGATATTGAAAATGGCGATTGATCTGTATCGGGCAAAAGTTTAATGATGACAAAGGACTTAAAAAATATTTAAAAATTGTTTTCGCCCTCTTTTCCGCCTGCGGAAGAGAGGGCAGATCGGGCGAAGCGAAGATCGGGTGAGTAGATATACGAGCGGCATTGACGCCGATGCGTTGGCGTTAATGCACTTAAGCTAATGGATGGCGCATAGTTTACTCACCCCGGATTCACTTCGTTTTCCGACCCTCTCTTCGGCTACGCCGGAAAGAGGGCAAAAAAGATTACGTTTCATTCAAATCCGTAATAAATAACATTTCAACAAACAAATAACCAATGCAAAAACCCGACAGCCTTATATTCGACATGGATGGTACCCTTTGGGATGCCGTAGATACTTACGCCGCATCGTGGAACTTAGTTTTTAATGAATTGGGGATTGACATTACAGTAAAACGCGAAGAACTGGCAAAAATGGTGGGGATGGAGGGCAGAAAAGTGATCGGCACAATAATGCCGGATTTTGATGACAAAAAACGACACGAGATATATGCGCTGGTTAATGAAAAGCGGCGTGATATATTGCCTGTACATGGCGGCGTATTGTACGATGGCGTTAAAGAAGGCTTACAGCAACTGGCAGAAAAATACCAGTTATTTATTTTAAGCAATTGTGCCAAAGGGATTATCCGTTTATTTATCGATTGGGCGGGGATAGACGAACATATAACCGATGAAATTGCCCATGGCATAAACTTTATGCCCAAACAGCATAATATTAAGCTATTGATGGATAAACACCAGCTTAAAAATCCTGTTTATATTGGCGATACAGCAGGCGACGGTTTCGAAAGCCGCCAGGCAGGTATCCCCTTCGTATTTGTAAGCTATGGCTTTGGCAGTACAGATGATTATGATTTAAAGTTTGACGATTTTAAATCGCTGACTGATTATTTTATGGGGCTTTAACGCCATTTTGAACGAAATATCGAACACCCAATATTGAATATCGAATTTTGAAGTTTACTTCGAAATTCATTATTCAAAGTTCGATATTCATTATTAAAAACATTTCAACCTTACAACATTCCAACATTTCAACAATTAATAAAAACCTGCTGACATAGGGCTGTCACTGACGCTTGTTTTATTTGTATAACAATCAAAAAACAAGTAAAAAAATGAAAATCATCCCTATGTTATTAAAAGAAATGGAGCAGGAAGCTCAAACCACGCGCAAAATGCTGTCAATTATCCCTGAAGATAAATACGACTGGCAGCCGCACGTAAAAAGCATGACCGTCAGGAGGCTTGCCACCCATATTGCCGAATTGCCCGGCTGGGTTGATATGGCGCTTATTACCAACGAGCTTGATTTTGCCAAAGGCGATTATAAACCGGCGGTTATCAATAACAATGCAGAACTGCTTGCCTATTTTGAAAAATGCTATGCCGAAGGCTATAACCGCTTAGCGGCAGCTACCGAAGATGACCTATTGCCCAAATGGACATTACGCAGCGGAGAACATATTATCCAGGTTTATACCAAGGCCGAAGTGATACGTGTGGCCTTTAGTCAAACCACCCATCACCGGGCGCAATTAGGTGTTTTTCTTCGCCTGTTGGATGTGCCTATACCGGGCAGTTACGGGCCAAGCGCCGATGAAATGTAATTGAGCGTTTAGATTTGGCAACTTTTAAAAAGTTGTCAAATCTATTTTCGAATCGTAAATTTAATTATCTAAAAACGTTTATACTATGAAAACTTTTAGACTAAGCCTGTCTCCGGCAGAAAAAGAGCTGCTCAAGAAAAATAAGCTCCCTGTAAGCAGGCTTTGCGAATTTGCAGCCGATGAGATAATGGTTTTATTAAAAATCAGCCAGCAAAGGGCCGAATATATAGCCGCATCGGTTACTTTCCAAAGTATCCCATCCATAGGGCCAAAATTTGCTGATGACCTTATCTCATTAGGTTATTATTCATTAGATAGCCTGCTTGAAAAAGACGGCCCTACCCTGTTTAATGAACTTGAGCAAAAACAAGGTTTCTGGACAGATCCCTGCGTTGAAGATCAGTTTTGGCTGGCCGTATACTATGCAAATGACCCAATCAGCAAAAAAAATTGGTGGGATTTTACCGCCGAAAGAAAAGCTTACAGGGCTAAATATGGTTATCCTTCAACAAGGCCCCAAATGGCCTGGCATGAATTGGCTTAGCCCGCAGGGGCTTCTGAGAAAACTATTTAATATCGAATATCGAACTCCCAATATCGAATAATGAACTTCGGAGTTCGATATTCAAAATTCATTATTCGATATTAATAGTAAATATGGTGGTATCCTTAACTAAAGGCATTAAGCAGCGAACCTTCGTTATTCAACCACTATCTTTCTTACTTTATTGCCGCCTTTGGTATTGTAATTATAGGTAGTAACATACAAATTACCATTTGAATCAATGGTTAAGCCCTGGGGGCCATTAAATGATGCACTAAGGCCTATGCCATCAACATCGGCGGCCTCGCCACTGCCAGCAATAGTTATGGCATTGCCATTTGGGTCAATTAACCTGATAACGTTATTAAAATGGTCGGCTTCATAAAAATCGCCATAGGTGTCGGCAGCTATCTCCCATCCGCCAAAACTCTTATCAGGCAAAGCAAACGTTGCGTTACCTGTATTATCAACCTGAAAAATCCCGGCAGATGCAGTGGCAACATTATACCCGGCAACAAACATGGTATTGTTGCTGTTAAAAATGATATTTCGCGGTGTTCCTATACCCGAGCTAAAATTGGTTACAGTTTGCCCATCGGGGGTTAATTTTAGGATGGTACCGAGGTTATTATTGCTCATATACAGAAAACCATCGGGGCCGAAAGCTATACCGGTAGTTGTGGCCGCGCCTGTATAAATTACCGATTGGCTTCCGTCAGAAGCTATTTTTGCCAGGTGAATATTAAAATCAGTAACATACAGATCGTGTTTTTTTGTATCCAGCGCTATATTATATGGAGAATCAAAATCAAGGCTGCCGAACGAGATGCTGCTTACCTGGTTAGTTGCGGCTGTTATCTTCCTGATCAGCCTGTTATACACATCGGCAATATACAGGTCGCCGTTTAGGTCGGCAGTTATGCCCCAGGGGCAATTAAACGTCGCTATTTTATTCTCGCCGTCGTTATTGCCCACATCGCCGGTGCCGGCTATGGTAGTAACGGTAGCAACGTATTGATAGATAAATTCGGGGCCGGGATAAGTTTGGCCGCCGGCCGTTATAGCAATTTTCCCAGAGCCTATTAACTTAGGTATAACCACTTTCAAGCTATCATTACTCAAATATGCAATATACAGGTGCTGGGCATTTAAAGTTACCGTTGGCGTTTGCACGCTTGATAAAAGGTTCTTTCCCATTATTGTTACGGTTTGCCCGCCTTTTGCAGTAAGCGTACCATTGTTATTGCTAAATGAAGCGGTTAAAACGGACCCTGTTTCAGGCAAATCTTTTTTACAGGAGACAAATGAAAAAATTACGATAAACAAAAGAGCAATACCTTTATAATGTCGGTTTTTATACATGAAATAAATTTAAGTTTTTTTATATTTAAAATATGCGGGAAAATAAACAGTTTAATTGCTTGCGAGGTCAAATCGTTAAACTAATTATTTGACAGCACATTACTCCATACGTAAGAAAATACCTGATTGATACTTGATGAATAAAATATATTTTCATCAATCAGCAGGTTCTGTTTAACCCATGTAATAATCAATAACTAAACCCATTTTTTTAAACCTGTAAAGGCAAACTAAAATAAAAGGTTGATCCTTCGCCTTCTTTACTTTCAACCCATATTTTGCCCTTATGCCGTTGTATGATCTCGCTGGATAAGTACAGGCCGATACCAAACCCTGAAATATTTTTCATCCTGGTATTTTCGACCCTGTAAAATCGTTGAAAAATTTTTCCCTGTTCTTTAGCCTTAATACCTATTCCCTCATCGGCAACGGCAACCTGTAAATCACCATCTGTTTTTTTAACCGATACTAATATTTTACTACCCTTATCTGAGTATTTTATCGCATTACTCAAAAAGTTGTTCACCACCTGTTCAATTTTTTCTTTGTCGGCTTTTATAATAATGGGGCCTTGCTCCTCAAATTTAACAATATGTCCCGTCGAGGTGGTCTTTGTTTCAATTATGGTATCATTTATAACTTGATTGATATCAAAGTCCTGCATTTTGAGCTGTAGTTTGCCAGGTTCAAGTTTTGAAAGGTCAAGAAAGCCATGGATCAGGTCGGTCATTTTATTCACCTGCTGGTTAGCTTTCGACAGCATATTTATAATAACGTTATCATTTGACGAGGCCATTTTTTGTGCAAGTAGCTGAATATATGCTTTGATTGAAGTAAGCGGGGTTTTTAGTTCATGACTGGCCATAGCTATAAAATCATTTTTCCTGATCTCGTCCCTTTTGGTTTCGGTGATGTCTAATATGGTACCGAGCAGGCGTACAGGTTGTCTCTTTTCATCCTGTAAAACCACGCCTTGTGTTTTTACCCAGTGCAGAGACCCATCAGGCCAATATATTCTAACTTCATATAAATATTTACCTGTAATTAATGATTCATGAAAAGCTTTCAACACAATATTTTGCATATCATCGGCATTAACCTGGTTACGTATTTCGGAAAGCGTTATACCGCTTTCAGGTGAATGCCCCAAAATTTCGGAAAGCCGGGGCGAATAAATAAAGGATAGGTCAAGTAAGTTAAGGTCCCATATGGCCAATGCGGCGGCTTCTGTGGCAAGGCGCAAGCGATGTTCACTTTCAATAGCCCCTTCTTTTGCTTTTACCTCGCCGGTTATATCAACAACCGTATTTAATATATAAGCAACTTTGTTACTTTCATCTAAAATCGGCGTATTACTGCACGACCAATACTTTATTTCGTAATTTTTTGCGATGGGGTCATAAACATCAAACCTGTAGGTAGGGACATCAATTTTTTGTCGGCTTTCAATAACTTTTGTAAACACATTGCGGGCATTTACATCCTCACCAAATTTACTCTCATCCTCTGGAAATACCTCAAAAAAACCTTTGCCAACAATGGTATCGCGGTTGCTGGCGGTTATTACCAGGTAGGCATCACTGGCTGCCAATATAGTAAATAGCGGCGAATCAGCCTTTACCAACAATGACCCCGGCGATTTTTCAAATACGGTTTGAAAAATATTTTCAGGTAAATCAGGCGGCAGATTGACACTCATATATAATAGTAAAATTGCGCTTAAGTTAAAAGTATAAAATTAAATTCAATATTTAATATTTAATTAAGCACTAACTACAACCTAACTATCACAGTGACAGCGATAAAAATTGACAGGCTAACTAACACTTTAAAAATTAGCTCTATTTACACAAGCGGCAAAAATATTTATTAATAATTACCCAAACATTACCGGGCAAAATTTATTGTAGGTGGTAAATCAATAATATTTTATTTTTATAACGATATAACTGCCTATCTTCAACCAAACAGATTTACCCCATGAAATTACGCACTGAGACGATAGCTAAGATCAAAGGTTTTTGGCGCATACTTGGCCCCGGCCTGGTCACCGGTGCAGCAGATGATGACCCATCAGGCATTGCTACTTACTCGCAAACAGGCGCACAGTTTGGCTATGGGCAGTTATGGACAGCTTTGTGGATGCTCCCTTTAATGACCGCCGTTCAGGAAGCATGCGCCAGAATTGGTTTAGTAACCGGTAAAGGCATTACTACTATTGTTAAGCAACAGTACAGCAAAAGCATTTTGTACAGTGTAGTGGGGCTTGTTGTTGTTGCAAATACCATTAATGTGGGCGCCGATCTGGGCGCAATGGCCGCAGCAGCACAATTATTAGTGCCCGTGCCATTTATTGTATTAACACTAATATTCACAAGCATTATATTAGCGCTGGAGGTATTTACCAATTATAAGGTTTATTCAAAAATTTTAAAATGGCTGGCAGTAACGCTGATGGCGTACCCTATAACACTGTTTATAGTAAAGCAGCCCTGGGCAACAATTTTCAGGGCCTCCATAGTGCCGCATTTCGAATTGTCTTTCGCCTTCTTTTTTATAATAACCGGGGTACTTGGCACCACTATTTCGCCTTACATGTTTTTTTGGGAAGCTTCGCAGGAAGTTGAAGAAGATGAGGAAAAACATTTATTAACAAAAGGAAAGCCGCGCATAAGCTGGATGAGCGTACACAGGATGCGTTTGGACAATACTTTTGGGATGATATTTTCGGAGTTTGCCACCTGGAGCATTATTGTAGTTGGGGCAACTGTTTTGCATGGCAGCGGCGTGAAAAATATTAATACAGCAGCCGATGCAGCAAAAGCCCTTGAACCGTTGGTGCATAGCTTTCCTCATGCAGGGTTTTTAGCAAAACTTATATTTTCGTTTGGCATTATTTGCCTGGGACTGTTAGCCATCCCTGTGCTTTCGGGTTCGGCGGCATATTCGGTTGCGGAAGCTTTTGACTGGAAAGCAAGCCTAAATTTAAAGTTTAACAAAGCGCGTGGCTTTTATGTGATAATTATTGCAGCAACCGTTGTAGGCCTGCTACTTAATTTTATTGGCGTGGACCCGGTGAAAGCTTTGGTTTATGCCGCAGTTTTAAATGGCGTAGCGGCAGTTCCGCTTTTGTTTTTAATCCTTAAAATCTCGTCCGATGAAAAAATAATGGGCGAATTTAAGAGCAAGGCACTTTCAAAAACTATACTTTGGGTAACTTTTATTGCTATGGGTGCTGCAGCGTTGGGGATGTTTTATACGGTGTTACGTTAATGAAATGAGTGATGAATAATAATTTTGTTAATCCATATTTGATAATAGTGTAACTTTAAACCATGATTACCTATATAAAAATTAGCGGGTTTAAGTCATTCTATAATTTTGAGATGGCATTTACACCGTTGACTGTTATCGCGGGTGTTAATGCATCAGGAAAAAGTAACTTGTTTGATGCTTTAAATTTACTATCCCGATTAGCTGAAACAGATTTAAAAACGGCATTTAGTGAACAAAGAGGTAACCCGGAAGAGTTATTTACTCAACTGGAAGAAGGCGATTATGCGACAGAAATGGAGTTTACCGTTGACATGCTTGTAAACAGGACAGTAACGGATAATTGGGGCGGAGTAGCAGAATTAAATAATACCCGGATGAGGTATAGACTTAATATTGCCCGCTCGAAAAACACCCACGGTTTTCAAGCCTTGATTATCAAACATGAAAGTTTAGAAAAAATAAAAACCGAGGAGGATATTTGGTTAAAAGACCAATTACCAAAGCAGGCTAAAAATTTAGAGAAACTATGGAAAACATTGAGGGCAGGCGGATCGCGTGAACCATTTATAAAGACTGAACTTGATGGTGATAGATTTGCAATTAAGATCCGCCAGGATGGTGGGCATGGAGGAAAAGCAACACCCGCCAATGCTGCTTCACAAACTGTTCTTGGAGGAATAAATTCGGTGGACTTTCAGCATGCATTCGCTGCTAAAGAAGAAATGCGTAGTTGGCAATTCTTACAATTAAATCCGGAAGATTTGAGAGAACCAACACGACAGGATACCGGATTAAAAGATGAAATTACATCAAGCGGTAAAAATTTAGCTGCGGCTTTATATAGAATTAAACAAGATGACCCCTATTCCTTAAAAGAAATTTCAAGAAAACTCAACTCCTTTTTACCAGGATTTACCGAGGTTGAAGTTTTTGACGACAGTGCAAACAGGCAGTACATCATTAAACTAAAGGGTGAAGATGGAAAATGGTTTTCGTCCCGCGTATTGTCAGAAGGCACTTTACGATTATTATCACTGTGTGTTTTGGAATTTGACGATAAATTTACCGGATTATTATGTTTTGAAGAACCTGAAAATGGGATTCATCCATTTAGAATTAAAGCCATGGCTAAATTATTAAAAGATTTAAGCATAAATTTTTCCGATGGCGGGGATATCCTTAGACAAATTATTGTTAATACGCATTCTCCGGTTTTGCTTAATTCTTTATCACAATGGAAGAACGATAATACTGTTTCAGTATGGTTATCCAGACAGAATACGTTAATTACAGAAATAGATTATAAAAAGGTACAGCTAAAAGTCACCAGGGTTTCCCCAATTATCAAAGAAACTTTTGGAAAACAGTTTCTTTTGCCGTTTACAAATCCTAACGAGGCTAAACTGAATTTAAACGAAGTTGAAAATTATCTTAAAACAGCTGAAGCGGAAGAAGCAATTAATGTATGAGCCAGATTATTATTGGGTTTACGACCGAAGGCAGTACAGATAATAGGTTTTTAGAAAACATAATTATTAGAACTTTTGTTTCAATTGGATATGAATGCAAGTCACAAATTGAAGTAATAACTCCAATTTTGTATATCGAGAAGCCAAATGGCGAGGATTTTATATCACAAATATCTCATTGTAGCGTAAATGCGTTTGAAAAAGGAATTATGGCATTTTGTATTCATGTTGATGCTGATAATTCAAGCGATGCTGACGTTGTTAAAAATAAAATTTCACCAGCATTTGAGGAAATTCAGAATAATAACCTGGAAAACATCTGCAAGAATCTTGTAGCAATTATTCCGATTTGTATGACAGAGGCTTGGATGCTGGCAGATAAAGAACTATTAAAAGATGAAATTGGCACCACAAAATCAGATAACGAATTAGGAATTATTCAAAAACCCGAATCTATAGCCAATCCTAAAGCTGCCATTGTGGAGGCAATAAGAATTGCACGTGCTGATTTAGTTAAACGTCGTAGAAGAGAACTGACTATTTCTGAGCTTTATCAGCCTATTGGACAAAAAATCGACTTAAAGAAATTGGAAGTTTTACCTTCCTATATTAAATTTCAAAATGAAGTGAGGTCTGCTTATAAAACATTAGGGTATTTACAATAAAGACATCATAGAACGCTTAAATTTAAAACCAGTAAACGATGGCAAATCAAATCGTAAAAAAACCAGCGCTCCCTCCTAATCAAATGATTAGGGAACGTGTTAACCCTAATATCTCCAAGCCTAACGTAAATGCTGGCGCAAAAAACAAGACTTGATAAAGACTTACTTTTTAAAAACTAAGTCTTCACGGGTTAATATAATAGTTCAATTATTGCTTAAAAACTACGCTCTTCTTCAACGTCCATTTCTTCTTAAAACAAACTTCCAAACATTAAGCCTATTATTGCAAATAAAACTAAATGACCGTCCGGTGAAACATTAAGGTTGATTTATTTGTTTTAAACAATTATAAATCAATTTCTTAACTACCATGAAAACAATAATCAAAACGTATTGGCCTTTTCTTTCTATCATAATGGCTATGCTATTTTTCTCGTGCCATTCGGGGCCAAAAGACAGCACAGCTGTCGCAGATTCGGCAAATCAAAAACAGATTGATAAAAGTGATTCGGCGCGAAAAGCTGCTGTCTCCGATTCAACTTTAAAAGCTATAAAAACGCTGCAGGAAGATGCATCCAAATTCCTTGTAAAAAGCTATGAATCGGGCATGTATGAAATACAATTATCGCAGTTGGCGGCCACAAATGGACTTGACACAGACGTAAAGAACCTTGCTGCTATGCTGGTTAATGACCATACGGCTATAAACAATAAAATTGATGCTATAGCTGCGAGCGCAAACTTTACATTACCGGCCGCCATAAATGCCGATCATCAAAAAGATTTGCAGGATATGGGTAAATTAACCGGCGCCAATTTCGACAAAAAATATATCGATGCCATCGTAACCGGACACCAAACATCAGTAAGCAATTATAAAGACGCCTACAAAAACCTTGCTGAAAGCGATACCAAAAACTTCGCAGGCGAAACGCTGCCAAAAATTGAAGACCACCTGGCCATGGCCAAAAAGGTGCAGGACAGGATAAAATAGATACTGCATTAAAGACTTCCGAAGCCTCAAAAAGTTTCGGAAGTCTTTAATAACAACCTAACCTTCATAGCCCGCGTTGACTATTTATTTTAGCTTATTTGCCAAACTTATCAGCTTCTTTTAAACAGAAAAAACCAGAAGCAATGAAATTTCGCCGCCAGTCAATCCAAACTTTATCCAGTTCCGTCCTGCTAAAATTGAAGGTTTTAACAAGTTCGCCTTTTGCCTCTTCAACTGTACTACCCTGCTGCATATTCAACAGGAAATAGTATTGCGCACCCCGGATGTTAAACAAGCCCAGTTTACAGGCACGGCGCGTAACTGCGCAAAAGCTTTCCTCGGGGAATGGCAAGTCTGGCTCCTTGCCCTGGCTAAACTCCAGGTAATAATTACAGATTGGAAAACGGTGATGGAACAAGTGAAAAACCGGGGTAAGTTTTAATAATTCATCAGGCGCGTCATTAGTTGGGGTAGTATTGTTTTCAATTGCCTGTTCATCAAATATTTCTGATAGTGCATATTCAAATCCGGCAAGCTCTATCATAAAATCGGGCCATGTCTCTTTCTCCTCCTCGCCCGCATCAGGCCGGGTTTGTTCAAGAAATGCCGGGAATTTTTGTCCGAGCGTGTTTAGGGTATAACTGCCGGACGGATTGGCATCAAGGTACTGATCGGCAAATAATTCAAAAAGCTCGTTGCCCAGCGCATAGGCCAATGCACCAAACTGGTTTTGCATACAAGCCCGCAGCCGGGCAATATAACTCTGCCGGTAAATATCCAAATGCTTTACAGCGCTTAACCGTTTCGATGCATTAACAACCTGGCTTACCTCAACCAATTCAGTTGATACAGGCACATGCTGTATCAGCATGCCCTGCATCCAGTTTTGCAGTTGTGTTAACGAAAAGTTGGTTTCATCCATTGATTATAATTTATTAAACACGCGTAAAGCCCCCACCTAAATCCTCCACCGGTTGGAGAGGACTTAAAAAAGAGCGCAGATGCAGCTAAAGTCTCTCCGCCAGCAGGCGGGGAGATTTAGAGGGGGCTTTATCCCAAAATATCGCTCACCAAAAAATCCACCGGGTTTGAAACTGCGGCTTCTTCGTCCGGCAGTTTTTCAGCAATATCATTAATTCCCGCCAAACCGCTCATATATTGTTTTGCTTTCAACAGCTCTGCATGATAGGCTTCAAAATCGGGGATATTGCTGTCCCATTCAAGCAATGTAGCTACACCGCCGGTTAGTTGCCAGGCTAAGTTAAACAAGTTCCATACATCATTTACTACGTTCCTGTCGTGGGTATCGATGATATGGGTGCCGCAATGCTGGTGTCCGGCAATATGCATTTGCACGATACGATCGTGCGGTAATTGATGGATGTAGTGTACCGGGTCAAAATCATTATTGAAAGCGGATACATATACATTATTCACATCAAGCAATAAGCCGCAGCCAGTTTCTTCGGACATGTAGCGTAAAAAATCCCATTCGGCAATTGTGGATTGTTTGAAAGTTAGGTAGGTGCTTGGGTTCTCGAAAACAACAGGGCGTTCCAAAAAGTCCTGTATTTGGTTAATACGGTTACAGATATGTTTTAACGATTCTTCATTCAATATCACCGGCAACAAATCGTGCGTATTCAAACTGTTTACGCCTGTCCAGCATAAATGGTCGCTTATCCAAATAGGTTTTACCTCATGGGCAAGGTTTTTTAATTTTGTAAGATATTCCCAGTTCAGCGGATCGGTACTGCCGATAGAAAGCGATACCCCATGCATTACAACAGGGTATTTTTCAGCGATCTGCCTCAACACATGGCGCGGCCTGCCACCGGAATCCATAAAGTTCTCCGAGATCACCTCGAACCAATCAACAGCCGGGTTATGCTCAAGGATATAGTTAAAATGTTTGCTTCGCAACCCCAAGCCAAGACCCGGGTTGGGCAGGTTTTTAACTGTATCGCTGTATTTGTCTTTGTTTCCGTCCATTCCTTTTACTTATACACCATACAAACATTTCGATCCCGATAGCTATCGGGACGAAAATCCGAAATCCGAAATCACCATCTGGCCTCACCTAAATCCTCTCCAAAGGAGAGGACTTGAACTTCACTCTTTGTTAAAGATCTCGAAAATCCAAATTCCGAAATAAAACAATCCGAAATCGAAAATCTAAATTCCGAAATCATTCCTTCTTCCCTTTACAAAGCACTTCAGCATGGTCTTCGGGGTTATTGAACCCAAATGAGCAACGTTTATCGCCGCTGTTACCACATGAATCATAGGAGCCAAGTACGGATATAAGCCAGTTTTGCGGGGGGCCGCATTTAAACGGCGCCGGGCCAACAACCCTTTTTGCTTTCTTCATTCTTTCTTCAAATAGTTTGCGGGCCAGCAGCCATACGCTTTTTTTGACGTTGTCGCCGAGGGTGCTATAACGTTCGGCCTGGATAGGTACGGCACAGCTACCCTGCCATGCGCATTCGTTGGCGCCGGGAACCATTTGCTGCTCGGCATCGCCGTAAAGGCCGCAACCGCCCTGCCCTCGGCAATTATTTAATGTCTGGCAATTATGTTGTTCGGCTGTAGCGCAATAGCCCGTGCCTGCGCAATTATTTGTTCCGTTACGGTCGTGTCCTTTACAGGCATTTAACCCCATGCAAACGTGAAGCTCCACTGAAGGGGTGGCTGCAACCGGGGCAGCAGCGCCTGGAGCAGGCGCAGGAGCTGGTGGCGTACCGCCGCAAAGTGTTAAATTTGGATTATAGTTTATAATAGCCATAATATCAGTTTTTTAATTGTTATCTGTTTCGTTTATTCCTTTAAAATTCGCCGTGGTTTTGCAATGGTACATCGGGCAAATCCTGAACCCTTTGACCAAGGTAGCTGATGGCCGGGTAAGCGGCCACAGCAGCAGTATAAAGGTCTATCAGCTGTGATTTTGGGCTTGATAGTAAGCCAAAAGGATAATCCTCAAAAGTTGGCGCTGCATAGTACACCTGCTCACCGTGTTTATAGGTAAGCTTCATGATATCACCGCAAACAGAATTAAGGATAAAGATCATTGATTTATGCACGCCGAACATGAATATCTCGTACTGTGTGTTGCCCGCCTGCCTGTAGCAATTCTCCACCATCACGAATAAATACGTGTACACCCCATTCAAAAAATCAGATACCGGCCTTATGTGGTCAGGATAGTGAGCTGTTGAAGGGTTTAAAGGCACGTTAACAACAAAATATTTGCTGATATCGATTTTGCCTATGCCAAGCCCGTTAAATTTATCTTCCAGGGTTTTATAGTGGCAATATATCTGCGCAAACTTTTCAAAATGCGACAGTTCTTTTTTATCGAAATCATCATAATCAGCTGGTAGCACTATTCCACAATCTACTCCGCCATCCGGTGTAAACCCCTGACCCTGGAAACCTTCGCCCTGCTCAATAATACAATGGAGCGCATGTATGGCCGAGTCCCTGTCGCGTACATACAAAAGGTCGCCGCTATCGGGTGCATTTGTGAAATGGGGCTTATGGTCTTTATCGTAATAAACGGTATCAATGTTATTTTGAGCGTAATAACCATTATTTGGTAGCAGCTGTGGCGAATGCGTATTGTACGAAAGCTCGTTATTTTGAATACATTCTATTATCATCAGATAAAAAAGCCCTATTGTTTTATATGGAAGCGGCGCCGCTAATAATTTAGGGTCGGGCAATGGGTCGGGGCTTTCAATTTTCAGGAAAGTCATCAGTTGGTCAAGCGAAAATTTGTCCCTGTTGATGGGAAACTCCGGTTCGTGGCCAGGCAGGCAGGCGGGCCATACGCTTGGCGATTTGCCTACCAGTTCGGGCATCCCGGCAAGCGCCTGTTTCACGTTTGACGATAGCGCCATATGCAGCATTTCTTCAATAGCTACACTCATGATCAGCGCCCCGGCCTTATTGGCATACACCATGATCTCGGCCGACAATTTAAGCGCCTTTTCGCTTGCTTCCTTAACAGGCACTCCTTTTTTTACCAGTTCCTGTACCAGTGAACCGCTGATAGTATCCTGGTCGGGTACGCGGTTGATAGAATAATAGGTGTAAAGGTAAACGGGGATGGTGGCGATCTCAATTTCAATGGCCTGTTGGATGGCTTCACCGAGGTTAGCGGGCGTTACCTCGCTGTCTTTACTGAAAAATAAATTTTGTGACATATAGTTGGTTTATTATGGTAATCAATCCCGGTTTGTTAACTATTGGTTTATTTAATGAGAACGAAATATTTTCGGCGAAAGCTGAGCGTAGCGGTAAAATAATTTAATTGTGTATAAAGTTATACCCATTGCGGGCTTTCAATTGGCAGGGTAAATTTAGTGTATAATTTTTGAAAAATACATCGTTAAAACGCGGTTTTTGCAGCCCCCTCTAAATCTCCCCCGGTTGGGGAGACTTTAGCTGCACCTGACTTTTTATAAAGTCCTCACCAACCGGGGGAGGATTATTCACGTCATTATTGTTTTTTTAAGGTGTTCATGAAGGCTTCGCCGTTCAGGTGGCAGGGAAATTGCTTCTAAAATGATCTGTCGCTAAAGAAACACATAGGCTCACGGGGGCGACCACAAGGGTTCGCCCCTACTGATGATTTTTGACATTGGCAGGCCAATTTTAATAATATTGTGATAAATGGGGAGGATGTGTAGGGGCGATCCCTTGTGGTCGCCCTTTGACAGCGGGCGAACCCGGCTGGAAATTATTTATCCGATGAATCAAGCACGCTAAAAAAGTTAAACGCAATTTCCCTGGTTTAGGTGGGGGCTTACTTCATCTATCTGAAATGATTTTGTAGCTTTGTGATTTGATAAATAATTAAAACACCCATTTTATGAAAACAACACTACCCCTTTTATTTTTATTATGCATCAGCCTGGCTGGCTTTTCACAAACTACTACTGTTAAAGATACCGCGAAAAAAGATACCACCTGGAAAATACACGGGCAAAACACGCTGCTTATCAGCCAAAGCTCCTTTTCAAACTGGGCCGCAGGTGGTGTTAATTCAGCTGCCATAAACCTTGTTCTCGATTATGACTTTGATTACAAAAAAGGCAACTGGAGCTGGGACAATAAAGTTATCCTGGGTTATGGCTTAAGCGACCAGGTGGGTTTAGGATGGAGAAAGAATGACGACCGGGCAATTTTAAATAGCTTGCTTGGCTACAAGGCTGCAAAATTTTGGCTGTACACCTTTTATGCTAACTTTCAGTCGCAGTTTACCAACGGGTACTCATACGATGCATCTAACAACCGTACGTTAATATCTGCGCCTTTTGCGCCTGCATATTTAACATTCGGGCCTGGTTTTGCTTATAAACAATCGGATAATTTCAGGGTAAACTTTTCGCCGCTGGCTGCGCGTATTACTTTTGTTCAAAATGATTCCCTTTCATCTGCCGGTGCGTTTGGCGTAACGCCGGGCAGTCATACCCTTTTTGAGTTTGGCGCTTCGCTTGATGCTTACTATAAGTTCGACCTTGCTAAAAACATCTCGTTCGAAAATATTTTAAAACTCTATTCAAACTACATTAAGCAGCCAGGAAATATTTATATGGACTATTCGGCCAACCTTTTTATGAAGGTAAACAAGCTGGTAACTGTAAATGCGGGGCTTGAACTCATTTCGGACCCCCTTGCAACTACTTATCATGAAGCACTACAGGTGCGGCAGGTATTTGGAGCGGGCGTGACATATAAGTTTTAGTACAAGAGTGGCCGGGAAGTAGGGGCGATCCCTTGTGGTCGCCCTTTAACAGCGGGCAATCCCGGATAGGGAGCATTTATCCTATGAACCGGGAATGCTAAATAAAAAAGTCAAGCGCGATTTCCCTTTGTAGGTTATGCCCTTTTTTTATTAAATATTTAATTATTAAGTTTATTGGCCTATTTGGTTTTCAGCAGGACAGCTTAATGCTGCTTTCATTTGTAACAATTTATTTATTTTCATCTTCGTTTAAAACAATTTCAGGCAGATCGTTATTATTAAACTTTTATTAAAAACCAGCTTAAACTTTTGCTGTAAAAGCGTATTAAACTTTTGAACCTTTATCATGGCTAAAGAACGAAAAAAAGAAAAAAGAAATTTTGTTTATCCACAAATACCAAAAACCCCGACTGGTATTACCGGCCTGGATGAAATTACCCAGGGAGGGATACCCAAAGGCAGGCCTACGCTTATATGCGGGGAGGCCGGCTGCGGCAAAACGCTATTATCCCTCGAATTTATTACAAGGGGCGCCTTAGAGTTTAATGAACCGGGGGTATTTATGGCTTTTGAAGAAAAAAGCGAAGAACTGGCAATGAATGTGGCTTCCCTCGGTTTCGACCTCCATAAACTGCAGGCTGATAAAAAGATAAAAATAGACTATGTACACATTGACCGCAGTGAAATTGAAGAAACCGGCGAATATGACCTCGACGGCCTGTTCATAAGATTAGGCTATGCCATTGACAGTATCGGCGCTAAGCGGGTGGTACTGGATACCATCGAAAACCTTTTCTCAGGCTTATCAAACCAGGCCATATTACGTGCTGAACTACGCAGGCTATTCCACTGGTTAAAAGAAAAAGGCGTTACAGCTATAATAACCGGCGAACGTGGCCATGGGGTTTCACTTACGAGGCAGGGGCTGGAAGAATACGTTTCCGACTGCGTTATCCTGCTTGACCACCGTGTCATCAACCAGATATCAACCCGGCGCCTAAGGATTGTAAAATACAGGGGCACCGTACATGGCACCAACGAGTATCCTTTTTTAATTGATGAGGACGGCATATCCGTATTACCGGTAACTTCGTTAAAGCTGGAAAAAGAAGTATCGTCCGAAAGGATTCCTTCGGGCATCCCGGCCCTTGATAATATGTTGGGGGGCAAGGGCTTTTTTAAAGGGAGCAGCATCCTGGTTTCGGGTACTGCGGGTACAGGGAAAACAAGTATCGCAGCCTGTCTGGCAAACGAATCATGCAATCAAAAAAAGCGCTGCCTGTATTTCGCTTTCGAAGAATCGCCAAACCAGATCATCCGTAATATGAAATCCATCGATATCCATTTGCAAAAACACCTGGATAAAGGTTTGTTAAAATTTCATGCATCAAGGCCTACCCTCCATGGCCTGGAAGAGCATCTGGTGGCCATGCATAAGCTTATTAAAAAGTTTGACCCCGATGTCGTTATTCTCGATCCGATTACCAACCTGGTCACAATAGGGTCGGTTAGTGAAGTAAAGAGCATGCTGATAAGGCTGATAGATTTTCTGTTAGAAGAACAATTAACAGTAATGTTTACCGCCCTGTCATTAAATACTGTAATTAATGAGCAAACTGATGAGGGGGTGTCTTCATTAGTGGACACCTGGCTTTCGGTGAGAGATATTGAGTTTAACGGGGAGCGCAACAGGGGCATGTATATCATGAAATCACGGGGGATGAAACACTCCAACCAGGTAAGGGAGTTCATAATTACCGACAAAGGGATTGACCTGGTGGATGTTTATCTTGGCCCCGAAGGCATTTTAACCGGCTCGGCAAGAGAGGCACAAAAATTGCAGGAGCAAACCGAAATTGCACTCCGCGACAGCGCAATCGAGTTGAAAAACCGGGAAATTGACCGTAAACGAAAGGTTTTGGAAGCAAAGATTGCAGGTTTGCAATCGGAATTCGAGTCGGCCGAAGAGGAGCTTAACAGGATATACGTCCAGGAAGACCTGGTTAAAAAAATAAAGGAGAGCAATCGTCAGAAAATAACGGGATTGCGGCGCGGGCAGGAAGATACGGTCAAGAAAAAGGAGAAAAGATAAATGGAAACTATAGCAACGCCTTATGAGCTGAGACTGTACGTAGCCGGTAAAACGACTAAGTCGGTTACCGCTTTGGCTAATTTGAAAAAATATTGTGAAGAACACTTAAAGGGACAGTATGTAATTGAGGTAATAGACCTGTTGGTGCAACCCCAACTGGCCGAAGGCGACCAGATTTTTGCTATACCCACGCTGGTACGCAAAGTACCCGAGCCAATACGCAAAATAATCGGCGACTTATCCAACGAGGAAAAGGTTTTGGTAGGTTTAAATATACGCCCTTTTAATATTGACTAATTATGAGTGAGTTACGACAGGCACATGAATTTGATGAAGATAAGGACGGTGGGAGCTATGTGTTGCGTTTGCTCGTAACTGGCGCATCGCCAAACTCGACGCGGGCAATTTCGAATTTAAAGGAAATTTGCGAAACCCATTTGAAAGGGAAATATGAGCTGGAAATAGTGGATGTTTACCAGCAGCCATTTATAGCGGAAAGCGAGCAGATCATCGCCTTACCTTTATTGATAAAAAAATCCCCCTTGCCACAAAAGCGGATGATCGGGGATATGTCTGATATTGAAAAAGTACTCAGGAGCCTCAGTTTGCCGGCTAAATAATGTTATGGAACAGGTAAGAATAACATATGAAGAGTTATTAAACGAAAACGACGAACTGCGGATGCGGCTGGACGAAGCCAACGATGCCATTGAAGCCATCCGAACGGGGCAGGTTGATGCGCTTATAGTAAACAGTGATGGCAAACATCAGTTGTTTACTCTTAAAACTGCCGACCAAACCTACAGGGTATTTATTGAAAAGATGAATGAAGGCGCCGTCACCATAAACCGCGAAGGGCTTATCCTTTACTGTAATTCGCGCTTTGCTGATATGATCGGCATGTCGCTTGAAAAGGTCATCGGTTTATCGTTTAATACTTTTATTCCCCCATCCCACCAAAACAAATTCAGGGAGCTGATTAATCATGGCTGGCAAGAAGATTGTAAGGAAGAGATTGAACTTTTAAATTGCCACAGGGAATTAGTACCCTCCCTTTTATCGTGCAATACGCTTGAACTTGACGAGGGGCTTGCCCTGAGCCTTATACTTACAGACCTAACCATACTTAAAGACGCTGAAAAACAACTTAAAATAAAAAATGAGCAATTAGCGGATGCCCATTCGGCCACCGAAAAACTAAATAACGAGCTGGAGGATATTGTAAAATACAGGACCAATGAACTGTTTTTGAGCCGCGAACATTTTAAACACCTGGCAAATAATATCCCGCAGATAACGTGGACCAACTTGCCTGATGGCCAGGTAAACTATTATAACCAGCAGTGGTATAGCTATACAGGGCTTAGCAACGAAGAAACTGTCCAAAATGGCTGGGAAAAAGTTATACACCCGGATGACCTGCGGAACACCTTGGACAAGTATTTGGCCGCTTTAAAATCAGGTGAGGTATTTGAAGCAGAGAACAGGTACAGGCGTAGCGAAGATAGCGCCTATCGCTGGCATTTAAGCCGGGCGGTACCATTGCGCAATGAAGACGGCGAAATCGTTTTTTGGGCAGGAACCGCGACTGATATTGAAGACCAGAAAAAAGAGATGGAACGAAAGGATGAGTTTATCAGTATAGCCAGCCACGAATTAAGGACGCCATTAACAAGTGTGAAAGGATATTTGCAGCTTATACTCTCCTATAAAAAAGAAGAGAGCCCAGCCATGGTTAAACAATATGCATCAAAGGCCAATATTGCAATAAATAAATTGCAGCACCTTATAAACGACCTGCTTGACGTAAGCAAGATACAGGCAGGCAGGCTTGAATATGCATTTTCTGCCGTAAATTTATCGGATGTGATAAAAACATGTATAGAAAATGCAAGCCACATTTATCCGGATAACAAATTTACCTTTGAAGATGAAAACGATTTTTTGGTGTTTGGCAATGCTGAACGCCTGGAGCAGGTAGTAATGAACCTGGTGAGTAATGCGGTAAAATATTCCCAGCAGAATAAAAATGTTGCTATAAAAACAGGAAAGCATTTTAATTATGCCAGGGTTTCGGTTACTGACTATGGCATCGGCCTATCCGATGAGGAAAAAGAACGGGTATTTGAACGTTTTTACAGGGTTGAGGATAAAGCGCATATGAGCAGCGGCCTGGGCATGGGGCTTTATATATCGGCTGAGATCATCAGGAACCATAAAGGCGAAATAAGCGTTGAAAGTGAATTAGGGAAAGGCGCTACATTTTATTTCGATCTGCCGCTGCTATAAGTGAAAAAGGTGAAAGGTGAAAGGTGAAAGACTTCCGAAGTTTTAAAAACTTCGGAAGTCTGATGCATTCCTGGCTTCAATTCAGCCCATTATAAACCATTGGAAATATCTTACTTAAAAACAGCACCGATGCTTTTACGGCCGTAAAATCACTAATACCTTCATTCACTGTTACCACCGCTTTCTTAGCAGGTATAACAAACGCAAACTGGCCGCCCCAGCCTAATCCGTACGTTATAGGTGTATTGTTATAATTAAAATGATACCAGCACAACGCATAGGTCGATCCCTGGAAGCCCCAATCGGTATGGTAAAAAACTGTGGGATGCAGTATTTGATCTATCCACTTTTCGGGCACAACGCTTTTGCCGTTAAAATATCCTTTATGCAATAGCAATGCCCCTATCCTGTTCATATCCTGCGTGTGGGTTTGTACGCTTAAAAGCCCGCTGCCGTCATAATAACCATCGTTCATTTTGTTCCACTTTACATCGGTTATCCCAAGTGGAGCAAACAGATATTTATTAGCAAAATCCAGGGTACTCATCCCGGTGCTTTTGGTGATAATAACTGATAGCAAGTGGCTTGCCGCATTATTATAATGGAACTCTTTGCCAGGTTCGCTTACTAATGGAGCGTTAAGGATATATCCTGAAGGGTCGGGCAGTTTCAGGTAAATGCCGAGGCGCGTTAAGTCCTCATGCCAGAGTCCTGAGGCCTGGTTCATCACCTGTCGTATAGTAATATCCTGTTTTCGTTTATCGGTCTCCTGCTTCAATTCCGGGAAAAATTTTACTAACTTCTCATCAACCGAACTGATATAACCTTTATCAATGGCTATGCCTATCAATAACGAGCACACGCTTTTGGTGAGCGACTGGTTATTGAAAAGTACCCCGCTGTTTTTTCCGTTAAAATACTGATCATAAATTAGCTTATCATCCTGGGATACAACTACTGAGTATAACTGGCGGTCGTTTTTAACGATGCTTGAGGTATCAATATTGATCTGCGAGTATGCCGTTGTTAATAGCGATGAGCTGATGAAAAGTGTTAACAATAATGTTTTCATAAATCATAAGGTTATTACGATCAGATATATCCGATCAGCCGGGGGCAAATATAAAAACCAATTCTTTTCCGATGTTGTCCTGTCGTCACCAAAAACTGCCCGCTGGTCAAAATATTTTTAAAAAGCAGCGCATTGGTGGTTCCTTTAAATAAAAAACAAAAAAATGGAAACCACTCAACGTCAAACTTACCTGGACTGGCTAAGGATTTTATCCATCCTGGGTGTATTATTCTTTCATTCGGCTATGCCATATGTGGCCGAATGGGGTTGGCATATAAAAAACCACGAAACCAGCAATTTGATGATGGAATCAAACTATTTTTTGCATTTGTTCCGCATGCCCCTACTTTTCTTTATTTCGGGCACGGTAAGTTATTTTATGATGCAGCGTCGCAGCAGTCTTAGCTTTATTGGTTTACGGTTCCGTCGACTATTCATTCCACTATTGGTTGGTATGTTTATCATTGTGCCGCCGCAAATTTATATGGAGCGGTTAAATAGCGGTTTCGCAGGTAGCTACTGGCAATTTTATAAAACAGTGTTCAATTTTGTGCCATACCCAAAAGGCAGCTTTAGCTGGCACCATTTATGGTTTATTGCCTATTTGTTTATTTACGATATTTTATTTGCACCGTTATTTGCCTGGATGGCATCAGCCAAAAGCATTAGCTTTAAAAACAAGCTGGCGGCATTGGCAAATGGCAAATGGATATATTTAATTACCCTGCCAGGCATTGTTTGGTATGCATTGTTAAGCGAAAAATATCCGGAAACAAACGATCTTGCGCACGATCTCTGTTACTTTTTTTACTGGCTGTTTTTCCTGCTGGCAGGTTTTATCTGCATAACCCAACCTAAATTAATGGACAGCCTTGAGCGTAACCGCCGCTTTGCTTTAAGGATAGCTTTTTTGAGCCTGCTGTTTTTAAACTATTTAAGATGGAATAAAATTGAGCCCGGCCATGAGCTATGGCCATTTCACGATGCTTTTTTTGCTCATCTATTTAATACATTGCAGCCCATAGTAGCCTGGGGCTGGGTACTGGCTTTGGTTGGCTACGGCAAAAAATACCTGAACTATAAAGCTAAAGTGCTGGATTATTTAAACCAGGCGGTTTACCCTTTTTACATATTGCACCAAACCGTAATAGTAGTACTGGTTTACTATATTGTGCAAACCCAAAACGAAAGCATTTTATCAAAATACATTTATACCGTTGGGATGACTTTTTTTATCACCGTTGGCATTTATCACCTGCTGGTGCGGCCTTACGCATTAACCAGGTTTTTATTTGGGATGAAGCCAAAGGTTAAAGTAAAGCCGGTTGTAGTTACTGAGACTGAAAATATAAATGAGGTTGCAAGGCTTTCTGCTTAAATTTGTAATAAGTATTGATGTGTTTGGTTAAAAGAAAATATTTTACCCCTCTTTTTTGATTGCAAAAGAGAGGTGGTCAAGCGAAGCGATGACCGGGTGAGTAAACTCTACGAGCGGCACTTGCGTAATGCATGGCGCAGAGTTTACTCACCCCGACAGGCGCTTCGCTGGTCGGCCCTCTCTTCGGCAAGGTGGCTGTGGGACAACTAAAGCGA